>Ga0116230_10001004_pt1 | contig 25832 bp, 25 predicted proteins | sample S1TSphfallax_3_FD_88678 | JGI IMG/M metagenome (GOLD analysis project Ga0116230, IMG submission 88678) | Host-associated microbial communities from peat moss isolated from Minnesota, USA - S1T2_Fd - Sphagnum fallax MG | ecosystem: Host-associated > Plants > Peat moss > Unclassified | place... | reverse complement strand
TCAAAGTCGTGGGTTGTCGAGAGCGCGGCAAGGGAGCCGCAGTGCGTGCGGGCATCTTGGAGACGTCGGCGCCCTACATCGGATACTGCGATGCGGACCTCTCCACACCGCCCGATACGCTGCATGCCGCCTTAAGCCTGCTGGAGAATGGAGCGGACGTTGTCGTCGGATCTCGGCGAGCGCCGGGTGCCGCATACGTCGTCGCGCAGCCGTTCCATCGTCGCGTGGGGGGCTATGTGTTTCGCAAGCTGTCGAAGCGCATGGTCGGACCGCTCACTGATACGCAATGTGGATTCAAGATGTTCAACGGTACGGTGGGTCGCCAGTTGTTCGAGGCTACCCACGCCTCGGGCTTCGCTTTCGACGTCGAGGTGTTATCGCTTGCCATCGATTCCGGGCATAAGGTCGTAGAACTACCTGTCGCCTGGGCAGATCAGAGCGGTTCGACCCTTCGACCCGTGACTGACGGATTCGCGACGATGCGAGAACTCCGCATGCTGCGCCGTAGGCATGCTCGGCGGCAGATGAACTCTCACTCGCGCTAGTCGCATGGCTAGCCTAGTGATTCTCAATTGGCGCGATACGACGCACCCACTCGCTGGAGGGGCAGAGTCGTACTGCGACGCCATTGCTAGCCGGCTCGCCTCTATGGGCTACCAGGATGTCGTACTACTCACCGCATCCGTCGCTGGCGAACCTCGCCAATCGCAGGAACACGGCTACCGCACCGTGCGACGCGGCGGGCAATTCACCGTGTACCTCTGGGCTTTGTTGTGGCTTGCTCGACATCGACGAAACATTGTCGGGGTAATCGACTGTCAAAACGGCATCCCCTACTTCTCACCTCTCGTCATCCGAAGACGGACGCCGATTGTCCTTGTGATCCATCACGTGCACCAAGATCAATTTCGGCGTTACTTCGGCAGGATGTTCTCGGTGGTGGGATGCTGGCTCGAGGGGCCAGCCTGTCGATTTGTCTATGGCGATCGCGCGGTGGCGGCGTTGTCGCCATCGACACGAAACGCCGTCCGTCAACGGTTGAGGTTGCGAGGTGCCGTACATGTCGTACCTCCCGGTTCGGACGTCAAGGTGTCGGAATCTGAACCCGCCGGCTCGCGTGCGATCGCGCCGACGGTGGTCTGCGTGGGCCGCCTTGTGCCACATAAACGGTTTGAGCTCATCATCGAGGCGTGGCCCATGGTCGTCGAGCGGATTGACGGAGCACGTCTCGAGATCATTGGGCAAGGTTCGGAGACCCAGCGCCTCAAGATGCTGTGCGAAGAACTTGGTGTTTGCGACACGGTGACCTTTCGGGGATTTCTTCCCCGGTCACAGCGAGATGCTTTGCTGCAAACTGCGTGGCTGACCGTCAACGCATCAGCAGGTGAAGGGTGGGGACTGTCGATCATCGAAGCAAATGCGCTCGGTGTACCAGCAGTGGTCTTCGATGTCGATGGGATGCGCGACTCGGTCCGACACGGGGAAACTGGTTGGGTTGTTCCTTCGGGCGGTTCGCTTGCAGAGATGATGATCGATGCGCTCGGTGTCCTCGCAGACGAGTCTGCAGCAAGGCAGTGGGCTCGTCGCGCTCGATCGTGGGTGGGGCGGTTTGACTGGTCGGAGACCGCCCGGCTGCTGAAGGCAATTTTGGAGACCGAGAGGGCGCGCCTGGAGATCGGCCAGCGAGAGCGACGCCATCCGTCAGATCTCGCGACCGTGGTTCGTCTGGAATCCTCCGGTCTTGCCCCGAATTGGGGGGAAGGTCTCCGACGCACCGATCGGGTCGTCGGTCACGGTGCTGAGACCGCAGCGCTTCTACCAGGTAGCGATGCAGCTGGCGTCCGGTCCGCTTTGGCACGAGTCGGTATTTGGACGAGCGATGACGATGGTGCCACTCCCTCGATCGAGGTGGCTCGTCCGGGTGACCACGTCCTACCCGGAAGGAACGATGGCCTCCAGCTGCCCCGAGAAGATTCAGACGACACCGCGTCGTGACTGAGGACGATCAACTCCTGTCTCGGGGCCACGACAGCGCTTCTGACATGTCGGCTCCCTGCGATGAGAGTCAGCGCCTGAGCATCCTCCACCTTGCATTCGAGGATCACCGACGCCCGGGCAGCGGAGGTGGCTCCCTCCGAACGAGAGAGATCAATGTCCGCTTAGCCACACGACACGACATCACGGCGGTCACGACTCGCTACGCGGGAGCCCGCAAGCGAATTGAAGACGGCGTTACCTATCGCCCACTCGGTCTTCCCCTGGGTTATTGGGGCAGCATCATTACGTACCATCTCGCTCTGCCGTGGTACACCCTGTGTCATCGGGCCGACCTTGTCGTGGAGGATTTCTCCGCCCCCCAGTCGAGTGATCTCATTCCGCTCTGGACGAAAAGCCCAAGTGTTGCGATCGTGCAGTACCTCTATGCAAGTCAGAAGTCCCGTCAGTATCACCTTCCCTTCTGGATCTTCGAGTCCCTTGGTCTGCGGATTCACACGCGCTTTGTCGCCGTCTCTGAGAGTGTCGCAGATCGTGTGCGTGAGGTCAGCCCATCTGCGCAGGTAGACATCGTCTACGCAGGCGTCACCACATGCTCGTCATCCCCGACGACAACCAAGCGCACAGGCGTGCTCTTTCTCGGCCGTCTGGAATTTCATATGAAAGGGCTTGACCACTTGGTCACCGCCTTCAGCGAAGTGCTCAAGCATCGACCTGACGTCCGACTACGGGTTGCCGGTGACGGTCTCGATAAAGAGCGATTTGCTGCTGCGCTTCGCGAGCGGGGAGTGTTCGACCACGTTGACTGGCTCGGTCGTCTCGAGGACGGGAAAAAATGGGACGCGCTCGCTGCGGCCGAGTTGCTCTTGATGCCGTCGCGCTTTGAAACCTTTGGTCTTGTGGCTCTGGAAGCGATGGCGGTAGGTACGCCCGTGGTGAGCTTTGCACTGCCGTCGCTCCAAGAGATCGTCGGCGAGAGCAACTGCGCTGTCCTTGTCGCGCCGGACGACGCCGTTGCGCTTGGACGAGCTGCAACCGAACTCCTGGGCGACCCTGAGCGGTTGCGTGAACTGTCTTCGGCATCGCGCGCTCGCGCAGCGCATTTCAGCTGGGACCGCGCTGCGGCCGAACAAGAGCGCATCTATCGAGCTGCCTCGCTGGAACGCCACGACGGCAGACGCCGCACCCGGACACGGCAACTCCTCCGTGCCACCACGTTATTGGCCTCAGACAGACGCCGACTTCGCGACGCCAGCGCGACGAAAGGGTAGGGCTGAGATGGCTGTGGTGTCGGAATTGAACTCGAATACAGCTGACGCGGATCGACGGCCGTCAGGAACCGCAAGCGCAAAGCCCAGCAGGTCGCCCCGGTCATGGGGATTGCGGAGAGTTCTAGCCGCGCCGGATGCCCGGATCCTTGTTGCCCTGATGGCCATCGCGGCGATTGCGCGATTGATCGCCATCGGCAATGCCTACGATCTCAATGACGACGAGATCTACTACAGCGATCTTGGTGTCTCACTTCGCCACGGGGTGTTTCCGCCAAAGTTCGACCACATACCATTCCTTTTGCACCCGCCGCTGTTCTTCGCGCTCTCGTCGGCTTGGGAAACACTCTTTCGCCCCGGTGCAACGCTACTCGAGCTGGTGTTTCGAGTACGTGAGCTGAACATCGCGTGCGCCATCGTCACTGCGGGTGTGGTGTTCCTTGTCGGACGTGGCCTCACTGGGCGCATGACCGGCGTGTGCGCCAGTCTCCTCTTCGCCCTCGATCCATTTCTCCTCCAAATCAACGGGCGAGCGCTGCTCGAGACGAGTACGTGGATGTTCGCTCTCATCGGATGGATGTTCGTGCTCCCGTTGCTGAGGAATGAGGGCACGCATTCGCTCAGGCGAGCGATCGGCGAAGGCCTGATCCTGGGGCTTGCGATGGTGGACAAGGATATCGCCGTCGTTATCGTCATACCGCCATTGCTCGTGGCCATCATCTGTCGCTGGGCATACCGGCGCACACTGTGGACAATCACGGCTGCGACATTGGTCCCGACGGCGATCTATCTGATTGCCCTTGCGAGTGTCGGCTCTCTCGGTCAGTGGGCATCACAAGAGACCACCGGACTTCAACGACTTCTTGGAATCAAGAAGGTCACTGGATTTGGCGAGGGCGGCCATCCGAGCATTGTGTCAACGCTCATTCGCCAGATCCCGCTCTACGGCGTCAGCTACGGCGTGTGTGCCCTGGGGATTGGCGCATCAATCTACCTGCTTGTCCGACAGCGTCGGCGTGATCTGCAGCTGATCGCCTGCATCACGCTCGCGGGAGTGCTCACGCTCGTGTACGCCACGCTCTTCGGGACCATTGAAACGCAGATGTTCTATTTTCCGGCAATTCCCGCCCTGATTGCGCTTCCCGTCGCGATCACCGTGGCGTTGCGGATGCGTGGCGCAGTCGATACCAGGCGGCTTCGCCGAGTGGCCCTGATTGGTTTTAGCCTGGTGATGCTGGGAGAGAGCGCGATTTGGCTCGACATTCGTTCCACACCTGACGACGGTCTCACCCGCCTCGTCGCATGGTTTAGTAGTCACGACCACGGTCGTGGCGTCATTGCCGACGACACCGATGTGGCGTGGCTAGCACTCGATCAATACGGATTTGATGCCGTTCCTGCGGGGACTCCCCGCACCTCGCGTGCTGAGCATGTTCGTTACATCACCCTCATGTCGGGGACCTTCGACGGCAACTATGGGACGCTCGATAAAACTCAGGCATTGTGGTACGAAAAGCATGGAACTCTCCTGTACCGTTTCGCGGAGCGTTCTTACGGGGAGGTGTCTGTCTACCGCCCGAAGCAGGATGCCTTGTGGTGACGCCAGCCGACCACTCGAAAGACTCCGAGGAGATGGCGCTACTCGCGCCGGTGATCCGACCCATCGCCTCCCATTCTGTTCGGCCGAGGTTGCGTCGGGACTCGCTACTCGTTCTTGCAGGGAACGTTGTTGCGGGAGCCAGCAACTACGGTTTCACGCTTGCTCTCGTGTGGATTCTGCCCGGTCGGCAGTTTTCCCGAGTTGCCAGCTTGTCGGCACTCCTGCTCGTCGTCGGTACGGCAGCCCAGGCGGCGATTCCGTGGGTCATTGCGCGCGAGGTAGTAAGGCGATCGCCAAATGATCCGGCGCGTGGTCATGCGGTGGGATTTGCTCTCATCGTCGCCGTCGTCCTCGGCATGGTGAGCGCAGGGGCAATCTATGGACTGTCAGAGCGTTACGCTGGAACAAGCATCGAGCTCGCTGCGATGGGGGCGTCTCCAGCGATCTTTGTGGCCCAGGTGGGTGCTGGTTATCTGCAAGGAACAGGTCAGTTTCTTCGCTATGCGCTGCTCATCTCGGGCGAGGCTCTCGTCCGATTGGCTTGTGGGGCGACGCTTGCATGGCGAGGCGATGGTGCACTCGGTGGCGTCAGCGGATTCACCGCAGGCGCGGTGATCGCGGCGCTCATCTCCCTCTGGGTGGTGCGACGTGAGGTGTCGTGGCCCAGGCGCACACGAGGATTGATGGAGCAGCTGGGCGGCATCGGTGGAGTGCAACTCGCCGTCTCGGTTCTATCCACCCTGGACGTCATCGTCGCGTCGCTCCTGCACGGTGCTTCGAGGTCACTTGCGGCTTATCAGGCACTCCTCATCTTTACGAGAGTCCCACTGTTCATTTCAGGCGCACTGAGTGCTGTGGTGTACCCGAGGCTGGTTGTTCGTCACCGCACTGATGATGCGAGCACGGTCACTGACTCCACGAAGATGCTGCTTGTCGTGTCGGCACTGGCTGCCGTGGGGACATCCAGCCTGCCTCGAGTTGTCCTGACGCACCTGCTACCACAAGGGTACGCATCGAGCATCAACCTGCTCGTGCCCCTTGCCATTGCCGGAGCAGCCTCGGGTCAGATCAACTTTTCCACCACGCTGCTCCAGGCTCGCAGCCAATTCGCCCCAGCTTTGAAGATCGTGGGGGTAGGAATCCCACTAGCTGCGATTCTTCTCGGTTTTGCATCGAGTTCGATGTACGCACTTGGGTGGAGCGCGGCCGGCATCGATGTTGTCATCGCGGGATCGCTCGTGCTCGTAACGGGTCGTCGCTTTCCGGGATCGTCGATTGTGCGGATGACTGTCCTCGCTGTAGTAGTGACGGGCGCGCTCATTGCGGCGTTCGCATCGCTCCGATCGACACCGAGCCTTTGGGTGTTGTGCTTGTTCCTCCTGGCGGTCAGCGCTGTGTTGGTGTCCCGCTGGCGGATTCCCGCCGGACAGGATCTCGGGGCGTGATGCACGTTGTCGGCGTGTGTGCGTACGGCCGCGAGGGGCCCGGCATCTCGGTCGGCGCCTGACGTCCGGATAGGCCATGATGTGATGTATGGACCTAGAACACGACGAGAGGCCGTGGGGGAGCTACACGGTGCTCTCCGACGAGCCCGACCACAAGGTGAAGCAGATCGTTGTCTTGCCGGGCAAGCGGCTCAGCTACCAGAAGCACTTCAAGCGGGCCGAACACTGGTTTGTCGTTCGAGGTACCGGCACGGTCACCCTTGACGGTACGGATGTACCCGTGGGGCCGGGTTCGGTGATCGACATCGCCCTCGAAGAGGCTCACCGCATGGCGAACACGGGGACCGAGGAGCTGCTCTTCGTGGAAGTTCAGCATGGAACGTACTTCGGCGAGGATGACATCGTGCGCCTCGAGGACGATTTCGGCCGCGAAGAGTCCTGACATTCGAGCAGGGACCCCGTTTCCTCTCTTCGTCACTGTCGCCTACGAAGCCCTTCGCATCTGGGGCTGATCGGCGAAGCCGCCCTACTGCACCACCGTCGGTGCCGCCGTCGAGCCCACGCCGTGCTGTGTCGAAGCCGGAGGAGTGCCCTCGGGAACGAGCGAGTTCAATGCGTCGATCAGCTGGCGGAGTCGACCGTGATGCGTACGGTCGAACTCCAGGGCGATCCGCGCCAGGTCGAGGTGATCATCGCCAGCGCGCTCCGGCCCGAGCGGCGCGGTGCGCCAGATACCTTTCGCGCTGCACACATCGGCAAACGCTGCCGAAAGCATCGCAATCTCCGCATCGCTCGGCGCGCTGTGCAGCCGGATCACCATCGTCGAGCCGACGAAGCGGTGTGAGTGGTAGTTCCGGTGGAACCCAAGCAGCTCTGCCACGGCAGTGTCGACGTCTGCGGTGATCGTGTAAAGCGACGCATCGAGCGGGTCTGCGAGTCCTCGGCCGTAGACCTGCTCGGTGACGAACTGCTCCCACGCCTCCCAGTAGCGATCCCCGGGCGTGTCGACGAGCACGATCGGCGCAGGGTCGGCCTTGCCGGTCTGGAGCAGAGTTAGCAGCTCGAATGCCTCGTCCAGAGTGCCGAAGCCCCCGGGCAGTACGAGGAAGCCCGTCGATTCCTTCATCAACATCAATTTGCGGGTGAAGAAATACTTCATCTCCACGAGCTTCTCGTTCTCGGCGATCCACGGGTTCGGCAGGGCCTCGAAGGGCAGGCGGATGTTGATGCCGATCGCCATCTCCGGCCCCGCACCTTCGTTTCCCGCCGCCATGATCCCTGGTCCGGCCCCGGTCACGACCATCCATCCAGCCTCGGCGAGGCGCCGAGCGAGCTCCTTCGTCAGCGCGTAGAGGTTGTCCGACGGGCTGGTGCGCGCCGAGCCGAAGATCGTGACCTTCGGGATCTGCTTGTACGGGGCGAACATCGCAAAGGCGTCCGACATCTCCGCTAGCGCCGACCGAGCGATCTTCAGGTCCAGGCGACCCGAACCGTTCGAGGTGAGGCCAATCGCCGACAGCAAGATGTCGCGGTGCAAGTCACGGTTGCGCTTGGCACCGACTTCGTCGAGCAAGGTGTCGACGAGGGTGACCAGCTGCTCGCGACTGAGGCCGTGCGCCATGCGTCCAGCGCCCGAGCGGATCTCGGTGGACGCCGAGCCTTGCCGGGCCGCAGTGGACTCGCTCGGGACGGAAGGGGCCGCAACGGACTCGTCCGCGGCAGGCGAGTCAGCCAACGATGCCGTCAGCAGCAGCGTGATCGCACAGCCAGATCACCCGCTCGGCTCGAACCCGGCCAGCGGGGAGATCGCCACCGTCGACGACCGTCTTGAGCGCGTCGCGCTTTCCTTCGCCGGTCACGGCGATGGCAACCACGGACGCTGTGGCGATGGCCTCGTAGGTGAGGGTCATGCGCTCGAGTGGGTTGCGCCCCGAGGGGTCGCTGTTCATGACGACGAGGGCGCCTTCAGGAGCTTCGAGTCCCGCAGAGCCGGGGAAGAGCGATGCGGTGTGTCCATCAGGGCCGAATCCGAGCTGGATCAGGTCGAAGCCACCCGCTCGGCGCACGATCGCCTCATACGCGTCCGCTCCCTCGTCCGGACCGTCGCCGCAGACCATCGGGTAGAAGCCGGCGAGCTCGTCGAGACGGTCGCCAAGCACCTGGCGAAGCGCCCGCTGGTTCGACTGTGGAGCGTCGGCCGGGACGCACCGCTCGTCGGCGAAGTAGCACTCGATCCGGTCCCAGGCGAGGTCCTCCACAGCAGCCAGGCGGGAAAAGCACCGCTCGCCCGACGACCCACCCGAGCAGCCGAGGCGGTAGGGGGCAGCGCTGCTCGCCCTCGTCGACAGCACCGAGCGGACCTCCGTGGCCACCAACTGGGCAAACGCCTCCGGCACGTCCTCGACGACACGGATTTCGCCGATCACAGGCCTCGCCTCCGATCGAGAGCACCCATGACGTGCCTGCTCACGGGTTGCGCCACTGCCTGCCGCCACCCTCGATCAAACGGTCAGCTTCGATCGGTCCCCAGCTACCGGAGCGATAGTGGGCGAGAGGGGGCTCGCCGTCGAGGAAGGCGCCCTGGATGGGAGCGACAATCTCCCATGCCTGGTCGACCTCGTCGCTACGAATGAAGAGCGTCGCATCGCCGCTCATGGCGTCAAGCAAGAGGCGCTCATAGGCATCGGCTGTGCCGCCCGGAAAGGCCTCTGCGTAGGAGAAGTCCATATCGACCGTCCGTACCCGAAATGCCGGACCGGGAACCTTTGCGCCAAAGCTCAGCGCGATGCCCTCGTCGGGCTGAATCCGCAGCGTCAAGGTGTCGGTCCGTAGATCCCGGGCGAGCTTGCCGGCGAAGGGGAGGTGCGGTGGGCGCTGGAAGACCATCGACACCTCGGTTGCACGCTTCGCGAGCCGCTTTCCGGTGCGGATGTAGACCGGGACGCCCGCCCAGCGCCAGTTGTCGACGAGAAAGTGCATCGCAAGGTACGTCTCGGTCTGCGAGGTCGGGCTGACGCCCTCCTCCTCGCGGTAGGCCGGGACCTCCTCCCCGTCAATGATGCCTTGGGCGTACTGGGCTCGAACCACCTTGTTGACGGCCTCGTCGGCGTCGGGAATCACAACCGAGCGAAGCAGCTTGACCTTCTCGTCGCGAATGCCACCGGCGTCCATCGACGACGGCGGCTCCATCAGTGTGAGCGAGAGGACCTGCATGACGTGGTTCTGCACGATGTCTCGCAGCGCACCAGCCGTCTCATAGAACCCGCCGCGGTGCTCGACGCCGAGGCTCTCGGCCACCGTTACCTGGATATGGTCCACGTAGCGCCGGTTCCAGATCGGCTCGAAGATCGAGTTCGCAAAGCGGAGCGCCAGCACATTCTGCACGGTCTCTTTGCCCATGTAGTGGTCGATCCGGAAGATCTGGTCCTCATGGAACGCGACGTGCAGGTCCGTGTCGAGCTGCTTGGCACTTGCCAGATCCGTCCCGAATGGCTTTTCCACGACCAACCGGGCAAACGTTCCCCGCACCCCTGGTCGGTTGCCCCCGTGGGCCGCGAGCGACTGTGCCACCGCACCAAAGACCGCCGGAATCGTGGCGAGGTAGTACACACGGTTGCCCGACGTGCCGTTGTCGCGGTCGACCTCGGTGAGCACCGAGCTCAGCGTCGCGAAGGTCGTGTCGTCGCCGTAGTCGCCGGCGACGTAGCGAAAGCCCTTGACGAGTCGCTCCCACGTGCCCGAGGAACCCGCTGGCGTCGCCTCCATGCACAGGTCACGAAAGCTCTCGTCCGTCCAATCGCTGCGTGCCACGCCGACGACGCAAAAGTTGTCCGGCAACGAGCCCCGCTCGGCCAGCTGGGCCAGTGCCGGGATGATCTTGCGGTGCGCGAGGTCTCCCGACGCTCCGAAGATCACCAGTGCGAGGGGATCGGGCGCGCGGCCGAGGCCGACATCGACGGGGAGCGCCTGAGCGTCACTACCGAGCCCGGTGGCGCCGCCGGGAAGGTCGGGGATGGCTCCGGGCTCGCTCACTTTCCGGCGCTATCCGTCCCTGAGCCTGCTACGCCAAGTGCTGCGGCCTTTTGCCCGAGGCCGTCGATGAGCTCCTCGAAGGACTTGGCAAACGATGCGACACCCTCGACCTCGAGCTGCTCGGTCACTTCCGACAGCTCGATGCCGAGATCGGCGAGCTCGGCGATGGCGGCGCGCGCCCCGTCGAGGTCGTCCTCGATCGTGTACCCGACGACGCCATGGTCGGCAAAGGCGTCGATCGTCGCCGGCGGCATCGTGTTGACCGTGTCCGGTCCGATCAGCGAGTCGACGTAGACAAGGTCTGGGTAAGCGGGGTTCTTTGCCGACGTCGAGGCCCACAGCGGACGTTGCAGCTTGGCGCCCCGAGCCGCAAGGGCGACAAAGCTGTCTCGACCAAAACGGTCTTTGAACAGCTCGTACGCAAGGCGTGCCTGAGCGACGGCGGCCTTGCCTCGAAGCGCGAGTGCCTTCTCAGCGCGCTCGGTGCCCGGCTCGCCCTCGGCGATCTGGTCGAGGCGACGATCGATCTCGGTGTCGACGCGACTGACGAAGAACGAGGCGACTGAGGCAATCCCTGTCGGGTCGCCCCCGCCGTCGACAAAGCGCTGCAGACCCTTCTGATAGGCGTCGATGACGTCGGCGTAGCGCTCGATCGAGAAGATCAGCGTGACGTTGACGCTGATGCCCTCCGAGATCGCCTGTTCGATCGCCGGGATACCTTCACGAGTCGCGGGGATCTTCACGAGCAGATTCGGCTCCGAGATCTCCTTCCACAGCCAGCGCGCTGCCTCAATCGTGCCGTCGGTGTCGTGGGCGAGGGTCGGGGAGACTTCGACCGAGACAAAGCCGTCTCCGCCCTTCGACGAGTCGTAGAGCGGACGGAAGAGCTTCAGTGCGCCTCTGGCGTCGTGCAAGACGAGCTGCCAATAGGTGTCATCGATCGACTTTCCGGCCTCGATCAGCTCGGCGAACTGGTCGTCGTAGTCGTGGCCGGCCTGTATCGACTTGGCGAGGATCGTCGGGTTCGACGTGAGCCCGCGCACCCCGAGCTCGATCAACTTGTCGAGCCCTCCGGGCGAGAGGTACGAACGCTTCAGGTCGTCGACCCAGGGGCTTTGGCCCCCACGCTCGTAGAGGTCGTGCACCTTGGTCATCTGCGACTCCTTTACTCGTCCGTACGAGGCATCGTACGTCGGGTACCCACAAAGGCGCACCTAGGCGCTATTCAGGGTGACCCGCGGGCGCCGTTGCCCGCGCTTACCACCCTAGGGCGCAGGTACCGAGACTGGAGCGTTACCTGCTAGGAAGCGCGGCTGCTCGAGCCTGATCGTCGCCCACTTGCGCGACGCAAGGAGACGGATCATCCACCAGCCCGGGTCGAGCTGGCGGGGCGCGAGAGACAGTCGAGCCGAGGTCGGTGCGGCGTGGTGGTTGTTGTGCAAGCCCTCACCGGCGGTGAGGAAGGCAAGCCACTGGTTGTTCCGTGCGGTGTTCGGATAGGGCTGACGACCGACGACGTGACCGAAGGCGTTGATTGCAGCATTGAGAGCGAGGTAGGTGACTGCATGGATCGCTGATGCGACGAGGCCCCACTCCCAGCCGAGGCTGAGAACGAGCACGCCGATGCCGAGCCCGAGGCCGAGAAGCGCATGGTCGAACAGCACGGTGTCCCAGCGGTCGGGCGGCAAGTCCTTTGCGTACTTCTGGATCGTCTCGGGGTCTTTGGCGACCTTTCGGTAGAGGTTCGCATTCGTCAGCTGTACCCGCCAGAAACCGAGAAGCAGTGGTGAGTGGGGGTCTCCCGGCACATCGGTGTAGGCGTGGTGCTTGCGGTGCACTGCTGCCCACTGGCGTGGGCGAATCCCCGTGGTGATCCAGATCAAGAAACGGAAGACGAAGCGCACGCCGGGTGTGAGGGTCAGCGACTTGTGCGAGACCGTGCGGTGCAAGAACACCGTTGTCGAAAAGAGCGAGATCTGACAGACGACCATGGCGACGATGACGGCAAGCGCAGCAGTAGGCACGGTGATGACGTTAACAGTGCACTTCCCTCCTCGCACCCTGTTGCAGAGCGCGCCGGGTTGCAGAGCGCGCACTAACCTGCCGCCGAGCGTGAGCGGCGATCGTGGTGGGTACAGGCCGCTGAACCATCGGCCTCGAAAATGTTCGAGTGTCGTCGTGACCGTTGCTGGCGGAGAGGTCGGCGGAGAGGGTGCGAGATGCGCGGTGTGTCAGGCGTGAGCGGGTCGGGAGAGGCCAAGGCGGCCGCGGGGGAGACGTTTGCCCTCGTGAAGCGGTACGTCGTCCAAGAGACCGTCGGCCCGTTCAAGCACATCGCCCGGAGGCTGGCGTTTGGACTCGCCGGCTCGCTCGTGCTCGGGGTCGGCGTCGTCGTGCTGCTGCTCGGTCTGCTCCGTGTGCTTGAAGGAGAGACGGGATCGGCATTCCGTGGGAACTGGTCCTTTGCTCCCTATCTGCTCAGCGCGCTGGTCGCGCTGGTGGCAACGGGCGCCGTGGGATGGATCGGTTTCACCAGCGCGTCGCGCAAGCGTCGCCATGCGACCGGCGTTGGAGGCCCCAGCGCAGATGTCGGAAGCAGTTCTGGTGTTGGTAGCAGTCCGAGCGAGAGGGGAGCAGCGTCATGAGCAGCAAAGTTTCCGGGGAGCGGGTCTCCCTCGCCGACATCGAGGACCAGCTTCGCAGTCTCGGTGGCTCAGCCCAAGCGGTGGTGTCCGAGTCGAAGACCACTGCTGCTGCGGCGGCGGGTGTGGGCGGCGTGCTCGCCATTGCCGGCGTGTACCTGCTCGGTCGGCGCCGCGGTAGGCGCCGCTCGACGGTGCTCGAGATTCGCCGGGTCTGACGTGCTCGGTCTGCTCGACACCATCTCGCGGCGCATCATGCGGCGCGGGCTGCGTCAAGGTCTGCTCGAAGGCAGCTCGATCTGGCTGATCGCCGGTGCGCTGGCTTGGCTGTTTCGTTTGCTGACTCGGGCCGAAGAGCCCAAGGTGGTTCGCGAGGACGTTGCGCTCGGTGAGTCGATTGTCGTGACGCACGTCCCGCCACCACCGACGAAGCGCCAGCAGCGCAAGGCATTGCGGGGATCTGCGGGAAGTCCGCCGTCGCCATCCGAGGGCGAGTGACCTCAGCTGGCTTTGCCGGTTCGCCGAGACCGAGGGGAGTGCTCGCGGCGGGCGACCGGGTCATGCTGATCGACCGCAAAGATCGTCGCTACCTCGTGCGTCTTGTCGAAGGCGGAAGCTTCCAAAGTCACGCTGGAGTCATCGAGCACGACGAGCTGATCGGTTCGCCCGACGGTGCCGAGTTCGTAGCTCGCCAGCGAGACGGCAAGAGCGGTCCCTCACGACGTTTTCTCGTCCTGCGACCGACACTGTCAGACCTGGTCGTGAAGATGCCCCGAGGCGCTCAGGTCATCTACCCGAAGGACCTGGGCGCGATTTTGATGGCGGCTGACATCCATCCCGGAGCCAAGGTGCTCGAAGCTGGCGTTGGCTCCGGAGCCCTGTCGATGACGCTGCTCGGCGCTGGGGCCGAGGTTGTCGGCTACGAGCTTCGAGAGGACTTTGCGACGAGGGCTCGATCGAACGTTGTCGACCTGCTCGGACCCGACGTTCCCTATCGAGTCGAAGTACGCGATATCTATGAGGGCATCGATGAGGTAGAGCTCGACCGGATCGTGCTCGACTTGCCCGAGCCGTGGCAGGTGGTGCCCCATGCCGAGAAGGCTCTGCTCCCTGGTGGCATTTTCCTTGCCTACATGCCGACCATCAATCAGACGGCTGAGCTGCGAGCGCGGCTCGACGCCAGTGGCTTTGCGCTCGCCGAGACCTTCGAAATCCTCCGTCGAACATGGCACATCGAAGGCCGATCGGTCCGACCCGACCACCGCATGGTTGCGCACACGGGGTTCATCACCACGGCGCGTCGCGTCTCCACCCGCTGGCACGTGCCGCTGGACGACGTGGCGGGCTCAGAAGACGATGTGGCGGGCAGCTAGGAAGCCTGCTCGATGAAGATGCACTCGCCCGGGCACTCTTCTGCTGCCTCGGTCACCGCGTCTTCGAGCCCGTCGGGCACGACAACCATGCCCTGTGCACCGCCGGGGTCGCTTTGCACGTCGTCCCCTTGCTTGACGTAGGCAAGCCCGTCGTCGAGGAGGGTGAACACCGTCGGACAGATCTCCTCACAAAGGCCGTCGCCGGTGCAGAGATCCTGGTCGATCCAGACCTTCATGTTGCTTGTACTCCTTGGGGTTGACCGGTCATGGTGGCGCGCTTATTCCGCCGGGGGTTGACCTGGGAAAAATGAACGTAACTGTCGTCGGGTGAGGTGTCAAGGGACCCAGGAGATGACCCTACGGGGTCTGCGGCCGGTGTAGGGTCCGCGTCTAGAGGACGCACGCGCCGTGAGGAGGTGGTCCCGACCATGACCGACGAGACATTCGAGAGATTGCGGGCACAAGTCGAGTCCGCCGAGGCTGAGGTTGCAGAGCTGCGCCATCGGCTCCAAGAGGCCCCGCAGCGCGTGCGCGTGCTGGAGGAGCGGTTGCTCGAGGTGACCGGTCAGCTGACCCATGCCCTCAGCCAGAACGAGAAGCTCACCTTCACTCTCCAGCAGGCCAAGGAGAACATCGCCGCACTGCGCGAGGAGGTGGACAAGCTCACCCAGCCTCCCAGTGCCTACGGCACCTTTCTCCAGGCGAACGACGACGGCAGTGTCGACGTGTTCTCCTCGGGGCGAAAGATGCGGGTCGCGATGCACCCTGCTCTCGAGGTGGACGAGCTCCGGCGAGGTCAGGAAGTCGTTCTCAATGAGTCGCTCAACGTGGTGCTTGCCCGCAGCTTCGAACAGGCGGGCGAGGTGGTGACGATCCAGGAGATGCTCGAGGACGGTCACCGCGCCCTCGTGGTGGGCCGAGCAGACGAGCAGCGAGTGGCTGAGCTGGCCGACGCATTGCAAGGCGTGAAGCTCCGTGCCGGCGACAGTGTCCTCATGGATTCTCGGACCCAGCTGCTTCTCGAGAAGCTCCCTCGGCCAGAGATCGAGGAAGTCATCCTCGAAGAAGTCCCGGACATCACCTACGCCGACATCGGCGGCTTGGATGGCCAGATCGAGGCGATCACCGACGCCGTCGAGCTGCCGTACATGCACCGCGAGCTCTTCGCCGAGCATCAGCTGCCGGCACCCAAGGGGATTCTGCTCTACGGCCCTCCGGGCTGTGGCAAGACGCTCATTGCAAAGGCCGTGGCGAACAGCCTCGCCAAGAAGGTAGCGCTGCTCACCGGCAATGAGAACGTCCGCAGCTACTTCTTGAACATCAAGGGCCCTGAGCTTTTGAACAAGTACGTCGGTGAGACTGAGCGCCAGATCCGGCTGGTCTTCCAGCGAGCCCGGGAGAAGGCGGAGGAGGGCGTGCCCGTCATCGTCTTCTTCGACGAGATGGACTCGCTGTTCCGCACGCGAGGGACGGGCATCAGCTCGGACATGGAGTCGACGATCGTGCCGCAATTGCTCGCGGAGATTGACGGTGTCGAAGCGTTGCGGGACGTCATCGTCATCGGTGCCTCGAACCGGGAGGACCTCATCGACCCGGCAATCTTGCGTCCAGGCCGCTTGGACGTGAAGATCAAGATCGAGCGACCCGACGAGGCTGCTGCTCAGCAGATCTTCGCCCGCTACCTCACTGCGCAGCTCCCCCTCGACCCGGCCGACGTGGCGAGCTTCGGCGGCGGTGACCCCGAGAAGGCCGTCCAGGTCATCATCGAGCGCACGGTGGCGGAGATGTACCGCGCAGACGACGAGAACCGTTTCCTTGAAGTCACCTATCAAAATGGCGACAAGGAGATCCTGTACTTCAAGGACTTTTCCTCGGGTGCCATGATCGAGAACATCGTGCGGCGGGCGAAGAAGCTCTCGATCAAGCGTGTGCTTGCCGGCGAGGGCCGTGGCATCCGACTCGACGACATGATCGAGTCGATCAAGCAGGAATTCAAGGAGAACGAGGATCTGCCGAACACCACGAACCCCGACGACTGGGCGAAGATCTCGGGGAAGAAGGGCGAGCGCATCGTCTACATCAGGACGATCTTCGACCACGGTGACGACGGTCGCGGCGGGCGCGCGATCGAGCGCGTCGGCACCGGGCAGTACCTCTGATCATTGACCTGGCTTTTGCAGGCTTTCAGATAGCGTCGCACTCGTGGCACTAGCCAAGGTCTTCGGGCTCGAGACCGAGTACGGCATCCAGGCGGTCGGGGGAGCCGACAACAATCCGACGACGGCCTCGTCGATGCTCATCAACGCCTACGTCGCCCAGCTCGCAGGCCGAGTGGGTTGGGACTTCGAGGACGAGTCACCCGGTCGAGACGCTCGTGGCTATGTGCGAGAGGGCTCCATGCCACCGGAGGTGGAGACGCATCTCGTCAACACGGTGCTGACCAATGGGGCTCGCTACTACGTCGATCATGCCCATCCGGAGTACTCCACTCCTGAGTGCGCCGGCCCGCTTGAGCTGCTCCGTCAGGACCGGGCGGGCGAGGTCGTGCTGGCGCGATCGATGGCGGCGGCACGCCACATGTTGCGATCGGGCGAAGAGATCGTCGTCTACAAGAACAACTCCGACGGTAAGGGCAACTCCTACGGCTGTCATGAGAACTACCTCATGGATCGTGCTGTTCCCTTTGCTCGTCTTGCCCGCCAGATCACGACCCACCTCGTCACCCGGCAGATCTACACCGGTGCTGGCAAGGTGGGCTGCGAGGCCGATCCGCAGTCGCCACCGCGCTACGAGATCACCCAGCGCGCCGACTTCTTCGAGGAGGAGATCGGTCTCGAGACCACGCTCAAGCGCCCGATTGTCAACACCCGGGACGAGCCTCACGCCGACGCGGCGAAGTACCGCCGTCTGCACGTCATCACCGGTGATGCAAACCTCGCGGAGGTGGCAACGTTCTTGAAGGTCGGAGTAACCGGTCTGTTGCTCAACCTGATCGAGGACGATGCACTTTCCACCGGCGAGCTCCTCATCGCCCGACCGGTTCCATCGATGCGTGCCGTGTCGCACGATCTCAGCCTGCGCGAGCCCATCGAGCTCGTCTCCGGCCAGACGATGACAGCGCTCGAGATTCAGTGGGAGCTGTACGACCGAGCGCGCAAGTACGCCGAGGAGCGGGGCCTTGCCGAGCTCGGCCCCGAGCCAAACGGTCGCCTCGTGCTCGAGCGCTGGGAGCACGTGCTCAGCGGCCTCGAATCCAATCCGGCCTCGCTCAAGCGCGAGCTGGACTGGGTGGCCAAGCTGGAGCTGATCGATGCCTACTGCGCCCGACACAGCTGTGGCCTCGATGACCACCGCGTCGGCGTGCTCGACCTGCAGTACCACGACGTACGTCCAGAGCGGTCGTTGTTTGCCAGGTTGCACACCGAACACCTCGTGGAACAGCACGAGGTCGAGGCCGCGGTGACCTCGGCGCCGCGTGACACACGGGCCTACTTTCGAGGTGAGTGCTTGAAGCGCTTCGGCCCGTCAGTCGTCGCTGCGAACTGGGATTCGATCGTGTTCGACCTCGGTGAGGACCCGCTGCGACGAGTTCCCATGATGGAGCCCCTGCGGGGAAGTGCGGCTCATGTCGATACGCTATTTGAGAATTGCGCAAATCCGGCCGAGCTCTTGCGTCGGCTGGGAGCTTAGGAGGCAGGAGTTCCATGGCCGAGCGAGAGCTGAAGAAGCGCACAGCGCCTTCCAAGGAAGCGACCGAGACCGAGCCCGAGGCACCTGCTTCGAGCGAGCGTGGCGACAAGCTCAAGGCCGAGATCGACGACCTCCTCGACGAGATCGATGAGGTTCTCGAGGAGAATGCTGAAGAGTTTGTGCGGAACTATGTGCAAAAAGGTGGCCAGTAAGTCCCCGGAGCTCACGGTGAAGACCGCAGCGACGATGCCACAGGATCCCCTTCGTCGACACCGACGCCTGGAGGATCGAATCCCCAGCACCGGAAAGTGCTCTTACCAGCGCAGATAGTGGTAATTCGGGCATTGACGGAATTCACAGCCGACCGTAACGTGATCGTTTTAGGAATCTGCGTCGTCGCCGTTCCCGACTCGAATGATCGGACGGTCGACTGGTGCAGTTCTCTTCTCTTGGGCGCCCCGCCTCACGCCGTACCCGGCGTGCTCGATCCGCACTTGTCTCACTGTTCGTCCTAGCAGCGACCGCCGCAGGAGCTGTCGTCGCTGCACCAGCGGCGCTCGCCAGCACGAGTGGATCGATCTCCGGTCAGGTGACGAGCGGCCCTGGTGTCTCTGGCGTCTGCGTCTATGCCTACGGGATCACGACGGGCTTCGTCTCGCAAGCCGTGACTGACGCAGCGGGCGACTACTCGATCGCCGGGCTCGAACCCGACAGCTACGTCGTCGAGTTCGACCCCACCTGTGGCGAGACGACGGTGAGTCCCTTAGCGATTCAGTACTACGTGGATGCACCGAACTACGAGACTGCGTCGATCACCCCGGCCGATCAGGTCAGCGTCGATTCCTCGGACGTGCCCAATGTCGACGCTGCGCTCGTGGCCGGGGCTTCGATCAGCGGTACCGTCGAGAACACGTCGTCAGCACCGGTGTCCGGGGTGTGTGTGTACGTTTACTCAACACTTTCCACGCAAATTCCATTTCAGGATGAGGAATACGCAGTAACTGACGCGAACGGTTCCTACGACCTGACAAATCTTCCTGCGGGGACCTATACGGTGCAGTTCGATCCGAGCTGCAACGACAACATCACGGACAGTCCCTATGCGGAGCAGTTCTGGCCGGGTGTCAACGACCCGGTCGATGCAACTGACGTGACGCTGGCCGAGGGGGGAACACAGCCTGGAACGGACGCGCAACTGGTGGCGGCGTCGTCGATTACCGGGCAGGTGTCCCTGGCGGCGTCGAGCGATCCAGAGGCAGTCTGTGTCGATGCCTACGCCGCTTCCGACGGGCTACTGATCGGAGAATCCTTTACGGACACTTCGGGGCAGTTCACGATCACGAATCTGGCCGCCGACAGCTACGAGCTGGAATTCGACCCGACGTGTGACGCGTTCTTCCCCTCGGATTACGACCCGATCTGGTACGCCAATGCCGACTCGGTCGCGAGTGCCACAGCGGTGGCGGTGCCGCTTGGCCAGATTGTCCCCGTCGGCACTCAGGCGCTTCCGCTGGCCTTTCCCGTCTCGGTCAGTGGTCCCACCGTCGTGGATGGCACGGTCGGCAGTGTCTACGCCGGCACCGCGACTGCCACGGGTGGCACGGGTCCCTACTTCTGGGCGGCGGTCGGCCTTCCTCCCGGTCTGTCACTTGACACGTCCAGCGGAGTGATCGGGGGCACGCCGACGACCTCGGGGTCGTATACGGTCACCGTCGCTGCCGCCGACAGCGCAGCCCAGCAGGTCGAGGCGTCGACCACCTTCGTGATGACGATCGGTTCAGCGCCTCAGCCGGCCTCCTCCTCGGGTTCAAGTACGTCGGCACCTTCAGCCACGACGCCAACCACGACGACCTCGGCGCCAGCTTCGTCGACCTCGACGCCAGCTTCGACGACCCCCACGACCACGACGCTCACGACGACACTCCCACCCGTTGCCAAGCTCGGATTCGCAGGCACTCGCTTCGTCGTCCGCCGAAGTGCTCTCGAGGTATCCCTGACGTGCGCGCTCGCTCACTGCTCCGGTTCGGCGCTGTTGACCGAGAGTGTCACCGTGAAGGTGCATCACGGGAAGAAGGTCTCCACAGTGAAGCGCACCGAGACGCTTGGATCTGGCTCGTTCGCTCTCGCGCCCGGTGGCAAGCTCACAACCTTGGTGCGCCTCAATGCGGCCGGTCGCCAAGCCCTGGTTGCAGCGAAGGGCCATGCGCTCCACCTTCAGCTCAAGCTGCGCGACGGACACCAGGTCCTTACTCGCTCGGTTGTGGTCTCGTAACGGCGACTCAAAGCGAACCGACGTCCTCGATCGCTTTTCGCGACTTCAGCCGGACCGATCAGTGGGCCCGGCAACGTCGCCGAGCCGGTAGGGTTTCGCGCCAATGAGCATCTACCTGTTCCCCGCTGGCGAGGATCCTGGTGCGAGCTTTGCGGAGCTGATCCAGCGGGTGCGTCCCGCTGCAGGTCCGCTCCCGGCCGACCGAGTGCACCTCGACATGCCACACGCCACGACCATTGCTGCGCTGCGATTCAGCTCGGGGGTGGTCATGGCCGGCGATCGGAGGGCCACCGAAGGCGTGAGCATTGCGCATCGGGCAATGGAGAAGGTCTTTGCTGCCGACCGGTTCTCTGCTGTCGCTATCGCCGGGACGGCAGGTCCGGCGATTGAGATGGTTCGGCTGTTCCAGACCCAGCTCGAGCACTACGAGAAGGTCGAGGGCACGACGCTGAGCTTGGAGGGTAAGGCGAACCAGCTTTCCCAGATGGTCCGCTCCCACCTTCCCATGGCCATGCAGGGCCTCGCCGTCGTGCCGCTCTTTGCTGGATGGGACGAGCTTCGCAAGGTCGGGCGCATCTTTACCTACGACGTGACCGGGGGCCGCTACGAAGAGGCGGATTTCCATGCCACCGGGTCAGGTGGGCGCGATGCAAAGACCACGATCAAGCTCGGCTTTCGCGAAGGTATGAGTCGACTCGAGGCGGTGGATCTTGCCCTCGAAGCGCTCTTCCAGGCAGCCGACGAGGATGCTGCGACGGGAGGACCTGATCCGGTTCGAGGTATCTATCCCATCGTTGCCACGGTCGGCGCCGAGGGCTTTGCAACAGTTCCCGACGAGGAAATTGCGGCACGGTTTGCGATCTACCTCGATCGGCGCGCCGAGGCGAGACGAGGGACCGGTACTGAGGGCGGGCGCCCGATCACCGGAGGTGACCCGTCATGACGATGCCTTACTACGTCGCCCCTGAGCAGGTCATGAAGGACCGTGCCGAGTATGCCCAGAAGGGCATTGCCCGTGGCCGTTCACTCATCGGGGTCGCCTACGACGCCGGGATCCTTCTCGTCGCCGAGAATCCCGCTCGGACGCTGCACAAGATCAGTGAGATTTACGACCGGATCGCCTTCGCCGGGGTGGGCAAATACAACGAGTTCGATCAGCTTCGCGTCGCGGGGATTCGCCACGCCGACACCAAGGGCTACGCCTACTCACGCGACGACGTCGACGCCCGATCGCTCGCGAATCTCTACGCGCAGCATCTGGGACAGGTCTTCACGCACGAGATGAAGCCCCTCGAGGTCGAGATCCTCGTGGCGGAGCTCGGCCCCACTCCAGAGGCAAATCGGCTCTACCACATCGCCTACGACGGCACCGTGGTGGACGAGCAGCGCTCGACGGTGCTCGGGGGCGAAGCGGACACGATCGCTGCGCGTCTGGAGCGTGCCTTTGTCGAGGGTTGGGGACTCGGTGCGGCGATCGCTGCCTGTGTGCAGTGTCTCGCCGGGCCGGAGCGCACTCTCGGCGTCGGCGATCTCGAGGTCGCCATCCTGCACTCGGGGAACGGCCGCCGAGCCTTTCGCAGAATCGAGGGCGACGAGCTCGCTGGACTTCTCCGTGAAGGTGGTCCTACCGCCGAGTGAGCCCCGAATGGGGGTCCGCTGCTGCCGGTGGCCGGCGAAGCATTAGCGTGACGTGAGTGGATCGCCGCATCTTCGGGCTAGAGAACGAGTACGGCGTCACCTGTACGCTTCGCGGCCAGAGGCGCTTAAGCCCCGACGAAGTTGCTCGGTACCTGTTCCGGAGAGTGGTGAGCTGGGGTCGCTCGTCCAATGTCTTTCTCGAGAACGGTGCTCGCCTCTACCTCGACGTCGGTAGTCATCCGGAGTACGCAACACCTGAGTGCGACTCGATCGAAGACCTCGTCGCTCATGACAAGGCCGGAGAGCGCATCCTCGACGGTCTCGTGGCATCGGCTGAGGCACGCCTTCGCGACGAGGGGATTCGCGGCGTCGTCTACCTGTTCAAGAACAACACGGACTCGGCAGGCAACTCTTACGGCTGTCATGAGAACTACCTGACCTCCCGCCGTGACGACTTCGCGCACTATGCCCAGGTGCTGATCCCGTTTCTCGTGACGCGCCAGATTTACGCCGGGGCGGGCAAGGTCCTGCAGACGGCACGTGGCTCGGTCTTCTGTCTCTCCCAGCGCGCCGAGCACATCTGGGAAGGAGTGTCGTCGGCCACGACGCGCTCGCGCCCGATCATCAACACGCGAGACGAGCCGCACGCGGATGCCGAGCGCTTCCGACGACTCCACGTCATCGTGGGTGATTCGAACATGAGCGAGTACGCAACGTTTCTGAAGGTGGGGGTGATGAGCATCTTGCTGCGGATGCTCGAAGACCCCGGCGTTGTGCTCCGGGATATGACCCTCGAAGACCCGATACGTGCCATTCGTGAGATCAGCCATGACCTGACCTGTCGTCGGCGCGTTCGACTCGCCAATGGTCGAGAGGCGAGTGCCTTCGACATCCAGCAGGAATACCTCTCGAGAGCTGTCCGCTACGCCGAGACGCGGGGAATCTCGCCGATGGAAGAGCGGGCTCTCGCAATGTGGCAGCACTGTATGAACGGAATCGAGAAGGACCCGCTCACGCTCGATCGCGAGTGCGACTGGGTCATCAAGCACAAGCTCGTCGAGGCCTATCGCGAGCGGCACGAGCTCAGCCTCGGCGCCCCGCAGGTGGCCCTGCTCGACTTGCAGTACCACGACGTTTCTCGGGAGCGAGGAATCTTCTACCGCATCCAGGCCAAAGGCGCCGTCGAGCGGATCGTCACCGACGAGGCGATCACCGATGCGATGGAGAATGCGCCGTTGACGACCCGGGCGCGACTTCGCGGCGAATTCATCCGCAAGGCTAAGGAACGCCGACGGGATTTCACCGTCGACTGGGTGCACCTCAAGCTCAACGACCAGACTCAGCGGACCGTGCTGCTGAAGGATCCATTTCGGGCGCACGACGAGCGGGTCGAGCGGCTGATCGAATCGATGTGAGCATCGACACGGCCCAGGCGGCGCCCGGCTCTGCACCGTCGGGCGCGAGCACCGGTCTCGCAGTGGCGGGCATCTCGAACACCCACGTGCCGCCATCCCCAGTGACTCCGCGGCCGCGGCGCTCGCAGATTCGCCGTCGCCGCCGGATCCGTCGCCTTGTGGAATGGTTGGCCGTTCTTGCGCTTGCGGCGCTCGCTGCGGGATTGCTCCGGACCTTCGTCGTCCAGGTGTACTACGTGCCCTCGACGTCGATGACACCCACGCTGCAGGTCGGCGACCGGATACTTGTCGACAAGTTCCTGTTTCACCCAAGCTCGCTACGCGACGGCGATGTCGTGGTGTTCTCGCGACCTCCTGGCGACGTGGCCGGCGTCTGTGACGACCCGACGGCGACCGATCTCGTCAAACGAATCGTCGCGTTGCCCGGGCAGACGGTGAAGTCAATCGGGAACACGATCTATGTCGACGGTTCGCCACAACCAGAGCCGTATCTCCCCAAGGGAACGATCCTTGGTCCTCGCGTCGTCGAGCAGCGCATCCCCCAAGGCCGCTACTTCGTCATGGGCGACAACCGCTCGCAGAGCTGTGACAGCCGCTACTGGGGAACAATCAAGGCATCCACGATCGTCGGGAGGGTCGTCACGGTGATTTGGCGACATGGTCGTCCCGCGTTCCACAGCGTCTAGGTCAAAGCGACGCCCGTCCAGGCCGAAGCGCAGGGCGGTGCTCCAGCCTTGTAGTGTGGGCCCATGTTCGGCTCCCTGGACCCGGCGAAGCTTCTGCTCATCCTGGTCCTTGGCCTTGTCGTGCTCGGCCCGGAGCGCCTGCCCCGCTACGCCCGCCAGGCCGGGGCGATGTGGCGAGAGCTCACCAAGGTGCGTGACCAGGTCACCGAAGAGCTCCGCTCTGCGCTTCCCGACGTCGACCTGCCGAAGATCCCGCGCATGCCGACGAACATGGTGTCCGGTTTCATCTCCGACATCACCAAGCCGTCAGTCAGCTCAGCCGGCGGAGCGTCGTCCTCGGGTGAGACGATCGAGTCGACTGTCGAAGACCCGAGCGGTGAGCTCGCCTCTGCCTCGACGACAGGGAGCGGGACCAGCGACCTCGCACATAGTGACGGCGGTTCGAGCAGTGACGGCGGCGAGGCCTCGGAGGATCCTCCAGGCTGGGTGTCCCCGAGTTCGACACGAGGCCACGTCATGCCTGCTGACCGCTGGCGGCCGCCTGAGCCGGCCCGGGTGGCCGCAGCACAGGACTATGGCGTGACGCTCGACGACGCAATGCTGTCGTTTGACGATGCGAGCATGAACTGAGCCCGGCGGCGACGTCGGCTCCGTACTAGCGATATGGCCACGATGATCAAGCGGCGCAGCGGACCGCGTCCGGCGCCCGACGCAATGACGCTCACTGAGCATCTCGGTGAACTCCGACGACGGCTCGTGGTCTGCGTGATCGCTTTCGTGATCGCAGCGATCGTGGCGTACATCTTCTATCCGCACATCGTGTCGTTCCTCGAGCGGCCGTACTGCCACTCGCGAGGCCAGCACTCGGGCTGCTCGGATCTGTATGTGAACGCTCCACTTCAAGGTTTCGGCATCCGGCTCAATGTGACGGCCTATGGCGGGCTGGTCATCGGCTCGCCAGTGATCTTGTACCAGCTCTGGCAGTTCGTCACGCCGGGCCTGAAGGCGAGCGAGAAGAAGTACGCACTGCCCTTTGTGTTCTCGGCGATGGTGCTGTTCCTCTTCGGTGCAGCAGTGGCCTACGTCAGCTACGAGCACGCACTGAGCTTCCTCGCCTCGGTCACCGGTCCGGGGATCCGCCAGCTCTACACGGTGCAGAGCTACCTCTCGCTGATCATGGCTCTGATGGCGATTTTTGGCATCACCTTTGAATTCCCGGTGATCTTGGTCGGGCTCGAGCTCGCACGGGTGCTCACGCCGGCAAAGCTGTCGAAATTCCGAAGGCCGGCGATCATCATCATGGTCATCGTCGCAGCGGTCATCACGCCGAGCTCTGACCCGTTCTCCATGCTCGCGCTTGCGATCCCGATGCTGGTCTTCTACGAAGCTTCGATCATCATCGGCAAGCTGCTGAGGCGTTGAGCGCTGGGACCGGGGTAGGCGCCGGTCCGGAGCTACGCGCCCGCTTTCTTGCCAGGCGGCCGTACCCGCTCGACGATTTCCAGACGCGAGCACTCGACTTACTCGACGATGGTCGGTCCGTCCTCGTCGCCGCACCGACCGGCTCGGGCAAGACCGTCGTTGCCGAGTATGCGATCGAGCAGGCCTTGGACGCGGGTGGGCGCGCCTTTTACACCACCCCGCTCAAGGCGCTGTCGAACCAGAAGTACGCCGATCTGACGCGCACCTACGGCGAACAGCGGGTAGGTCTGTTGACCGGCGACACCTCGATCAACGGGAACGCCGATGTCGTCGTCATGACGACCGAAGTGCTCC
>Ga0116230_10001001_pt1 | contig 25846 bp, 20 predicted proteins | sample S1TSphfallax_3_FD_88678 | JGI IMG/M metagenome (GOLD analysis project Ga0116230, IMG submission 88678) | Host-associated microbial communities from peat moss isolated from Minnesota, USA - S1T2_Fd - Sphagnum fallax MG | ecosystem: Host-associated > Plants > Peat moss > Unclassified | place... | reverse complement strand
TAGGGGTCGTTTTTCTACTACGCGGCGTCGGCGGTGTTATTGTAGAAACGGAAGCCTACGACGAAACAGAAGAGGCTTCCCACGCGTATCGAGGCCCAACGCTTCGTAACGCGGCGCTATATGGTTGCCCAGGAACCGCTTACATATATCGGTCCTATGGGATCCACTGGTGTCTCAATATCGTTTGCCGTGAAGTTGGTCATGCAGCAGGCGTCCTGCTGAGGGCGCTCGAACCTACTACCGGCATCCCTACGATGATTGAGCGACGCGGCACCTCTAGTTTGCTGGAACTCTGTTCGGGCCCGGGAAAGCTTGGGCAAGCACTTGCAATTAGCGAAGAATTAAGCGGCGCGCGCATTCGGGTCGCTCCGTTCAAGCTGATCGAATCAGCTGCGAGGCGCTCGATTACCACTGGGGCTCGAATCGGGATATCAAAAGCGAAAAATCGACAATGGCGGTTCGGTCTACGAGGTAGCGGATACATCAGCCAATCCTTCTAACTGGACTCATAGGCATGAGTCTGTCCTCGCTTACCGCGCACGATCGCCAATCCGACTTGCATTTGTGCCGCATTGGAACCGCCGTACGCGCACAACAAGAAAGTCAACTCATAGAATCATGCTATTGTGGCATTTACAGGGAGGCGCCAAGAATCATCGCCATTCGATCGGTAAAGCGAGTTCGTTCGTAGTGCGGCACACGGTCTTTGTGCGCCCGGAGGCTCTGTCGGTCGGTCGACCGCCCAACAGTCACTAGTAAACGAGAAGCGGGATGCTCTGATCTTCTGGCTTGATGCGTTATGCGCCATAGGTGGCGCCTCTGGATTGCGATCACGGCCCATAACGATCGGAATACGCGCGACGCTAGACCGCGAACATCGGCACCACGGTAGTAAACAGCGCTGCATATTGGAAGTGTCCGGGGATTTTTAACAGGCGATTAGATTGCGGCAGACGGAAAATACACAAGAATCGTGAATGACTTAAGCGATACACAGAAAAGCGATCCATAACTAGCACTTGTACGACGGGCGCGCTTTCGCTTTCGGCTGCAATTATGGTGGCTTCGCTTATTGGTGATTCGTCATGTTGGAGATGGTCTGCCCTGTGATTATCGCGACAGTCCGTCGAGCGACACCGCTTCGTTTCACTATTTGGGCTCTGGCGTTGTCTACCGGGTCGCTGTTTGGTGGCCATGCATTCGCGCAAGCGGGTATCACATCGTGGGCTCTTGACGAAATCATCGTATCCGCACAGAAGCGGCCGGAACGCGCCCAAGACATACCGATGAGTTTGACCACGATTTCTTCTGGCGATATCGAACAGTTCGGCGCATCGGATTTTCAAGACTTGCTACTGAGTATTCCAGGAATTTCATACTCGGCAGCAGAATGGGGCTTACATCGGTACTCCATCCGTGGCATTAGCTCCGCCGCCGCCAACCCTACCGTTGGAATTTATTTCAACGACGTCTCACTTGTTACGGTCAACACAAGTTTTTCTGGAGCTGCGGACCCGGCGCTGATAGATATTGAGCGAATCGAAGTTCTAGGGGGTCCTCAGGGAACGCTATACGGCGGGAGCGCGATGGGAGGAGCGATCAAATATGTCACGCGCAAACCAGCTATGGATGCGTTTTCGATTGAAGCGGGGATTGACGTCGGCGCTGTTGATCATGGTGGTACGTCATATGGCGGTGATTCATTCATTAATGTTCCGCTAATTGACCACACGCTGGCACTCCGTATGGGCGGTGCATATCGACTCGACGCAGGCTATGTCAGCAACATTCCGAATGCCTCCGTCCAAGTATGGTCTGAGAGCGCGACTATGCCTCCTGAACCATTCGCACCCGTGACATATCCTTCACAAAGTACGTATGTAAGCCGGGATTTCAACCAGCGTGCCACATCAACTGGGCGACTGTCCATTCTCTATTCGGCAGATGAGTCGCTGAAACTTACCGGGATAGCGACGTTTCAGCATACCAATCAGGCTAATCCGGACGAATTTTTTACGAACTTGCCTGAGTTCGAGAACACGGCGCGCTTTCCTCAGCCGACTTATGAGGATCTCGGGATGTACAGCGTCGAGGTTACGAAGCAATGGCAAACCTTGCAATTGGTTTCGTTAACAGGATTGGTTGATCGCTCAATCATCCTCGATCGTGATTTTTCCTTATTTCTTGGAATGCTAAATCCATTACTGCTTTCCACCGACTCATCTAACAAATCGGATACAGACACTCGCACTTACTCGGAGGAAGTCCGCTTGAGTTCGACCGCAATACCAAGCGCGGTTAAATGGACGGTGGGCGCTTTGTATTCTCATCAGCATGATGACTTCAATCAAGTAGTTGATACTGTTGATGCTGGCCGGATACTCGATACGGGAACGGATATCACTTACTCTGGCGATCTCGTGACCCGAATCAGCCAGATTGCTCTGTTTGGTGATCTGACATACACCGTTCTACATGATTTAGATCTTAACGTCGGAGCCCGGTGGTTTGACATACGACAATTAGTCGACGGTGGCTACAGCGGCTACTTGAACGGTGGCCAGACTTCAATCGACGGGCGGCGTAGTACCAATGTTGGCGTTACGCCCAAAGCGTCGGTCGCATACAGGCCACTGGATGACCATTTACTCTATTTCGATGCGGGACGAGGCTTTCGCGCCGGGGGTCCGAATCCGTACAACATTATTAGCTCCTTGTGCAACCCAGCTCTTGCGCGGCTCGGTCTAAACCATTCCCCTGATAGTTACGATCCGGACAGCCTCTGGACATATGAGATAGGGAGTAAGAATGTTTGGCATGACATACCTCTCATCGTCAATGGTGCAATCTATTACACCAACTGGCTACACATTCAGCAGGAAGTAACGTTGCCGACGTGCGCGTTTCCGTTCGTCGGGAATGTGGGAGCCGCGACGGTCAAGGGCGCCGAATTATCCGCGGAGTTCCAAATCACACCGAGTGCACTCATTGGCGGTAACGCCTCGTACACAGACACACGTGTCACAAAATCGGGAATGGGCGTGCCAGCGCAAATCGGGCAGCCCCTTCTCGATACGCCCTTATGGATGGGGAGCGCATACGCGGCGTGGCGTTTTCTCGCCCTTGAGAATTGGAACGCCACGGCGCGCGTTGATTTCGAGTATCACGGGTCAAATCTGCGGCAATTTCAATCCACGGCCAGCGTCTCTTATTCCAGTGGGTCGACCGGCGAAATTCCGGACGCAACTCAAATTCAAGCTGCTTACCATGTCATAAATGCGGGCTTGCAGTTTGTACGCGGGCGTACGCGGATCCGGCTCTATGTAGACAACGTTGGCGACGCCGCGCCCTACCTTGATTTTCGCCGCGCTCCGGGATTCTCCGCTGCCGATACGATCAGGCCGCGGACCATTGGGCTGAGCACCCGCACTCAGTTTTAGGGCCGGCGCGATTTACCGCCCGATCTTTAGGCGCCCATCCACAGAAGATCTCAGGAATCGTCGGTTGCGGGCAGGGCCCGCGGTCTGTCTGCAGTGCAGCAAACCACCCGGGGGTTTGACAGACCAACAATTGACAACAATTTAACGGGCGATACCCTATAGTTTTCTATAGGCCAAGCGAAACCGCGCTGGAAGAAGACTTCAAAGGAGCGCGCGTGTCGGCAGTTGGTTCCGTTATTCGAATCTTGTGCGTCGACGATCATCCCGTCTTCCTGGACGGCCTATCGGCGATTATCGAGTCGCAACGGGATCTTTCATGGCTGCCTCCAGCGGCGAATGCCAAGGAAGCGTTGGAGAAGCACCGCAAATACCTGCCGGACGTCACCCTCATTGATTTACGCCTACCGGATGGCAACGGCATTGACGTGATGAAAGCGATTCTCAAAGAGCAACCGCAAGCTCGCATTGTGATTCTTAGTACCTCGGACAGTGTGGGTGATATTCGCCGGGCTCTAAATTGCGGCGCATCAGCATTTATAGTTAAGTCAGCTCTTCGCAATGAACTGCTAACTTGTATCCGCGATGCACACGCCGGGCGTCGCTATTTTCAAGCAGATGTTGCAGTCCGCCTCGCCACCAATATCGGTGAGGTGGTTATAACCGATAGGGAATTAGAAGTCTTACGATTGATCCAACAAGGCCTGCGAAATAAGCAAATTGCGAACAAACTTTCAATTGCGGAGGTAACAGTTAACTTTCACATAAAGAACATTGTGGAGAAGCTGCAGGCGAACGATAAGACGCACGCAGTAGTCATTGCCTTACAAAAGGGTATTCTTTCGATCTGATTGTTTGCCCAGCGCGTCGTCCGAGCCCAGGGACGTCAAATAGAAAGCTCCCGCTACGCAAACCCCGCATGTATTATTCGTATGGAACCCAGATCAAAGCCATCGATAACGTCGCGTCGCGGAGACCGATATGAGCATTCATCGGGAAATTGCTCTCGTCACTGAAGCACGCGTAGACGGTCGCTCGCGCCGAGCGGCTCGCCTGAAACAATAACGTAGTGACGCTTGTTGCACAGGAACTTCGACTACCGTTAGGGCTCGGCCTCATGTGGGATTCAGTGCAATCTCACGGTTGCTTCGCCGCAACCACCCTGCCCTTCGGGGAAGCTATCGTGTATTCCTCGATATGGACAGGCGGTGTCGTTCCAGGAGATTGAATGGGAAGCGGATCGACGAGGGCTTTCCTCCTATCCATTGCGGCCGGCATGATCTCAATCGCCGGATCGGCAAATGGACATGCCGATGATGTCTCAACCCACTCTAGACTTGATGGGCCGGCCCAGGCTGTCGTCGCGCCGTCGCTGGTCACTCTCCCCGTGATCGACCAAAAGGGACTTCGATTCAAACGGATCTCTACGGCAGACGGTCTCTCGCAGACGCGGGTGGCGCAGATTATCCAAGACGATCGTGGCTTTCTATGGTTCGGCACACAATACGGGTTGAATCGCTTCGACGGTTACGAATTCAAGACCTTTGTGCATGAGCCAGGCGAAGAGAACAGCATGGCTGGGGCTTGGGTTTTTTCTTTGTTCAAAGACCGCACCGGAAAAATATGGATCGGTTGCAATGGGGTTCTTGATCGCCTGGACCCTGCAACAGAGACGTTCACGCACTTTCAAATCGACGCCGCGGCGTCGGCGAATCATACAACCACGGTGGTGCACATCTCGCAGGATGGCGCGGGCTTGCTATGGCTCGCAACCGGTAGCGGATTACATTCGCTAGACCCCTCTACCGGCGCAATCCGACATTTTCGACATGATCCGACCGACCCCTTGTCTCTCAGCACAAACGACGTCAAGTGGACTGGGGAGGATAGGAGAGGACGCCTTTGGGTCGGAACAAGTGATGGATTAGATGCATTCGATCAACGCACGGGGCATGTGACGCTCCACATTCCGCTGCCCGACCCGGTGCAAGTGGCGTTCTTCGAAGATCGCTTGGGGACATTTTGGATAACCCGAGCAACGGGCAACGGCTTGGCTCAACTCGATCCGGAGACGAACACAGTTACCCAATATAGTTTCTATGAACACGCACCGCCGAGCGACGCATTAACTGGCGTCATGGGAATGTTAGAGGATGATCGCGGCGATGTATGGATAGGTTCGCCGGGCGCGGGACTGTTACAACTCGACCGGAAACAGCAGCGATTTCTTCACTTCGCTCATCGTAGCCAAGACCCAGACAGCATCGCGGAAGATAAAGTTATTGCACTTTTCAAGGCCAATGACGGGAGCATCTGGTGCGGTCTACACTCGGTCGGTCCTAATCATTTCCTACGACGAGACGTGCAGTTCGAATCAATCAAACATGACCCGGACGACCCTAACAGCATATCCACAGACTTCGTGAATGCCATCTACGAGGATGAGCAGGGGTCTCTCTGGGTTGGCAACGATGACGGTTTATACGAGTTTGATCGTAGAACGGGGGCTCGGCACCTGCGCACACCAAATCTCGGATTTAAGCCCATGGTGATATCCATTGCAGAAGATCCTGTCGGTCACATATGGTTTGGCACCTTCAACCATGGTTTAAGCCGCTATGACCGTCAGTCAGGACGAATCACGACATACGTACATGCGACGGGAGATCCGACGAGCCTTAGTAACGATCAGGTACATAAAGTATTCTTCGACCATTCTGGTCAACTCTGGGCCGCCACCGATGACGGGCTGAACCGATTTGACTCCAAGACACAGACGTTTACCACTCACAAGGTAGACCCGGAGAACCACCTCAATCAAACCTATGCGGCCATTGCGGAGGATAGCGATGGGAAGTTATGGCTGGGCACCGTCCATTCCGGGCTACAGCGCTTCGACCCCACTACTGGGCGGTTCGAGGTTTTTCGATCTCAGCCCAAAGACCCGCAGATGTTACGGGACGACACGGTACCGTCCGTAATTGTCGGATCTAACGGCATCGTATGGATCGGTACACAGAACGGATTGAATCGGTTCGACCCGAAGACTGGCGTATTTTCGGCATATGACCAGCACAACGGTCTTCCTGCCAACACTATAAGCTGTCTTCTTTCAGATGAAGAGGGTCAGCTTTGGCTTAGCACCAACAAGGGTTTGTCGCACTTTGACCCCAAGAATCAATCTTTCGATAATTATTCGACAATCGACGGTCTACCAGGGGATGACCTAACCGGTTGGTCGACCTGCTTTCGTAGCAAGCATGGTGAGATGTTTTTTGCAGGGTTTGCAGGCGCAGTCGGGTTTCGTCCACACGCGATCAAGGAAATACAGCCAACTCCAGGAATTGTCTTGACAGATCTTGAGGTAGGCGGCCGCCCGACCTCTCCTGGTCCCCACCAGCCTTTGACGCAATCGCTTCCATATGCTGACCATGTCACCTTGGAATACTGGCAATCCACCTTCACCGTCAGTTTCTCCGGACTGAGTTACGCCGACCCCCAATCAACTCGATATCGTTACAAGCTGGACGGTTTGGATTCGTCATGGTACGAAACCAGTTCTCGCGTCCGTCGGGCTGCATATACGTCCCTGCCTCCCGGCCATTACAAGTTGCACGTCGAATCGGCAGCGGCACGCGGACCCTGGAGCGAACCGGGTGCCGCTCTCAATGTAACCATTTTGACGCCGTGGTGGTCATCGTTTTGGTTTCGCGGAGTGTACGTATCGATTATCGCCGCGCTGACTTGGCTTTTCTACAGAGCGCGAATTCGCGAAGTGGCTCGTCAGTGGGAAATTCGCATGGACGCCAGAATGAGTGAACGCACGCGGATCGCGCGTGACCTCCATGACACCTTGCTCCAAGGCTTAATCAGTGCAGCGCTGCAGTTAGAAGTCGCAAAAGACGGGCTCCCGACTGATTCGCCGGGCTTTAGTCGAGTCGAGAGTGTTTTCCAACTCCTAAGGAGAATGGTAGCGGATAGCCGCGAGACGGTCCGCGGGCTTCGGGTGGATAACACCGAACGACTTGACCTGCATACGGCTTTAGAGCAGCTACCCGTAGATCTCCACATCAATAAGGACACTGCGTTCCGCCTTATCTCGACAGGGCAACGAACAACCCTGTTGCATGGCGTCAACGCGGAACTGTATTGGCTTTATCGGGAGGTGTTGTCCAACGCGATACGTCATTCACGCGCATCCGAGATCGAGGCCACTCTAACTTATGGTCCGCAACATTTAATTCTATCAGTCCGGGATAACGGCATCGGAATAGATCCTGAAATGATCGACCTAGGGCAAGAAACGCACTGGGGGCTACAAGGTATTCAGGAGCGCGCGGCCCGCATGGGCGCACAACTGAATATTCAGACAGCCCCCGGAAAGGGAACGACAATCACCGTGAAACTCGCAGCCCGCAAAGCCTATCAGAGCGGTGAGAGGGGAGCTGTTCGTCGACTGCTGATGAACATCTCCCAATTCTTTGGTAGGAGCGCGCCGCGTGACTGATCTGATGCTGCAGTAACTTCAAGGTGCTGCAGATACACTTGGGCCGCCAGGCGCTCACTTTGTCAAGCGATGATCTATTGGTCGCACTAAGTGATCGTCAACTTTGATGACCTGTCGTCGTCCAGAATGGGTAGCGAAAACGTAAAAGCCGCCCCGACAGGCTGGATTCGTGTAGCCCAGATGCTGCCGCCATGCGCCTCGACGATCGATTTACAGATCGCGAGACCGATACCCATTCCCTCCGGCTTAGTGGTGAAGAAAGCCTCGAACAGGCGATCCGAATCTTCGAATCCAGAACCGTTATCACAAATCTCGATTACTATGTTGCCGCACTTCCCCCTCGACCTGATAAGGATGCGTTTAGCTCCAGAAACACCTTCTGCGAGTGCCTCTAGGCTGTTTTGCAACAGATTGGTGATCACTTGCTGAATCTGAACTTTGTCAGCCAGCGTCGACGCCAATTGACTATCAAGATCTTCCTCCACAAATACGGCTCGTCGATCAATTTCATCAGCCATCAACTCCAACACCTCCTTGATTAACTCATTCAAGTCTAACGGCGCCTTTTGCGGAACCGCCTCCTTAAAGAGCGAACGAATTCTCTTGACGACTTCAGCGGCAGCGTCAGTGTCGCGACTAATTTTCTTGAGGCACAGATCGAGTCTGTGTAAGTTCGGCGGATCGCTGAGCAACCATCGCCGCCCAGCATCTCCGTTTGCCGCGATAGCGGCTAATGGCTGATTGATCTCATGCGCAATTGACGCAGCCATCTCAGCTACAGCCGCGACTTGTGCAGCCCGAGCGAGCTTAGTTTGAGACTGGCGTAGCGCGTCCTCTAACTGCCTCCTGTCATCGATGTCAATGTGTACGCCATACCAGTGTTCGATTCGACCCTCATTGTCGCGAAGCGGCTCCGATCTCACCTCAAACCAACGATAAGTTTCCTGTACGCCGCGCATCCGGTAGCTAATTGTATAGGGTCGCCCGATTCGCAGGTACTCCGTCACTTTTTGCCGAGTACACTCCCGGTCGGCCGGATGGAGAAGATCAATCCATCCATGCTTCTCGAATGACTCTACTGTGCGGCCTGTATATTCGATTAGTCTGGTGTTGAGGTAGTCTAACCTGCCATCAGGTGTGCAAGTCCACACCAAGGCAGGAATTGCTTCGACGATCGTCCGCAGCCTATATTCACTGTTCCGCATCGCCTCTTCTGCCCGCTTTCGATCGTCAATGTCAACAACCGAACCGTACCACCAGCATATTTGGCCCTCCACGCTTCGAAATGGTTCAACATGCGTATGAATCCAGCGCCAGGGTCCGCCACGATCTACCGACAAATACTCCAACGACATCGGTTCACCGGTACTTAAAGATCGCGTCCACGCATCAGTCACCAGCTGTTGATGATCCGGGTGAATAAGATCCTTGAATCCGTCCCGCCTAGTTTTTTCGAGACTGACGCCAAGAGCATCGAGTAAATTTTGGTTGATGATCTCTGGCATGCCCTCCGGAGACATCACGAAATGCATCCCCGGAATGGCATCAAGAAGCCGACAAATACTTTGCCTAGGCTCTTGGAGATTGGCCTCGGCGACCCTACGATCGTCGACATCCGTCAACAGCCCGTACCAGTGCAGCACTTCTTTCCTACCGTTGAATAGTGGTTGCACCCGACACTCGAACCAGCGGTAGGTACCGTCGGCACGACGCAATCGATAAGACAAACTCATTTCTCGAGGCGCCCGTATTCCCTCGTGCCATGCGTCCCTAAGACCTTCAGAATCGTCGGCGTGCACATAGTCGCCCCAAGCAAACCCAGCGCGGTCCGAAGGATCCTCGCCGAAATATTCGATCACGCGTGAATTGACAAACCGCAGATACCCCGACTGATCATATGCAACGATCATGCCCGGCAGATTCTGCACCAGTTGCCCGAGGGCGTGTCCATTAGCAGGAAGCACCTGGAAGTCAGGGTCAATTTGATGCACCGGTTGCGCCGCAGCCTGCGGCGCAACTGGGTTACCAAGAAGCTCATCGCGTTTATCGACACCCATGGACGCTTCCATCAGCAATCCCAGTTGCTCTGGTCACAAGGTGACTAGGATACTGCTAAAGATATTTCACTTGGAACTATCGCCCGTCGCTAGGAGCAAATTGTACTCTTCCAATGTGCCTATAACGGTCATTTGAGTCAGGCCTCGCTGGTTCCGCTTCTGCAATTCGGGGAATGGAAAACAAGGAAGCCCACATTTTTCACGTCTTTCGCTTGCCACGATGCGTCGGACTCGACCCGCTTAGCCATCCGACACTCCGTTCGCATCGTCCCGAGAGCACGCACACACGGGAATGCGAGGACGATCTGGCGGACGTAGATCGCTTCAACCGATCTCACTTGAGTCGCAAGCTTTTCACATGGCACTCGATGGCCTAAAGATCGCCATTGCAAGATTTCACGCGAGCCATTCTTTTTGCTTGCCCGCTCAGGATCCAGCTCAAAGACGCTAGCAGCAGGTTTTTTCCGAGCATTGTCGCGGCTGACCAAGCAATAAGTCCGATTCTTCAAAGACACGGCGTCTCTCGGCGCCGTCTTTGCCATTATCACAATCCTTATCCATCGAACGCCGCAAGTGCTCCAGCCCCGTCGCGGAGATCGCCTTTTTGATGACGACCACAGCATTGCAGTCGGTTTCTTGACGACATTCCACTTGCGCAGATATCACGGTAACTGCCTACGCAAGTACCTGAAATAGCCTTTTTAAACTGACCGAGCGACGAGCAACGCACAGCGAAGCTCGCGACGGCCACTCGCCGATTGCACGCCCGGCAATCCGCTTCGTTGGGTTATGAGTTGATGTCGGACACCAGTCGAGGCTGCCGCGTACTACAACCTATAGTTTCTGATAGGAGAGCCCTATAACTCAATATGGTGCACCGCCTTGGCCCGCCAAGGTATTGTCGACATCAGTTAGAGCGCAAGTGCTCTTCGACCCGGACTATCAACGCCGCAGCCAAAGGTTAACACCATGGGAGCATCGTATTTTCCGCCCGAAGGTACTCGCGCCATGAGCGGATTAGGAATGAGCACGCTTAGTCCAGTTCGCGCTCTCGACGCCCAGACTAGCTTTAGACCGGCATGGTTTACCGGGAAGACATCTCATCTGTTCTCACAGCAAATGTCGGGAGACTGCCAATGCTTCAAAGTCAGCGCATTCCTGGCGCTTATCAAGCCGACCCGCATCGGAACATAGTCTATCTCGTCGATGATGAATCAATAGTCCGTGAATCGGTATCGGATGTTCTTCAGAGCTATTGCATAGATGTATTGAGCTTCGAATCCGCCGACGCATACCTGGCCCACCAGCGATTGGATTCTGGCGCATGCTTGGTGCTCGATCTCAAACTACCGGGACTCAATGGACTTGAACTGCAGGATCGGTTGAACGATTCTCATACTCCACCGATAATCTTCATCAGCGGACGCGCAGATATTCCATCGGCGGCGAGAGCAATGAAGGCCGGCGCAATCGACTTCCTGACCAAGCCACTCGACACGTCGGCCCTCATAAGCGCGGTCAACGAGGGGTTCGCTCGCGATCGATGCGTGCGCGCGCAACGGTTAGAAGTAGAGACTCTCAATCAACGATATTTCCGCCTGAGTCCTCGGGAGCGCGAGGTCTTGCCCTTGGTCGTCGCCGGTTTGCTCAATAAGCAGGCGGCCGCAGTCCTCGGCATCACGGAGGTGACGCTACAGATCCATCGCAGTCAAATCATGCGGAAAATGGCAGCAAGATCGTTTGCGGACCTCGTCAGGATGGCGAGCAGGTTAGGGATCCACTCATAGAGCCGAAAAGTGCTACCAGGCACGCTCAATCTCGGACGGCCACGGCTACCGCAGCAAGCAATTCCTCGGAGTCGAAGGGCTTTGAAAACAGTTGTCGATTGTGGGCGTTGGCCGCATCGTTCATTTGATCATCGCTCCGCGCCGACAACAAGATGACGGGCAACTCCGGGCGGATCACGCTGACCTGTTGCTCTAACTCCAGTCCATCCAAGCTGGGCATGCAAACGTCGGATATCAAGCAGTCCACCGTCATGAGTATCGAGTCCTCAAGCACGGCGCGACTAGAGCGAAATGGCCGCACGTTGTAACCAGCGGACTGCAGGAGATTCTCAAGCGACTCCAACACACGCGAGTCGTCGTCAACAATCGCGATTATCGCCGCTTTCACTGTGCGACTTCCTTGCCCTAGAAAACCGCGCAATTGTAATCTGAATCGGTCACGTGGCGACTACGCAAGATCAGAAATAATGTTTCGGCAAGCTCCTAGGCAATTTGACCGTCGGGCTCCTACGCCTTGCGTTCAAGTTACCGCGGCAGGTCGAACAACAAGACCTCTGCGCCTATCCCTTGTGCAAGTGCGATAGATTGGACGTCGTCAATCATTAGGGCGTCGCCAGCACTCAACCGGGTACCATTCACGGAGATCTCCCCACGGACGAGATGAACATAGCATTGCCGGCCGGCTGCGAGGGTCGCGATGGCCGCTTCGTCGGCGTCGAATAGACCGGCAAACACCCGCGCGTCTTGGTGAATCCGCACAGATCCCGCTGCTCCCGCCGGCGATGCAATCAGCCGCAGCTGCCCCCTCTTGTCGGTGTCCGAGAAGTGCTTTTCCTCATAACTGGGCGGTATGCCGAGCTTGTTAGGCACTATCCATATCTGGAGGAAATGCACCGGATCTATTGCGGACGCATTGAATTCACTATGACTGACACCCGTACCTGCGCTCATGCGCTGGACATCTCCTGGCCGCAAGACGGAGCCGTTGCCCATCGAGTCCTGATGGGACAAAGCACCGGACAGTACATAGCTGATGATCTCCATATCGCGATGCGAATGAGTACCAAATCCAGCGCCTGCGACGACTTGATCCTCGTTGATCACGCGCAATGGCCCGAATTCCATATGCGCCGAATCATAGTAGTCCGCAAATGAAAAGCTGTGGCGCGACTTGAGCCAGCCGTGGTCGGCGGCCCCGCGTTCGTTACTCCGACGTATCTGCTGCATGGTCATTCTCCGATTCAGGTTCCGCTGCTTAGGATGATTCACATTTCTACTAGTCAGAATTGCGCACACGGGCACGGCGCCACGCGGCGGGCGTCTCACCAACAAACTTGTGAAATAGCCGCGACAGATGTGATTGATCTGCCAAGCCACAGTCGAGTGCGATTTGGCCTAGCGGTGTATTGGTCGTCAGCATCAGGCCTTGCGCATACTCCATGCGGCGACGCATAAGATAGGCATGCGGCGGACACCCAAAACTCTCACGAAAAGCACGCATGAAATGCGAGAGACTCAAATTCACAAGCTGCGCCAAGTCCTCGCACTGAATCGATTCGGCGAGATGACTTTCTATGTGTGTCGTCAGACGCCTCACTTGCCAAGGCGCGAGGCCGCCGCGACACTTCGGGGCGGCATCCTCCGTTGTGGAGCAAACACTTTGCCGATCGTCCGAGAATCCCCTTGCAAGGGCTAGACCGGCTAATTGGATGCTACGGCGGGCGCTTTCACTCTCGCCGGCAAGGGCGTGCGAGACGGCTTCGATCAGCGCTGCAATACTGTCGATGACTTCTCCTTCGGTCAGCGCCCGAGCCGGATGAAGATTGACGGATTCCGGCTGCTGGATGCCAGATGCAACTAGCCTCAATCGCCGGTCGGACATTGGGTGAGCAGCAGGATGCGTTGTTCCCACCAAGACGGAGGAGCGTTGTGTCAGTCCGTTTGATTGAACATCCGAAGCCAATTCGTCGTACATAGTTCCTCCTGAAAGCGCCGTTTGAGACGAGCCCGAGTGCGTAACGACACCATTAGCCAGGCAATTACGAAGATCGTCGCTACGGGTAGACACTAGCGCCGCCGCGATACATTGTCTTTCATAGGTTCCTATGGCTCTCAAGGTTTGATGGTAGACGGCTCATAGATATCCATGATTGTGGCGCCGAGTCGCTATATGGATCCTCGATTGCACGGCAAGGATCCCTATTCCTATCAATCCTGGAGACAGCAGCACATGGCTATCAATTTGCTCATCGCGTTTTATTCACGACTCGGCTCAACCGAAGCACTCGCTAACGCGGTTGCGACGGGTGCTGCAGAATCCGGCGCAAGCGTGCGTCTCCGCCGAGCTCGCGAGATCGTCGGCGCCGACGTGATTCAGGCGGTCCCTGGCTGGAAAGACGCCGCCGACCGAATGAATCGACTGTACCCTGCGCCGACGCCCGAGGATGCCGAATGGGCCGACGGCATTGTGTTTGGTACGCCGACCCGCTTTGGATCCATCGCCTCAGAATTGAAGGCCTATATCGACAGCCTCGGGGGCCTTTGGTTCACTGGAAAGCTGAACGGGAAAGCTGGCTCGGTTTTCACCTCGAGTTCGAGCACACATGGGGGCAATGAGTCGACGCTGACATCTCTGTATCACCCCTTGGCCCATCTGGGGCTGATCATTGTGCCATTAGGCTATGCGGATCCGGTCATGTTCAAGGCGGGGACTCCCTACGGGGCGTCGTCCGTGTCTGGAGCGACGAACACCAAGCCAACTGAGGACGATCTTGCCGTGGCAAGGTTCCAAGGCCGACGGGTCAGTCACGTAGCCGCCTCTCTTGCGCCCACACGCTGACGCGCCCGATCCGGCGGCGTGCCTTAAGAGGTTGCCGCCGTGAGGTGTTGGCCAATGAACCAACTCTGGGCTTCATTAGATCGGACGACTTGGCTCACTAGAAGATCGTTGGTCCCGTCATCACCTCGCTCTGCGGCCTCGCGCGCCAACGCACGCGCCTCGATCAATATGAGTTCATGAGCGTCAAGCAAGTGCAGGAGCTCTAGCCGCGGAGACTCCCGACCGCGCGGAGATCGGCTGATGCGTGATTCATGACTCACATCTTCTTCGAGCGCGAGGGCCACACCGCCCAGCGTTTGAACACGCTCCGCTATTGCATCCGCCAATCCATCCTGCTCAGTAAAATGCTTATCGAACAACAAATGCAGTTGGTAGAAAGTAGCCCCGGATGTCTGCCAATGGTTCTTCTTGTAAAGGTCTCGCAGCGCTAAGGTGTGCGCGAGCATACGGTTCAGGGCAGCCACACTCTTATGCCGAACCTCAGCAGACAACCCAAGGCGAACCGCCGCCAACTGCCCGTATGCTTGAATGATCCCAGTCATCCCCGTCTGGGACTGGGAGGCACTGGCGTTGGACGAGTCATTCACCTCGTTCGATGTCACATCAATATTATGGCCCATTGGTATCTCCTACGTTGGTTAACCCTTGTCGATTCTGTCGCAACCTGATCGGGATTCCTTGCACAGAGAACCGGTAATTAGGATGTCTGAGGCGTCCCGACTTCGCGGAATGCGAATCCCAGTTCGTTCATAGAAACCCATAATTGGCACCGCCGTGAGACCGCATTAAGTTCGCTCAGGGATGAAGGGTTACACATAGGAAAGAGCGACAGCATTCCAGTGCAGTCGCACTTTCTCAATTTTTCATGCGGGCAACCGCTCGCAAAGGGGAATGACATGGCGGTAACTAATCCCGCGCGTCGGGATATGTTGGTCAAGGGCGTAGGAATGGTCGGCGTCATGGGTCTTTCGGGAGTCAGCGCGCCGGTACTTGCAGCAGCTCGCGGGTCGACGATCCGCGTCGCTAGTCACCACGGAGCGAACTCGATGAATACGCTGGTCACAAAGGATGGCACTCAAATCTACTACAAGGACTGGGGCACCGGCCAACCGGTCGTCTTCAGTCACGGGTGGCCGCTAACCGCTGACGCGTTTGAAGACCAGATGTTCTTCCTTGCCTCACGGGGATTTCGATGCATTGCTCACGATCGGCGTGGGCACGGTCGGTCCAGCCAACCATGGCAGGGTAACGATCTCGATACCTATGCGGATGACTTGGCGGAACTGACCGAGCGTCTTGACCTCACCCACGCAATCCATGTCGGGCATTCGACGGGTGGCGGTGAGGTGGCCCGTTACATTGGCCGGCACGGCACCTCGCGGGTTGCCAAAGCCGTCCTAATTGGCGCCATTCCGCCACTGATGTTGAAAACCGCAGCCAACCCAGGAGGGCTGCCGATCGATGTCTTTGACCAAATTCGAGCTGGCGTTCAGGCCGATCGCTCTCAGTTCTGGAAAGAACTCAGTTTGCCGTTTTATGGGTATAACCGTCCCAATGCCAAAGTATCGGAGGGCGTGCGAGATTCATTTTGGCTACAGGCCATGATGGCTGGATTTCCAGCGTGCTATTTTTGCATCAAGGCGTTCTCCGAGACAGACTTGACCGAGGATCTCCGGAAGATCGATGTGCCGACACTCATCTTGCACGGCGACGACGATCAAATCGTGCCGATCGCCGATTCGGCCCTGCTCTCCGCAAAAATCGTCAAGGACGCCAAACTCGTTATCGTCAAGGGCGCCCCGCATGGGATGTGTACGACCCTCAAGGATCGCATCAACGAGGAATTGCTGGCCTTTATTACGGCGTAGCGCATACCCGCGGACCCCATGGCGGCAGGTCCTTATAACGCCTGCGCGCTTTGCGGCCGCCCGTTTAGTGGCCGCTTGTCAAACCCGAAAATTGCGGGCAGTTCCAAAGCCCGCTCTCATACATTGAGCAGACCCCGTCGAATGGCAATCACTACCGCATGAGTTCGATCCTTCGCCTGTAGTTTGTCAACGATGTTCTTGATGTGAAAATTTACCGTCGTCTCCGCAATGGCGAGTTGGTCAGCGATTTGCTTGTTTCGCGCACCATTTTGCATTAATCGCAAAACTTGAAGCTCACGGTCGGTTAGCCGGTCATCGCCCATATGTTTGGCGAGGCGAGCGACCACGTCTGCAGCGACGTAGCGTTGTCCCGCATGGACAGCTCGGATCGCGGCAATCAGTTCATTGCGGGGGGTACTTTTTAGTACGTAGGCAGCTGCACCGGCCTCAAGAGCCTGGTGAATCTCACCGTCACTCTCAGAGCTAGTCAGCATGATAATTCTCGCCTTAGGAAACTCCCTGCGGATGGACCTCAGAACATCCACGCCCGTCCCGTCGGGCAACCGCAAATCCATCAATGTGACTTGGGGTATGTGTTGACGAAATATGAGCATCGCATCGCGAGCGTTCGTTGCTTGCGCCACCAGCTCGAGATCGGCTTGCGATTCGATAATCGTCGCCAATCCTTCGCGAAAGATCGGATGATCCTCGACGCAGAGAATTCGAATACGGTTTGCTTCGCTCACAACTGCCCTCAACGGCTTTGGGACCCTGTCCGACTCGGCCCTGAGCCGACCGGCGAATCGTAACTATAGATTAATACAGTGCAGTTGCTGGCGTTTTATGCAGGGGAAATTTTGCGCGATCAGCTCCAGAATCGGCCTGAGTTAGGGGGAACCGGCGGTTAGAATAGTTGCCTTGCCTTGGAGAGGGAGCGCCCGTGGGTCAATTTCCCGCCATTGATTCAACGAAGGTCGAGCCGCGGCCGGATGCGGCGCGAACAAGTTATGACTTAGTGCCGAACCCAGACTCTGTAGGTGTCACCGACTTGGTGGTCAGTATGATCGAAACCATCTCGGCGCTGATTGCCAACGGCAACGCCTGCGACAAATGGCTCGGATCGAAACCCTCCAATTGCGCTCGAGCCTGCTACTCAGTACAGCTAATGCGCCGCGACTGCGTGATATTGGCTACCGATATCCAGCGATTACAGCGTCTTCTTCGGGATTCTGTTCGCACTCTTCCTTACCAACATGGACGGCTTCCTTAGACTCAGCCGCCGGTGTCGGTTCGAAGCGTAACAACGCCAGCTCCGGACGCCACTTCGCCGAGTTGCGCGTTCGCGAACGCATCTGCTGGAAGGGGCGCCACGCCGCCAATTTCGGAAAAGCTAGTTCCGTTTCAAGAGCGTGAGTCTGCAGCAGAATCATTGGGACCCCGCATTGAAATGTTCTCGGCAAATACGTTCCGACTTTCAGAGGTTGCTTCAAGCCCCGCGATATGCCCCCAGGCAAGATCCAATCGTGCATGAATTCGGGATCCCAGATCCCACCGCATCTAATCAACCAGGAGATCATCATGGCGAAGAACGGTCTGCTCAAGAAACGCAGTGAAAAGGGCTTACTGACACCGGACAACTGTGTCGTCGCATTCGTCGATTTACAACCGCAGATGCTGTTTGGGGTAAACGGCGCGGATCGTCAAACCATCATCAATAGCAACCTCATTCTGGCCAAAGCGGCGCGGATCTTTGGCCTGCCACTCGTCGTTTCCACTGTCGAGACAAAGAGTTTTAGTGGCTATATGTGGCCGCAACTTCGTGCAGTACTTCCGAATGAACCGCTCATCGAGCGGACTTCGATGAACTCCTGGGACGATGCCAACTTCGTTTCAGCCATTCAAAAGACCGGAAAGAAAAAGATCGTACTTGCCGGCTTGTGGACCGAGACCTGTGTTGCCCTGCTGACGATCCAAGCGATTTACGATGGTTACGAGGTCTTTATCGTGGAGGACGCCTGCGGAGACGTAAGTGCATTGTCGCACGCCAACGCGATGCAACGCTGCATCCAAGCGGGTGCCAAGCCGGTAACAGCACTCTCAGTGCTGCTTGAATGGCAACGCGATTGGGCCATTGAGGAGACGTACTTTGCCGTAATGGACATTCTTAAGTCCCACGCTGGCTCGTACGGTCAACAAGTGGAGTATGCGAGCACCTTCGTGCTTGGCCGCGAACCAGCAGTCTTCCCACCGTTCACGGTGGCCGAGGCGCCCCCGGCTCTCGCGGCTGCCCGGTAAACTTAATCCGGAGGGGTTCTTCATGAAGACCTATCTTGTCGCACTGGGTATCGGACTGTTTGTGGGTGTGATCTACGGCGCTCTAGGTGTTCGCTCGCCGGCGCCACCGCTGGTTGCGTTGGTGGGTTTACTCGGAATGTTGGTCGGCGAACAGGCCACCGGATGGGTGCAGGCGCGCGTTTTCGATAAGCACGCGTTGACCCACGTCGCGGATTACCGACCTCGCGTCAACGTGGAGAGCCCTTCATCCAATAGTTTTTTTCCGAAAAGTAATAAGGAGACTTCTCCATGAGCGCAGGACCCGATCTGATTCTGTTCGGTGGTCGCATTGCCACCTTGGATCGCAGGCGTCCAGAGGTTGAAGCGGTTGCGATTCGTGATGGGCGCTTCGAGTCGGTCGGCAACTCGCGAGACGTGCTCGCGACGGCAACCAAGCAAACACGGGTTATCAGTTTGAATGGTCGTCGAGTCATTCCCGGGCTCATCGACAGCCATCTGCACGTGATTCGTGGAGGGCTGAATTACAACATGGAACTACGCTGGGACGGTGTACCGTCACTTGCCGATGCGATGTCAATGCTCAAGCGACAGGTGGCCATCACCCCCGCACCGCAGTGGGTACGTGTTGTCGGCGGCTTTACGGAACATCAATTTGCCGAAAAGCGGCTGCCCACCATCGAGGAATTGAACGCGGTTGCGCCCGACACTCCCGTCTTTATCCTGCATCTTTATGATAGAGCGCTGCTGAATCGCGCCGCACTGCGCGCGGTTGGCTACACCAAGGCGACGCCGAATCCGCCTGGCGGCGAAATAGTTCGCGACAAGCAAGGGGAACCGACCGGTCTCTTATTGGCTCGCCCAAATGCCGGGATCTTGTACGCAACCCTTGCGAAGGGCCCGAAGTTGCCGCAGGAGTATCAGCATAATTCCACTCGTCATTTCATGCGGGAGCTCAACCGGCTCGGAGTCACCGGCGTCATCGACGCCGGTGGGGGCTTTCAGAATTACCCCGACGACTATGCGGTCATCAATAAATTGGACGCAGATGGCGAGCTTACTATCCGTATTGCCTACAACCTGTTCACACAGAACCCGGGCGCTGAGCTGACAGATTTCTCTCGTTGGGTGGGTCAGGTCAAGCCGGGCCAGGGCACGAACACCTTGAAAGTGAATGGGGCCGGCGAAATGTTGGTGTTTTCAGCGGCGGACTTTGAAGACTTTCGAGAGCCTCGCATGGAAATTGCGGGATCCATGGAACAGGAACTCGAAGGAGTCATCCGGCTTCTAGCAAAGAATCGTTGGCCGTGGCGCTTGCACGCGACGTATAACGAAACAATCGAATTGGCTCTGAACGGCATCGAACGTGTCGCCAAGGAGCATTCGGTCAACGATCTGCACTGGTTCATCGATCATGCAGAGACGATCACCGCCAGAAACATCGATCGTATTGCACGCCTAGGAGGCGGTATCGCCATCCAGCATCGGATGGCCTATCAGGGAGAGTATTTCATTGAGCGGTATGGCGCGAAGGCAGCTGAATTTACGCCACCAATCAACCGCATGTTGGCCGCCGGCGTTCCGGTCGGCGCGGGCACCGACGCGACTCGGGTGGCATCCTACAATCCATGGGTATCGCTGTCTTGGTTGGTCACCGGGAAGACGGTAGGTGGAACCGCCATGTATCCTCCCGAGAATCTCCTGGATCGCGAGCACGCCTTGCGCCTTTGGACGGAATCCAACGCCTGGTTCTCCACCGAGAGTGGAAAGAAAGGTGCGATCATCCCAGGTCAGTTCGGCGATCTGGCGGTGTTATCGGAGGATTATTTCAGCGTGCCCGACGAAGAAATCAGCAAACTGAGCTCGGTCCTAACGGTGCTTGGCGGGAAAATTGTGCATGGCACTGATGAATTTAAGGATGAAGCCCCGCCGCTGCCGCCAGCGATGCCCGACTGGTCCCCGGTGCGGACGCGCAGCGATTTCCGGGTCGCTGCGGGTGAACGCCAGCAAGTAGCGCAGGTCTGTCTGGCGCACGGCACGACTAGCTACGACAAGGAGGGCGGCGGGTTTTGGGGTCATCTAGGCTGCAGTTGTTGGGCCTTTTGAATGGCAGTCGGTGGTGGCAATGCCCTGCGGGCGAACTTCCGATCGAGACCCGGCGTTACCGGGTCGCGAAGAAGCTGGCGTCAATATCTTGCGCTGCTTTGCGAATTTCGAGCGTTTTGGGATTTGCCCGCGGACATGGCACGGACCGTGAGAATGGACTATCTAATCCTCCTGATCGATGCATTCGAGACGATTGGGATTTGTACTGATTCCAACGGGCTGGGCTGCACGGACTCAGGCGAGATACCACTGGCGGCGCGGCTTGACCCCATTTCGGACGCATGGGAGCTGCGCAAGTGAATTAGCAATAGTTTGGGACTCGGCGACCTCGGGGGCTGCCTCCAATCGCATCGATTCAAAGAGCGTCCCGATATGCCTTCGGCGTAAGTCCGGTGGCTCGCTTAAATATGGCGCTAAAGTGGCTCAGATTGCTGAACCCGACCATTCGACAAACTACCTTGATCGTGATTCGTCGGTCCGTCAGCAACGAACGGGCCAAGCTTAGACGTTGTTGCACGATATAGTTGTGCGGGGTCATGGCCATACTCTGCTTAAATAGCCGAATGAAATAGAACTCGCTCAACCCAGCCGCCTCGGCGACGTCCTGCAGGCGCATGTCCTGGTCGATATGCTCATGAATGTATTCGACGGCACGGCGCAGGCGCCACTGAGGGAGCCCCTGCGTAAATTTCTTCGGGCGAATGGCCTGCGTAGCAAAGCGGGCGATCAGTCGGCATGCGAGAGCAAGGGCCAGCGATTCACCGTAGAGACGCCCTGACACGAAATTGTCCTCGCATTCGGCGAGCAATGCCCACGCTATCTGCTGCAGGCGTAGATCGCCAAAATTATTTGCGCAGTGAAACTCGACAGGTGACGTCCCCTTCATCTCAACCAAGGCCCGCTCGAAGCTGTGCTCGGTTGGCATGAGGATCAATACTCGGTGTTGATCAAACCAGCGTGCTCCCGTCAGCACTCCGGCGGGATCAAAATGCATGGCTCCTCGAGTCACGCGCAATCTTTCAAAACGCTTTGCGCCCGCAAGCCGTTCGATACCGTGCGCTGGATTATCCGTATGCATGACCAGCGTCGGATAGCCGGTGTAGCAGTCCGCCATACCCGACGGAGGAAGCTCGTTGAGCTCGAGAACCAGCGAGTCCTGCCAGCTGGCGCGCTCGTTAGAGTGTCGAATATCCACAGAATCGACAAACGGTCGCAAGGAACCAGTTCGTGCGTCGGTGACCACGACGCGAGAGTTTTTCGACATGTCTCGGGACAATCTTGGTCAGCACCGGAAAGATAGCGCTGCCACAGAAATTTGGTTGTTGGACGGTTTCTACACTTTACGTGATGACGATAAGGATATGAGCTATAGATAACTATAGGACCCCGCTCAAGGCAGTTCTGCTAGCGGTATGGACGTCAAGCGGGATCCTGTCACATCGGGACCGGCATGACGTAGAGATTGTATCTTCGTCAAGGCGCGAGAGATCTCACTGCACGTCAGCCGTCATGCGCAGATGGCAGCGATGAGGGATCGGGATAACGTGACGAGCGCCAGCGAGATGAGCACGTTAAATTTCAGTGCACGAGCCTCTGGGTTTTGTTGGGCCCCGCTTTCTCGCGCTTTGAATTTGCAATCGGTGGTGATCAGCCACCTATTTGATGCGGCGCGTCAATCACGAGTCGCGCTTGTGGCGGTGCCAGGCGATGACGGATGATCTCCATATGGCACGGGCATGGATCGGGTCCGCTCATGAGAACCTGTAGATCAAGAGACTCTTATTGGCGCTCTATGAAATGGCGATGATGGAACGATTATCTTGGTCGGCCTAAGAGTTCATATGGCGTAAGTGACGAGGATGCCAAATCGATCGAATCAATTTACATGAGCAGGTTCACCAGCCGAAGCAACACCGCATGCCTACTAGGTTTGTGCCTTGCTGCCAATTATGCGTGTGCGCTGGATCCGAGCTTGCACATTTCGCAGTACGCACACAGCGCCTGGCGCCTTCAGGATGGTGCATTTAGCGGCGATCCGACGGCGATTACGCAAACCGCAGATGGTTATGTCTGGATTGGTACGCCATTGGGTCTTCTTCGTTTTGACGGTATTCGCTTCGTCCAGTGGGCATCTCCGGATGGCGAGCAATTGCCATCGCAGAGGATTTTGGCCTTGTTATCGGATCGCGACGGCAGCCTCTGGATCGGTACCACAGCGGGACTTAGTCATTGGCATGACGGCCACCTGACAAATTATTTGCAGCAAAGGGGGTCGGCTCAAACGATCATTCAAACCCGATCGGGCACAATTTGGTTGGTCTTCCTGGGACGTCGTCCGTCTGGTCAGTTATGTGAGGTCTCGGGGGCGGAACTGCGGTGCTATGGCGCGACGGAGGGAGTTCCAGCAAGCGATCTATACAACACGCTAGCAGAAGATTCCGATGGAAACCTCTGGCTTGGTGGCCGGGCGACCCTATTGAGGTGGACGCGGAGTTCACACAGCGTCACGCAATTGGAAGGACTGCGGGGCAACGTCGCGGGGCTGGGCCAGGTTACGACGATTGTACCTGAAACCTCTAGCTCTCTCTGGATGGGTATAAGCGCGATGGGTCACGGCCTCGGTCTTGAGCACGTGACGGCCGCCGGTGTGAAAACGTACGAGGCGGAGGGGTTCAACGGAGAACGCTTGGAGGTGCTGGATATGTTCCTCGACCGGCGTCACGCGCTGTGGATAGGCACCAATGGACAAGGTCTTTACCGCATATACGATGGCTCTGTCGAGCATTTTGGCAGCGATGATGGACTTTCAGGCAACTTCGTTCGGCGGCTATTTGAGGACCGAGAGGGAGACCTTTGGGCCATCACGACTAAGGGGCTCGATAACCTGCGCGACTTGCGAGTCGCCAGTTTCTCGACGCGCGAAGGACTGACTGTGTCGGCCGTCAGCTCGGTTTTCGTCACTCGGGGCGGCACCGTCTGGGTTGGAGGGAGCGGCTCGCTAGACTCCATCGATGGCAAACGGATAGTGTCTTACGTAGCTGATAAATCGTTTCCAGCCCGTCACAACCAAGTCACATCGTTACTCGAAGACCACGCTGGACGCCTCTGGGTCGGCATGGATTCGAGTCTGTTCATTTTCGACGGTTCTCACTTTCGTGAATTAAAGAAGCCGAACGGTAATCTGCTTGGTCTTGTTGTCGGCATGACCGAGGACAAGGATAACAACGTGTGGGTGGAGGTGTCCGGGGATTCGCGCACGCTGTTTCGTTTCCGCGATCTCGCCTATCAAGACGAATACCCCGACCCAACGGTTCCGGGTGGTCGCCGCGTAACCGCGGATCCATCCGGGGGTATTTGGATCGGCCTCATGAGCGGTGACCTCGCCAGATTTCGAGACGGCCATTTGGATACTTTTGCATTCAATCATCCGAAGGATCTGCGTGGAGTCGAACAGGTCACTGTAACCACGGACGGCCTGGTATTGGGAGCGACCGCCTTCGGCCTCGTCGGTTGGTCGAACGGAAACTTGTTGACGATGACCGTAGCAAACGGCCTCCCGTGCGACCAGATCTTCTCGTTCATGTTCGACAATGCGGGTGCTCTCTGGCTCAATAGCCAGTGCGGATTGGTCCGGATCAGTCCCACAGATCTCAATATTTGGCGCAATGCACCGAGCTCGAAATTGCGAATACGGAGCTACGATGTACTTGATGGCGTGCAATTGGGTTTTCAATCGCCTTTCCTTGCCTCAGCCAAGTCCCCGGACGGCCGTTTGTGGTACGTGCAAAACCACGTCCTGCAAACATTCGATCCACAACATTTCGCGCAAAACCCGCTACCTCCGCCAGTGCATATCGAAGCTGTGATTGCGGATCGAACGAGCTATGCCCCAAAAAACGGGCTTTCGCTCCCCGCGCTGACTCGCGATATCGAAATTGACTACACGGCGCTAAGTTTCGTGGTTCCACAAAGGGTACGTTTTCGCTACGAGTTAGTCGGCCGTGACAATGCATGGCAAGACCCCGGCACCAGGCGCCAAGCCTTTTATGGTGACCTTCCGCCCGGCAACTATGTCTTTCACGTTATCGCTTGCAACAATGATGGCCTCTGGAACGACGAAGGCGCAACTCTGGAGTTTCACGTGGCGCCAGCGTGGTACCAAACGCGGACCTTCCTGATTGGGGCTTGCGTCGGCGGAATCGTCTTCATCTGGGGCATCTATCGACTGCGATTGCGCCAGCTCGCAATTTCGATCGGTCGACGCCTCAACGAGCGGATTGCTGAGCGCAACCGACTGGCGCGAGACCTGCACGATACCTTGCTGCAGACAATCCAAGGTACAAAACACTTGGTGGATGCGGCGCTCGATGGCGCGGATGATCCATCAGCGATGCGCAAGACGATGGAACGGCTTTCCGACTGGTTGGACCGTGCAAGCCACGAAGGGCGCTCGGCACTCAACGCCTTGCGTATCTCGACCGCAACGACAAACACCCTCGCCGACTCTTTTCGCGTCGCCTTGGAAGAATGTCAGACTGATGGCAAACCGGCAATCGACCTTACGACTGATGGTGGCAGCAAGAACCTGAACCCAATCGTGCGCGAGGAAGTCTATCGGATTGGATTGGAGGCCATTCAAAATGCCGCGCGCCATGCGAAAGCCGACCAAATAATTGTTCGCCTTTCGTACGGGCGAGACTTCACGCTCACCGTCATCGACAACGGTCAAGGCATGAGTGCCGATATCTTGGCCGAAGGAAAAGAGCGGCATTTTGGCTTGAAAGGCATGCGGGAACGCGCGCAACAGATTGGTGGCGAATGCGTCATTTCCAGTTCCGCCAAATTGGGGACGAAGATCGAATTGACCGTTCCGGGTCCGACCATTTACTCGGGCGACGAAGGCAAAATGCGCACGTTGTTATCCGCGTTCAAACGCCCGTTAGATTTGGATCG
>Ga0116230_10000997_pt1 | contig 25889 bp, 20 predicted proteins | sample S1TSphfallax_3_FD_88678 | JGI IMG/M metagenome (GOLD analysis project Ga0116230, IMG submission 88678) | Host-associated microbial communities from peat moss isolated from Minnesota, USA - S1T2_Fd - Sphagnum fallax MG | ecosystem: Host-associated > Plants > Peat moss > Unclassified | place... | reverse complement strand
TCCGGCGGCCAGAGACAGCGCATCTCGATCGCGCGGGCGCTGCTCAAGGATGCGCCGGTGCTGGTGCTCGACGAAGCCACGGCGGCGCTCGACAACGAGTCGGAGCGGCGTGTGCAGCAGGAATTGTCCACGCTGATGCGGGGGCGTACGACGCTGGTGATCGCGCATCGATTATCGACGGTCGAGGGAGCAGACCGCATCATCGTGCTGGATGCGGGAAGAATCGTCGAGATGGGTACGCATCAGGACCTCAAGGCGCGCGGCGGGCTGTACGCCGCGCTGCATGGCATGCAGTTCGAGGCGTGAGTGACGCAGGTCCAGCTGCTCGAGGCGTGGTTGAACCGGATCTGGTACGTGGACGCAAAGCCGCCGACCTGGCTGTTGCCGATCGAGACATTGTTTGCCGGCGTCGCTGCCTTTCGCCGTTGGGTCTACGCCTCGAACATTCGCTCGAGCGCACGACTTGCGTGCCCCGTGGTCGTGGTCGGCAACTTGAGCGTGGGCGGCACGGGCAAGACCCCGCTCGTGTGCTGGCTCGTCGAACGGCTGCGCGAGCGCGGCTACAGTCCCGGCGTGGTCACGCGCGGCTACGGAGGCTCGGCGAGACACCCGCGCCGCGTCCGGGAATCGGACGATGCGGCGCTGGTCGGTGATGAGCCGATGCTGCTGGCGCGCCGTACGTCGGTCCCTGTGGCGGTCGGCCGCGACCGGCCCGCCGCCGCCCAGTTGCTGATCGAGGCGGGCTGCAATGTCATCGTGAGCGACGACGGCCTGCAGCACTATGCGCTGGCGCGCGACGCTGAGATCGTGGTGGTGGATGCCGAACGTGGCTTCGGCAATGGCCATCTGCTCCCGGCGGGGCCGCTGCGCGAAGGCATGAGCCGGCTGGCGCAGGTCGATGCCATCGTGGTGAACGGCGCGGTGGCTGCAGCCCCCCCGCGCTGGGCCGCGGCGGGCCCGCGCTGGGGCGCGGCGCCGCTGCCCAGCGCGGGACAACCGGCCTTGACCATGCGGCTCGACGCGCTACAGGCGGTGCCGCTGCAGGCGGTGCCGCTGCGGGTCTTGGGGCCGCAGCCATCAGGGCCGCGCGGCTTGAAGGAGTTTGCCGGTCAAACGGTGCATGCGGTCGCCGGCATCGGCAATCCACAGCGATTCTTCACCATGCTGCGCGACGCCGGTATCGAGGTAAGAGCGCATGAGCTGCCTGACCATGCCGTGCTGCATCCGGGCAGCATCGAATTCGGCGACGGCCTTCCGGTGCTCATGACCGAGAAAGATGCCGTAAAATGTACGGCGTTTGCCGCTTCGCAACATTGGTATGTTCCCGTGAGCGCCGCCTTCGAGGCCGATGAAGGCAGTATCTTGCTCGGCATCGTCATGCGGCTGATCGAGCAGGGCAAAGCTGACCGAGCACGACGAAGCTGACCGAGCACGGCAAAGCTCCTAGAGGACAACATGGATAAGCGACTACTCGAATTGTTGGTTTGCCCGGTGTGCAAGGGCCCGCTGCGCAGCGTCTCCGGGGGCACCGTGCTCGAATTGGTGTGCCGTCCGGACCGACTCGCATATGCGGTTCGCGATGGCATACCCGTGATGTTGCCGGAGGAGGCGCGGGTGCTCAACGCCGACGATCCCGCGCTGCGTTGAAACCCCTGCATGTTCCATGTCGTCATTCCGGCCCGCTTCGCCGCCGCGCGCCTGCCCGGCAAGCCGCTGCTCGACATCGGCGGCCGGCCGCTGCTGCAGTGGGTGTGGCAGCGCGCGCGCGACTCCGGTGCAGCATCGGTGATCGTCGCGACCGACGATGAACGCATTCGCGCCGCCGCTCTGCAATTTGGCGCCGACGTCGCCATGACCTCGGCGCACCACGCATCGGGCACGGATCGTATAGCCGAGGTGGCTGCAACGAAGAATTGGTCGGCCGACGATATCGTCGTCAACGTGCAGGGCGATGAACCCATGATGCCGTCCGCCGTCATCGCGCAGGTCGCGGCAGGATTGACCTCGGCGCACGTCAATATCGCCACGGCCGCCGCGCCGGTGCAGGGTCTGCACGAGTACCTCGATCCGAATTGCGTGAAAGTGGTGTGCGCGCGCGATGGACGCGCCCTGTATTTCAGCCGCGCGCCGCTGCCCTGGCACCGTGATGGCGCGGCGGGCGAGCACCCGGCGGGCGCTCCGGGGGCGGGCGCTCCAGGGGCTGGGGCGGGCGCTCCAGGGGCGCAACGGTGGCCAACCCACTTCGAGGGTGCGCTACGCCACATCGGCATTTATGCTTACCGGGTGGGCAGCCTGCGGCAATTCGCGGCTTGGCCGCCCTCGCGGCTGGAGAGCGCAGAAAAGCTCGAGCAGTTGCGCGCCTTGGAGAACGGCATGCACATTCAGGTCGTGGCCTTGGCCGAGGCACCCGCCGCGGGCGTCGATACGCCGCAAGACCTCGAGCGCGTCCGGGCGCTGCTGGCGCCTTGAAAACCTCGATTCTGTTCGTCTGCCTGGGAAACATATGCCGGAGCCCGACCGCGGAGGGCGTCGTGCGTCACCTCGCGGCTCGCGAGACTCCGCCGCTCATCCTCGAGCTGGATTCCGCGGGCACTGCGGGCTATCACATCGGTGCGCCGCCGGATCTTCGCAGCCAGGCCGCCGCGCGTGGGCGGGGAATTGACATCAGCGATCTGAGAGCCCGCCGCGTCGAGCCTGAAGACTTCTCGAAATTCGACTTGATCCTCGCAATGGATTGCGAAAACCTGAGCGCTCTGAAGCGCGCCCGGCCGCGCCACGCACGCGCCCAACTGCGTCTCTTTCTCGAGTATGCGCCGCAGCAGGGGCTCTCGGAGGTTCCGGATCCTTACTACGGCACGGAGCGCGATTTTGAAATCGTGCTCGACCTGTGCACCGCCGCGGCGCGCGGATTGATCGCTGAATTACAGAAGCGTACGTAGCAACCAGAACAGTGCGCCCGCCAAAGCGATGGACACGGGTAGCGTCAACACCCAGGCCATGAGCAGATTGCGCACGGTCGACCATTGCAGCCCGGAATGGTTCGCCACCATGGTGCCGGCGACGCCGGAGGACAGCACGTGCGTGGTGCTGACGGGCAGGCCATACATCTCTGCCGCCCCAATCGTTGCCATCGCAACGATCTCGGCCGAAGCACCCTGTGCGTAGGTCAGATGGGTCTTGCCGATCCGCTCACCGACGGTCACGACGATGCGCTTCCATCCGATCATGGTGCCCAAGCCCAGGGCAATCGCGACGGCAACCTTCACCCAGGGAGGAATGAACTTGGTGGAATGGTCGAGCTCACCCTTGTAAGTCGAGAGCACCGACTTGTCGGCGTCGCTTATCTTGATGCTCGCGGACTTGCTCAAGTAGCGCAGGCCTTCGCTGACCACGTACATATCGTTGCGGATGTTGACCATGGAGCCCGCGGGCACATTGGCCATCGAGTGCGAATCCCCCACCTGCGTTGCAATCGACTTCGCCAGAACGGCGAGCGCAGCGATGCCCTGCGGCGTGATCTTGCGATCCCGCACCGTGCCCAGTGCGGTCGCACGCGCATCGCTCGTCGGCGGTTCGACGCTGTCGCCGGCATAGTGCATCAGCGAGGTCTCCGCCTGCGCGGAGACGGTCACGAAATGGTTGACGTCCGCCTCGTGCATGGTGCGATTCAGCGCATAGGCCGTCGGCACCGTACCAATGAGAATGAGCATGATGAGCCCCATGCCCTTCTGCCCATCATTGCCGCCGTGAAAAAAGCTCACGCCGGTGCAGGTCAAGATCAGAAGACCGCGGATCCAGAACGGCGGCGGCGTATCGCCGTGCGGTTCCTTATAGAGCGCCGGGATTCGCACGGTCGCCTTGAGAATCGTCAGCAGCAACCACGCAAGGCTGAAGCCGACCAGGGGGGATACCAACAACGTCTCACCGATTTTGCTCGCCTGGCTCCAATCCACGCCGCTCGTGCCGGTCGGGGTCGTCGCCATCAACTGATTCATGAGTCCAACGCCGATGATGGAACCGATCAGCGTGTGCGAGCTGGAGGATGGCAGCCCGAAATACCAAGTGCCGAGGTTCCAAAGGATCGCGGCAAGCAGCAGTGCGAACACCATTGCAAAACCGGCGCCGCTGCCGACCTGCAAGATCAGTTCGACCGGCAGCAATGACACGATGCCGAACGCGACCGCTCCCGAGGAGACGAGCACGCCGAGAAAGTTGAAACAACCGGACCAGACGACCGCGAGGTTCGGCGACAGTGAGTTGGTGTAGATCACCGTGGCCACGGCATTTGCGGTGTCATGGAAGCCGTTGACGAATTCGAATCCAAGCGCGATGAACAACGCGATCCCGAGCAGGATGTACGGATACGCACTGGTGTTGCGCACGACGCTCAAATCCTGCGCCAAGTGATAGCCTGCATAAATGATTCCGCCGACGACCACGATGCCCGCCAGCACGTTGAACCAGGGATTGGGCTTGTGGGAGACCAGGGGCGAGGCGGGCGCGCCATCGACCTTGGCGCCCAAAGGATTGCCACCGAGCGCGGAAACGTTCGACATGATTGATTTTCCAGGCAATTTTTTGAGAGCGACATCTTACGCCCCGCATATGAACTTTAGATGACAGCGAGCAGCAGCATGCCGTTCACCCTCTCCCACGCCGCCGCCGTCTTACCCTTCGCCCGCCCGCTCGCACGCTGGCGGGTGCTGTCGGCCGTCGTGATCGGCTCCATGGTCCCGGATTCCCGCGTGTTCATGCCATGGGAACACTTGCAGCGCTTCGAGACTCATAGCGCGGTGTCTTTGTTCACCTTTTCTCTGCCGCTGGGGCTTGCGATCTATTGGCTGTTTCAGTACCTGATCAAGGTTCCAATGATCGAGGTGCTGCCGGATGGCGCGCATGCGCGTTGGCAGCCGTATGAGTCCCCCGCGCCGATCGGCAGTCTCATCTCCTGGGTGCTGGCAGCGTGCGGCGTGCTGGCGGGTGCATTCACCCACCTGGTGTGGGACGCATTCACGCATGAAGGGGCGCGGGGCGTGCGCATGCTGCCCATGCTCGATGAACCGATATTCAGTGCTGGACATCACTACGTGACGTTCACCCGCGTGATGCAGGACGTCAGTTCATTGTTGGGACTTCTGGCGGTGCTGGCGATGCTCGCCTACGGCTTGCGACCGGGCAAACAAGCACGTATCGAACCCCGGATCATCAGCGCCGCCGAGCGGCGTTTATGGAGCGTGGGCTTTTTCGTCGGCTGCCTGGCGCTATGGGCCGCTTTTATCGTGCCCGCCCGCCGCGTCGATCCCTACCATGGGGCTATGTGGCTGTTGAGCGACTTGGCGATAGCCAGCCTGCGGGCGCTGGCTGTCGCCGCCTTCCTGTTTGCCGCCGCCATTCAGCTGCGGCTTCGCGCGCTCGCGGCTTAGCCGCCTGCCTGTTACTCCTCGGGCGCTGGACGATGCACCTCGGTCGGCGCCGAGGACCACACGACGTACTTGTTGTCGCCGCCGGATGCGGCCTGCGTCGGGGTCTCTCTGGCCGGCGGGGACTCGACGCGCGGCGCTTCGCGTGGGCCGCCATCAGGTCCTGCCGCGGCTGGCGCCGCGGCCGCAACCGGACTCGGGGCGCTCAAGGACGCACCGGCGCCATTCTGCGCCGCGGCCGGGACATTGGACGCCTGCGCGCCGGACGGCGGCGCGCCTGCAGACTGGGGGGCGGAGCCGGGTGACTGATTGGCTCCGTTAGGTGCACCCTCGCCGCCGCTGTCGCGGCCTCGGCCACGACCGCGCCGCCGACGGCTACGGCCGCCGCTGCGCTCGCCTCCCTCTCGCGGCGCTCCATCCTGGCGAGGGCCGCCCTCATAGCGCGAGCCATTGGGCCGGGCCGCGTCCGGCCGCGCTGAGTCTGGGCGGCCCGCGTCCGGGCGGGCCGCGTCAGACCGGGGACTCTGGTCGGCGCGCGGAGCGGACTCGGCGGCTGACTGATCCATGCGGCCGGCGTCGCTGCGGCCGGCGTCGGTGCGGCCGGCGTCGCTGCGGCCGCTATCGGAGCGGGATGGTTCACCGCGCGGACCGGCGCCGCGCTCCTCGCCGCGTGGCCGATCACGGCGCACGTCGCGGGCGCCGTCGCGCGCGCCGTCGCGCGCGCTGTCTCGTGCACCGTCTCGCCGCGGATCCCGGTGACGATCGCGATCGCCCCTGTTGCGATCGCGGTCAGTGCGGAAACGGTCGGGACGCGCATCGCGGTGTGGTCGATCGCGTGGTGCCGGAGGCGGTGCGGCTACGGCCTCCGCCGGAGCTGGCGGCGGCGTGCCAGTGCCAAACAGGAACCGCCAGAGCTTCACGAAAATACCGGGTTGCACCACTTGTGCAACGGGCGCCTCACGCGCGGGCTCGAGCGGCGCGGCCGCAATTGGGGACGCGACCGGCGCCGGTTCGGGCACGGGCATGGGCGCGGCCGACGCGGGAATGCTCGCCACCAGAGGCACTTCGCCCTGGGGCTTCTTGTCGCGGTCGCCGATGTTCGAGTCATCGAGGACCGGCTGTTCCGCCAGCTGATAGCTCACGGTGGAGTTCTCGGGCAACTCCTTTTCGTCGTCGCGGATGCGCCGCAGCGTATAGGCCGGCGTAAGCATGTGCGGGTTCGGCACGATCACGAGCGAGACCTTGTCGCGCACCTCGATCTGCTTTAGCTGCTCGCGCTTCTCGTTCATGAGGTACGTCGCCACATCGATCGGTACCTGGGCTGTGACCCGGCCGGTGCGCTCCTTGCGGGCCTCTTCGCCGATGAGACGCAGCAGTGCGAGAGACATCGACTCGACGCTGCGGATGTTGCCCATGCCGCTGCAGCGGGGGCAGTTTATATGAGTGGTTTCGCTCAGCGCGGGGCGCAGGCGTTGCCGCGACAGCTCCAGTAGCCCGAACCGCGACAGACGCCCGAGTTGAATGCGGGCGCGATCCATCTTGACCGAGTCGCGCAGCATGTCTTCGACGGCGCGTTGATTGGCCGTGGACTCCATGTCGATGAAGTCGATGACTATGAGGCCACCGATGTCGCGGAGCCGCAGCTGCCGGGCGATTTCCTCGGCTGCCTCCAGGTTGGTGTTTCGTGCCGTCGCCTCGATGTCGCCGCCGCGCGTGCTGCGCGCGGAATTGATGTCGATCGACACCAAGGCTTCGGTGTGGTCGATCACCAGGCTGCCGCCGGAAGGCAGGTGCACCTTGTGCGCATAGGCCGATTCGATCTGGCTTTCGATCTGGTAGCGCGTAAACAGCGGCACCGGATCCTCGTAGAGCTTGAGCTTGCGTTGGGCGTCCGGCGGCATGAACCGCTGCATGTACTCCTGGGCCTTTTGGAAGGCGGCAGGGTCGTCGATCAGACACTCGCCGACGTCGTCCGAGAAATAATCACGCAGTCCGCGCGTGACTGCATCGCTCTCCTGAAAGATCAGGAATGGCGCCGGCCTGCCGTCGTTGGCCGCGACGATGGCTTCCCAGGCGGTCTTGAGATTATTCAAATCCCACTGCAGCTCTTCGGTGCTACGGCCCACTCCGGCGGTGCGCACGATCGCGCCCATGCCGTCGGGAATGGCCAGCCCGCTCATGGCGTCGCGCATTTGTTCGCGGTCTTCGCCCTCGATGCGCCGTGAAACTCCGCCGGCGCGCGGGTTGTTCGGCATCAACACCAGGAATCGGCCCGCGAGGCTGATGAACGTGGTCAGTGCCGCGCCCTTGTTGCCGCGCTCCTCTTTCTCCACCTGGACGATGAGTTCCTGGCCCTCGCGCAGCAGGTCCTTGATGTTCAATCGCCCCTGGGCCGGGTTCTGCGCTTGGAAGTATTCCTTGGAGACCTCTTTGAGGGGCAGGAAACCGTGGCGCTGCGCGCCGTAATCGACGAACGCCGCTTCGAGGCTTGGCTCTACGCGGGTAACTCGACCCTTGTAGATGTTGGATTTTTTTTGTTCCCGGGAGGGAATCTCAATCGATAAGTCGTAGAGCTTTTGACCGTCGACCAGTGCAACTCGCAGTTCTTCTTCTTGTACTGCGTTCACGAGCATTCTTTTCATAGGGCCCAACTAAAATGATAGGAGCCGATGCGAGCGCGAGAACAGAAACCGGGGACCCACCTTTGGATGCGGCGTTGACAAGGAATGCACCGAGCGCGAGAAACGCGACCGGCATCCACTCCATCAATTCAAGCCAAAATGTATAGGGCAAGCCCGTGGCCTTGACTCTCGTCAACCGCTTGTCGATCGCGGCCGCCTGAGCTGTGAGGCCCGCACGCGTTCGTCTCATCGGCCGAGCGATGGTCTGGATTTCCAGAACCAACTAATATGCGGCACCCCAATGCGTGGGGGGCCACTTGAAACCTGTGCCTAATTGCAAGACCTTGGGAAGGCTCAATGCCTGACAAAGTTTATGCGTCCGACACGGTTCGGACACGTTAGCATGGCAGCCGTTAGGGGTCAATGTAATCAATACCTTAGAACACCATCGAGCGATGATCGAAAATTGACCATTCCAACGCACCAGCCGCAGCTGCCTTCGGGCCCGAAAAGTCCGCTCACGCTGCGCATCATCAGCGCGGACGAGGCGGGTCAGCGAATCGACAACTTCCTCATACGGCACTTCAAAACCGTGCCGCGCAGCCGTGTTTATCGCCTGCTGCGCAAGGGCGAGGTGCGTGTGAATCGCAAGCGCATCGACGCCGAATACCGCATCCAGGAGGGTGACGAGATACGCCTGCCGCCGGTGCGTATCGATGCGGGCGATGAGCCTAGGAAGCCATCGAGCAGCTTGGCCGATCTCGTGGAGGGATCGATCATTTCCCAAGACAAACACCTGCTCGTCATCGACAAGCCCCCTGGCATCGCCGTGCACGGGGGCAGCGGGATGAGCTTTGGCGTGATCGAGTGCCTGCGCGCGGTCAGACCGCGCGAGACTCTCGAACTGGTACACCGGCTCGACCGGGAAACGAGCGGCTGCCTGCTCGTGGCCCGCGACCGCGCCACGCTGCGTGCTCTGCACGCCTTGATTCGCGACGGCGGCATGCACAAGACCTATATGGCGCTGGTTGCCGGCAGTTGGCAGCTTGGTACCAAACGCATCGATGCACCCCTGGACACCGACACCCGGCAACATGGCGAGCGCCATGTGAGAGTCGCCGCTGCCGGGAAGGATTCCGTGAGCATATTCAAGCCCGTGCAGTTTTTTGGGTCACTGGCCACGCTCATGGAGGTCGATATCCCCACCGGACGCACGCACCAAATTCGTGTGCACGCGTCCTTTGCGGGACACCCGCTGCTCGGCGACGACAAGTATGGGGATCGCGTCCGCAACGCGGAGCTCAAACAGCATGGCCTGAAGCGGACGTTTCTGCATGCGCAGTCGATCGCTTTCGACTGGCCGGGCACGGGCGTGCCGTTTCATATCAGCTCCCCTTTGGCCCCTGATCTCGCCGCGGTACTCGACGCCATCACACCCATCAAGCGTAAACCGGAAAAGCGCGGCGGCGCGCCAGCGCGGCTAGCGCCGCGGCGCAAGAGCGGGGCGCAGCGCCGGCGGTAGCGGGGGTCCGGACCTAGGGTAGGGCGAACCCGACGGTACGCAGCGCCGCGGCCAGCCGAATCAGCGGCAGGCCGATCAGTGCGGTCGGATCGACGCTCTCGATTGACTCGCACAGCGTGATGCCAAGAGCTTCGCTCTTGAAGCCGCCCGCGCAGTCGAGCGGCATCTCGCGGGCCACGTAACGCTCGATGGTCGGATCATCCAGCACGCGAAAAATGACCCGCGTCGAATCGGTAAATTCGAGCAAGTCATCGCCGCCTGCCTGCAGCAAGGCCACCGCCGTCATGAAGTTGAGCGTGCGGCCCGAGCAAGCGCGCAGCTGTTCGATACAGGCTGCGGTGGTCCCGGGTTTGCCGAGGATGGTTTCGGCGCCGGCGGCGTCCACGCGTACCGCTGCTTGATCGGAGCCGATGATCCAGGCCCCGGGGTGGGTTGCGGCGATCGCGGCGGCCTTCTGCCGCGCGAGGCGGCTCACGAGTGCGCCAGGCCGTTCACCGAGGCGAGCGGTTTCATCGATGTTCGGCGAGGCGCAAATGAACGGTATTGCCAACCTCGCGAGCAGTTCGCGCCGGTATTTCGACGTCGATGCCAGAATGAGCTCGGGCGGAGACTTCAAAAACAAAGACTTGCACCGGATTCGTTTTGACAGAGGTGGAAACCGGCCCTATTATACGCGCCCCATGGCGGCGGGCTCGCCGTTCCGCGCGAGACTTGCGGCAAGGCGCCCGCGCTCGATGAGGAACGGTGGCGGCTCACCGCCGCAGCGCTCGCGGACATTTTGCAAGAAAACTCGATAGGACAAAGCACCCATGGCAGTTCAGAAAAGTAGAAAGACTCCGTCCAAGCGCGGCATGCATCGTTCGCATTCGGCATTGTCGGCACCCGCGGTGTCGATCGACGCCAAGAGCGGCGAAACCCATTCGCGCCATCGTATATCGCGCGATGGCTATTACCGCGGCAAGAAGGTCCTGCAGACCAAGGCGGATGTGGCGGCGGCTGAAGACGAAGAATAGGTGCTTGATGCCGGCGGCGCCCAAGCGCTGAACGCACATGACCGCGCCGTTGCACATTGCCATCGACGCCATGAGTGGCGATCGGGGGACGTCGGTTTCGGTACCGGCGGCACTGGCCGCGGCCCGGGAATTTCCAGACGTGCGCTTCACGCTGATCGGCAGGCAGGCCGATTTGCAGCGCGAAATTGCGGGTACGACGTTGCCGAACGTCGCCTGTCTGCATGCGGCGGATGTCGTCGAGATGTCCGATCAGCCGCGTGAGGCGCTGCGCCGCAAGAAGGATTCGTCGATGCGGCGCGCGATCGATCTGGTCAAGGCGCAAGATGCGCATGCCTGCGTGAGCGCCGGCAACACCGGTGCATTGATGGCGACCGCGCACTTCGTCTTGAAGATGCTGCCGGGGGTCGAACGCCCCGCGATCGTATCGACGATTCCCTCGCGTACCGGACACACCTACATGCTGGACCTCGGGGCGAATGCGTCCTGCACGCCGAGCCAGTTGTGCCAGTTCGCCATCATGGGTTCGGTGCTGGCGGCCGACCTGCAGGGCGAGCGCGACAGACCCCGCGTGGGATTGCTCAACATCGGCGAGGAGGAGATCAAGGGCAACGAGACGGTGCGGGCGGCAAATGAGCTGCTCACCGCAGCCGATCTCAACTATATCGGCTTCGTCGAGGGGCACGACATTTTCTCCGGCCGCGCGGACGTCGTGGTGACGGACGGATTCACCGGCAACGTCGCACTCAAGGCGATCGAAGGGGCGGCGCGGCTCATCACTGATACACTTCGCGAGGAGCTGTCGCGCACCATCGGCCGCAAGCTCGGCGCGCTGATCGCGAAGCCGGCGTTCGACGCCCTGCGCACGCGCCTGGATCCGAGAAGCTACAATGGCGCGACCATGGTTGGATTGAATGGCATCGTCATCAAGAGTCACGGCGGGGCCGACGCGTTCGGTTTCCAGCGGGCGATCGAGGTGGCGGTGCTGGAGGCGCGGAACGGCGTGCCGGCTCACATCGTGGAGCGGCTTGCCATTTCACGCCAAGCTTGAAGGATGGGAATGTACTCACGCATCGCCGGCACCGGTAGCTACCTGCCCGAAAAGATAATGACGAATGCGGATCTCGAAGCGCTGGTCGATACCAGCGATGAATGGATTCGCTCGCGCACCGGGATCTCGCAGCGTCATGTGGCGGCAGAAGGCGAGACGACCACTGACCTGGCCGAACGTGCGGCGCGGCGAGCGTTGGCCGCGGCTGGGGTCGAGCCTCGGGAAGTTGATTTGATCTGTGTCGGCACGACCACGCCGGATCTGGTGTTTCCCAATGTGGGCACGCTGCTCCAGGCTCGTTTGGGCATTCGCGGCTGCCCGGCCTTCAGTTTGGAAGCCGCCTGCACGGGCTTCGTGTATGCCTTGAGTGTCGCGGACAAGTTCGTGCGCGCGGGGGAGTCGAAGTGCGCGTTGGTGGTGGGCGCCGAGACATTGACGCGGATCGTCGATTGGAAGGACCGCGGCACCTGCGTTCTATTTGCCGACGGCGCCGGCGCGGTCGTACTCACGCCCTCCGCGGAACCCGGCATCATCAGTACGAGCCTGCACTCCGACGGCAGCTACAAGGATCTGCTGCTTTATCCCGATGGTGTCTCCAAGGGATTCCATCTGGTCAGGGAGGGCAAGGCCAGCGTCCAGATGAAGGGCAACGAGGTGTACAAGGTGGCAGTCAACACCCTCGGTGCTTTGGTAATCGAGACGCTCAGCTCAAATAACTTTACCAAGAATCAACTGGACTGGCTCATCCCGCACCAGGCCAACATCCGCATCATCGAAGCCATCGCCAAGCGTCTCGAGTTACCCATGAGCCGGGTGGTCGTGACCATCGATACCCATGGCAACACCTCTGCGGCCTCGGTACCGTTGGCATTGGATACCGCGGTGCGCGACGGCCGCGTGCAGCGCGGGCAACTGCTGCTGCTCGAAGCCTTCGGCGGCGGTTTTACCTGGGGTTCTGCGCTGCTGCGCTACTAGGAGCCTGACCGCCCAAAGAAGAACGCCGCGGTATGTGCCGCGGCGCTCTCAATGGCTCAGCCCTCAGCTGAAGATTTACTTCGAGACTGACTTCTTGAACATGCGATCGATCTTCTCGTTGATCGCTTCAATCGCTGTCGAGTTCGATTGCGAGGTCGACAGCGCCTGATTCGCCGTGCTTTGCGCGCCGGAAGCGGCAGAGTTGGCGGAGGCGGCAGCGGCGCTCGCGGCGGCGGCATCGCTGGAAGCCTTCGCGGTATCGCCCTGCAGTTTGGTGACCTGAGACTTCAGGTCATCAATCTGAGCTTGCAATGGCTTCAGGTCGGTGCAGCCAGCGAATGCGACGACGCAGGCAGCGGCGACCGAGGCCTTTAGAGTGGTGGTCAATGTCATATCAATATACCCCTAGGGTTAATTCGTTCGTTCGTATCGGATGTTCGTATCGGAAAATTACCGAAGTGCCGCCATCGCATGAGCCCCGTCACGCAAGACCGTCTACGTGGCAACACAGTCCGACATGAAGCCAAAATCGCGCGGCGATTGCAACTGAAAATAAATATTTGTTGGCCTTGAACGAAGACTTTCGGCACGGATTTTCAGCCAATTAGGCCTCGGGAAATTAAACATCGTTAAGATTCGGCGCGCGGTGTGAGGTTTGAGATGCAGATCATCGAACGCGCGCGCTCGAGCGATGTGGAGGTGTAATGGGCGGGATCCGGTGGCAGCCTGTATCAAATCTGGCGAGTCATCCGCGCATGAATCAAAGCGTGTCTTTTGAGCCTGAACGCCGAAGCCCAGAAACGAACCGTTGACCCTTGCCCGCGCCTGTATATAATGACAGCTACTGTCTACATATACAGGCGGCGCCATGACGGACCTAACTCCACGTCAAACTCAGATCCTGAGGCTCATTCAAGACGCGATTGCGGAAAGCGGTATGCCGCCCACCCGCGCTGAGATCGCACGCACGCTCGGGTTCAAATCTCCGAATGCAGCTGAAGAGCATCTGCGCGCCCTGCAGCGTAAGGGGGTCATCGATTTGATTCCCGGCGCATCCCGCGGCATCCAGCTCAAGGATATCTTGCGGGAACAACTGGGCTTGCCCCTCATTGGACGCGTGGCTGCCGGCCGCCCGATACTCGCCGAGGAGCACATCGAAAATCGCTATCAAATCGATCCGAAGCTGTTTCAACCGCAACCGCACTATTTGCTCAAAGTCAAAGGCATGAGCATGAAGGATGCGGGCATCCTGGATGGTGATTTGGTGGCCGTGCATCGTACTCCCGAGGTACGTAATCGTCAGATCGTGGTGGCGCGCTTGGAAAATGAGGTCACCGTCAAACGCTATCGCCAGGAAGGCACGATCGTGTGGTTGCTGCCTGAGAACCCCGATTTCGAACCCATTCGCGTCGATCTCAAGGAGCAACCCATGATCATCGAAGGGGTCGTCGTCGGTGTGCTGCGTCGTGGTAAAGACGTGGATGCCGCGTGACGGCGATGCCCTCGCTGAGATTTTGGCCGATGCGCGCGTCTGGAAGTTAAAAGACGCCTCGGCTGCTCCAGCGCGTCCGGTCTGGTCCACCGGAAGCAACTCGCTGGATGCCCGATTGCCCGGAGGCGGGTGGCCGACGGCGTCGCTCATCGAGGTATTGCTGGAGGGTACAGGTCTCGGTGAGGTACAACTTTTTTTGCCTGCGCTGGTGGCGTGCCAAGGCAGAGTAGAGTCTCCCTGGCTCATCTGGATCGCACCTCCCTACGAGCCTTATGCACCGGCTTTGGCGCAGCAGGGAATTCAATTGAATCGCTTACTGGTGGTGCGCCCCCCGTCCGCCACCGAAGGATTATGGGCTGCTGAACAAGCCTTGAGCTCCGGTGTCTGTGCCGCAGTGTTTCTGTGGCTCAAGGGCACCGATGATCGTTGGCTGCGGCGACTGAAGCTTGCAGCGGAAGCGGGCGGTGCATTGGGCGTGTTATTTCGTCCAGAACGTCATCGCTATGAATCCTCGCCTGCCACTTTGCGCCTCGTCGTATCCAAGGGCGAGACCGAGGCGCCGCGCATCGACTTGCTGAAAGTCCAGGGCGGACGGCCGGGTCCCGTGGATATCGGTGTTGACCCTTGAGGGTACGCAGGGCGAAGCGGTCGGCCGCCCCGGGGACGGCAGCCCCGCTCACGGCAGATTTATTTGCCGCAGTGCCTGTTGCTGCGGTCGCGGCGACGCAACTCGCGGTCATGTCGGCGCCCAGGCCCAGGCCGCGCGCCAGGCAGCTTTGGTATGCCGTGGTATTCCCCGAGATGCTTGCAGCGGAGGCGGAGGTGACGCTGCAACGCCTTTGCTTGCACGCCCAAACTTTCACCTCGTTCGTGAGCATCGAACCGCCAAACGCGCTGCTGCTGGAAATCAGGGGCAGCGTGAAACTATTTGGCTCGCTGCACAAACTGCATGCCGATATCGATGCTTGCTGGCGCCGGCTCGAGTTGCCGGCACGCAGCGCCACCACGCCATCGACTCTGGGATCACTATGGCTGGCGCGTGCCGGCCATGCGGTGCATGGCGATGACGCCGGCTCCTTGCCGTCACAGCTGTCCAATGTGCCTCTGGCCTGTACGGCGTGGGAGGACGGGACATTGCAGACCTTGAACGCCATGGGCGTCACGAGGGTCGGTGAGCTGCTGCGCCTGCCACGCGCCGGGCTGGCACGGCGCTTAAGACCGGCGCTGGTGCAGCAACTGGATATTGCCGTAGGGTCCGAGCCCGCGCCGCGCCGAGCGTTCGTGCCGAGGGAGCGTTTTCGCGCGCGCAGCGATTTCGAGACGGAGGTCGAACATGCCGCATACCTCGAGAAAGCGCTCGAGCCTTTGATTGAGCATTGTGCGCGGTTCTTGTGCGGACGGCAGGCGGGGGTGCAAAGACTCAGGTTGAGATTGCGCCACAGGGAAGGTCCTGCGACCGAGGTGACGTTGGGTTTGGCGAGCATCACCAGCGAGCGCCGCCGCTTGATGGATGTGGTGGTTCAAAAACTGGCCCGCCTCGACATCAAGGCACCGGTGCGCGGTATCGAACTGATCTCCGGGTCATTGCGGGCGCTCTCGGCCGCTTCGCTCGATGCCTTCTCAGGCATGACGGGTGCCGTCGCCTGCGGCCGCGACACCGCACCGCAATTGGTGGAACGCTTGCGCGCACGCTTGGGGGAGGAGGCGGTGTACGGTTTCTGCCTGATTCCGGAACACAGACCCGAAGCGGCATGGCGGCGCGTGAGTGAACTGCGTGCTGCGGCTTGCGAGCGAACCATCGCGGCGCAGATGCCGCGCCCCCTTTGGCTGCTGCAAGAGCCGTTGCTCGTGCCCAAACCGGAGATTCTGCAAGGCCCGGAACGCATCGAGAGCGGTTGGTGGGATGGCAAGGGCGTGGCGCGCGATTACTACGTGGCGCGCCGCCATCACGGCGCCCGGCTTTGGGTTTTTCAGGAGCGGCATTCCAAGCGCTGGTATTTGCACGGCGTATTCGCTTAAAGGCTCTCGAGTATTGCGCGTGTACGCCGAACTGCATGCCTTGAGCAACTTCTCCTTCCTACGCGGCGCTTCGCACCCCGAGGAATTGGTCGATCAGGCCAAGCGCCTGGGGTACAGCGCGCTGGCGCTGACCGATGAATGCTCGATGGCCGGGGTCGTGCGCGCCCACGCGGCCGCCAAGGAAATCGGTCTGCCGCTGATCATCGGCGCCGAATTCAACTGCCTCGAGGGACTCAAGCTCGTGGCGCTCGCCACGGATCGGGCGAGCTACGGCGCTTTGAGCCGTTTGATCAGCAAGGCCCGCCGTGCCAGTCCCAAGGGCAGCTATGAGTTGGCGCGCGCCGATCTCGAAGATACCTTGCCGGGCTGCTTGATCGTCTGGTTGCCACGTGCGGGCAGTACGCTGGCACACGCCGAGCACGAGAACGGACTGTGGCTGCGCGAGCGCTTCGCCGCACGCCTCTGGATCGGTGTGGAACTGTTGACCGGCGGCCACGATGCGCGCCGTCTGCTCAGCCTCGAGAAGTTGGGTGAAGCATTGCAGCTGCCGTGCGTTGCGGCCGGCGATGTGCACATGCATCGCCGCAGCCGCCGTGCCCTGCAGGATGTGTTGACGGCAATACGTTTGAGTGTACCGGTGGCGCAGGCAGGCTATGCCTTGTATCCGAACGGGGAGCGATCCTTGCGTCCGCTGGCACGATTGCGTGAGTTGTATCCTGCGCCGTTGCTCGCGCAGACGCTCGCCATCGCCGAGCGCTGCCGCTTCAATCTCGACGAGTTGCGCTACGAATATCCCGAGGAAATCGTGCCGCCCGGCGCGACTCCCACCAGCCATTTACGCGCCTTGACGCTCGCCGGGGCCGCCTGCCGCTGGCCCCACGGCGTGCCGTCCGCGATACGCGACAACATCGAGCACGAATTGCGCCTGATCGCGGAGCTGAAATTCGAGCCGTTCTTTCTCACCGTGCACGATGTGGTGGAGTTTGCGCGTTCGCAAAAAATCCTCTGCCAAGGCCGGGGTTCGGCGGCCAACTCCACGGTGTGCTATTGCCTCAAGATCACCGAAGTGGATCCCTCGCGCATGTCCATGCTGTTCGAGCGCTTCATATCGAGGGAGCGCAACGAACCTCCCGACATCGACGTGGATTTCGAGCATGAGCGGCGCGAGGAGGTGATTCAGTATATCTATGCCAAGTATGGCCGCGAGCGCGCGGCATTGGCGGCCACGGTGATCTGCTACCGGCCGCGCAGCGCACTGCGCGACGTGGGCAAGGCGTTGGGACTGAATCTCGACCAGGTGGATGCGCTCGCGCGCGGCATGCAGTGGTGGGACGGCCAGAAAATCGAACCCGAGCGCATTCGCGCCGCGGGATTCGATCCTGAGCATCCGACGATCATGCGTCTGATCGCCCTGACGGCTGAAATCTTAGGGTTCCCGCGGCATTTGTCGCAGCATGTCGGCGGCTTCGTGATCGCGCGCTCGCGCCTGGATGAATTGGTGCCCATCGAAAATGCGTCCATGCAGGAGCGCACCGTGATCCAGTGGGACAAGGACGATCTGGATGTCCTGGGACTGTTGAAGGTGGATGTATTGGCGCTGGGGATGCTCTCCGCGATACGGCGCAGCTTCCAGCTGATCAATGCGTTCGGCGGGCCTTCGGCGGCGCCGGCGCGCGAGCTGGCCCTGGAGAATGTGCCGAGCGAAGACCCGGCGGTGTACGACATGATTTGCCGTGCCGACACGGTGGGCGTGTTTCAGATCGAATCGCGCGCTCAGATGTCCATGCTGCCGCGATTGCGGCCGCGAAATTTCTACGACCTCGTGATCGAGGTGGCGATCGTGCGCCCGGGCCCCATCCAGGGCGAGATGGTGCATCCGTACTTGCGCCGTCGCAGCGGCGAGGAGGCGGTGACTTATCCCAGCGTCGAGGTCGAGGCGGTGCTCAAGCGCACCTTGGGCGTGCCGATTTTCCAGGAACAGGTCATGCAGCTCGCCATCGTGGCGGCCGGCTTCTCCCCCGGGGACGCCGATCGTCTGCGCCGTGCGATGGCGGCATGGAAGCGCAAGGGCGGTCTCGAGCCCTTTCAGCAGCAGCTCATCGAGGGCATGCGCGCGAAGGGCTACGAGGAAAGTTTCGCGCATCAGATTTTCAATCAGATATTGGGGTTCGGGGAGTATGGATTTCCGGAATGCGTCGTCGGTGACACGAGGGTCGTGGATGCCGACAGCGGAAGATGGGTCACCATCGATGACGTCATCGCCGGCCGCGCCCGGCTCGAAAACACATTGGCCTGCGATGCAGAGCTGCGTCTACAGAAACGCAAAGTGCTTCGAGTCATCCGCAGCGGCATCAAGCCGGTGTGGCGTCTGCGCACGGCGCTGGGGTACGAAATTACCGCAACGGCTGAACATCCCTTCATGACCATCAATGGTTGGCGGAAGTTGGGAGAGCTTCGTGTGGGGGATCATGTGGCGACAGCAGCGGTGCCCGTTGCAGGCGCAGATATCTATTGGGACAGAATAGTGGCAATGGAGCCGGCCGGCGATCACGAAACCTATGATCTACAAATCGAAGGGGATCACAACTTCCTGGCGAATAATTTCGTGGTCCATAACTCACATTCGGCGAGCTTCGCCCTGCTGGTCTACACGTCGGCGTGGCTCAAGCATTACGAACCGGCGGCTTTCTGCGCGGCGCTCATCAACAGCCAGCCCATGGGCTTCTATGCGCCGGCGCAGCTGGTGCGCGATGCACGCAACCACGGCGTGCAAGTACGTCCTGTCGACGTCAAGAGCAGCGAATGGGATTGCAGCTTGGAGCGGCGCGAGGATGGCCGTGCGGCATTGAGGCTGGGGCTGCGCATGGTCAAGCATCTATCTTGGGCGGGCGCGCAGCGGCTGCTCGAAGCGCGTGCTGCACGCCCGTTCGCGGGGGCCGCGGATCTGGCCGAGCGTGCGGCGCTCGATCGGCGCGATCTCGAGGCGCTGGCGGCCGCCGATGCGCTCGCCGCCATCGCGGGACACCGGCATCGTGCGGTGTGGCAGGTGACGGGGATCGAGCGGCCTCTGCCCTTGCTGCCGGCCGCAACCGCCGCGGAGGAGGGCATCCCGATGCTGCGCGCACCGCGCGAGGGCCAGGATATCGTCGCCGACTACGGCAGCACGGGCTTGACGTTGCGCCGACACCCCGTGGCGTTGCTGCGCGAGAAACTCGAGAAGCGCGGCGTCCTCGCGACGCAGCATTTGTGGGAGCAGCCCAACGGCAGATGGGTGAGAACGGCGGGGCTGGTCATCACGAGGCAGCGCCCCGGCAGCGCCGGCGGCGTCATTTTCGTCACGATGGAAGATGAAACCGGCTACGTGAATCTGATCGTCTGGAACAGCGTGGCCGTAGAGCAGCGTGCGGCACTGCTCGAATCGCGTTTGCTCGAGGTGTACGGCCAGCTGCAACGCGAAGGCGATGTGCAGCATGTCATCGCGCGGCAGCTGACGAATCTGTCGTGGCTGCTGGGCGATTTGCAGACGACAGCGCGAAATTTCCACTGAGAGTGCAGCGCCAGGGGTTCAGTAAACCCCCGAAGGGCCGATACCAGTGACATCGTCGCGTCCTCGCTGCCTTGTGCCGCGCATCATCATTTCCGAAATGAACAGGAAACAGAAAGCTATGAAGAACCTCTCCATCCTCCAACGGCTCATGGTCACGGCGACCGCCTTGGTGGTGCTCTTAGCTTCGATAGTAGGCTTCTCCATTTTTCAGGTTCGCGCGGTTTCCGAGAGCCTGCAGCGTGTCAACAACGTCAATAGCGTCAAGCAGCGCTACGCCATCAACTTTCGCGGCAGCGTGCACGACCGTGCGATAGCGATGCGTGACGTGACGCTGATCACAGACGAAGCGGGGCTCAAGAAGCGCCTGGCGGACATAGATCTCTTGGCCGCGAAATATGCCGACTCGGCCAAAAAGATGGATGATCTGTTCCAGGCCAGGGCCGACTCGGTCTCCGACGACGAGAAACGTCTCTTGGCCGACATCAAGGCCGCTGAGGGTCGTGCGCTGCCAATGCTGGGCAAGGTCGTCGCCATGCGCGAGCAAGGGCAGTTGCGCGAAGCGCAGAAGCTGGTGCTCGACGAAGGTGCACAGCCCTTCGTCGACTGGCTGGCAGCGGCAAATCACATGATCGACCACGAGGAGTCGCTCAACAAGGTCGAGTCCGCCGCGGTGGCCACCATCGTCGGCCGATTCGGCTGGCTCATGCTCACGGCGCTCGGTGTCATGGCCGTGCTGATCATGGGCGTGATGGCGCTGACAGGACGAGCCATCGTTCGCTCACTGGGCGGCGAACCCGACTATGCCGCCGACGTCATGAGGAAAGTGGCGGCCGGCGACTTTGCGGTCAACATCGCCATCCGCGACGGGGATAAGAGCAGCCTATTGTTCGAGATCAAGACCATGGTGGCGTCCGCGGGCCACAGCATCGACGATGTGATCCGGGTCATGGGGGCGATTGCCAAGGGCGACTTCACCCAGAACATCGACAAACCTTACCAGGGATCCTTCGATGAACTGAAGACCCAGGTCAACAACACTGTTCTCAACGCCGGTGAGAGTATCGACGACGTGGTGCGGGTCATGGGCGCGATCGCGCAGGGTGATCTGACACAGAAAATCGAGAAGACCTATCAGGGCTCGTTCGACGAGATGAAGACTTACGTGAACGCCACGATGGATAAGTTGTCGGACGTGGTCATGCAGGTCAACGACGGCGCCGAGGCCCTGGCGAACGCCTCCGGAGAGGTCAGCACGACGGCCCAGTCGCTGTCGCAGGCGTCGAGCGAACAGGCGGCGGGTGTCGAGCAGACGAGCGCCTCGATGGAACAGATGACCGCATCGATCACTCAGACCAGCGAGAATGCCAAAGTCACCGACGGCATGGCGACCAAGGCGGCCAACGAAGCGGCCGAAGGCGGCGAGGCGGTCAGGCAGACCGTGGTCGCGATGAAGCAGATCGCGCACAAGATCGGCATCATCGACGACATTGCTTATCAGACTAACCTGCTGGCGCTCAATGCGGCGATCGAAGCGGCGCGCGCCGGCGAGCATGGCAAGGGCTTCGCGGTGGTGGCGGCCGAAGTGCGCAAGCTCGCCGAACGCAGCCAGGTTGCCGCTCTCGAGATCGGCACGGTGGCAACTTCGAGCGTGGAGCTGGCGGAGAAGGCCGGCCGGCTGCTGGACAGCATTGTGCCGAATATCAAGAAGACGTCGGACTTGGTGCAGGAGATCAGTGCTGCATCGGCGGAGCAAACGTCCGGGGTCGGGCAGATCAATGCCGCCGTGACCCAGATGAGTCAAACCAGCGAAAAGAACGCGGCGAGTTCCGAACAGCTGGCGGCCACGGCCGTGGAAATGAGCAGCCAGGCCGATCAACTGCAGACCACCATGGCGTTCTTCAAGCTCGCCGCCGGCGATTCCGTGCCCGAACCCAAGAAAGCGGCAAAGCCCAGTACCAGCACCGGCCAGCGAGTAAAGAAACGTCACCAAGGCGGCGTCAGGCCTTTGGGTGCTGCCGTGGCCAGTGACATCGCCTTGAGCGCGGTCGCCACTACGCACGACGAAGCGCAATTCAGCCGGTTCTAATTAAATCGTCGCGGGCCGGCGGACCGTGGAGTTGGGCTCCGCGGGATCCGAAAATTGAGGTGGCCCGCCTTCAAACGTTCAAGCCGATGGAGCGCATCAACTCGACGCCATTGCTCTTGGTGACCACGCCCGGCTGCAGCTTGTAATCGAAGTAAAGCCTGCCCTCCTTGAGCTCGTCCTGGAAGTGGACGTTCACCAGGCTGTCCGGTGCGGCATCGCCGATGCCGGTCAGGGCCAGGTCGTGCGTGCTCACCAGGCCGATGGCTCCCCGTTCGAGCAGCGCGCGGATGACGCCTTGCGCGCCGATGCGTCGATCGGCGGAGTTGGTTCCCTGCAGGAGCTCATCCAACAGAAACAGCAGCGGCAACGCCCACGGATCGAAGAGCTGCCGCAGCCGGGTGATCTCCGCGTAGAAGCGCGAACTTCCCTCGTGCAGAGAGTCATTGACGCGGATGCTGGCGCCGACCTGCAGCGGCGTGAGCCGCAGGCTTCTCGCGCATACCGGCGCTCCGGCCATCGCAAGCACAATGTTGATGCCAATGCTGCGAAGCAACGTGCTCTTGCCGGACATGTTAGACCCGCTCACGAGCAGCACACGCGTTGCACCCGCGATGCTCACATCGTTGCCAACGCGCTTGTCTCGAGCGAGCAATGGATGGCCGAGCTGCTCGGCCTCGAAACGGGCCGCGCCCTCGACGAACTCCGCGAAAGGGTACTCCGAATGTTCGTAGCTATAGCGCGCGAAGGACAGCAGTGCTTCGAAATCCCCCAGCCCCTCGAGCCATGGCCCGACGGCGCGACCGTGCGCGCGGCGCCAGCGCTCCGCGGCGAGTGCGGTCAGCAGCGGATACAGGAGCGGCAGCAGCAACGGCGTCAGCAGCGGGTTGCGGCGCGCCTCGACGAAGTTCGCCACGGTCGCGAGCTTCGCGAGCTTGCGCGATGCGCCCCCGGTGTGCGAGGACAACCGGTCGATCAGTTCGCGCAAGCTTGCGGCCTCGAAGTGCTCGGCCTCGATGCGTTGCAGCAGCTGGCTCGAGCCCTTCAGTCCCTCATAGGCAACCTCGACGGTCGCGAGCACGGCGGTAACCTTTGTCCTCGTCAGTTGCGTGATGCCCAACTCGATCAGCAAGACCAGCAGCAGTGGGTAGTACAGTCCCGACACCGCCCACACCAGAGCCGTCGCGATCGCCAGGCACGGGAGAAGCAGGGCGGTTAACCGTATCCAGGCGCGATCGAGGCGATCGGGCGAAGTGGCCCATTCGATCAATGCCGCTGCGGGCAGATCGATGCGCGATGAATCGCCAACGATCGCGAGTTCTTCGCGCAAATCGAGCCGCCCGCGCAGATCGGCGATGCCGGCCTGACGATCGACGATGATCGCGAGACTGGCCGGACCCAACAGCCATTGCGCGAGTGTGTCCTCGCCCATCGGCGTGCGGGCCGCGCACAGCAACTGATAGAGGCTGTTCGCTCCGAACAAATCCAGGTCCCGGCAGTAGACATGGTGGGGCGCGTCGAAGCGCTCGCCCGTCGCGCCCATGCGGGCCGCGCCCTTCCACCTGTCATGAATGCGCTCCAGACCATCACGATAAAAGGCTACGGCGCGCTGCGCGCGCGCTCGCTGCGAACGAATGCGGGCATGCCATACGAGCGCCGCGACAAAGGCTGCCGGCGGCGCCACGAGCAGCCATGACGGCCAGCCATATCCGCCGAAACACAGCCAAGCGACGAGCAAAAATGATGCGCCGATGGTGAGCCTGACGCTCCCAATGTGTGCGTCACGGCGGCAGAGCTGCAGCAGGCGCGCTTCGCGCTGCGCTAGTCGGTGCGAGTACTGTTGTTCGGGCGGCATGGATTGAAGTGTGGCACATGCCGATTCGTCGATCGGCCTTGACGTGCGATTTGAGCGTAGCGCAACATCATCGTATCCGATGACCCGAACGTTCAAACCCAGCGAGACCGTCGACTTCGTCGTCGTCGGGTCGGGTGCCGCCGGCGGCGTCATGGCGCGGGAGTTGTCGCAGGCGGGATTCAGCGTCGTCGTGCTCGAACAAGGACCGCGCTTGGGCGCCGCCGATTTCGAGCACGATGAGTTCAAGTACCAATTCTTGAGCGGCATCACCAACAGCCCGGTGACGAGCCCGCAGACTTTTCGGGACGATCCGGCGCAAACGGCCAAGCCTCCGCCCATGGGCAATTCCCTCGTCTACGCGCGCATCGTCGGCGGCAGCAGCACCCATTTCACTGCCAACTATTGGCGCTTCCACGAGAGCGACTTCAAGGAGCGTTCGATGCTCGGGGCGATTCCCGGCACCGGATTCGCCGACTGGCCCATCAGCTACGAGGAACTCGAGCCTTACTACACAAAGGTGGAGTGGGAGGTGGGCGTATCGGGACTTGGCTATGCGAGCCCGTTCGATCCGCCGCGCAGCAAGCCTTATCCGATGCCGCCGCTGCCCGTCAAATCCTCGGGCGTTCTCATGGAGCGCGGCGCACGCAAGCTCGGATTGCACCCCTTTCCGGCTCCCATGGCCATCAACTCGCAGCCCAATCGTGGACGTCCAGGCTGCGCTCACTGCGGCTTTTGCATCGGCTTCGGTTGTGAGGTCATGGCGAAGTCATCGACGTTGTACACCATGATTCCGGAGGCAGAGCGCACCGGGCGCTGCGAGATCCGCCCGCACAGCTATGTATTCAATGTGCCGCTCGATGCGCGCGGCCGAACCACCGGCGTCCTCTACTTCGACGCGGACAAGCGCGAGCAGTTCCAGAAGGCGCGGGCGGTCGTGCTGTCCGCGAACGGCGCCGAGTCCTCCAAGCTGCTGCTCAATTCGGCGAACGGCCGCTTTGCGCATGGCCTCGCCAATTCCAGCGGTCTGGTCGGCAAGTATCTGATGTTCAATCAGGGCTCGGGCGTGCATGCGCAATTCGCCCATGAGCTCAACGAATACAAGAGCGTGCAGGTCACGCGCATTCTGCACGACTTCTACGAGGCCGATCCGAAACGCGGCTTCTACGGCGGCGGCGGCATCGATGCGCGCATGGGGGGCCAGCCCGCGCTGTGGGCCTTGGCGAGCGGCGCAGACCTGCCGCATTGGGGCCCGGAACTCAAGGCGCGCCTCGAGGCTTTTCCGCGCTCCATGATGAGCACGGGTCATTGCACCTCATTGGCCGTCGAGACCAACAGCGTCAGCATCGACCCGACACTCAAAGACGCGTGGGGCATACCGGCCATGCGAGTGACCTACAAAGATCACCCGGACGATCTGGCCATGGCCCAATTTCTCCAGGACCGTGCGCACGAGATCATGGAAGCGGCGGGCGCGGAGAAAGTCTGGCGCTCGCCGCCGCGATTGGCGCGCGGCGGCGTGCATCTGCTCGGCACCTGCCGGATGGGCGATGATCCGGCCGAGTCCGTGGTGGATAAGTATCATCGCACCCACGATGTGCCGAACTTGTTCATCTGCGACGGCTCGAGTTTCGTGACTTCCGGCCGCGGCCAGCCCACCATGACCATCCAAGCCCTGGCATTCCGCGCAGCCGATCATATTGCGCAATTCGCCAGGCGCGGCGAAATATAAGACGACGGGGACAATCATGACTGCAAACGAACGAGACGACATGTCGCGGCGCTCATTTCTGACGCAGGGAACGGGCCTGTTCACGAGCCTGTGGGTGGCGGGGCAATGGCCGGGGATCGCCGCGGCCGCCCACCACGCGGACGAGGCGGCCAACAGCCCGGTACCGTTGGGATTCACCTACTTCAATGCGGCGGATGCGGCCGATGTCGAGGCTATCTGCGCGCAGATCGTCCCGAGTGGCGCCACCCCCGGTGCCCGCGAGGCGCACGCCATCTACTTCATGGACCGCACGCTCGCCACCTACTTCTCGGCCTCGGCGCCGGCATTTTCCACTGGTCTCTCGGAATTCCAGGCGAAGTTTCGCGCCGCGCAGCCGCAGGTGGCGAGTTTCGCGGCGGCGGACCCGGACATGCAGACCGCATACCTGAAGACGGTGGACCATACGCCGTTCTTCGAGACTACGCGCATGCTCACGATTCTCGGCATGTTTACTTCACCGAAATACAGCGGCAACTATCAGGGGGCCGGATGGAAGCTCATGGGCTTCGTCGATCAACACGCATTT
>Ga0116230_10000992_pt1 | contig 25951 bp, 19 predicted proteins | sample S1TSphfallax_3_FD_88678 | JGI IMG/M metagenome (GOLD analysis project Ga0116230, IMG submission 88678) | Host-associated microbial communities from peat moss isolated from Minnesota, USA - S1T2_Fd - Sphagnum fallax MG | ecosystem: Host-associated > Plants > Peat moss > Unclassified | place... | reverse complement strand
CTACAAGCCGATTCTCGACGCGGCGATGGCGATGGCCGCCCACAAGCCGAGCGCCTGCCTGATCTTGCAGCGGCCGGAATGCCAGGCGGCGCTGACGGCGGGGCGGGACCATGATTTTCTGGTGGCCGAGGCCGCCGCGGCGCCGCATCCGCCGGTTTCGGTCGAGGCGACCGATCCGCTGTATATTCTCTATACCTCTGGGACGACCGGGCGGCCGAAGGGGGTGGTGCGCGATCATGGCGGCCACGCGGTGGCGCTGGCGCAGACCATGAAGATTATTTTTGGGGTGGGGCCAGGCGAGGTGATGTGGACGGCCGCCGATGTCGGCTGGGCGGTGGGACATTCCTATGTGGTGTATGCGCCGTTGCTCACGGGGGCGACCTCCGTGATGTATGAGGGCAAGCCGGTGGGGACGCCGGATGCTGGGGCGTTCTGGCGGGTGATGGCGCAGCATGGCGCGAAGACGCTGTTCACCGCGCCGACCGCGCTGCGGGCGATCAAGCAGCAGGATCCGGAGGGGCGGCTGATCGAAAAATATGATTTATCGGCGATGCAGGCGCTGTTTCTGGCCGGGGAGCGGTGCGATCCGCCGACCGCGTTGTGGATCGAGAAACTGCTGGGCAAGCCGGTGATCGATAACTGGTGGCAGACGGAGACCGGATGGCCGATTACGGCGCGGTTCCGTGGGTTGGGGTTGACGCCGTTCAAGCCGGGGTCCGGCGGGCGGCCTTGCCCCGGCTATGACGTGCAGGCGCTGGATGATGAGGGCGCGCTGTTGGCGCCGGGCGTGATCGGCAATCTGTCGATCCGGCTGCCGCTGCCGCCGGGCTGCGGTCCGACTTTGTGGGAGAATGAGGCGGGGTATCGGGCGGCGTATCTGGAGACGTTCCCGGGGTGGTACCGCACCGGGGATGCCGGGATGGTGGATGCGGACGGCGATGTGTGGGTGATGGGCCGGACCGACGACATCATCAACGTGGCGGGGCATCGGCTGTCCACCGGGGCGATGGAGGAGGTGCTGGCGGCCCATCCGGATGTGGCGGAATGCGCGGTGATCGCGCGGGCGGATGCGCTGAAGGGGGAGATCCCGTACGGGTTGGTGGTGCTGAAGGCCGGGGTGGCGCGCGAGGCGGCGGCGGTCCAGGCGGAGCTGGTAGCGCTGGTGCGGGAGCGGATCGGGCCGGTGGCGGCGTTCAAAGACGCGCTGGTGGTGCAGCGCCTGCCGAAGACGCGCTCCGGCAAGATTTTGCGGGCGACGTTGCGGAAAATCGCCAATGGCGAGGTGGTGACGGTGCCGGCGACTATCGAGGACCCGGCGGTGATCGAGCAGATCAGCGCGGCGTTCGCGGAGGGTGGTCGTTCTTCCTGATCGTCAGACCGGGAGGATGGCGGCGGGCGCGGGCGATAACGAGGTCTGACCGTTGGCGAAGACCGGTTTCGGGGTTTTTTCGAACAAATCGAGGAACGGCTTGATGATGTCGATCGGCATCGGGAATACCACCGTGCTGTTCTGCTCGGCGCCGATTTCGGTGAGGGTCTGTAGATAGCGCAGTTGCATCGCCGCCGGCACGCTGGAGAGAATTTTCGCGGCATTGGTGAGCGTCTGCGCGGCCTGGAATTCGGCTTCGGCGTGGATGACTTTGGCGCGCCGGTCGCGCTCGGCCTCGGCCTGCTTGGCGATCGCGCGGACCATGTTCTCGGTCAGCTCGACGGTGCGGATTTCGACATTGGTGACCTTGATGCCCCAGGCTTCGGTCTGGCTGTCCAGGATGGTCTGCACGTCCACGTTCAGTTTGACGCGCTCGGCGAGCATTTCATCGAGTTCGTGCTGGCCGAGGACGGCACGCAAGGTGGTCTGCGCGAGCATTTTGGTGGCGGGCAGGAAGGCCTGGACCTGGATGATGGCGCGTTCCGGATCGGTGACCCTGAAATACAGGACGGCGTCTACCTTCATCGAGACGTTGTCATGCGAGATGACGTCCTGGCTGGGGATTTCGATGACCTGGATGCGCAGGTCAACGCGGACCATGGTTTGGATCCAGGGGATGAGCAGGACCAGGCCGGGGCCTTTGACCTGGTCAAACCGGCCGAGGGTGAAGACCACCGCGCGCTCATATTCGCGTAGGATTCGGACCGTGGCGCCGATCAGGGCGGCGAGCACGAAAAACACCACGATGATGACGGGGAAGAAGACGAAACTGCCGTTTGACATGGGGTGAATCCTTCGCGCGCCGCCAAGCTGAGGAAAAGCGGCGATGCAGCCGATATGGGGCGCGGCGGCAAACGCGCGAGGAACGGAAACTACCTATAAAATCAGCCAACCGCGATGGCGCGCTGGTCGGCGGGACGGGCTTGCAGACGCTGCAAATAGGCGACCAGCGCCGACGAAAGCTCGACATCAAAGATTTTTGCCATGCCGATTGTGTAGCCGACGGAGATGTCGGCCGCGGTGAAGCGGTCACCCAGGAGATAAGGGCCGGCGCCGAGCTGTTCGGAAATGAGGGCGAGTTGCTTGGCGAGGCGGGTGGCGCAGAAGGCGGTTGTCCAGTTGGATTTTTCGCCCTCCGGGCCCCAGACCTTGGTTGCCATGATGGGGTTCGCCCACATCGCGGTGCCGGCTTCGCCGAACACCAGATATTGCAGGTATTTGCCGTAATCCGGATGGTCTGGGGTGACCGCGAGGTCCGTGGGGCCGTGTCTGCCCAGGATGTAGAGCATGATGGCGACGGACTCGACCATGGCGACCTCGCCGTCCCGGATGGCGGGGAAGCTGCCGAGCGGGGATACGGCGAGGAATTCCGGCGATGGCTGGCCGAATTTTTCGTGCGCGACGGTGTAGGGGAGACCGAGTTCCTCGCACAGCCAGAGCAGGCGGAACGAGCGGGTGCGGGCGGCGTGAAAGATTTGCAGCATGGCGAAGGGCGCCTTTCGTTTTGATGCCGGTCCGTGCTTGTTTAAGGGAACGGCGAAGCGGCGTCAAAAAAACGGAGCGGGCGGGATGGCGGAGGTTGACATCAGGGCGTTGGAGGATGCGCCGGCGACGCGGGCGATGTTGCGCGGGATTTTGGTCGAGACGGTGGCGGCCGGCGGGTCCGTGAGTTTCATGCATCCGTTGGATGAGGCGGTGGCGGATGGGTTCTGGGCGGCGAGCCTGGCAGCGGCGGGGCGGGGCGAGCGGCTGGTGCTGGGGGCGTGGGAGGGCGAGGCGCTGGTGGGGACGGTGACGTTGCTGCTGGATTTACCGCCGAACCAGCCGCACCGGGCGGAGATTGCGAAATTGATGGTGCGGGTGGCATGGCGGGGGCGCGGGATCGCCAAGGCGCTGATGCGGGCCGCGGAGGATGAAGCGGCGGCGCGGCGCAAAAGCTTGTTGGTGCTGGATACCGCGACGGATGGCGGGGCGAAGGGCTTGTATGAGGGGCTGGGATATCGGCTGACCGGGGAGATCCCGGATTTTGCGTTGAAGCCGCATGGTGGGCTGACGGGGACGTTGATTTATTGGAAGCGGGTTGGGGGGACGGGATAGACGTTCATCGGTGGGTTGCGCGCCACGTTGCACGTGGCGGGCAACCCACCCTACCGGGTGGTGAGGGGGGTTATTAGTTGCCGTAGCCGACGATGCCTTTGATTTCCAGGAAATCGTTGAGAGCAAAATCGGCGTATTCGCGGCCGTTGCCGGATTGTTTGTAGCCGCCGAAGGGGGCGTAGAGGTCAAAGTCAGGGTAGTTGACGTAGATGCTTCCCGCGCGGAGTTGGGCGGCGACGTCGCGGGCGCGTTGGAGGTCCTTGGCCTGGACGTAAGCGGCGAGGCCGTAAACCGTGTCATTGGCGATCTCGATGGCTTCATCGACGGACTCGTAGGGCAGGATGGACAGGACGGGGCCGAAAATTTCCTCGCGGGCGATGGTCATGTTGTTGGTGACGTTGCCGAACACGGTGGGGCGGACATAGTAGCCGCGATTCAGGCCCTCCGGGCGGCCGAGACCGCCGGCGACGAGGGTGGCACCCTCATCGATGCCGGCGGCGATCAGGCGCTGGACCTTTTCGAACTGCACGGCGCTGACCAGCGGGCCAAGGATGGTGCCGGGGGCGTGCGGATCGCCGGTGGTCTGCGCGGCGGCGGCCGCGGCGGCGTATTTACAGGCTTCGTCATGGCGGTCGCGCGGGACCAGCATGCGGGTCGCGGCGTCACAGGACTGGCCGGAATTGATGTAGCAGGCGTCGATGCCTTTGCGGACGGCGTCTTCCAGGTCAACGTCAGGCAACAGGATGTTGGCGGATTTGCCGCCGAGTTCCTGGGCGACGCGCTTGACGGTATCCGCCGCGGCCTTGGCGACGAGGATGCCGGCGCGGGTCGAGCCGGTGAAGGACATCATATCGATGCCCGGATGTTCGGCCATCTTCTGGCCGACCGAGGGGCCGTCTCCGTTGATCAGGTTGAACACGCCGGCGGGGGTGCCGGCCTCGTGCATGATTTCGGCGAAGATAATGGCGTTGAGCGGGGCGATTTCCGAGGGTTTCAGGATGCAGGTATTGCCGCCGGCGATGGCGGGGGCGACCTTGCAGACGATCTGGTTGAGCGGCCAGTTCCAGGGGGTGATGAGGCCGGCCACGCCGATGGGTTCCTTCACGACCAGGGTGGTGCCGCGGCGTTCGGTCCAGGCGAAGTCCGGCAGGACTTTGATCAGCGCCTCGAAATGGGCGCGGCCGACATAGGCCTGGGCGTCTTTGGCGAAGCCGATGGGCGCGCCCATTTCCTGCGCGCAGGCTGCGGCGATGTCATCCATGCGGCGGATGTAGATGGCGAGGATGGTCTCCAGCAGCTCCAGGCGCTCGGCGGGGGTGGTGCGGGAGAAGGAGCGAAACGCGGCGCGGGCGGCGGCGACGGCGAGGTCCACGTCCGCGGCGCTGCCGCCGGAGATTTCGGTGAAGGCTTCCTCGGTGGCGGAGTTGATGACGGGGATGCGGTTGGGGGTGACGGGATCGACCCAGGCGCCATTGATGTAGAAGTTAAGGTGATGGGACATGAGGGTTCCTGTCGGTCAGTGTTGCGGGAGGCAGGATAGCCGGATTTCGGGAGAAGGCCATGAGTTTGTCGGGCGGGTGTTTGTGTAGGGCGGTGCGGTATGAGGTGGAGGTGCAGCCAGGCGATGTGGCGGATTATTGCCATTGCGCGCAGTGCCGGAAGGCCGGCGGGGCGCCAGTGGTGGCCTGGGTGCAGGTGACGCCGGGGCGGTTTGCGGTGGTGCAGGGCGCGGCGCGGCGGTTTGCGTCTTCAGATCGCGCCACACGGTGGTTTTGCGGCGATTGCGGGAGCCAGCTGTTCATGACGGATGCGGCTGGCGTGTCGGTCGGGGTGACGTTGGGGACGCTGGATGAGCCGGATGCGGTGCGGCCGACGGTGCATGGGTGGGAGTCGGAGCGGTTGGGATGGTTTGAGGTGGCGGATGGGTTGCCGCGTTTTGGCGAGGCGCCGCCCTATGATTAACCGGGGCGTTGGGTGGCGGAATGAGCTTCGCTTTTTCGCCCCACGCACCTAGATTGGGGAAAGTGAGATGAGGATGTGATGGCCGAGGATCCGTATAAGATTTTGGGGGTGAGGAAGGATGCCAGCGCGGAAGATATTCGCGCGGCGTATCGGAAGCTGGCGAAGAAGCACCATCCAGACCTGAACCCTGGGAACAAGGCTGCCGAGGAGAAATTCAAGGCGGTGTCAGCGGCGAATGAGCTGCTGTCGGACGCCGAGAAGCGGGCGCGGTATGACCGCGGCGAGATCGATGAGAGCGGTGCCGAGAAGGCGCCGCCGCGGTCGTACCGGCAATATGCGGAGAGCGGGGCGGGCGAGCGCTACGCCTATGCGGGCGGCGATGCCGGGTTTGGCGAGAATTTCGAGGATCTGTTCTCAACGCTGTTTCGCGATCGGGCGGGGCCGGGGGCGACCGGCGGGTCGGCCCGCGGGCGGGATGACCATTATACGCTGACCGCGAGTTTTCTGGACGCGGTGAATGGGGCGACCAACCGGCTGACGCTGCCGGATGGGCAGACGCTGGATGTGAAAATTCCGCCGGGGACTTTGGATGGGCAGATCTTGCGGCTGCGCGGGCGCGGCGGCCCGGGGCGCGGCGGCGGACCGGCGGGGGATGCGCTGATCGATATCCGGATCGCGCCGCACAAGTTTTTCAAGCGGGAGGGGCAGGATATCCGGCTGGAGCTGCCGGTGAGCGTGCGCGAGGCGGTGCTGGGGGCGAAGGTGACGGTGCCGACCCCTGGCGGGCCGGTGGTGATGACGGTGCGGCCGGGATCCGATACCGGGACGGAACTGCGGCTGAAGGGGCGCGGCGTGCCGGCGCATGGCAGTACGGCGGCCGGCGATTTGTATGTACGTCTGGCGGTGGTGGTGGGTGAGCCTGACCCTGCCTTGGAGGACTTCCTGCGCACGCATCCGGAGGCGGGAGGGGTAAAGAACCCTCGCGCAGGGATGGAATGATCCGCGCCGAGGCGATTTTCGTGGAATTCGGGTTGGCGCCGGAGGAGCTTGACCGCTGGATCGCCAATGCGTGGGTTCGGCCGGAGGGGCGGGCCGGCGCGTGGCTGTTCCATGACATCGACGTGGCGCGAATCCGGCTGATCGTGGAGTTGCGGGGGACGATGGAGGTGGATGAGGCGGCGATGCCGACCGTGCTGTCTTTGTTGGACCAGGTCTATGCGATGCGGCGGGCGGTGCAACGGCTGAACCGGGCACTGGCGGTGGCGCCCGCCGAGGTGCGGGAAGGGTTGGCGCGGGTGCTGACGGAGGTTGGCTGAGAATGGATTATGCGGCGTTCTGGCAGCGCTATCTGCGGGCGCATGCCAAGCCGGAGACACGGGCGCTGCATTATTGCGGCAGCGCGCTGGCGCTTGCCTGCCTGGCGCTGGCGGTGCTGAGTGGGCATTGGTGGTGGTTGCTGGGAGCGCCGCTGGCTGGCTACGGCTTTGCCTGGGCTGCGCATTTTGGCGTGGAGCATAATCGCCCGGAGACGTTTGGACATCCTTTGTGGTCGCTGGTCAGCGACTACCGGATGTTTTTTCTGTTTCTGAGCGGCCGGCTGGGGCCGCATTTGCGGGATTTATAATTCTGATGCGACCTTGCTGAAGGTGGTGGATACGCCTCTGCCGAGATTGGTGAGCGCCATGATAATGACGACCGCGATCAGCGCGGCGATCAAGCCGTACTCGATGGTGGTGACAGCCCGCTTGTCCAGCTTGAGGGCAAGGAGCGTGCGATAATAGGCGAGCAAGATTTTGTCCTTCCCAATGTTTTCCTTGACCAATTCATCTATGACAGAGCCGTGGCGGACGCGGAAACATGGTGGGTTCACTTAATCGTGTTCGTGGTGGCGATTATGGCTTTTCATTACAGTTCGCCCGAAACGGATGTGAAGGTGCCGGATACCCCGCTCCCGAGACTGGTGACCGCGCCGATGATGACGACGGCGATCAACGCCGCGATCAACGCGTATTCGATGGCGGTGACGGCGCTGGAGTCGGCGCGTAGAGCGGCAAGGTAATGCGTTAGAATCTTCAGAAGCATGGTCATTCGGCCTTTCAGTTTGTGTACGCACTAATTTAAAGGCCGAAATTGTTTAAGGAAACGTCAAACGCCGAGTTCATTAAAATGTGATGGGCAGAGCATGATCGCTTCAGGCGCTAGCGTTTGCGCGAGGAATGACTCGTGGTGAGCAGGATTTCGTGGGCGGTGAAGCACAGGCCGGCGATGGCGGCGGGAACCAGGAAATACGTGATACGGAATAATAATATCGCGCCGATGGCGGCGGCCGCTGGCAGATAGGGGGACAGGCCGAGCAACAGCAGCGTGTCAAACACGCCGATGCCGGCGGGCAGGCCGCTGAACAGGCCGCCGGCGAAGGCGGCGAGGTAGATCGCGAGCACATGGGCGGCCGAGAGATGCGGGACGGTGGGCAGGACAGTGAACAGAATGGCGCTGGCCAACGCGATGTCTGTGCAGGATAGGGCGACCTGGGCGGCGGCGATCAGGCGGCCGGGCAGCGGAATCGCGCGGCCGAGCAAAGAGAGGCTGGGGCGGTGCTGCGCGATCAGCACGTAGGACATGACGATGGCGAGCAGCAGGGCGCCAATCGTGCGTAAGGCGCCGGGTGAGAGGTTGCCGCCGAACAGCGGGATGTCATGCGGCTTGCAGAGCAGCAGCAGGCCGATGAGGGTGGCGGCGCCGAGGATGAAGGCGGTGCCCGAGAGCGCGATGATGCGGGCGATGCCGGCGGGGGTGACCTGCCACTGCGCGTAGAGGCGCAAGCGGATGGCGGCGGCGGAGAGCGCCGGGGCGCCGAGCACGTGGCTGAGCGCATAGGCGCAGAATGAGGCCAATGCGATCCGCCGGGGTTTGAGGCGGGGCAGCGGGCCGAGTTGGCGGGCGAACAGGATGCCGGGGATGTCATAGATCAGCATGACGCAGAACGAGGCGGCGAGTAGCAGGACGGCGTGCAGGATGGCGGCGCCGGGGGTGGCGGCGAGGGCGGCGACGATATCGCGCCAGCGGAGTTTGGCGAGCGCGCCGTGCAGGCCGAGGACGATGCCGAGCAGGACCAGGATGCCGAGCGCGGGCGGGACGAGTTTGAGGAAACGGCGCCAGGTGGGGGTTGGCGGGGTGGTATTTTTGGGGCCAGGCAATCGTTTGGGGGTGGCCCCGCCATCGGTTAGGTCGTTGCGATTGGGGCTGCCGGCGGCATTGATCGTGGTGGGGTGCTGGGCTGTGCCGGACGCATCCAGCACGGTGACACTTGCGGGTAGATCGACTATGTAAAGCTCAGCGCCGCTATCGGTTCGGCCGTCAAGACGGAAGTTGGCAACGATTTTGCCGCCATCCATCGTCGCGGGGTGCTTGTATAGCGTGACCGTGGCGAGTTCTCGTCGCCCGGTTCGAATCTCCTGAACGAGCGACAGCCATCCGTCGGGCATTTTCTTGACATACCCGATGAAGGGCTGACCTTTCTTACTGGTCACGCCGAAGACGACCTTATCCGGACTGTTCGGAATGAGTCCGATGCATGAAATGTCAGCGTCGGTTATTGCCAGTTGTCCGCGCGCCATCTCGCGCGTTTCATCACCGTGTTCGGCTTTGATATGGCGCACGGCGGAGGTGTCGATTGTGAATCTGCACGCGGCGATATCCAGGCCTCGCTTGTTGGCGGCCTGGACGAGCCATTCGGAGGGGGCGCCCAGCGCCGCCTCCCGGTGCGCGTGTCCCGGCTCCGCGGCGGCGGCGATGATGTCCGCGATGGTCGGCCCGGGATCGGGCATGGTTCAGGTGCGGGCTAAAGACGTTTCGATCAGAGCGATGGTGCGGTCGATGCCGTACAAAGCGATGAAGCCGCCGAAGCGCGGGCCTTCGACCTGGCCGAGCAGGACCTGGTACAGACAGTCGAACCACGCCTTCAGGGGTGAGAATTTATGCTCCTTGCCGACCGCGTAGACCAGGTTCTGGATGGTTTCGGCATCGGTATTTTTGGGCAAGGTGGCGAGGCGGGCGGCGAGGTCGGCGAGGCCTTCGCGTTCGAGCGGGGTGGCGGCGCGGAAATGTTTCTTGGGCGCGACGAAATCGCGGTAATAGGCGATCGCGTGGTCGACCAGTCGGGCCAGGAAGGGCGAGGATTCCGGCGTGGTGCCGGGCAGATAGGCGTTGATGAAACCCCAGAGCATTTCAGGCGAATCCGCGTTGATCACCGCGGCGAGGTTGAGCAGCATGTTGAAGCCGATCGGCGAGCCGGCGGGGTCCGGGATCTGGCCGGCGTGGATGTGCCAGGCCGGGTTGCCATGCGGGTCATTGGTGTCGCGCAACGAGGTGACATTGGCGATGTAGTCATCGGTGGCGCGGGGGATCACGTCAAAGAACAGGCGTTTGGCGCGCTGCGGGGCGTGGTACATGAATTGCGCGAGCGATTCCGGCGGCGCGTAGGTCAGCCAGTTTTCCACCGACAGGCCATTACCTTTCGACTTGGAGATTTTCTGGCCGTTTTCATCCAGGAATAATTCGTAGGTGAGACACTCTGGCGGTTCGCGGCCGAGGGCGCGGACGATGGCGGAGGACAGCTTGACGGAATCGATCAGGTCCTTGCCGGACATTTCGTAGTCGACGTCCAGCGCGTACCAGCGCATCGCCCAATCGGCCTTCCATTGCAGCTTGGCGGCACCGCCGGTGACGGCCGTCTCAAAGCGGGTGCCGGTGGCGGGATCGGTCCAGGTGACGGTGCCGTGTTCGACATCCGCGCGCTCGATCGGGACCTGCATCACGATGCCGGTGCGGGGGTGGAGGGGCAGGATGGGCGAGTAGGTGGCGCGGCGCTCCGGCCCGAGCGTGGGGCGGATGATGTCAACGATTTTGTCGTGATTGGCCAGGACGTGGAGCAGCGCGTCATCGAACTTGCCGGAGGCGTAATAGTCCGAGGAGGAGGCGAATTCGTAGTCGAAGCCGAAGGAATCCAGAAAGGCGCGCAGGCGCGCGTTGTTATGGGCGCCGAAGCTGGAATGGGTGCCGAACGGGTCCGGGACCTGGGTGAGCGGCTTGCCGATGAAGGCGCGGAGCAGGTCTTGATTGGGGACGTTGTCCGGGATTTTGCGCAGCGCGTCCATGTCATCCGAGAAGGCGAGCAGGCGCGACGGCAGGCCGGTGAGCTCCGTGAAGGCGTGACGGACCCAGCTGGTGCGCGCGACTTCGCCGAAGGTGCCGATATGGGGCAGGCCGGACGGGCCGTAGCCGGTTTCGAACAAGGCGGATTTTTTGCCGGTGCGGGCGAGTCGCGTGGCGACGCGTTCGGCCTCGCGGAACGGCCAGGACAGTTGGGGGGTGGCTGAGTCTGACATCCGGCCCGGTCTATGGCGAAACTTTTGCACCGTCTATACGGATGGGGGATGGCTTACCTGCCCGAATTGCCGTCGCTGGTCGCGGGGCATGGCCGCGCCGTGCTGATGACGGCGGATGGCGAGTTGTGTGCTGTGCGGCAGGGCGGGGTGGCCAAGGCGCTGGAAGGTGCCGCGGCTTTGGTGGTTCATGCCCCGGCGACGCTGCGGCGGCTGGGCAATCCGGCGGTGGCGGTGCTGGATATTCTGGAACTGTTTGCGTTCGTGTTGCCGGCGCGGAGTGCGGCGCCGACGCCGGCGGGATTGGCGCGGGCGCTGGATCTGGATGTGCCGATGAGCTTGGAATCGGCGGCGGCGGCGCTGCCGGAACTGGCGGCGGCGCTGCTGGCGCGGCTGGCGGCGGGGAAGGACTTGCCGGCAAACCGGGATGCGGCGGGGCTGGCGGCGCGGATGGGGGCGGCGGGCTGGGGTTGGGCGCCGCCGGTGCTGGCGGCGCTGGGGCAGCCTGCGGCGAAGGCCGATGGGATGGCGATGCGGCTGTGGAAGCGGCTGCCGGAATGGGAGGATGCGGCGCCGCGGCCACCGCCGGGGGCGTTTGCGGTGGCACCCGCGGAAGCGCGGTCGCGCCTGGCAAGTCTGTTGGGGCCGGCGGCGGAGCAAAGGCCGGCGCAGGCGGATTTTTCTTCCGCGGCGGCGGCGGCGTTCGATCCGCGCGCGGTGGAAGGCGTGCCGCATGTCGTGCTGGCGGAGGCCGGGACCGGGACGGGCAAGACCTTGGGGTATCTGGCGCCGGCAAGTTTGTGGGCGGAGAAGAACCAGGGCGCGGTGTGGGTTTCCACCTTCACGCGGCATTTGCAGCGGCAGATCGAGGCCGAGGCGGCGCGGCTGGGCGCGGGCAAGGACGCGCGGCAGCGTGTGGTGCTGCGCAAGGGGCGGGAGAATTATCTGTGCCTGCTGAATTACGAGGATGCGGCGGGGGTGGAGCGGAATGCCGTGCCGCTTGGGCTGATCGCGCGCTGGGCGGTGGCGAGCGTGGATGGCGATCTGATGGGCGGGGATCTGCCGGGGTGGTTTGCCGAATTGTTCGGCGGCGGGCTGCTGGCGAGCATCGCGGACCGGCGCGGCGAGTGCATCCATGCGGCGTGCCCGCATTACCGGCGGTGCACGATCGAGATGGTGATCCGCAAGGCGCGGCAGGCTGACCTGGTGATCGCCAACCATGCGCTGGTGATGGCGCAGGCGGTGTGGGGCGGGCTGGATGATGAATACGTGCCGACAAGGTACGTGTTCGACGAGGGGCATCATATTTTCGACGCCGCGGATGGGGCGTTCGCGGTGGAGCTGTCGGGCGGCGCGATGGCGGAGCTGCGGCGGTGGCTGCTGGGGGCGGAGGGCGCGCGCAGCCGGGCGCGGGGGATTGCGCGGCGGCTGGAGGATGTGCTGGCGGGCGATGACAAGCTGGTGCCGCAGGTGGAGGCCGCGCTGATCGCGGCGCGGGCGCTGCCGGGCCCGAATTTTGCCGCGCGGTTCGAGGCGGGGCTGACCGAGAAGAATGCGGGGGAGGCGTTTCTGGCGGCGCTGCGCGGGCAGGCGCGGGCTCGGGCGAATGAGGCTGATCTGGCGGGGGCGATGCCGATCGAGGTCGATCTGTATCCCGTGGAAGACGGCGTGGTGGCGGCGGGGGCGGATTTGAGCCGGGCGTTGGAGCGGTTGCGGGTGCCGTTGGCAGCGCTGCGGAGCCGGATCTTGGAGCGGCTGGAGGATGAAGCCGAGACGCTGGAAGAGACGGCGCGGCAAAGGCTGGAAGGGGCGGCGCGGAGCTTGAAGCGGCGGGCGATCGACCCGCTGGCGGCGTGGCGGCGGATTCTGGATGGGCTGGGGGTGGCAGCACCCAAGCCGGGCGAGCGGCCGGGGCATGTGTTTCTGGTCCGGTTGGAGCGCGACGCGGGCGCGGAGCGGGATGTGGCGCTGCTGGACCATCTGCTGGACCCGACCGAGGCGTTCATCCAGACCATCGCGCTGCCCGCGCATGGGATGCTGGTGACGTCTGCCACGTTGCGGGACGGGGTGGAGGGCGAAATGTCCTGGGAGGTGGCGGAGGCGCGGACCGGGGCGGTGCATCTGGCCGCACCGGCGATCCGGGCGGCGTTTGCCTCGCCGTTCGACTACGCGGCGCAGACGCGGATTTGCGTGGTCAATGACGTGAATATCGCGGAGATTGGCAGTTTGGCGGGGGCGTTCCGGGCGCTGTTCGAGGCGGCGGGCGGCGGCGGGCTGGGGCTGTTCACGGCGATTTCGCGGCTGCGGGCGGTGCACGCAAAGATCGCGCCGGGGCTGGAGGCGGCGGGAATCCCGCTCTATGCGCAGCACGTGGACGCGATGGATAACGCGACCTTGGTGGATATTTTCCGGGCGGAAGAGCATTCATGCTTGCTGGGGACGGATGCGATGCGGGACGGGGTGGATATTCCGGGCAAGGCGTTGCGGCTGGTGGTGTTTGAGCGCACGCCCTGGCCGCGGCCGGATATTCTACACCGGACGCGGCGGACATATTTATCCGGGGGCGCGCCGAAGGAATATGACGACGCGATCGTGCGGTTGCGGCTGCGGCAGGCGTTTGGGCGGCTGATCCGGCGGGCGGATGATAAGGGTGTGTTCGTGATGCTGGACCGGCAGACGCCGGGGCGGCTGTTTTCCGCGTTTCCGCCGGCGGCGCCGATGATTCGTAGTGGGCTGGCGGAGGCGGTGGCGGGGATACGGAAGTTTTTGAAATGAGCCAGGCGGGTTTTTGTTGCATTTGCGAATGGTCCATCACAATGTGCAACTAATGGTTGCGGCGCTTGCGGTTTCCGGAGCGAACCGTGGGGTTTTGGCAACATCAGCGTGAATTCAAGAGTAGGGCGCGCCATTTGTAGTGTCAGCCGCTCTGCAAGCATGTTAACGGAAGTTTACGATTAGAGAGCGTAAGCTTCGGTCTGGGAGACATTTTCTTGTTTCGTTTAGTTTTATTGGCCGTGTTGGTGTGTTTGGGGATGTCGGGGGCGCAGGCCTCCGATGTCACCACGCCGACCGGCCGATGGATCACGCAGGATCAGCGGGCGGTGATCCAGATTACGCCGTGCGGGGCGGATTTGTGCGGGCAGATCGTTGGGATCGCGCTGGCGCATCCGGGCGACCCGATGCCCACGGATTGGCAGGGCAAGCCGCAATGCGGCGAGATGATTTTGCAGACCGCGCCGGCGGTGAGTGAGTCCGGGGGCAAAACGTGGATCGGCCGCGTATTGGACCCGCGGGATGGGGCGATTTATCAGGCACGGATGGCGTTGGACGCGCTGCGGCACTTGGTGCTGCATGGATATGTGGGGCTGCCGATTTTTGGGCGGACCCAGACCTGGACGCCGTATGCGGGGCGGACGACGGCGGATTGCCGGCTGGCGGTGGTGGCGGCTTCGGTGGGTGGGGCGGGGTAGTTCAACGGTAGGCGACGCCGCGCTTTGCGTCTCGCATCCATGTTTATCGGCGGGTTCCGCGCGCCGCTTCGCGAGACGCTAACCCACCCACCTGGTGGGGCCGTTGGGTCTGCTTTCCTTGGGAAATGATTGGGCGTAAATCGGCGGGATGAGCTGGCTGACCGAGTTTGTGCGACCAAAAATACGGACCTTGCTGGGGCGCAAGGAGGTGCCGGATAATTTGTGGCATCAATGCCCGAACTGTCAGCAGATGATTTTCCATCGGGAGCTGGAGACGGCGAAGAAGGTTTGTCCGCATTGCGGGTTCCATATGCGGGCGAGTGCCGCGGAGCGGCTGGCCTGGACCTTCGATGAGGGGGTTTTTACCAGAATCGATCTGCCGAAGGTGGTGGTTGATCCGCTGAAATTCCGGGATCAGAAACGATATGTGGACCGGCTGCGGGATGCGCAGGCGGCGAGCCGGCAGGATGACGCGCTGCTGGTGGCGCATGGGCTGGTGGGCGGGTTGCGCGCCGTGGTGGCGGCGATGGAATTTGGGTTCATGGCGGGGTCCATGGGCGCCGCGGTGGGCGATGGCCTGGTGGCGGCGGCGAAATTGGCGGTGCTGCAGGCTGCACCCTTGATTGTGTACACCACCTCCGGCGGGGCGCGGATGCAGGAGGGCGCGGTCAGCCTGATGCAGATGCCGCGGACCACGATCGCGATGCAGATGGTGAAGGAGGCCGGGCTGCCGGTGATCATCGTGCTGACCGATCCGACCACCGGGGGTGTGACGGCGTCCTTCGCGATGCTGGGGGATATCCAGATCGCCGAGCCGAATGCGATGATCGGGTTTGCCGGGCCGCGGGTGATCGAGGAGACGGTGCGGCAGAAATTGCCGGAAGGGTTCCAGCGGGCGGAATATCTGTACGAGCATGGGATTATCGACATGGTGGTCAAGCGCGGCGAGCTGACCGCGATGCTGGGCCGGCTGATCGATATGCTGACGACCGGCAAGCGCGCCGCCGCGGCGTGATTTTGCCGATGGGCCGGGTGGATGCGAGCCTGGAGCGGCTGCATCGGCTGTATCCGAAACTGATCGATTTGCGGCTGGAGCGGCTGGAACGGTTGCTGGCGGATTTGGGCAATCCGGAGCGGCGTCTGCCGCCGGTGATCCATGTGGCGGGAACCAACGGCAAGGGCAGCGTGTGCGCGTTTCTGCGAGCCTGCGCGGAGGCGGCGGGGTTGCGCGTGCATGTCTATACCTCGCCGCATCTGGTGCGGTTCAATGAGCGGATCCGGGTGGCGGGGGCGCTGGTGGAGGACGCGGCGCTGGCAGGGGCGCTGGATGAGATCGAGGCGGTGAATGCGGGGAATCAGATCACCGTGTTCGAGGCGATCACCGCGGCGGCGTTTTTGCTGTTTGCGCGCGCGCCGGCGGATTTATGCGTGGTGGAGGTGGGGCTGGGCGGGCGGTTTGACGCGACCAATGTGATTCCGCCGCCGGCGGCCTGCGCGATTACGTCCATTTCGTTCGATCATCAGGAGTTTTTTGGCGACAGCCTGGAGAAGATCGCGGCGGAGAAGGCGGGGATTATCAAGACGGGGGTGAAGGTGGTGACCGGCGGGCAGGCGCCGGAAGCGATGGCGGTGATCGCGGCGGAGGTGGCGGCGCGTGGCGCGATGTTGCTGGCGCGGGGGCGGGATTGGGAGATTGAGCAGACCGCGGACGGGGTGCGGCTTGACGAGATGGTGTTGCCGCGGCCGGCGCTGGCGGGGGCGCATCAGGTGGAGAATGCCGGGATCGCAATGATGGCGTTGCGGGCGGCGGGGTTTGGATTCGGACGTGACGCGCTGGCGACGGGGTTGCGGGCCGCGGAATGGCCGGGGCGGTTGCAGCGGTTGAGCGGGGCGTTGTTGGGGCTGCTGCCGGCGGGGTCGGAACTGTGGCTGGACGGGGCGCATAATCCGGGCGGCGCCGCGGCGCTGGCGGCGCAGCTGGCGGCGTGGGGCGGGCCGACGACGCTGGTGGTGGGGATGAAACAAAGCAAGGACGTGGCGGAATTTTTGCGGATTTTGCTTCCCCGTGCGGCGCGGGTTTTCGCGGTGGCGGAGCCGGGGCAGCATCTGGCACTGCCGGTGGAAGACATCGTGGCGGCGTCCGGCGGGGTGGCGGTGCCCGGACCGGACGTGGCGGGGGCGCTACGGCAGATTACGGCGCCGTGCCGGGTGCTGGTTTGCGGGAGTTTGTATCTGGCGGGGGAAGTGTTGAAGCTGGATGGGGCGGCTTGAAAGGTTTTGAATGCTCGCCTTCGCTAGTATGACAATCGAACACCGCCGTCGAGCGATTTGAAATTAAAACGTTTTGAACATGACCAGGGCGTCGGTGGAGCCGGTGGTGGGGTGGATGAAGGCGGCGGGGAGGCGGCAGAGGGTGGTGAAGCCGAGGCTTTCCCAGAGATGGATGGCGCGGGTGTTGCTGGCGATGACGAAGTTGAATTGCATGGCGGTAAAGCCGCGTTCTTTGGCGTGGCCGAGGGAGTGGGTGGCCATGGCGCGGGCGATGCCGCGGTTTTGCGCGTCAGCCGCGGTCATGTAGCCGCAATTGGCGACGTGGGCGCCGCCGCCGAGCTGGTTGGGTTTGAGGTAGTAGGTGCCGAGGACGGCGCCGTCCTGCTCGGCGACGAAAGTTTCGCGGTCCGGGTTGGTCCAGTAGGCAAGCGCGTCGGCGCGGGTCATGTCCCGCGGCAGGGCGTAGGTTTCGCCGGCGCGGATGATCGGTTCCAGGATGCGCCAGATGGCATCCTGGTCACCGGCGGCGGCGGGGCGGATGTTTGTCAGGTCAGGGTTTCGTGGAACAAAGCGAGCAGGCTGGTCCAGTGGCGCTCGGCGGCGGCTTCGTCGTAGACCGGCAGATCGGCCATCGTGAAACCGTGCTTGGCGTCATAGGTTTCCACCACATGCGGAATGTTGGCGTCCGTGAGCGCCGCTTCGAGTGTGGCTTTCTGCGCGTCGGTGAAATGCTCGTCCTCGATGGCGCCGGCGACGTAGATGCGGGCCTGGGTGTGTTTCAGCGCGAGGTGGGGGCTGTCCGGCGCTTCGGTGGCGAGGCCGCCGCCGTGATAGGAGGCCGCGGCGGCGAATTTGTCAGGATAGGCGCCGGCGGCGGTGAGCGACCAGTTGCCGCCCATGCAATAGCCGGTGGCGCCGTATTTGTCGCCTTTCACGTCAGGATTGGCGTCGAGCCAGGCGAGGAAGGCGCCGGTATCGGCGACCTTGCGGGCCGGGGTGAGGCTGGCAACGGATTTCATCAGGGTTTCGCGGGCGGCCGGGTCCGTGAAAATGGCCATGGGGGATTTCGGGGCGTAGGGGCCGTCCCGGTAGAATAGGTCCGGCAGCAGGACGAGGTAGCCGGCATCCGCGAGGCGCTGGCCCATCTCCCAGAGCAGCGGCCGGATCGCGATGGCGTCCATGAAGAAGATCACGGCTGGCCAGGGACCGGTGGAGTCCGCGGGCGTGAAGACGGCGGCGGGGCAAGCGCCGTCCGGCGTGGTGATGGTGACGTTTTGTTGCGGCATGGGGTTCCTCCGGTGTGCGGTCGTTCATCGGTGGGTGACGCCGCGCTTTGCGCGGCTTCCCCACCCTACTGCTTGGGCCGATGGGATTACCAGGGGGTGGGTTTGTGGAGGGTGGCGGCGAGTTGGGTGCTGGGGGTCTGGATGAGGGTGGGGGTGGCCCCGATGGTGCTCGAGATGGTGGCAGCGGCCGCGGATTTGGCGGGGATGATGTAGGTTTCCTGGTGCAGGGTCAGGGGCGCGAAGATTTCGCTGCCGTTGGGGGTTTCGTGGGGGTGCAGGAAGTCCATGCGTGGGACGCTCGCGCTGCTGGTCGCGCTTTTGGTCAGGACGATGCCGCCGCCGAGACCGCTGGACACCACGAAATCAGTCTCGCCGACCGTGGCGCCGGCGATGTGGAGGCTGTAGCTGTCGCCGCCGCCGGAGATCACCAGCAAGCCGGCGCTGGTGACGGTGGCGGTCTCGCCGTCCGCGTAGGTGGCGCCGATCAGGTAGATTTCGTCGCCGGCGGCAAAGCCGGAGATGGTCGCCGTGGGGGCGGTGGGGCCATAGGTTTCCAGCTCGCCGCCGCTGCCGGTGAAGGTGACGGTGCCGGAGACCATGCCGCCGTCAAATACCTGGAGGCTGCCGCCGGCGAGGGTGGTGTTGCTGACGGTGCCGCCGTAATCGACGGTGCCGTAAGCGTTGGCGCTGATGGTGGTGGTGATGGCGGTGCCGGTGCCGACCACCAGATAGCCGCCGCTGGTAACCTTGGTGCCGACCATGCGGCTGTCATCATAGGCGTCGCCGCCGGAGCTGACGGTGGTGGCGCTGGCGGTGCCAGCGTAGACGTATTCGGTGGCCTCGGTGCCTTTCAGGAGGGTGCCGACGGTGGTTCCGGAATTGTACAGGTAGGAAAAGCCGTTGACGGTGGTGGCGCTGGCGGTGCCGCCGGCCTCGACGGTGAGATTTGCACCGCCGCCGACGGTGAGGGCGGAGGCGAGGCCGCCGGAAGAGACGTAGATGCTGCCGCCGCTGATTGTGCCGCCGTTGACGCGGCCGCCGGAGAACACGGTGGCGGTGGAGTCCTCGAAAACGTTCTTGCTGGCGACGCCGCCGGCGAGCACGTATTCTTGCGCGCCGGCGCTGACGGTCTGGCTGCTGGCGGTGGTCGTGAACAACGCGTAGCCCGAGCCTGGGCGGTCAATGACCACGCCGGTGGAGACGACATTGCCGCCGGTGCTGACGGTGGAGCGGCTGGCGGTGCCGCCGGGCAGGACGATCAGGTCACCGCCGCTAAGCACCGTAGTGTCATAGGCGGCGCCGCCGGAGGACAGCACCAAGACGCCGCCCTTGGAGATTGTGCTGGCGCTGGCGAGGCCGTCATACCGCACGGTTTCGGTGCCGCCGCTATTGATTTTGGCCGCCAAGCTGGTGCCGGCGCCGTAATAGTCATTGCCGCTGAGGACGAGGTTGCCGCCGCTGCTGACCAGGCTGGCGCTGACGGTGCCGCCGAAGCTGGCGGATTGGATGCCGCCGGCATAGATTTTCGCGCCGATCGAAATTTGGTCACCATAATTCACCGCTTCGAGGCCGCCGCTGCTGATGACGGTGTTGCTGGCGTGGGCGCCGTCCTCCAATTCCTGCTCGCCGCCGTCCGACAGGATGGTGCCGATCGCGGTGCCGGCCGAGATAATCGCGATGCTGTAGGCTGAGACGGTGGCGGCGCTGAGGGTGGCGCCGGAATAGACGATGATTTCGGAGTCGGACGCGGCCTGGGTGCCGGTGGCGACGCCGCCCGAAAAAATCTGCTGAATGTCGTCGTTCTGCAGGATGGTTTGGATGGCCTTGCCGCCGCTGTAGACCAGCTGTTCGGCCTGGCTGTTAAAGGTGTCACTGGTGGCAATGCCGCCGGTCAGCACGTCTTGGTAGGTGCCCTCGCCGCTCAAAGTGATGCCGCTGGCGGCGCTGCCGTACACAGTGTAGCCGCTGCCGGCGATGTAGGCGACCACGCCGGTGGAGACCGCGAGGCCGCCGGCGACGACATCGGTCGCGGTGGCGCTGCCGCCGGGCAGGATGAGCAGCAGGCCGCCGCTGGAAACGACTGTGCCGCTGGCGGTGCCGCCGGAGGACACCACTTCGACGCCGCCGCTGGCGATCAGGGAGCCGAAACTGTCGCCACCGGACAGCAGGGTCTGGGTGCCACCGTCACTGATCAAGGCGCCGCTGGCGGTGGCGCCGGAGATGATCTGCGCGCCGCCGGACAGGAGGGTGGTGGTATCGGCGGTGCCGCTATCGGTGACGGACATGGTGGCGGTGGCGGCGATCGTGGCGTCGCGATCGGTGCCGCCCTCGACATATTCCGTGGCGTCGCCGGACAGCAGAGAGTAGGTCGCGCTGGCGCCGGTGACCAGGGTTTCGCTGCCGTAATCCGAGACGATGGCGCTGATCACCACCCCGCCCGCGCCGATGTAGAGCGAGGCGCCGCTGATGGTGGCGCTGGTGGCGGTGCCCCCGGCCGCGATATACATGTGGGCGAAATAGGACTCGACCAGCGTGTCGTAGGATTTGCCGCCGGAGAGATATTCTTCTCCGCCGCTGACGGTGGTGTTGCTGGCGATGCCGCCGGTATAGATGGTTTGCGAGGCGCCCGCGCCGACGAAGGCGCTGATGGTCTTGCCGCCGGAAAAAACGTCCTGGGCGCCGTTGATCGTGGTGGCGCTGGCGGTGCCTTTGGAGAGTACGTACTCGGTGTCGCCGCCACTGATGGTGAAGCCGCTGGAGACGGTTTCGACTGCGTAGGTGCCGGAGGCTGCCAGGACCAGGCCGGAAGAGATGATGGTCGCGCCGGATTTAGAGGTGGTGCTGGTCGCGGTGCCGCCGAGGAGCAAAAATTTGCCGCCAGAGCTGACGGTGGTGTCGCTGGCGCTACCGCCGAGAAGCACGACCTCGATGCCGCCGCTGGCGACCAGGCTGCCCGAAGCGATGCCGCCGCTGGAGACCAGGATGTCGCCTCCCGCGCTGGCAAGCGTCGAAATGGCCGTGCCCAAGATCGTCGCGGTGCCGCCGGCGAGGACGGTGCCGCTGGCGATGCTGCCGGCGCTGATGGTCTGCGAGCCGCCGCTTTCGACCGTGGCGCCGATGGCCAGGGAGCCCGAAACCGCGCTGAGGACCTGAACGCCGCCGCTGCTGACGACCGCGCCGCTGGCGGTGCCGCCGTCTATAATCTGTACGCCGCCGTTGCCGAGGGTGGCGCTCAGGGAGACGCCGCCGGCGTAGACGATTTCGGTTCCGCCTAGTCCGACCTGCGTGGCGGTCGCGGCGCCGCCGCTCGAGATGATGTCATAGCCGCCGATCAGCAACGATGCGCTGACCAGCTTGCCGCCTGAAAACACGAAGTCGAGGCCGTTAAAACTGACGGTCGTACCGGTGGCGGTGCCGCCGGCGAAGATTTGCTCCTGGCCGCCGCTGAGGAGGGTCGTGTCGATCGCCTTGCCGCCGGAGGAGACGAAATCCACCGTGCCGTAGCCTTCGACGATGGTGTCGGAGGCGGTGCCGCCGTAGAGGGTCTGATAAGCGTCGGTTACCAGGACGGTGCCGGTGGCGGTGGCGCCGCTGTAGAGCGTGGCCTGGCTGTATTGATCAAAGCTCAGGCCACTGAGGGTGACGCCGGAATCCTTGCCGCCTGAATAGACGTATTGGAGGGTGTCCGCGAGCGTGCCGGCGCTGACGGTGCCGCCGGACAGGACGTATTCGGTCGCGCCAGAGAGGGTGAGGCCGGAGGCGACACCGGCATAGGTGACGAAGGCGCTGGTGACGGTTTCGATCACCACGCCGGTGGAGATCACCTGGCCGCCGGTCGCCTTGGTCGTGCTGGTGGCCAGGCCGCCGGACAGGATGATCAGCCTGCCGCCGCTGGAAACGGTGGTGGCGCTGGCGACGCCGCCCGAGAAGACGACCTCGACGCCGCCGCTGGTGATGACGGAGCCGGTGGTGGTGGCGCCGCTGGCGACCTGTTCGAGGCCGCCATTGCTGACATGGACGTTGACGGTACGGCCTTGGTCAAGCAACAGGCCGCCGCTGCTGACATTGGTGCCACTGGCGACGCCGCCACCTACGAACTCCTCGCCGCCGGCGCGCACGATGGTGCCCGAGGTGGTGCCCTGGTCGTAATCCTCGCCGCCATCGCCGATGACGGTGAAGCTGGCGACGGCGCCGGGCTCGATCGACTGCAAGCCGCCGGACAGAATGTCTGTATAGGCGGCGTGGCCGCCGACGAAGGCGAACAGCTCGCCGCTCAGCTGGGTGGAGTTGGCGGCGCCGCCGGAGGAGACAAACAGGGTACCGCCGTCATCGACGGTGGTGCTGATGGTCTTGCCGCCGAGGGCGACGTCCAGCTCGGCGGAGGTGTTCACGGTGTTGGCGCTGGCGGTGCCGCCGGAGAGGACGAATTCCAGGCTGCCGCTGGTCAGCGTGTAACCGGACAAGGTGGCGGTGGCGACCGGGCCGGCGGCCTGGCTGTCCGCGAACACGCCGGTGGAGACGATGTGGCCGCCGCTGTTGACGGTGCCGGTGACGATCGCGCCGGGCAGGACGACCAGGTAGCCGCCGCTATCGACCGTGATGCCGCTGGCGTTGGCGCCGGTTTCGATGATCTCCACGCCGCCGCTGCCGACGGTGTCACTGGTGGCGGTGCCGTAAGCGTTCAGGAGCAGGCCGCCGCTGTTGACCTTGGCGGCAAAGTCATTGCCGCCGGAGACCAGCTCCTCGCCGTTCGCGTCAATAATGGTGCCGGTGGCGGTGCCGGCCGCGACCAGCTCCAGGCCATCCAGCGCGACGGTGCCACTGACCACGGTGGCGCTGGCGGTGCCGCCGTTGACATATTGCAGGCCGTCGGCGCCGATGCTCGCGCCGTAGGCAACGCCGCCGTATTCGACGTACTGGGCGCCGGCGGAGCCAACGCTGGTTCCGCTGGCCTTGCCTTCGACGACCTGCTGGCCGTCAATCACCTGCGTGCCAGTCGTGGTGCCGCCGCTACCGACGAACTCCTCCGGGTACGTGTCGATGCCGACCGGGCTGGACAGGACGGTGCCACTGGTTGACCCGCCGGATGACACGACCAGCTCGCCTGACAGCGCCACGGTGCCGCTCGCCTTGGCGCCGGCGTAGACATAGAGATCGCCGGCGCTGAGGGTGACGCTGACCGTTTTGCCGCCGGAATAGACCTGGATGTCGGCGGCGACGCCAATCAGGGTGGACGAGGCGATGCCGCTGTTCAGGACATATTCGGTGGCGCCATCGGCCAGGGTGTTGCTGGCGAGCAGGCTGGAATAGACGGTGAAGCCGGCGCCAGGCGTGTCCAGCAGGATGCCGCGCGAAATCTGGTAGCCGCCTTTGGAGACGGTGTTGCTGGTGGCGCTGCCGCCCGGCAATTGCAGGATGATGCCGCCGCTCTCGACGGTGGTGCCGACGGCCTTACCGCCGGAAGAGACGATCTCGAGGCCGCCGGCGCTAATGACGGTGCCGCTGGTTGAGCCGCCGGCGCTGACGTACAGGAAGCCGCCGCTGCTGATGGTGGCATTACTCGCGCTGCCGGTGGAGAGGACCTCCTCGCTGCCGTGGGCGGAAATGGTTGTGCCGAAATCCTTGCCGCCGGAGAGACTCTCGATGCCGCCGGTGTCCACCACCGTGCCCGTGGCGGTGCCACCGATATAAACCGTCTGCGATGCGAAGGCATTAAGCACGGTGCCGGTTGCGGCGCCGCCGGAGGAGACGGTCACGCTCGCCCCGTACACATCGTCCGCGATTGCGACGCCGCCGGAATAGACGATCTGCTGGGCCTGATCCTCAATCTGGTTGGCGCTGGCGATGCCGCCGGAGAGGACATATTCCAGGCCGTCGTCGGGCAGGGTGACGCTGAGGGCGAGGGAGCTATAAAGCGTGTAGCCGCCTGGGCCGGAGATGACCACGCCAGTGGAGACGACATGGGCGCCGATGGCGGCGGAGGTGCCGGTGACGGTGGCGCCGGGCAGGACGAACAGATAGCCGCCGCTGGCGACGGTCGTGTCGCTCGAAACGCCGCCCGAGTAGACGATTTCGGCGCCGCTGGCGCTGATTTTGGTGGCCACGGCCTGGCCGCCGGAGGAGACGAATTCGCTGGCGCCATTGTCGACCGTTGTGGCGTAAGCGGCGCCGCCGGAGACATGCTGAACGCCGCCGGCGCTGATGGTGGTGGCGCTGGCGATGCCGCCATCGATGGATTGGATGCCGCCGGAGAGGACCTGGGTCGCGCTGACCGTGCCGCCCACGACGAACTGGGTCCCGAGGCTGCTGATCACGGTGCCGCTGGCGAGGCCGCCACTGGAGATCGTCTGGGTGGAAAAATTTTCCAGCGTCTCGCCGTAGGCCGCGCCGCCGCCGGAAATGATCTCGGTGCTCTCGCCGTCCAGCACGTCGCCAGAGGCTTTGCCGCCGGTCTGGATTGTCACGTAGCTGCCTTCAACCGTCAGGCCGGAGGCGGTGCCGGCAATGTTAACGGTGGCTGCGTCAATCAAGTCGGCGGTTGCGGAGCCGCCGGTATCGACCACCAACAGGCCGCCATCAACGATTTGGTCGGCGGTGGCGATGCCGCCGGAGAGGACGAGCAATTCGTCAGGGTAGTTGATGGTCAGGCCGGAGCTGGTGTGGCCGGAGGTGACGCTGATGGTCGTCATGGCGAAAGGCTTCCCTGTAATCTTGCGGCGCGCGGCTTTTGGCGCGCGGTTATGGACACAGATTAACCGTTCGTTAGGTTATTAGGCAGTCATTAAATTCGCTGGTTTGATTAAATTTTTAGTGTGGAGCGGGATGGCGCGTTTAGGCGGCGGGGTCGCGCAGGTAGCCGGTGGCGCAGTAGACGGCGACCGACTGGAACAGCGTGCGCCGGCTGTGCACGAGGGTGCCCGCTGACAGGTTCGGCCAGGCCGCCCGCGCCATCTCCGTCTGCACGAACACGCGCGTCAGCAGCGCCGGGCCAGTGGAGAGCCAGCCGATATCCGCGTCGCCGCGGTTGGCGGCGTTGACGGCCTGGCGCAGCGCCTCGGCCAGCACCGGGTGGCGCGGCTGCGCCGCGATGAAATTGGTCCCCAGCGTGCCAAGGTCTTCCTGATACACCACGAAGTCGGCGGTTGCCGGGACCAGGCCGGAAAGCGGCGCCAGGCAACGGTCATGCACGTCCGCGTAAATACCGCCATGCGCCACCAGCCAGGCCAGACGGAAGATATCGGCCTTCTGCCCGGCCTCGCGCGTGCGGCGGTACGCCGCCGGCACCGCGGGCGGCAGGTTGGCGACCAGCCATTGTTCGGCGGTGGCGTGATCGAATTCCACGAATTGGTAGCCTTTATTGCCGGGGCGCCAGCTTCGCATCGCGGCCGCGACCTCCGCCGGCTTTTTGGACTTGGGCCAGAATTGCATGATGGTTTTCGGGATGGCGGCGTCCGCCGCCGCCGGGACCGGCCGGTCAAACACGCCGCCGCGGCGCCAGGCGATCATCGCCGCCACTGCCGCGACCGTGCTTTCGGGGTGGTCCTGGACCATGACGCGCAGCGCCACCAGGCGGTCCGCCGGTGCCAGACCTTGGAGCGCCGCGATCCCGTCCGCGAGGCGCTCGTCCATGCCGAAATCATCGACGACTTGGCCGTAATGCGTCTGCGAGCTGTTCCGGGTCTCGCCCGGCACGGCCGTGAGACGCTGGTAATGCGCGAGATGCCGGCGCGCGCCGGCCACATCCATTAAGAGCAGCCGGCAGCGGATCAGGTCATTTTGTATGTCCGCGCTGTCCGGCCGGAGTGCCGCCGCTGCTTCGTAGTGGGCGATCGCCGGCTCGATCCGCCAGTCATTCGCCGCGGCGTGGCCGGCCAGCTGGTGAACCAGCGCGTGCTCGGCCGGGATCGTCGCGGGCATCTGCGCGAGGCAGGTGGCGATTTCCGCATCGGTGCCCAGCACCAGCTCGGCCTTGCAGCGTTCCAGCCACAGCCAGAAGCTGTTGGGTTGCCAGGCGGTCACTTCGCGGCCGAGTGCCAGCGCTTCGCGCACCTG
>Ga0116230_10000990_pt1 | contig 25965 bp, 19 predicted proteins | sample S1TSphfallax_3_FD_88678 | JGI IMG/M metagenome (GOLD analysis project Ga0116230, IMG submission 88678) | Host-associated microbial communities from peat moss isolated from Minnesota, USA - S1T2_Fd - Sphagnum fallax MG | ecosystem: Host-associated > Plants > Peat moss > Unclassified | place... | reverse complement strand
GTGCATTTTAGGGGGAATTTTATATGCAAAATAATGGAACATATATATTTAAAGAAAATGAAAGAAATCAGCTTGGAGATATTAAGAAATGTTAAGAAACATACTTTCTTTTGTGTTTTGTTACAAATTTTATTTAGTTATTAAAACATTAAAGCTAAATTTGTAATTGGTGAAAGTAAATACGTGTGTGGGTATTGCAAAATTATATGAAACCTTAACCTTAAATGCAATAGCTATATTCAAATTCATTTCAAAATAACCCATAGGTGATTAAGGCAAAACTTGTAGTGCAAGGGCAACCTTAAATGCAATACCCACATGTAAGGTTGCTTTGAAATACCCAATATGTATTTTGGGTGCACCTTTGAATCAAGACCAAGGCCTATATGCAATACCTACATGCAAGTTCATATTGAAATTATCCATATGTGATTGAAGTAAACCTTATGTGAAGACCCGACCCTAAATGCAATACCCGCATGTAATGTCATTTCAAAATAATTAATAAGTGGTTTGGGTACCCAAAATATGTCTTTTTATATACCTAAATTAAATATAACCTGAATTAATTTTATGACAAAATGTGAGTTTTACAATGAATGTAAAAAACCAATGACTATTATGTGACCTATATGCAGGTATTGCAATGAATGTAAAAAACCAACAACTATTATGGGACCCATATGCGGGTATTGCAATGAATGTAAAAAACCAACGACTATTATGGGACCCATATGTCGGTATTACAATGAATGTTAAAAACTAACAACTATTATGGGACCCATATGCCAGTATTGCAATGAATGTAAAAAACTAATGACTATTATGTGACCTATATGCAGGTACTGTAATGAATGTAAAAAACCAACGACTATTATGGGACCCATATGTGGGTATTGCATTGAATGTAAAAAACCAACGACTATTACAAGACCCATATGCGGGTATTACAATGAATGTAAAAAACCAACAACTATTATGGGACCCATATGCAGGTATTGCATATTTGATAATGGCCTTATGGAATTTATAATAGAAATTGATGTAAGTATTATATGTTTAAAATGTGTGTCTTGCTTTAAAAATCTTTAGGTGATGCGAGTTTTATTACATTAAATGTAAATATTGCACAATGTTCATTTTGATCTTTGTAGACCCTAGACAAATTAATGTTACCTATTCATATGGGCCGATTTAAAATTTGATTTTTACATTTTAATTGCTAAGAAAATTATGACAAAGAAGACATATATGATTAACCATATACCCATCAAACAAGTGTGACTAAAAGAAAATATTATATTGATAAAAAATGTACAAAAATGGGTGGATGAAAAATTGCTAATAACCTAATGAAAAAAAAAGGTTCTCTATAACATATCATAGGACCAAAGTTCAAAAACTCGGTAATTCAAAAAATAAAAGGGCTGAAAAAACCTAGCTAACTATATAAAGTGAAAACCCTAAATCATATTAGTATTTATAACCCCATGTTTAGCTCGGTAAGTAGTTGTTGCATTTGCAACCCTTGTTGCATGATGAGTAGTGTAGAAATGGCGATGTTGCATTTCAACTTGAATTGCATTTGCAACAAACTCTTCTTTTGTTGTTTCCTGAACCCTATAAACACCCAAAAGCCACCAAATTAAACCTTAACACACCTTGGATGAAACAAAATTATGAAAAAACAATAAACATTGATTATTATTATTTTTTTACCTTCCATGAATCATTTTAAATTCATGAAAATCCAATACATTTGTTGATTGTTCTGTTCAATTTGCTTTACTAGACTCTTGATCCCAATTTTTGACATCCCATGCCATTTTCAATCATCATGCATATACACAACGAGTGGATCGAATCATCTCTTGTAAATCTTCATCCTTCTCCATTTGTGATGTTGCATTTTGAAGACGTTTCCCACGCCCTAGGCATTGAGACCCAACACCTGCAATAATTGCTCTAAAGTTAATTTGACCAAAATTGGTTTTGGGAATGGTGGACATTTTTTACAATAGTTACTAACTTATCCCACTTCTGTTGTGCTTTGACAATAATATGATTAACAACCTTTTGATCATTTTGCTTTTGCACAACCATGGCATTTCCCAAGATGTGAGCATTCATTTTAGCATGGTTTTGATGTCGAGGACTTCTTTTAAAAGTTGAAGGCTTCCCATGTTTAACCTTTTCTATCACCAAGCCATGCACCTCCTTCGAATGCTTCGTTAACAACCATTTGGCACAATATGTGACAATGTAAGTGCCAACTTTACACTTCCATTTCGACCCAACCTTGTCCATTCTTTGTCCTTCTGAGCCAAATTAGGTGGGCAAGGGGGTGCCGATGGCCAAGAAGCTTGGTCGATTTCAAGTTCCGAACCCAAACCAAAAAATATCAAAAAGTAAATCATTATTTTGTAATAAAAAAGTTTTGCCTTAAAACCTTACACATAAAGAGTTCAAAAAATAGAATGTAGGTATTGCAAAACATAAAATCACACAATTAGATACAACTTTTGCAAACTTTAATTATTTTCAAGTATTGTAATAAAAAAAATTTGACAAAAAAAATCCCACACCTTCCATCATTTGATGGAAGGTGTGGATATAATTAAATTAAAAAAAATTTTACAATTTTTTTAATCTGCATTTAATCTAATGTACATAAATTTTAAAATAATCCATCATTTTTTTATCGAAATTTTCAATCTATATTGTAAACTGTTATCCTTGTTAACTCTAATCCACATAGATTACTTGATAAATCAATTCTTAATTCTAATGAAGCATCATTTTGTTCCTTAGGATTCAATTTTGATGGAGTAACATTTTGCTCAACAATTGTTTGATTTGATGAAATAACATTTTTCTCAGCAATTGTCTATTCTGATGAAGCAACATTTTACTTATGAACTTCCAAATCACCACCACCTTTCTTCAATCTCCTTCCTCTAGCCATTACAACCTTCAACATAAAAAAAACCACCATTCCATTGTTAATTGTCAAATACAACCAAAAGGACCAAAGAAAAAAATAAAAGAAAAAAAGAAAAAAAGAAAAAACTGCGGCCAACGTTTTTCTCACAACACCACCACCATATAAGAAGGCGATGACATTGCTATTGTCACCTTTCTTCACAGCAAAACCACTAAAAAAGGTGAAGGTAGTTACTGTCACCATTTTTTTGCAGCAAAGCCATTAAAGAAGGTGACAGAAGCTGTCGTTTTCTTCTTCTTCGTTATAACAAAAACACAGAAGAAGACGACAATTCATTGTAGTCGCCTTCTTCGCTGCAACAAAAGAAAAAAAAAGAAGGCAATGGTAGTAAAGTTGTTGTTGCCTTCTTTTTTGTTGCAACAAAACCAAAACATAAGGTGACAGTAACTTTGTTGAAGTTGCCTTCTTTGCCGCATAAAATATAAAAAAAAGGTGATGGGAGCTCTGTTGTCGTCACCTTCTTTGTTGCAACAAAACAAAAAACAAGAAGGCAACGACAACAAAGTTGTAGCAAAACCAAAACAAAACGCAACAGAAGCTTTGTTGCCGTTGCCTTCTTCACTACAGCAAAACCAAAACATAAGGCCTTTGTTGCCATTGCTTTCTTCATTGCAATAGAATCAAAATAGAAGGGCTTAAGGGAGGGAGCTCCCATCTGGGTCTCGCTTCAAGCTCACGTGTTGTCGTGGCTCTCACTCCAACTGCTCCCAAGCCTTGGCGATGGAGTGAGCACAAAATCAGGTGAGGTAGGTAGGAGGGGGGAGGTAGGTGGGAGGGAGGTAAGTAGGAGGGAAAATTTTGGAGGCAAAGAAGAGGCTGAAAAAACCAAAAACTCTGGGCAAGGGAGGATGTGTTTTTGGTTCATCCCCAAAATGGCTTCAACAGCCTCATCCTCAACTGGTGCATTGGTGGCTGCTGGTTCACTCCAGCCATTCATAGGCATCTCACAACAGTTCACAGTAACAACAAAGCCTGTGAACATTTGTTAAAATGTGAGGACCTAATGAAAACTACATAGATACATCAGACTTGTGTTGTCTCTACATTACAAATGGCAGAGGGAACAAAGGCAAATTATAAGCTTGGGGAGTTGCATTTCCAACTGGTTTTGCAAAAACCCTGGTTGGATTGGTACAGAAGAGAAAAACCTAGCGTAAAATGAAAGGCCAGTTAGCAGAAGATCGCAGAGAAGTAGGTTGAAAGGCTGCAAAGATCACGGAGGCATGGAGATGGCTTGGCCTCCATCTTCTCTCTCTCTCTCTCTCTCTCAGCTCTCTTTACCACCCATTTCTTTCATCTCTCCATCAAAGAAACCAAACCCTTATCTTGGCTCTTGTTCTTGTCCCTGTAGCAGCTGTCTCTAGTCTTCACTACGACGCACAAAACTTTGAAGAGCCCTTTTGTTGTATGGTTTTGTCCACATTCCTTCTTCAAATTGTCAATTACAGTTGACTCCCCCAATTCTTCAAAGCAAACCCTAGCTTGGTTGCAATCACTGGTGCACAATTGTTGTAGTTTGTGCATTTTACAATTGTTAGATGACTGTCACAGATATAAATTCCAGCTTCTTTTGCATGGAGATTGCTTGTTGCAGAGAAGGGCATGTGCTAACGCCCTTGGGACACATATGTCAAGATGTCTGTTGATCATGTAGTGAGTCTTGACTCTGCCATTCATGTATGATTATTCAAGCTTATGCACTACTGCCTCAATTGTTGCAGATTTCTTTTTGCCCTTTACTGTTTGTTGTACATCTTTCTGCTGCGTTCTGATTCTTGGGTCCCGGTCATCCCCACCACTTTTGGAAGCAGGCATTGTTGTTGTTACAATAGAACAATTTGTGGCCATACATGGGGATTCATTCCATCTAGGGTGTTTGTGTGCTTGGGTGGCTCAGTCCTGTTATGAATGGTACTGACATCCCCCTGTTTATTTGCAACTGCTATGTCTTTGATTTCTCTATCATGATATTTGATGAAACCCACATGGAAGCACTTGATTCTCCAGCTACTCCCTTGTATGCAATTTGTCACCAGTGACCTGCAACAGTCAGAATGGGTAGATTTTGCAAGGCTCTCAGGATTTTAGAGCATCATAATGAGTCAATTATCTGCCTCCTTTGACTGTAGTTCTTTTCTGCCTTAGGGTTACTTTGAATGTTGAATTTGTGGATTTGAGGAGAAGGTAATCTAGAGGAGCTATGTCATTGCAAGAGGAAATTGGAATGAAGGCTGAAGGTCTGGACATGCCAATCCCAATTTGCCAAAATTGTGGGATGCCTTCAACCAAGGAGGAAGAAACAATTGGGATCACTCTCTTATTCTCAAAAGTCAGCCGACAGGTGCTGTGTGTAGAATCTGGAAAGGACTTTGTTGATATGCTTGTTGGCTTCCTTACCCTTCCCATGGGCTGCATTATTAAGCTCCTCAGTCAAGCTGCATTGATCCATAAACCTGAGATGTACTGCCCAGCTCCAGCACTACCACTGGCAATGTCTCCTCTTCCCTACACCCCAAGTTCTAAGAAAGTCAACAGAGGAAAATGCAATGAGCATTTTGCCATGACCTCGATTTCCAATGTCTTTGATAGTGTGGTAAGGCTTGAAGACTCAAGAATGGTGACTGACAAGAAATGTTTGCTGGATCCCAAACCCACAAACGGTTTTGTTGGCAAGCTGTTAAGCTCCATCAATCCAACACCTGAGGTTTCCACAAGTGGGAGTGTCTCCCAACACAACTACTATGGATGTGGTCAGCAATGTTCTTTTGTTACTGCAGTACCTGGCACAAAGTGTCCGAAACACAAGTCCAAGAAGATGGAAACCCTTTTCAAGATTGTTGAAGATATAGAGAATTTGGAAGCTGAGGAGGTATGTCCTTATGTTTCAGGGCTTTGCTGTATACAATGTTGAATCCTTCAGCTTTGATGGGCCTCTCTGCCATTGTTTGGTTGTTCACTGATGAAATTTATAAACCCCCAAAGATGCAGCATTCAGGATTCAAATCCAGACACATGTGCAAGGTTTTTTCCTGTAATGTGAGTTGCTTGGGGGTTATCATCTAACTACTGTGTAGAACCCCATGTGGGCAGGCATTAGGTGGCCGCCATTGTGCAGCTCCTGTTTGCATTCCACCCTCTCCACCCAGTCGGCGCTCCACTAGAGTAAAGAGTGTCAATCCTGATGTGCGGCCTCAGACACCTCGAGGACTTAGTCTTGATGCAGGGCTGGCCCTGGCCACCACCAATGCAGCTCTCTCTCCCATTGTAAGTTGTGGGAAACAGTTACACAGTTTCCCTTGTTATTCAAGACCAAATCAAAATTCTACTGTTTGGTCTTCCCCTCATCTGCTGTAGTCGAAGAGAGATTAATCTAGCCTGTGTACTCATATATTGCAGATGCTTGGATGTTGCTGGAGATGTAAATGAATCTCCTATGACAATTGCAACATGTCTAGGCAATTGAGTCACAATGCATGTGCTTCAATACTCATGAGTACAAATCTGAAAATTGTTGAGTATCTTGTGAATGTAATTTGGGTGGCAGGCATCCCGGTTAAGTGTGACTGATGAGTTGTTGAGAGGATATGTGAAGGGTGGAATCCAATTTATGATCACCAATACACTGGATATTTTTGCAAGCTCTGCAATCAAGGCTCTCATTGCTCTCAATATGATCAGGACTGAAAAGGTTGGCGACCTGGACACCATCGATGTCCTTGTGAATGCTGAGGAGGTAGACCCAACCATTATGCTGGGTCTCAAAAACTTTTAGGGTTGTCATTTTCCATGGCATGGCAGTCATGTAGTCCTTGTTGAAAACATAAGGGATTCATGGGAAGTTTGTGCTTCACTACAGCCAAAAAAATGACCTACAGTAAGAGTTTGGTGGGTGTGCACACTCAATTTTGTTGCACTTGAGATGAGGAATGCTCCAATATAGAATGTGTGGGATGTGCAGATGTTGCAGTTATTGAAAGCTTCCATTTCTTCCACAAATGTGCTCAATGATGTGTTTGGCAAGTACTGCGCAGATGTGCAGTGTGCCCCTAGTAAGCTCTCCTCACATGCTGTAACCAACAAGTTTCATCTTACAAACTATTGAGGTGTTTGAATGTCATTCTGATGTCACACAGTCTATGTTCTAGCTTGACCTTGTCATATGTTCTAAAGAGGAGTGGCAACATGATCAGTTGTATCCTCATGAGGTTCATGATATAGGGCACTGTGTAATGCAATAGATCCCACCAATCTACGATTTTGCTTCCTCTGTATGCTGGATAAAAACACTTCTGGAGACTTTATTGGATTAATCCACTGTGAAACTTTGGATATCACCACTTTGGAAATGATAATGCAATCTTGAATTCTACTACTTGGCACAAGTGCAAGAAACAACTGTTTACCTGTAACTGTAACCACTATGGTGAGGTCATGGGATTGGACTCTTGAGGCGGTTTCTGAACCTGAAGGTATCCAACATTCCCTGGTTCCCAATACTAATGGAGTCCTGACTTGCTTGCCACCTAGTAGATCTGACATCTGCCCTTGTTGAGATGATTGCAGTAACAAAGAAGAACACAGTGTTCTTCCCACAATGTGCAGACCCACCTTGCCACCAATGCTCCAGAATGGGCCCTCCAATCTATCCTGCACACTCTGATTCTTCTGAGTAAGCTTTACATTGTACCTTTGAAGCATTTGGCTGTGTTACCTGTGTCAAGAATATCATGAACACCTCTTGTGTTGTAAATTAATACCTACCTATTTTTGTGCATGTTTGTTGCAGTTCCTGCAGTAATTAAAACCCAACCGGCTCATCGATACCAACAGAGAACTCAATGATTTGGATGTTCAGGGATTAATGCAAGACCTGAGTGCAGTTGACAGCTTTTAGGGTCTGATGGTTGAGATCTATTGATATTTCAGATGAACTTTACATATGGAGATCAATCATGACTTGTATGTTCTGTTCCTCTTGACATTCATGATGATTTTGGACTTCTGGCATGAAAATGGTAAACATGGGGTTTTAATAAGGACAACTGTGAAGTTGTATGGGTGACGTCTTGATGTTTTGAGCATGCTCTTGCTTGTGAAGTATTGTAGTCAACTGCACTTGTTCAACACCTCCTAAATTTCCACTATTACAACAGATTTGTGACACCAGCCTCATGCTTTAACTTTTTGCATCAGCCTCAGCTTAACTTCAGCTTTCTAATACCCATTTGAGTTGTTACCATTCCATTATTGCTCCCTCTGGCATCAACAGATTTCTGAGGAACTGGTGGCTGTGATTATCCTTCCTCACAAACTCATGTTGAGACTAGTAAAGAGGGAAAAAGTATTAAGAGTCACCATCCTATGGCCAAGGCCGCTTCTGATCAGTTGTTTATGACCTCCTTTCAACACCTTTGGAACCTCTTGTATGTAGTTGAACAGACTGGTAGGTTTCAGACTGTGTTTCTCAAGTTCCAGAGCAGGGCCCAGTCTAAACCCATGTGTTGTATGAGTCTTGTCTTTTACCCAGATGTGCATGGAGCCATTTATTCATATACTATCTTCTCAGCTGGAATAGTGTTTTGTTTACTTGACATTAACCCTTTACTTGTAGGAACAGGATCAGTGAACAGAAGCCTTCATCTGGAGAGTGGAATGTGGTCATTTGGCAACTATGAAGGTTGTGTATTTCTGCACAAAATTGGCATTCATTTTATCTTTTTTTTTCCTGAAGACTTCAAAGCATAGTGACTGCCTCTGACAAAGTTTACAATTTTGGAATCTGAATTTGGTTGGAATTCTTAGGGTGCAATTCTCTGACCAATTTCTCCAATCTAGAATTGCATCCTTCCTTCAACTTTCTATGTCCTCCTTGAACAAACATCAGGGAGCAATCCATAAGCCACTGATGTCAAAAGGATTGCAGTAGAAGCAGATTGTTGCATTTCTATCCATTCTATCAACAATTCATGGCATTTGTGAATAGAATTGTACAGCAACAAATCCTTCACTTTTTTATCCAAATGCTCTGACCAGGTTTGGTGAGATTCTTGTTTTGCAGAGCTTCTTGGCAGTTGAAATCCATCAACAGATATTGAGCTGGGATTTTTATCTTTCCCAGTCATGATGCCACAAAATGTGAATGCTGCAGGCATTGAAACATGTGGAGAGTACTAGAATTGTAGTGGTTGGTTTCCAAGAGTTTTTGTGTTTGGAAATCTTTGATGGGTTTTTTGCAGGGTTTGGTTGTTGTGTGAACTTGATACTTGATGCACATGGGATGTCTCTCTTAGGTGCATGTCAGAAATTTCAAACATAGCAGCAAGCTTGGTAAGGGCACATGAGAATGCTGCTGGGATCTGTTTGATTGAGTCCCGCTATTTGTGCAAATCAGCATTACAAAAACTTCATGTTTTGGTAAAGAAATTTGCAAGGCCAATGTCAGGCTTGAAATTAGTATCTCTCAAGTTGTATTAAGCATGTAGAAATATTGTTTTTTGTATTAATCAATCATGAATTTCAGGAGACAGTTCGAAAGCTCAAGCAGGTGATGAGAAGAAGCAAATGTGATGAAGTTACATACATGTACTGCAGCATCTTCACAAACACTTCACTGAGGACATTGCTGGAGGTGAATGATGCTCTTAAGAGCTGCAATGTCCGGACATACATTGATTCAACATCATGGCAACTCAAACAGTTAGCTCCAATGAAATCTCATTTTATGGGAAGAGTTGAGCTGCATAGAAGTTTTTGTCAAAGATTCAACAGAAGAATTATCATGCGTGCATGACTATATATATAAAGCCGTGCTGCAATCATGTGCAAATGCCCAATCTTCTTTGCCTTGTGGCATAGATCTGGGCACTTGATGAGTCTTATGAATTGACAGAAGCAAAAACTGGTTTTTCTGAAACACATAAGTTGAGCTCAAGGAATTTTGCAACCCCAAGTATTTACATCAATGTAAAACTGCACAGATAAACTCCATCTTAGAATTTACATCAACAGACATAATGATGGAGCTGCAAGAATCCTTGGCTGATTGATCTTGCTAGAATCATAATGAACTGGCAAAATTTTCTTAGCCTAGTTGGAGGGCACCTTAAATTTTTGCCAGTTCCTTGTTAAAAACATAAGATGCCTGCCTCGCAGCAGAGGTAATCCTGAGCATTTGCTATTCCATTGCAGCTTCCTTTCTTGATTGTCCTTCTGGAGCTCCCTCTTGCAACTCTAATCTATTTTTTTTTGTGAAGGCAGCCTGTCCGGGTCGACAATTTTCCTGCCTTCACAGTTGGCCACATCGCTCATTCAGTCAGGTCTCATATAATGAGGATGTAAAAACGTCATACAAGATTCTTAGTGTATTTGGAGGAATGCTTCTCGAGTGTAAGAACCTCTGGGGGCATCTAGGAAATCAAAACGCTCTTCTGTTTTCCGAACGCCCCATATCACTTAATTATTTTTTCTCCCTTGATACCCACTGGGTATCCCAGAACTTTTTGAAAAAATTCTAAAAAAGTCATCTCAAGAAGTGGTGATGGATCCAAAGACCTCTGAAGCTTTGTCTCAAGATCTCGGAAGCTTTTCTCGATAGTTCAAAGGTGACCCCCCTTGTACTACACTATGATCTTTTAGCCTCTTCACAAAACTTGTAAACTACTCTCTTAAGAAACTTTAACATGGCTAGTGATCACGAAGCGGCACAGCAGCTTCACCTGCCATACATAAGAAACTGGGCCCACGGAGATTGAGTATATATATTAAGTATGGTATTCACAATGATGTAACAGGGTTTGACCAAGTTAACAATTTGTCGTTCTGGTCTGGTCTCATAGGTGCTTACAAATCCTTTCTCATAGACGTTTGTTTGTATCAACATCAGGCTTTTTCATAGAAGTCGCGGATGGATCGATGTAGCAAGAGTTGGCCCACTTCCGGATTGCTCTGGTGCCCTCTTCCGGTGGCTACTGATTCAGAGCTACACAAGAAAGATTTTTTTCCTTTTCGATACTAGTTTTGTGGGCCGGTTTGGTTTGTGGAACAAATTGGTCTGAAGTGTTTTTTCTTAAGGAGGGTTTTCAGTGTGCAGATCTTCGTTAAAACCCCAACGGGCAATATTACCATCACGCTTGAGGTGGAGAGCTCTGACACCAAAGCCAATGTCGAGGCTAAGATCAACGATTTAGGGTTGTGGATCCTGCTTAATCCTAATCTGCAGCCTTTGTTTTTCGACGACGTGCGGTTGGAGGATGGGCGGGCTCTGGACTACAAATTTCGGAAATGAGTCGACTCTGCACCTGGGAGATGACTTGGCTCAAATACGTCTACTTCAAAATTACCGTAATGAAACTTGCGGCTAAGCACATTTCTTGAGTACTTTTTCATGCTTGTATTTTTAAATCTTTTTTCAGAAGGAGCCATTTGATTGGCCCATCACTGATATTCTAGATTGGACATTCTCATTATAACCTGGCTGTGCAAATATAGGGCAAACACTAAACAATAGCAACAAGTTAAATGTGGCATGGGCTGGACACATTTGCAGTACAATGCTCAACATTATTATACCCACACAATGATTAACATCATAAGCATCTTTCTTATACAATAGTTTCTAAGAAAACACATATGATGATTTTAGGGTTCAATTTTTTCTTAATTATTTTGATCAACAAATGAAATGGATGAAAAAAAATATAAAACATTTAATTAAAAAAAAAAAGCTAATTACACTTAGGAAGCAATTTCCCTAGGAAAAATAAAATTAAGTGTTGGTCTTAAGCATATTGCTTTACGAAACAATGTTATTGCCCCATGGAGCAAAATGAAGTTCTTGGTGAGTCAAAATGTTTTTAAGGAATAATTTAAAATATTACGAAAAACAACTTGCACAAGGAATAAGAAAAATTCCTCAGGGAAAAAAATAACTTCGTTGGGGAGCAATGAATTTTTATCATGGAAAGGCTGAAGTTCCTTAGGTAGTAATGAATTTTCCTTGAAAAAAGGGCCCAAGTTCCATAAGGAAACATGTGTTCTAAATCCTTTTGCAATCACAAACATTTCATGTTCATTTTTATATAGGCTTGTGACCTATCATTGAAAAAGGTTTAGAAAAAAACTACAATTTTGTAGTTCAAAACACTTCAATCAAAATTCATTTGAAAACGTTATGATCACACAAAGTTTCAAATGCATTTGTTCCCTATGAACATGATTGTACCCTAGGGCAACTTAAGACCATTTTTCTCCAAGGGACATGGTTGCTCCTTAAAGCAATTTAAACCCTTATTCCCTTGGGCAAATGGTTGACCTTGGGGACAACCATGTGTCCAAGGAGCAAAGGCTTAAGTTGTTCTAAAAAACAACCATGTTCCCCGAGGAACAAATGTGTCAGAAACTTTGTGTGATCGTAACTTTTTTTACAAATTATGATTGAAGTGTTTTTAATTACAAAGTTGTATTTCTCCTTGAGACCTTTCCAATGATAGGTCAGAAGCCCATATAAAAATGAACATAAGATAGTTGTGATTAAAAAATAAGTCAGACCATATTTTTCCCGGGCAATCTAAACCTATTATTCCTGTGAGGAACAATCATGTCCCCAAGGAGAACGAGTTTAACTTGCCATGGGGAGCAACTTAAACCCCTTTCTCCTTTGAAAACATGGTTGTTCTTTGGAACATCTTAAACCTTTATTTATTTGGGAACATGGTTGTTCCATGGGGAACAATTTATGCTGAGGAATAATTTAAGCCCCTTTCTCCCCTAAGAATATAGTTGTTCCCTAAGGCATCTTAAACCTTTGCTTCTTCAAGAACATGGTTGTTCCCTTGGGAGCATGATTTTTCTCCGGGGCAACATAAGCCTTTGTTCCTTTGAAAACATGGTTCTTTTCGAAGAAATTGTTCTTGGGTAAAAACACAGTTAAAGGAGTTGCCCAAATGAGTGGACATTCTTTCAAACAACATTTTTGTATGTTTGAAAAATCACAAAGGAAGCATAATAGTTTGGATTATCATAATTTGTTTTGGAATATTTTTCATTAATTGCCAAGTTTATATGTTCAAAGCTTGACACATATCAAAAATGTTTTTGCATGTTCAAAGCATTCAAACCTCAAGAGTGGACAATCCTTGTTTTTTTCAAATGTCTTTTTTTCTTACCAAATGTGCACCATTCTTTTTGAAAATTAGAGAGGATTTTAACATTGATGATTATAAGGGCAAAAGGAATTGAATTAATGAAAATTGTTCATACAACCAATTTGAGCACATTTGGTTCAAACTTGCTTTTGACCTTGAAAATTATGGATTTTGAAAATGTGGCTTTAACAAAAGTTTTTTATATTTATGTGATAGAGGGCATGAATGTATAATATTTATGATATAAAATGAATGTGTAGTCAAAATATATTTATATCTAACATGCAATGATAAACTAGGTGTCCAAACTAGAAAATTTTAAGTTATAAACCAATGTAGAAATGATACATGTCATTTGTAATGCTTTGAAAAGGATTTTTACGTTGGCACCCATGGCTCCTTTGACTATGTTTTCACCCTCTTGAGAAACTAACTTAAAACATTTGCCCAAAAGTAATGTATTTTCATCCATTTTGTTTGTGAATGAAAAACAAATTAAATTTTTTTTTGAACCCATGACCTTTGGGCTATAAGGGGGGATTCTAACCACTGCATTAGTTTTCTTCCCTTCGAAAATAATATTAAATCAATTCAAGCATTAATCATTGTGTAGATATAGTTAAAATTTTTATTTTTATTTTCCTGTTGGACATTGTATTATATTATACTATAATTGCGCAGAGCTTGGTGGTGCATTTAATTTGTTGCCATTGTTTAATGGTATAGGGAACAAACAACATAAATGTTCAAAATGAGGACTCTTACAATGCATAAAATCTAGTTGTTTATGTGTAAATTGTTAAGCCCATGATTTCTAGAAATATATTGCAGTACATCTTCCCCCCAAACAAATGATTTACAAACATAATCTCTTCACTTCCCCCTAAGGTTGGTGTTCAAAATTAAACCCAAAAATCAACAATATTTTTTTGTGTAGGGGAGACATTGTTGTCAGTGCCCCCCTTTTTGTAAACAACTATTAAAACAAAGGCCATTGACAACAATGCCTCCCTTTCATAAAAATTATTGTCCATTATTATAAGAATGGTTCAAATGCATTCAAATGACATTATAACAAATCTCCCCCATCCACCCTAAGGATATTACATGTAATCTCTCTTGTTTCTAGAAGAATTATGAACACTTTTTAGGGGTGAGAAGTTGTGGTCAAGAAGGTTCCCCACATTACTTTACAATTTTCAGTGGAGGCTTTTATGTGCAGGATAAGGCCCCAAGAATGGAACAAGGGCTCATTGTAAAGTGGGAGCCAAGTTTAGGGCCTCAATTTGGAAACTACGTAACTCCAAGGGCCTTACTTGGCATAAAAACCAAAGTTGTCATTTTTAGGTCCACATTACACCAAAAACTAAAGCTTGACATTGGCTTGGACCAAAAAAATTAGGGCGTTAAGCCTTTGTTATTAAACATAAACACATAATGTAACATGGCATTCAACTATACTATAAAGTAATGGTTAGGTTAATGGTTTTTTTATTTCAATTTTGTGATGTAGCTGAAGTGGCAATCATCCATAAGGTCATTTAGCCAAATTTGGATATATACTAGAGATAAAAGTTTTAAAAGACCAGAATTGTTCTAAATTTTTAGCTACTTGCTAGAATTTATCATAAAAATTTAGTGATTTAGATTTTTTTGGCTTTGAAATCATGTGAATTTGGGTCATTTTTTCCATGAAAAATCCTTCTCAAAAGGAACACATTGGCTAGGTTACATGGTGAGAAACGACCCACCAAAGGAGGCACCATAGCAACCACCAAAGCTAGGTAGTCCAACACCAGCTATTCAAACACCCACTAGTGGAGTCACTAGGGTAGCCACAACACCACTTGTTCAACACCCACTTTTGCTGTTGTATTTCATAGCTGCCAAACTAATTCAACATGCCCCCTTAACAAAGGGAGACCAAGAGTGGATGTAGAAACATAGTGTGGTTCCTATGGACTTGATTTAACATTGTAATGGGAGGGAAATGATGTTGAAAACTTAATTATAAGTCCATATTGCTCATTTACAATTGAGGCTAAAGATTGGACCATGGATTGGTGTGGAAATTGAGTTGCATTTGAGGATGAAATTTCCCCAACCCTAAAAAAAATCCTTTTTTATCTGTGATGGAATAGGTTTTTCTTGTTAGAAACCTCAAGAAGTGAGCAAATTTGAAAATCATGCTTTCAAAATTAACTTAATCATAGTGAAATTAATAACAGTGGCCTTAGGAGTCAAGGCTTATCTATCATACTTGCTATTAATATTTGACATTTTCCCTTGAGATAATATTTAAGGAAATGTGGTTTGGTAGCCCCGGTTTGAATATTTCAAATTGTTGTGATGTAGGAAATTATGAATTTCCATTGTAAAAGGAACCTATGTAGGGAAGTTGACTACAACCAACTTTAGCTTGTCATTTATGCAGTTCTATAATGTAAGGTAGGCATCATATTCATAAGTTGTCTCTTGCCTTGGATTTCTAACATTTGCATTCAATCTCCTTGTTTCACCTTGTTTCGCTTATATGTATTATGGACGTTTGCATTACAATTTTGTTTAGTCATACATTAGAGTTCCAAATATTATTAAATATGTTATAGTGTTACTCCCTTTGATGTATCCTTGATATTGATGGGGTATGGAGTCTCACATGGACATTCACCCTAGTCATTAAAAATGAAGCTGCAAAGTTCATGGAACTAGGCACTTGCTCCTCATGCTTTGTGAAGACAATAAGCTACGTAGGTTGTTAGGGGTGATGCTTGTCACTATGGTTATCAATAGAAAAAAAAGGTGCCTATATAAATTAAGGGGTCACAAAAAAGTGTAATTTGGCAAATAATATTTATCTATATATTAACATAATGTTTGTTTTGTTTTTATGATCACACCTTAACCCTCCCAAATTGTGCGCCCCTTGTTACACTTGTGGTCATTAGAAAGCCCTTGACAAGGTGGTGTGCACATTTGTTATTTTTAAATTTTTGATCCAACAAAAAAATTATTGCATTTAGATTGATTTTTGTTATGACAAATTAACTAATATTTACAAAAATATTTTTTTCACAAATGGTTTTTCTGGAAAGTCATATGTCTTATAGTTTTGAAGAGACATTTGGCTTGGAATATGTTTTATCCTATCATAACAAGTCCTTTTTTTGGGGTAAATTCTTTCCAAGAAGTAGAATTAAAAATAAAAAATAAAAAATGAAGTGAATTTGGAAGGTTTTCATCACCAAAAGTGAGAGAAAAAAAAAGTGAAAATCGCCAATTCCTACATTTGGTTTTGAGTGTGTAGCCATAAGTATAGAAGGTTCACTAAAAAAAAAAATTTCATATTTGGTTTATAGTTAAATGCCAAATCTTCCTAAGGATGATTGCTATTTTTTGTACATCTTATGTATGATCATCACTTGGGCAACATTAAAAATTTCCTTAAAAAATAACATTGATCATCAAGATCATTACAAATGGGTTATTTGGAGGCTCAAATCCTTTTGAGCCTTGAAATCGTTTTCAAAAAGTTGTATCCTTTAAAACTTTGAAAATGATTGAATTGAACCAACAACACAAAGACCCACAACTAGTAAGAGATGGAAATAATGATAAAATTTCCATCACATTGATGGAGTTCTAATATAATGGTGGTTTTGAAGCATACAAAATATATGAATAAACAAAATTGATTGAGCTAGGGCTTCATTTGATGCTTGAATTTTTTTATAAACAACAACCTTTAAATGGAATTAAATGCATCACAACATGAATTTTCAAAATTAACTTGTTCCAAAAGATGAAAATCTAAAGGGTCAAACAAATGTGAGGTGTATGGTAAAGCCAAAGGTTTAAGGATTACTAGAATAAGGGCCCACATGACTCAGAGTTGAGTGCAAGCCCAATTTAGGTAATGCCTTCACCATGGTGTAAGATCATTGCTAGGTTTATTTTTTCCCCCTATACACGATGGTCTAGATGTCAAAAAGGTCATGATTTAGTACATTATTATTATTATTTATTTTTTAAAACAAATGGAAAAGTCCATTGCAAAGAAAGACACCATATAAAAGGGTAGAGGGATTGGGGGAAAACAAACCTAGAATTCAACCAAATCTTGAAAGTTTACCAAGAAATATTACCACTAAAATGTGGTTGATAACACCATTTAACCTTCTAGCCATCATACAAACAAATAGCATGATGCAAACCCCAAACCATATTAAAGGCTTCTAATATTATATTATCATTGTCTAGGTTTTTTTGAATTTGTTGCAACACATCTTGCCATTCAAATGTCCTGTAGTCAATCAACCCTTCCCACATGACTTTTCAGAACTTGGCCTCATGCCATTTGTTGTTGAAGACTAGATCGTTTCTTTCATTCCAAATGGTCCACCTAGTGACTCCGTTAAGTAAGGACCATAAGGAGTTGAATTTTTTAACCCTATTAAATAGATTGTTTGTTGAACAAACATTGTTCAAGCTTCAAAGCTTTTTTTTGACCCAATAGTGTTTAGAGGTAGTCGAAACTAAAAGAGGAATGACAAGGCAAATTCCCATGCCTTGGTAGCTTTTCAACAAAACTAGAATTTATGAGTGACAAGTTCCAGAGTTGCACACTCACTAGATAGGCAATTTGTTGGGATGTTATGATTAGTGTTGGCCCACCAACTATTGACTATAAACACTTGGTGCCATAATAACCTAAGTCTTTCTTGGCTCTATGTTTGCTCTAACAATTCTCCAATTTAATTGAAATTTTTGGGGAACTTTTTTAACACATTGTGGGCAAGAAAACTCCTAGATTTAATTAGTTACTTCCTTTGCTTGGCCATGTAATTCATTAGCTCCACTTGCTTATTCCACTTCCAATTTCCAAGGTCAAATGTGAGATCACCTAAAGCCCATAAGATAATCTCACCATTCCCCCCCTTACACTTATTTTAGTGCAAACTTGGACTCTACTCAAGACCCCTTTAAACACCTAGGTCAGCTAACAACTAAAGTGTTTTGGAATATTCTATAACTATGAATATTTGTATTTCCTTTGGAATGACCACTTTTTATTGAATTGAATTGTTAACATATGGTCAGAACCTTCAAGTAGTAGCAAAAACCCCAATTGGATTAGATGTAATTCCATCATTATGGATACCTAGTTACTCCCCATCACAAGATCTAAGATTTAACTATTTTAGTTCCTTAATCCAACATTCAAGCAAACTACTAATCAGTCGTTGCCAACAACTATATTCCCCTTCTTCCAAACGAAATAAAATTTTCAATTCATCCCAAGAATGGAAGTTTTTGGTTTCAGCTTTCCAAAGATCCTTTAAAGTGCATAAGCCAGACTTGTACAATTCTTGAGCTCTAAGAATGCACAATCCAAATTCCAACCCCTTAAAATTAGAGCCCCACCATATGCTTACCATCTTTATGGCTTTAGCTGTTTGTGATGGGAAAAGTCCAACTTTTCAACCATCCATTTCCAAGCCTTTGAGATCTTCCCCCATACCTTTGATCTTAGAAATGGATTGTGATTTTTGACTAGAGTCTAATTCACTTCAAAGCCCCACTTCATGAGGGTTTGCACATCGTTAAATTGAAACCTAATAAAAGTTTGAAGTTTGAATTGCTAGGTTTTAGGGCTTTGATAACCCATTTACAAAGCAAGGCATCCATAGCTTCTTTTGGGTCAATGAGGCCAAGATTTTCAATACTTTTATTTGCACAACAATCAAATTAGTTTACCTTAGTTTTAGTGCATTGATCACCTCCAACCCATAAAAAGTTCTAGAGTAGATATTTACATTTCCTCGTCAATTTCTTTGTACCCCCCAATATGTTGATGAATAACCACAAGGTTGATGCCAAAACAAAATTGACAACTATGGCCCAACCCACTATCGATAAGTGGATTGTGTTCTAGAATTTTAACTTTGTATGGATCTTTTCAATCAAAAAGGTGTCCACCTCTTTGCCATCCAAACTAATCCTAAAGGGCATGCTGAACATTTTGGATAGTTCATTATTAGGGGCCCACCTCCATTTGAATTTCTTTGTCCATGTCGATTTCTTGTAACTTTGCTTTTGATTTTAATAGGTCATGGACTTCTCCTTGTTTAGCTTCAACCCACTTATGGCTAAAAGAAATTATAACACATTAACAACATTTTATAAGTTCTTTTGTTTTCCCCAATAATTAGGGTTATATCATCAACATACTACAAGATGTTTGTTGCATTATTTTTCCTGATTAAATGTCCCTAAATTTGATAGCCTCTTTGAACATGAAATTCAAAACTTCCCCTACAATAAAAAGACTAGATAGGGAATTAACTCAGGCACCTTTGCCTAACCCACTTTCTATTTTGAACGATTTGGTGATACACTAATTTAAATAGATTGCTTTTGCAACATCCTTGAACAACAATTTTACCATCTTAATGAATTCTTGAACCATTCCCATCTTTGCCACGACATCAAACATAAAAATTCAATTTAGGGAGAAAACTTCTTTGGGTGGACCAGTAGGAACCACTTGAAGGAATGGTTAATGGACCAAAAACACACAAATCATTTTCCTTGGCCTTTTATTTTTATTTTATTCATAAGTTATATCCATATTTCCTCATGTTTATCAATTGCATGCACTAATATATGACTTGGAATTTTTTTTTGAATTAAAAAAATTGGAAATTGTTAAAAATTTGTTTTCTTAATTAAAATGGCCCCTTTAGAAATTGATAGTTTTAACTTTGGAAATTCATAAGCAAATTATAGTTATTCAATTAGTTGCCTAGTAAGTACCTAAAAATAGAATGACTTCCAAATTACCTTAGGAAAAAAATTCTCGATTCATGTTTCAAATTTGTGTTCCTAACCAAAAAGTTGAAGGAAAGATGGCCATGCATTACATTCCTGAAATTTTTTTTAATGAAATGATTAGGAACATCAAAATAAAAAATATTTTTTATGTTATTGGAATTTCAAAATCTATGGAACGTGTAAATGTATTCATTAAAAAAAATTTATGAAAAAATTTATTTAAATGTTTCTTATGATTTTCCAAAGTTCAATGGGTCTAAGAAAATGAAGGTGTGACGTTCCTAGTGGTCCACCCAAGGACACTTTTGCCCTTTAACTTGTCATACACCTTTGCAAAATCCAACTTGAGCATAACCAATGGTTGGTTAATGTTTCATTTGTCAAGAGAACATTGTCCAAGATGAATATGAGTGGCAAAAATGTAGATTGGTCCTTATCTATTACTTCCATGGAGATTGGTTGCAGCTTCATCTAAAAAGTTTTTGCAAAAATCTTGTAGGATGCATTTAACAAGGTGATCGAGTACCAATTGCTAAAATTCTCTTTATATTTAGCTTTGAATAACATGGTGATCAATTTTTTGTCCACCTCGTTAGAACAACCACCATCCTTGATTGTTACTTCAATTATTCGAAAGTAGTTTATACTAATTAGATTTTAGAAAAAGGTGTAAAATTCCATTAGCATGCCATCAGGTCTTGGGGCCTTGTTTTTTCCCATGGAGTTTGTTGTTGTTTAAAGTTCTTCCAAAAAAAAAGGTGTGACAAACTTCTTATTCATCCCTTTGAAATTTTTTTTATGGAGAAAGTCAAAGACCTTATGTCATAGCTCTTTATTCCCAAAATGATATTTTTGGGCTTTATAAAACTTATTGTAGAAGTTGTAGCAAATCCATTCCATCTTTATTTGACTTGTGGTTAACGTTCTTACATCATCCTTAAGGGTAGAAATTCCCACTTTATTAGGCTTTGGTTTAATGGTTACGAAGAAATCCTTGGTTATAATGCAATCCTTTTTTTTCCATGTGAGTCTCACTTTAACATGTTGTCTAGTTGCTTTCACATTTTCCACCTCCTTGATTCTTAGCCTAAGTGTATACGATTGCTATTGTAGCCCTTTGTTTTGAATCGTGTTTTGTAGGTTACTTTGAATGCATTCCAGGTCTTGCTTTAGCTCATACCCCTGTTTGTGGAATTTTGCAACCTTTGTAAAATTCTTTATAAAACTTAATGACTTTCCTTAATTTTGTAAAAAATATAGCCCCTTTTGGTTGGATTTTATGCATTCCTTTTTAACCTTTCCAAAGAATATAGTATTCATTTTCCAACCAAGGTCCCTTGAAAATTTTTAGCAATTTCTAACACACAATTAACAAGATCGTGATTTGTCTTGATTCCATCCCCTTTCTCAAAGTAGTGGGAGCTATTGCTAACTTGGTTGGAGGTTAAGTAGATGGGAATGTAAATTCAATCCAATCTTAGCATAATTTCTTTCCTCCACTCTTCTAATTGTCCCATGAGAGTTTTAGACTTTTATTAGATCTTGTTGGCTCATGGATTTCCAAGGCCAACTTCAAGGCATCCCATGAGAATCTCTCTTTATTTGGGATCAATTTCCCACACATTGAAGATTTATCCTCCTTGTCCTCAACCATGTTTGTGTAATCTGTCACAAATTTTGCCCATATAGGATCCATTAAGATGCGTGTCCCCTTTTTACATGCTGTGATTTGTTATTGTTCGGATGTGTAACCTTCTTTTGCTTTCACGATCCAAAGTAGAACATTAGGCCATATAATTTTTCCAATGTTCATTGCCATATTTCTTTGAAACTTGTGCTCTTCAAAACAAAAAAGTCCACCTATGGACCATGCATGCCTTTTAAGTAATGATTTAGTTTGAAGGTTTTTTTATCTTCATTCAATCTTCAAGGAAAATCAAACCTAATTATTATATGTTTTTCATCGATTTCATGGTTTTTTGCAACTAGTTATTTGTTGTGTTGGATTTTGACATATTAATTTCTTGGAAGCATCAACCCTAATTGTATGCATAATCTACAATTGTCCTATTGTTAAATGGATTGTAGGGCTCTGATACCAACAATGAGGGGGTGCCTTAATATTTAGAAAAACCTTTACCACACCAAATGTTTCAATAATTGTTTATGATACATGGATAATTTTCTCACCAAACTAATAACCAAGCTCAACTTCCTGTAATTTTAAACTATACAACACCAAAACTATGACCTCAAGGGATTCGTTCGCTCAATGACCTCAAGAGCCAATAGATCACAATTGTGGTAGTTCTCCCCTTGAACATAATCCCAAATTGATTGACCCATCCCATCAAATTTCTCCCATTAGCAGTTGGACAAAAAAGAAGGAAGTCATGATATTGCAATATTTCCTTTTGAAACCCAATGGTATTCGCGGAATTCCATTTTCTTCAGAGTTCCCACAAAAGTGTACGTACTTTGTTCCCAATTTAGATTATCTGATACACTTCCCCAACAACCTTGAGAAATTATAACACATTGAACTAGCCACTATGATCACTTAAGAAATTTCTAAACACTATCATCATCTCCCTTGATCTGGCCCTGAATTTTAAAGAATATCTTCTACTCTTACCTTAAAGCTTATACGCAATAGAAGTGTTTGCAACAAGGCAGAAAACCAAAGATCTACAATGGAGCATTCTTCCCCAATTGCACCACAAAGACCATGATAAGTATTGTGCAAACTCACAATTCATCACTTAAACATAGAAAACTTAGCTCTTTGTGTTTCTGCCCCCTTTTAGTCCTAGCAAGGCCTTCCTCTTATCTTCGCATTGCATCTTGCTCTTGCCATTTTTGAAGCACCAACACCGACCATTTTTCCATCATGATCCGCATTTCCTCCAAGAATAAACACCAAGCAGCTAAAAGTCCACTCCATTGCAAAAACCAGCTCAGTAATGCTGTTCTTATTGAGTAACAAGCAGCATTAAACACATGTACATGCAAAGAAACAAACAACACTAAAATGCAAAAGATAACAATAGACATTGGACTATTGGCATCCACAACACTTCATGATGAGTAACTGTTTGGTAGATTGGCAGCTTCTACCAATCACCCCTCAGAAATTAGGGTTATCCCTTTTTCCATATATTCACCTTCATCTCCTCACATAAAAAATTCCAGACACTGGTTTTGACCCTTGAGGGGGCCACAGAAGAAGGGGGGGGGGGATCACAAACCCATGATCGACATTTAACTGAGGTTCTAAAGAATCCAAAGAATCGGGTTAAAAAACCTACCCTAAACTGTTGATTCTTTGTTGATTTTTTCATGAGAACCACTAGGCTTTTTTGGAAATAATTCAAAAACCTGGATCCAGAGACTTTTTTAATTCAGAGACTTTTGGAAAATTAAAGAATTGGAACCAGAGCTTCTATGATTCTATTTTTTTCCATAAAACTGGAATCGAAGGTTCTGCGATTCTAATTTTTTTCATAAAACTAGAATTGGCAAATCTTTTATTTCTAAAATTCACGAGAATCACTAGTTTTTTATCACAAATTTCAAAACCCTGGAAAGGGAGGTTTTCATAATTTAAAAAATATTAAAGAACTTGAATCGGAGGTTTTGGAATTCTGAAATTTTCCATAAAATCGAAACTGGAGATTCTTAACAAAATAAAAAAACCACCCAACAAACACTAGTTGTAACATCACACTTCTCACACATTTAATAAGTACATTTAAGAGGAGTACTGGTTCGTACTAGTTTGGTACAAGCGCCTGATTTGGTGGCTTTGAACCATCAATTCTAATTTTAATTAGTAAAAATCGAATTGTAAGTGTGTCTGATTTTTGAAACTAAAATTATAACCTTTTAAAAACCAGACTTGGAACCGGGTTCCTAGTTCTATTTATTTGTGGAACCAGGGTCAAAACTAAAACTTTCCCCCCAAAAAAGAAAAAGAACTGAGGGCTAACCAGAGGTTAACCAGAAATTAACCACCATTTTTGATTTGGGTTACTTAAAATAGGACAAGAACTGGGTCTAATTTTCAGAACTGAAGTCAAAAATAAATTTTTAAATGACCATAATTGTTTTAATTTACTCTTTAGAACTGGAACAGGACGCTCTTCATAAGAGTAAACAATGGCCCAACATGTGTTCCTACCTTAAGGTCCAAATTACCTACTTTCAAAATGAGGAAGTGACCTGTTGGCCCTCTGCCAATGAGCTTGAGTTGGGGATGCAAATGGCTTTTCAGGTTGGGTCTATTGTCATGCTTCAAAATAACAAAAAGAGAAAAAGCAAGTGGGTGAGAAGTACTTGTGGGGTTTTTGGGCTTGCCTCTATCCTTAAAATTTGATCAAACTAGGTCTGAAACAATCAAGAAGGTCCTCATTTGACAAAAACTTGTAAGTTCCTTTCACTCAATGAATAAAACAGCAAAATGACCTTCCACTTTGGTAGTCAGTTCTTATCAGGTTCAAAAGTGCAATCAATATTTGATTCGTATCGGAAGTGGAAGGTCACTTTCTCATTCTTTTCATTAGGCAAAAGAAACTGATAAGTTGTGGAAGGTTGTTTCAAATTGAACTTACAATTTGGAACCCTTTACAAACAAAACTTTGTTGCAATGGATCTTTATTTGAAAAGTTCCCAATCCACATTAGGAACACATATTAAAACAACAAAGGCACCTATTAGGTTTTCCACCGAAACAACTGTCTAGAGCATCTATGCCACTCTTTGATGGGTATTGGTTTTCTTAAAACCCAAGGACAAGGTGTAGAAACATTAAGATTCAATTACATATTTTATGGGCTCAAAGGCATGCCCTCTGAATCCATAACTCTTTTATGATAAAAATGTGGAGCATGTACTTTATAGTTGTTTAAATGGGACATCATTACATCTTTGTGTAGTTGTTAAAAAGAACAAACACCTTGTACACATATCAACTTCAATAATCCATAATGCACTTCACTATTTAAAAAAAATCTCTTTGTATTTGAAAGCACCCTCCCACACAAAAGATGCTTTCATCAATGGAAGGAAGCCTGCACCATTTGAATGAAAGACCTTTTGTACCTTTTATACTTGATGCTGAGAGTGGCTTCGTCTTGTCAACCTCCCCTATTTTTCACGTATCCCCTTGGGAAATTAGGCTTGGCCCTTTGGAAGAAAGGCCCTACCCTTTACACATAACTACTTAAAATGGCATCAACTTTCCAAGTGTTTTAAGTTTAATGTTTTAACCATGCACTATTCCCTCTATGTTTAGTGGTTATTATAGAATTTTGTTCCCTAATGTAGGTGGTCACAGACCTAGATATCTCCAATTTGGAGAATATTAGCTATTTTGGGTTTACTTGAAGATCCAACCATGGGACTATTTATACAAAGACACCATCCAGCTTATAGTTTGGAATGCCTATCATTAATGTTCATGCCACATAAAAAGCTCCAGGCAAAAAATTCCCTCCACGTTGTTAGTTGTCCTTCCATTTGTATTAAAGGCTTACAGTATTTAACTTGAAGTGAAGGGGTATGATGGTGGAGAGGAAAGCTAATCCATAATTGAGGAGTCCCATTTATGGCCTTACAATTACATAATTGTGATGGATTTAAGTTAATGTCACAGGCCAAACTTCGTCCCCTCTTGGGCTTGAAGTGAGCATGCCATGGCAGCCACTTGCATATCCTAGTTGTATGTGGGGTTAAGCTAGCTTACAACCAAACAATTAATGGGTGTCAGATGATCCCTTTCAAACAGGTCATGAGTTGATATCAAATTGAATGTAGATTGGTAACGTCATCCCTTCTTAGGCTCTAAGTGAACATGTCATGTCAACTCCTTGCATGTCCAAGCTGTATGTGAGGTTGTTTCCTCTTGGGCTTTAAGTGAGCATGTTGTGTACACTACTTGCACATCCAAGCTGTATGTGGGGTTAAGCTAGCTTATGGCCCAACAAT
>Ga0116230_10000989_pt1 | contig 25965 bp, 22 predicted proteins | sample S1TSphfallax_3_FD_88678 | JGI IMG/M metagenome (GOLD analysis project Ga0116230, IMG submission 88678) | Host-associated microbial communities from peat moss isolated from Minnesota, USA - S1T2_Fd - Sphagnum fallax MG | ecosystem: Host-associated > Plants > Peat moss > Unclassified | place... | reverse complement strand
TGCCGCGCAATTCACAGAAAAAGCGCTCGAATTTCTGCTGGCAGCCCCTGAGCCTGAACCCGTGACCGCGAAACCGCCGCGCAAACCACGCGTGAAGAAGGTTCAGGCCAGCGCGGCACCTGAGCCCGAGGTGGTCGAGGCTCCCGCTCCAGTTGTTACGCCGGCCAAGGCCGCACCGAAGAAAGAAGCTATGAAAAAGGAAGCTCCTGAGAAGAAAGCTCCTGAGAAGAAAGCTCCGGAGAAAGAAGCTCCTAAGAAGGCAGCTCCTGAAAAAGAACCCGCCAAGAAAAAGCCCGTTGCCAAGGCAGCGCCCAAAAAAGCCCCAGCTAAAAAGGCTCCGGTGAAGAAAGCGGCACCGAAAAAGGCCGCCACGAAGAAGGCGGCAACGAAGAAACTCGCTGTCAAAAAGACCCCAGCCAAGAAGACCGTGGCCAAAAAGACTGTGGCCAAGAAGAGCGTCATCAAGAAGGCCCCGGTTAAGAAAACCGTTGCGAAGAAAGCCGTCAAAAAGGCGCTCTCATCGCGCAAGACAGGTCCGGTTAAGGCTGCCCCTAAGTCCGTGAAGAAGATAGCTGCGAAGAAGACAGCCGCGAAAAAGACAAAGCGGCGCTGAGTTGCAGCGGGCTTAAGAATAGCGCCGGAAATCGCCGCTTTAGATCACGATGGTTTCGGACGAAATCATCGTGATTAATTAAAAACTTAGCGCGGGATGCCGACGGAAAACCGGTATGCACTTTTCATCATCCCGCTCAAGTGGTTTTCGGCCAGTCTACCGGCTTTAACGGCCGTCTGGGATTAAAGTGCGCGATATTTCCGGTGCACATAGGTTAGGCATTCGCTTTCCGGACCAAAGGCCACGGCTTCGACAGCGCCGATGACGACAAAATGGGTCGTCACATCTTTGGCCTCGACCAGACGGCAATCGAAAGAAGCGAGCGCCGTCGCAAGTACAGGGGCTCCCGTTGCGAGCTTTGTCCAGGCGCCCGTTTTGAATCGCTCTTCAAGATGTTCATCGGTGCGGCCCGCGAAAATATTCGAGAGGCTTTCGTCCGGGGGCGCCAGCGTATTGATACAAAAGGCCCCGTTGGCGATCATGCGCGCAGCCGAAGGAGATGTCTTATTGATGCAAAACAGCATCATCGGCGGTTCCACCGTGATGGAGGTCACGGCCGTCGCTGTGATACCGCCAAGCCCCGCGGGCCCATCCGTCGTGACAATATTGACCGCGGCCGCGAAGCGGCTCATCGCTTCCTTGAAATGCGCAGGATCGACGCCAGAACCGGGAGCGGCAACAGTCAATTCAGCCATGATACACCTTATTTAATTGTTTCGGCTTCGCCCTTCGAAAGGCTCACTCAGCCTTTGATAGCAAAGGCATGGGAAGAAAACAAAGCTTCAAATCCCCGCCTGAAGCAGGATCAGTTCAAACAGGATAGACCTTCGGCATGGAAATCTTCCTGCAGCAATTGATCAATGGACTGACGCTTGGCGCTATCTACGGCTTGATCGCGATCGGCTATACGATGGTCTTCGGCGTGATCGGCATGGTGAATTTCGCGCATGGCGACGTCTTCATGCTGTCGACCTTTATTGCACTGATCATATTTCTGCTGCTCACGCAGCTTTTGGGATTGGACTCGATCTCCGTCGATCTGATCATCGTGCTCGCGGCGGCGATGGCCATCACCGGCCTTTGGAACTTCATGATCGAGCGGATCGCCTACCGGCGCTTGCGGTCATCGTTTCGATTGGCACCCTTGATCTCGTCCATCGGCATGTCGATCTTCCTTTCGAATTTTGTCGCGCTCGCGCAAGGGCCGCGCAACAAGGCCGTTCCATCGGTGCTCGACGACGTTTTCAAACTGACGCGGGGCCATGGCTATGACGTCACCTTGTCGCTGAAGCAGATCCTCATCGTCGCGGCCGCGGTGCTTCTGCTCTACGCGCTCTGGTATGTTGTCGAGAAAACGCCGCTCGGGCGGGCTCAGCGCGCCTGCGAGCAAGACCAAGGAATGGCCGCGCTGCTGGGCGTCGATGTCGATCGCACAGTGTCGGCGACTTTCGTCATCGGCGCGATGCTCGCCGCGGCGGCCGGCGTGCTCTACATGCTTTATTATGGCGTCGTGAATCCCAATGACGGCTTCATCGTTGGTGTGAAAGCTTTCACGGCGGCGGTCCTTGGCGGTATCGGCTCCTTGCCCGGTGCCGTGCTCGGCGGCCTGCTGATCGGCCTTGTTGAAACCTTTTGGGCCGCCTATTTCTCATCCGACTATAAGGATGTCGCGGCCTTCAGCGTGCTCGCCATTACATTGATCTTTTTGCCGCGCGGGCTTTTCGGCCGCGCCGAAGTCGAGAAGGTCTAGGGCGTGGGATCAAAGCGCTTGAACATCCTTAAAAGCGCCGGGCTCGCCGCGCTTATCATGTCCGGCCTCGCATTTCCGATTGTCGCCTATCACGCCGATATGGATTTGACGCGCGGGCTCTTCCTCGAAAGCCGCTGGCCGCTGGTTTTCGCTTTGATTGCCGGCACCTTTGTTCTGAGCTTGTTGAGCTCATTCCTCCGCGCCTGGAGACGCAGCAAGCAGGCAGCAACCGTGCCTGCGAAAACGGCCCGCACCGTTTCAAAGCGCGCCTTACGTCTCATCAGTTTCGCTGGCATCGGCGCGTTGATGGCCTTCCCGCTCGCCTGCGTCTTCACGCTCGGCCCCGCGGGCTCCCTTAAATGGATCGATAATTACGGGATTCAAATCCTGATCTATGTGATGCTCGGCTGGGGGCTGAATATCGTTGTCGGACTCGCTGGCCTGCTCGATCTCGGCTATGTCGCCTTCTATGCCGTTGGCGCCTATGGCTATGCGCTTCTCTCGACCGATCTTGGCTGGCCATTTTGGATCTGCCTGCCCATCTGCGGCCTCATCGCGGCCGTCTTCGGCATAGCGCTTGGCTTTCCCGTCTTGCGCCTGCGCGGCGATTATCTCGCGATCGTGACTTTGGCCTTTGGCGAGATCATCCGCGTCGTGGCCCTCAATTGGACCGCGCTGACCAATGGCGACGCAGGCATCAGCCGCATTCCGCGCATCACATTTTTCGGCATTCCTTTCAGCAAGGGCGAAGACGGTTTCGCGGCCCATTTCGGGCTGCCCTTCCTGCCCATCGAACGGACTGTCTTTCTCTATTATCTCATTCTCGCCCTCGCGCTTTTGACGAATTTCATCACCATGCGCCTGCGCCATCTGCCGCTCGGCAGGGCCTGGGAGGCTTTGCGCGAGGATGAGATTGCCTGCCGCGCGCTTGGCATCGATACGGTCGCCGCGAAACTCTCAGCCTTCGCCATTGGCGCTTTCATCGCAGGCATCGCCGGCGCCTTCTTTTCTGTGCGGCAAGGTTTCGTCTCGCCATCGAGCTTCGGTTTTATTGAATCAGCGACGATCCTCTCGATCGTCGTTTTGGGCGGCGCTGGCTCGCAATGGGGCATCGTGCTGGCCGCGATTCTCATCATCGGCGGGTCTGAGTTCTTACGCGAACTCGACGTGCTGCAGGAATACTTCGGCTACACGTTCGATCCGACGCAATATCGCATGCTGCTCGTCGGTCTCGGCATGGTCGCCATGATGAATTGGCGGCCGCGCGGCCTTGTGGCGGCGCGTCAACCATCGCTTTTTCTCAAGAGACCAAAGCCCGTCGCAACAGAACTCATCGCAGAAGGCCGCGGCTGATGCCAAAGCCTCTGTTAAAAGTAGAACATCTCAGCATGCGCTTCGGCGGATTGACCGCCGTGGATGATGTAAGTTTCGCGGCTAATGAAGGTGAGATCACGGCGTTGATCGGACCGAATGGCGCAGGTAAGACCACGCTCTTCAATTGCATCACCGGTTTTTATAAGCCTGACGCCGGACGCATGATCTTGTCGCAAGGCATCACCGAGCCAGAAGACATCGAAAAGCTGACGCGCTCAGGGCGCCGCCACGCGGCCTTGGCCGCAGGCAGCATCTGCCTCTTGGAACGCATGAGCGATACGGAGATCGCGCGCCGTGCAAGGATCGCACGCACTTTTCAAAACATCCGGCTTTTCGCGGGCATGACGGCGCTCGAAAACCTGATCGTCGCATGCCACAATCCATTGATGGCGGCGTCTGGATATACGGTGTTAAGTTTGCTCGGCCTTGGCTCTTATGGTGCTCGCGAAAAGGACGCTCTCGAAACGGCGAAATATTGGCTTGCAGAGATCGGACTGCTTGACCGCGCCGATCACGCGGCGGGCAGCCTCTCTTATGGCGCGCAAAGGCGGCTCGAAATCGCCCGCGCGATGATGACAAAACCTCTGCTTCTTTGTCTCGACGAACCCGCCGCCGGATTGAACGCGGCGGAGTCTGCCAAACTCAACGAGCTGCTGCATGCCATTCGCGATAGGCATGACGCCTCCATCCTGCTGATCGAACATGACATGTCAGTCGTTATGACGATCTCGGATCATGTCGTCGTGTTCGATTACGGCCGTAAGATCGCAGAAGGAACCCCTTCCGCCATTCGCAAGGACGAAGCCGTCATCGCCGCCTATCTCGGCGTTGAAGATCAAGACCTGCATAACGCGGGACTGGCGGCCGGAGCATGAGCGCGGAGCCATTGTCATCGCCGCTTTTATCGGTTGAAGGCGTCACCGCTTTCTATGGGCCAGTCGCGGCATTGAAGGGCATCGATCTTCACGTTCAGCGCGGCGAGATCGTGAGTTTGATCGGTGCGAATGGCGCCGGCAAATCCACTCTGATGATGACGATCTTCGGCCGGCCAAATGCACGGGACGGCCGCATCCTGTTTGCTGGCGAGGACATCACGCATCGAAAGACACATGAGATCGCCCGGCACGGCCTCGCGCAAGTGCCCGAAGGCCGCCGCATTTTTCCGCGCATGACGGTTTTGGAAAATCTGCAAATGGGCGCGCAAGCTGGCAGACCTTGGTTCAGCCAAGACCTTGACCGCGTTACCGCGCTTTTTCCCTGGCTGCGCGTCCGCGCCCATCAACGCGCCGGTACACTTTCAGGCGGCGAGCAGCAGATGCTAGCGATTGGCCGCGCCTTGATGAGCCGGCCGAAGCTGCTTCTTCTCGATGAACCTTCGCTTGGCCTCGCGCCCTTGATCGTCAAACAAATCTTCGAGGTGCTGGACAGGTTAAATCGCGATGAGGGCCTCACTCTGTTTCTCGTCGAGCAAAACGCCTATCACGCTTTGCGGCTGGCGCATCGCGCCTATGTCATGGTCAATGGAAAGATCAGCGCGTCGGGGGCCGGGTCCGAACTCTTGAGCCGCGACGATATTCGCGCTGCTTATCTTGGCGGGGTCTGATGCCAAGCTTTTTCACGCCCGGTTTTCTCATTCTGACGCTTGGCTTCGGCGGCCTCGCTGCCATCATGAGCGGCCGTGCGCTGTCGTTCATTTGGCAGCCGCGCTGGTATCTCGTGCCGGCGGCGCTCTTGCTCGCAGCCGCCATCCGGTTTCTGCATTATGCTTTGCTGCAAGAGCCGCTTTTATCAGGCGCGGCCTATGCCGGCGATTTTGGCCTGCTCTTTTGTCTGGCCTGGCTTAGTTTCGCATGGACACGAAGAAAACAAATGAAAAGGCAATATGGCTGGCTCATTCCTGGAGAACATTAATGCGCGCTGGAGCAGCGGATTTGCAACCGGACATTGGGAGGGTAAGCCCGGCCATGAAGCAATCGAAAGGCCGCCGCTTTAAGATCTTCGGCCTCTTTTTCCTTTTCATGTCTTGCTTGCCCGCTTCGGCGCTAGTTCCTCTGCCCGTACCTACACCGGTACAGCTCAAGATCGGTGTCGGCGGCCCCATGACAGGGCCAGATGCCGTCTTTGGATCGCAATTGCGTTTCGGCGTCGAGCAGGCGATCGAAGACATCAACGCGAATGGCGGCATTCTTGGCAAAAAGCTCAAAATCGCCATTGGCGATGACGCAGCAGACCCGAAGCAAGGTGTGTCTGTCGCCAACCGCTTTGTCAGCGATGGCATCAATCTTGTGGTCGGTCATTTCAATTCGGGCGTGACCATGCCTGCGACCGACATCTATGCCGAAAACAATATTTTGGACATCACACCCGCTTCGACCAATCCGCAAATCACCGACCGCGGATTGGAAACGATCTTCCGGACCTGCGGCCGCGACGATCAGCAGGCCATCGTCGCCGCCAAATATCTCGCAAGCTTGAAGGATAAGAAGATCGCTTTCCTCCACGACAAGACAACCTATGGCAAGGGCCTCACAGATGAGACGCGCAAGGATCTTTTAGCGCTTGGCGTGAGCGATGTTCTTTATGAGGGCGTCAATAAAGGCGAGAAGGATTATTCGGCTGTCGTCTCAAAAATTAAGGCGTCGGGTGCGGACATTGTCTATTGGGGCGGCTATCACACCGAAGGCGGCTTGATTGTGCGGCAGATGCGCGATCAAGGCGTCACCGCGACCTTGATGGCTGGCGACGGACTGGCCTCCGACGAATATGCCGCGATTGGCGGCCCTGGTGTCGAGGGAACATTGATGACCTTCCCGCCCGACCCGCGCAACCGGCCGGAAGCCGCCGATGTCGTTGCAAAGTACAAGGCAAAGAATATCAACCCGGAGACCTATACGCTTTACTCTTACGCAGCCGTCGAGATCATCAAACAGGCCGCCGAGGCAGCGAAGTCGCTCGACCCTTTAGAGATCGCCAAAGCCATGCACTCCGGCATGAATTTCAAAACAGTGATCGGCGATTTGTCCTATGACAAAAAGGGCGACGTGACCCGCGCCGATTATACTGTTTTTATCTGGCGCAAAGGGCCTGACGGCAAAATCAGCTATTACGAATTGGACAAGCAGAGCTAATCATTCAGAGAGCGGCGCCGCGCTCACCCCAGAGTGGCAAGGCCCGGAAATGTCTCAAGAAGCCAGAACGACAGATTTTGCAGCGAGCCTGTCAAAAAGGCGATCCCGGTCAAAACCAGGAGCACACCGACGATACGCTCGACCTTGCCGAAATGCTTTTTAAAGCGCTTGAGAAAACCCATGCAAGGCTCAATGGCGAGCGCCGCCAGCAGAAACGGTACGCCAAGCCCCAACGAATAGACCGCCAAAAGGCCCGCGCCCTTGCCGAGCGTCTCCTGCGATGCCGCGACAGCGAGAATGGCGGCCAGGATCGGACCGATGCAAGGCGTCCAGCCAAAGGCAAAGGCCAGCCCCATGACATAGGCGCCCCAAAGACCTATGGGACGGTTCACTTGGAGGCGCGCTTCGCGATAGAGAAAACCGAACTTGAAGATCCCTAAGAAGTGCAGCCCCATGAGAATGATGGCAATGCCTGCGAGTGCTGAAAGCGTCGCAAGATGTTCACGCAAAACCTGGCCGAAGACGGAAGCTGTGGCACCCAATGAGACGAAAACAGTCGAGAAGCCGAGGACGAAAAGCACGGCGGCGATAAAGACATCACGCCGTGCCCTGCCCTCGCGTTGCGTCGCGACCTCTTCGATCGTCGTGCCCGCGATAAAGGTCAGATAAGGCGGAACCAGCGGGAGCACGCAAGGGCTCAGGAAGGAAAGAAGGCCCGCAGCCGCGGCAGCCGAAAAAGTAACATCAATCGCCATGGCTGCTTCTAGCAAAACCTCCTTCAGGAAGCATGGCCTTTCGAAGCGCATCGCACTTTTTTTCTGACATTTAAGATATTGGCTAACGCGGCTTTCCCGTGCAATCGGCAAGGGTCCTTATTTCATAAGCACTTGATTTAAAGTGACTTTAAAAATCAAAGCTTTGTCTTGAGCAGAGCCCGATGTGCCCCTTCAGCCGCATGATCACAAATTCGTTTGCAGACGGCCGGGAAGCCCGCATCCGGCAAGACATTTTTAGCTGAACCGGGTTATGACATATCGATGATTTTCCGGGTTTTTCCCCTCAAGCAAAGCGTAGCGGCCGGCAAGCCGTTTTTGTCCCATGCGCAAGGACCAGCCGCATGGGAATGATGATCGCGTTTGTTTGCAACATCATGTTCAATTTCGTGATCGGACTTCTGGTCGCGAAATTTCTCGGTCCCGAGGAATATGGACGTTTCGCCCTTTCGCTCGCCACCGGCATGGCGGTGCAGGCAGCCTTCTTCGACTGGCTCCGGCTGGGCGCCACGCGATTTTATTCCGAACGCCTCAGAACGGAAGACCCGGCCCTCCGCGCTACCCTCGATCTCGGCTTTATTATTCTCAGCTGCGGTCTGGCGGCAGGGGCAACCGCCCTGCTGCTCTCGGGCGTGCATTTCCCGCTTTCTGATAGCCTTATCGCCTTGGCCATCAGCGCTGCCATTTCAAATGGCCTGTTTGATTATGCCTCGGCTTTAGTCCGCGCCCGTTTCCATAATAAGCTCTACATGCGGCTTGTTATCGTCAAAAATATCCTCTCGCTCTTGCTCATCGGCGGGGGCGCCTTTTGGTTCGGCTCAGCGAAAATGGCGCTCATCGGCGGAGTCCTGAGCCTCAGCGGCACTGTGATCATGGCACGGGGCGCATTGCGCGATCCAGGAGCGACACCGCGCTGCGCCAAAACCTCGATTGCTTCGTCGCTCGCAGCCTATGCTCTGCCGATCGTTGGCGCCAATTTGCTTTATATGATCATTCCACTCGCCAACCGGTCCATCGTTACCGTGCTTTACGGGTTCTCTGAGACCGGTCAATTTTCACTCGCTTATGATATTGGCACAAAAGCCGTCGCGGCGATCGGCTCAACGCTCGACGTGTTTTTGTTTCAAATCGCAGTCGCGGCGCATGAGCGGCATGGCGCGGACCGGGCCCGCGAACAGATCGGGCGTAATTTGGCGATCGTCATCGCGATCCTTCTGCCGGCTTGTACCGGCATTTGGCTAGTGCTGCCGTCGATCGAGCGCTTGATCGTTCCGGAACAATATCGCGGGCCATTCGGTGAGCTTCTGCCGCTGATGATGACCGGTCTCTTCTGTTCTGGCCTCATTCAATTTGGGATCAACCCGATCTTTCAGATCGCCAAGCGGACAGGCCCCCTGATCGCCGCGGCGGCGACAGCCTGCCTTGTCGATCCGCTGCTGCTTTTTATCCTGCCGCGCAGCGCGGACGCATCGAGCCTTGCGATCGCACAAGCTGGTGCTTTCCTCGCCGCGCTGATCGCTTTGATCACCTTCGCTTGCGCCTCAAAGCCGCAATGGCCTTCGGTGCGCGATCTCGCGTCGACGGCGCTCGGCACAGCGGCCATGGCAGCGGCGCTTTTGCCGCTAAGGATGCAAGAGCCCGGCCTCGTGACGCTCGCGGTGCAAATCGCCGCTGGCATCTTCGTCTATGCGCTCTTTGTCGTGATGCTGGATATCGCCGGCCTGCGCGGCCTCGTGCTCAACTATCTACGGCCCATGGTGCAGCGGCTGCGCACGCTCTAATGCTTATTCAGCGCATCAGCAGCGTCACCCAGCCGTCGATTTCGAGACGATGGATGAGCTTCAGCCTTTGGGCGCCATAGGCAGAGACAACGCCCGGAACGTCCCGCGCGAGAAGGCCTGAGAGAATGATCTCGCCATCCTGCGCCATATGCTGCACGACGGCTGGCGCCAGGCGGCGCAATGGCCGCGCCAGAATATTGGCAAAGACAAGATCATAAGGCGCCCCGGCCGCGAGTGCAGGATGCGCAAGACCCGCCGCCACGACCGGGCGCACATAGGCCGCGGCCCGATTCAGTCTCGCATTGGCCGTGGCCGCCGCCACTGAAACGGGATCAATATCGCCCGCATGCACTTTGCAGCGAAAGAGACGCGCCGCTGCGATAGCAAGCACACCGCTGCCGGTTCCGAGATCGAGAATGGCGCGCGGCTTGCGCCGTTTCGCGACACGATCGAACATCAAAAGGCAGCCGCGCGTCGAACCATGATGTCCTGTGCCGAAGGCAAGCGCCGCCTCGATTTCAAGGCCAATGTCGTTTTGTTGAACCTCGGCACGGCTATGAGACCCATGCACAAGGAAACGCCCGGCCCGCACGGGAGCCAGACCTTCGAGCGAAGATGCCACCCAATCCTTTTGATCGACACGGGAGAAAACCACTCCGGCGGCGGCCTCGGCGCCGGCGGCGGCTTCAACCAGGGCGCGAACATCCTCTTCGACAGGCGGACGGCCGAAATAGACTTCAACGATCCAAGGAACTTGTTTCCAATCCCTGCTGTCCGTTGTCTCTTCAAAAGCAGCGGCCGCGGTTTCCGCCGGATCGTAAGTTTCAACGATGATATCGGCGATGCGGCGCGCCGTTTCCTCATCGCATCGGAGCCGCATGAGATGGGCAGCTTGATTGGGGGGCAGACCTTCGAGCATATGCGCCGGTAGCACGCGCCGCCGGCACTCGCAAGAAATGCGGAAGGCTCCCGCCTCGCGCCGATGTCATTGGCGTGTCGAACGGACCCGTCTATGCTGGCGGGATGATCTCGCTTTCCCGGCTTCCTTTCATTATGCTTTGCTTGGCTACGCTCACCGCCAGCCCGCTCGCGGCGCAGGAAACACAGCAAAAGGAAACCCCAGCAAAAGAGCCGGCCGTACCAGAGCCGCCGCTTCCAATGCAGAAAATACCGCTTGATATTCCAATGGAAGCCTTTGGGACGGCTCATCCCGAATGTGTGGAATGGACCGATACCTGCCGGAGCTGTGCGAAGGATGCTCAAAACAGAGTTTCCTGTTCGACACCCGGCATCGCCTGCCTGCCGGAAGACATAACATGCAAGAAGGAACGGCAATGACAGCGAGGGTGCGCTTTGCCAGTTTTAAGACGGAGCGGCCATCGCTTTGATGATTAAGACATTAGGCTGGGCCCTCACGGCCGTGGCTGCGCTTTACGCCGCGTGCCTCGTGGCCTTGGCCTGGCAGCAGCGCTCCTTTCTCTATCTTCCAATGCGTGAAACCATGTCTCCGGCGGAGGCTGGTTTTGCAAAAGCAGAGGTGCTTTCGCTTCAAACGGCGGATCAGGAAAAACTCAACACCTGGTATGTAGAAGCCAAAAACGGCAAGCCGCTTTTTCTCTATTTCCATGGCAACGCGGGTGGTCTTTCCGATCGTGCCGAGCGGTTCAAACTCATGACGGCCGATGGCGATGGACTGCTCGCTATCGCCTATCGCTCTTATTTTGGCTCGACAGGGACGCCGACCGAGGCAGGCCTCAATATCGATGCGGAGACAGCCTATGCCGAGGCCCTGCGGCGCGGCTATGCGCCTGAACGCATTGTCATCGTTGGCGAGTCGCTTGGAACTGGTGTCGCCATCGCGCTGGCTGCGAAGAAGCCTTGCGCCGCGCTCATTTTGGATTCACCTTTTACATCAGCACTCGATGTGGCGGCCAAAACCTATTGGATGTTTCCCACGCGTCTTTTGATGCTCGATCAATATCATTCAGACCAGTTGATCGGCACTATCCATGTCCCCGTCTTGCTCCTGCATGGCACGCAAGACGGGGTCGTTCCTTTTCAATTCGCAAAAACGCTTTTCGAACTCGCCAAAGAACCCAAGACTTTCATCGCCGTTCCCGGCGCCGGACATCTCGTGCTCGGGCGGCCCGATGTTTTACCGAGGGTGATGCAGTGGGTTGATGCACAGCTTAAAAACGCCTCCCGATGAAAGGCGGTTTATCTCGCTATTGTTAAATAAGTTCCGGCAAGCTTATCCACACACTATCCACAGCGTCAAAAGCCGCTTCTCCACAGGCCTGTCCACACTCATCCTGGCTGCAGAAAGCTCTCCAGCACCATTTTGCGGCCAGCCTTGTCGAAATCGACCGTCAGCTTATTGCCATCGACAGCCGCGACAGCGCCATAGCCAAACTTGATGTGAAACACTCGCACGCCCTTGGCGAAAGACGAGCCGATGGAAGACTTGGCGACGAGCTCGCCTTCGATCGTCATCGGGCCGCGCGAAGCCACACGGGTTTGCGTTTTAGCCGCCGCCCGGCGCGGTTTCGCACCGTCAAAATGGCTTTGCTCCTCTTCAACGCCAGAACCACCCGCGCGGCGCTGCGCCCGCTGCCAGCCAGGCGTCGAATAGGAAGACGCATAAGAGTCCATATTGGCGAAACGCGATTGCGCATAGCCGCCATAAGCGGCACCCGTCGGCGCTTCGACCACCTCGACGTGATCGGCTGGAAGCTCATCCAAAAAGCGCGAGGGAATCGTCGTCTGCCAGAGGCCGTGAATCCGGCGATTGGTTGCAAAATAAATCTTCGCAATGCGCTTGGCGCGCGTCAGCCCGACATAAGCAAGACGGCGCTCCTCTTCGAGCCCGGCGCGCCCGGACTCATCAAGCGAGCGCTGATGCGGAAACAGCCCTTCTTCCCAGCCCGGCAGGAACACACATTCGAACTCAAGGCCTTTCGCAGCATGCAGCGTCATGATGGAGATGCGCGCACCCGCGTCCTTATTATCGACATCCATCACGAGCGAAATATGTTCGAGGAAGGCACCGAGATCCGGGAACTCTTCCATCGAGCGCACAAGCTCTTTCAAGTTTTCTAGCCTGCCCGCCGCTTCCGCCGTGCGATCCTTCTGCCACATGTCGGTATAGCCGGATTCTTCCAGAATCGTTTCAGCCAATTCGCCCTGCGGCTTTTGATCGATGAGGCTCGCCCAGCGGTCGAAATCGATAAGCAGCGCTCGCAAAGTCTGTCTTTGCTTTGGCTTCAACTCCTCCGTCTCGATCATGACGCGCGCGGCCTGCATCAGCGGAATGCGGGCGCGCCTCGCATGATCGTGCAGGAGCTGCAAAGTGGCATCGCCGAGGCCGCGTTTCGGCACGTTGAAAATACGCTCGAAAGCCAGATCATCCGAGGGCTGCGCGACGCAGCGCAGATAGGCGAGCGCATCGCGAATTTCAGCGCGTTCATAAAAGCGCGGACCGCCGATCACCTTATAAGGCAAGCCAAGTGTGATGAAGCGCTCTTCAAATTCGCGCATCTGAAACGAGGCCCGTACAAGAATGGCGACTTCGTCGAGACTCATCTCCTTGCGCTGCAAGCGTTCGATTTCTTCGCCGATGCCGCGCGCTTCTTCTTCCGAATCCCAGACGCCGGTGACTGTTGGCTTTTCGCCCGCGACATCATCGGTGAACAAAGTTTTACCGAGACGGCCTTCATTATGCGCGATGAGATTGGCCGCGGCCGCGAGAATATGCCCGGTCGAACGATAGTTTCGCTCCAGGCGGATGATCTTAGCGCCCGGAAAATCCTTCTCAAAACGCAAAATATTATCGACCTCGGCACCGCGCCAGCCATAAATCGACTGATCATCATCGCCGACGCAGCAGACGTTGTGGCGCCCCTGTGCGAGCAGCCTCAACCACAAATATTGGACGGTATTCGTGTCCTGATATTCATCGACGAGCATATAGCGGAAGCGCTCTTGATAGGTTGTGAGCACATCGGGATTGTCGCGCAGGAGCCGCAAACATTCGAGCATGAGATCGCCGAAATCCGTGGCGTTCAGGATTTTCAACCGTTCCTGATAATGCGCGTAAAGCTCGCCGCCTTTGCCATTGGCAAAGGCTTGCGCTTCGCCCGCGGGCACATGCGCGGGATCAAGGCCCCGGTTCTTCCAAGCGTCGATTTGATAGGCGAGCGAGCGGGCGGGCCAGCGCTTATCGTCAATATTCGCAGCCTGCAAAACTTGTTTCAAAAGCCGGATTTGATCGTCTGTATCGAGAATGGTGAAATCGGATTTTAGCGACACCATTTCGGCATGACGGCGCAGGATTTTCGCCGAGATCGCATGAAAGGTCCCAAGCCAAGGCATGCCTTCCGCCACAGGCCCAGCAAGAAAAGCGATGCGCTCTTTCATTTCCCGCGCGGCCTTGTTGGTGAAGGTCACGGCGAGAATTTCATGCGGCCTGGCCCGGCCTGTTGCGAGAAGATGCGCGATCCGCGTCGTCAGCACGCGCGTCTTGCCGGTTCCGGCACCTGCCAGAACAAGCACTGGGCCATCCGCCGCCTCGACCGCTTCGCGCTGCTCGGCATTCAGCCCATCGAGATAGCGGGCATGGCTAGACGACGCCGCGCGCGCGCGCGCGGCGATCCCGCCTTCCTGTAAGGCATGCGGTTTGATCGCTGCCTGCTCCGCTCTGGCGAATGATTTGGTCAAGCTATGCGCTCCCGGACAACCAGCGCTCGAGCAGGTTTAAGCAAAGTGGACGCCGGTCTTCCGGCGCAACTTAGTTTACGCGGTTCGCGCAAGCTCATCAGCTTTTCCCGCATCAAATCACAGGAATCGGCCAGAACACCGGACCCAAAGGGGGCGAACAAAAAGCGAATCATAATTCCAATGTGGGGCTTGTGCACCGCGCTGTCGAGGAAAACGATCGGGCGCTAGCTGCGACGGGCAGAAACTCTTCGATTTCAAGCTTTTCGAGCTGAGCCGCGCAGGTCAGATCAAACCGGATGCCGCGACGGCTTACCTTCGTGATCCTGAAAGGGGAACATCCCGTTGCGGAAGCTTTCCGCCATATGATGGGCTTTGGCAGCGGCTTTTTCCGCAAACTCCGCGGGCAAATGTTCTTTTGCCGTTGCCACAAAGAGATTGAGCCAAATATCGAAATGCGCGATTTCAATCGGCAATTTGACATGCGCCACATAGGGATGGCCGCTATAGCGCTCGGTTTGCAAAAGAACCTTTGACCAAAAATTCGCGACGACGCGCAAATGCACGTCCCAATCATCGACCACATTGTTGAAGATCGGGCCGATTTCCGGATCCTTGCGCGCCTTGGCGTAGAAGTCGCGGACGCAGGCTGCGATGGCCTGCTCCATCTCAATCGTTTCCGCTTCCGTCACAGCACATCCCTAAGCCCGCTCACTTATATTATCTTATATATAAGAACGGATCGGCTTTATTAGGCTTTTTGCCGCAGCTGAGGTTACAGAGCAGCTGCCGGCAAACCGCCTTGATCCAGACCGCGCAACGCTGAGCGGTGAGTGGACACAGGATCTCGCATCAGGGCGGATTAGGCATTTTTCGGCGTTTTATCTCTGAGCCGGACGTAGCATCCCTCATCATCGAGCCGGCAAAATTCAATCCCGCTTTTGTTCAAACAACTGAGCGCCTTCATAGCCGTCGCGGCCCGCGCGGATGTATTGGCTTCGCCTTCCAAACGCCTGACGCTCGATATGGAAAGGCCGCTTTTGCTGGAAAACGTCTCAACGGACCAATTGAGCATAGCCCGTGCCGCCCTGAACATCGCACCATCGATTTGCGTCATCTCCATCGCCCTATGAAAAGGGTCAGATGGCTTCTTGACGTCGCTGATGTCGATAGCCACGCCGAACCATTCGATTAAATTATTCGACTCATCGAATATGGGTGCGCACCGGGCAACGAACCACCGCAGCTCGCCATCGGCACATCGAAGCCTGTACTTAGCCGAATAAATCGACCTATTCTTTTCAGCTTCGAGCCACGCTTTTTTGGTTTCCTCTCTGTCCTCCTCATAGATGGCATCCAGCCAGCCGAGATGGCTGCTTTGTTCAGCAGTCTGACCAGTCAAATTTGTCCATGCTTGCGAAGGCGGTTTCTTGCCGTTGGCATCGACTGTCCAGGTGAAGGATCGAGCTACGCTCGTAACTGTACGCAACCGATCCTCAGCGTAGTCACGCGCAATGAGTGCCTCCTTGAGCTTGGTGATGTCGAGGAGGATTCCAACCGCGAAAGCGCACTCGCCTCTTTCATTCGAAAAGACTTCCGCTTTATGCGCCAGCCAAGTCATACGGCCATCGGGCCGTGCAATTCGAAACTCCCGGTCGATGGAGCGTACTTTTTCGAGATAGAGAGACATATTTTCAATGTCTATTCGATCCGCAGGAAAGACAAAATGACCGAAAAGATCGTGGCTCGGCGCCTCTGACCACCTCGGGATGCCAAGCAAATCATAAATTCCGGCAGACCAAGTCAGACGCCGCGTTTCGAAAACGTAACGCCATGTACCGAGTCCAGCGATTTGCTCGAGGCTGCCATATAGCTCCGACAGAATATGTGGCTCAGGAGATGCCGCCGGATCCATCATAAGATGTATGATAACTTTCTGATTGGGTTGATCAACTAAGTTTATACTGAAACATTAGGATGCCTAAACTTATTCTTTGGTCGTACTGTTAAGCACTTAGAACAAAAATAGCTCTTTTCACTGTATAAAATCGAAAAACTGGCAAAAAATGTTCTTTCCAGCAACTGCGATCCATTGAGTTTTGCTGTATGGCAAGAAAATGATTGAGTTCAACCGGCGGGATTGAAAATAAGCCCATTGAGTTGAGCAGCCGGGAAATGAAGATATAATCATGTTCAGGATGCGGAACACACTGTTGCTGATTTTGCAGCATCAGCCTATGGCGTTCCCTCAACCACATCGCCGCTTTCAACGCGATCGAGATGAACATTTAGATGCTATCTCAACCTCTGCTCCTTGGAGCTTTTCAACTCAGAACCCGTTCGACGCCTAAAAAGTTCGATGCCGCTAATCCCGCTTCCGGATCTAGCTATTCTTGAGATGTAACGACGATCACGCATCTATTCAACAGCACTGGCATACGTAAAATAACGTATACTTTGCGGAGATCTAGAGCTTAACGGCAAAGCAACATTTCAAGCCATTCCTTGAAATGCCGCTCTACAGCATGTTCCGCAAAAGTATATGCGGTTTTGCGATGAGAACATGCTCTAACTTTTTGAAGCGAGAGCGAATTCTTATCGTTTGGGTGATTCCACCCAAACGATAAGCGCTTTGAGTTTTACCGACCGCGCCTTATGCGCGAGCCTCTCACTGCGCGGATCAGGCGAGGTCGAAGCGATCCGCGTTCATCACCTTGGTCCAAGCTGCCACAAAGTCTTTCACGAACTTCTCTTTCGAGTCCGTGGAGCCATAGACCTCTGCGAGAGCCCGCAGCTGCGAATGCGAACCGAAGATCAGATCGACTCGGGTGCCCGTCCATTTGACCTCATTGGTTTTACGGTCGCGCCCCTCATAAACGTCTTCGGAGCCAGCGGACGGCTTCCATTGCGTCCCCATATCGAGCAGGTTCACGAAGAAGTCGTTCGTGAGCGTGCCGGGCTGCTTGGTGAAGACGCCATGCGCGGGCTGACCGGCATTCAGCACACGCAGGCCGCCAACGAGCACCGTCATCTCAGGCGCGGTCAACCGCAGCAATTGCGCGTGATCTACCAATTGCTCCTCAGCCGACAAACGCTGCTTGCCGCGGCGATAGTTGCGGAAACCATCAGCGGTCAGCTCAAGCGGTGCGAAGGAAGGCACGTCGGTTTGCTCTTGCGAAGCATCCATCCGGCCGGGCGTGAAGGGCACCTTCACTCCATATCCGGCATCCTTCGCGGCCTTTTCGATCGCAGCCGCGCCGCCAAGAACAATCAGGTCCGCGATCGAGATCTTCTTCTCCCCTGCTGACTGCGCGCCATTGAAGGCCTGCTGGATCGACTCAAACGTCTGGAGAACCTTCGCCAGTTGGGATGGCTGGTTGACCTCCCAGTCCTTTTGCGGCGCGAGGCGAATGCGCGCGCCATTCGCGCCGCCGCGCTTGTCAGAACCACGGAACGTCGCAGCCGATGCCCAAGCCGTCGTGACGAGCTGTGAAACCGTCAGCCCAGAAGCGAGAATCTTCGCCTTTAGATCTGCGATATCCTGATCCCCGATCAGCTCATGATTGATCGCGGGAATCGGATCTTGCCACGGCAATTCCTCTCTCGGGACGAGCGGTCCGAGATAACGCACGATCGGACCCATGTCGCGGTGCGTCAGCTTATACCAAGCCCTGGCAAAGGCATCGGCGAACTGATCCGGATTCTCGTAGAAATGCCTTGAAATCTTTTCGTAGGCCGGATCGAAGCGCAAGGCGAGATCGGTGGTGAGCATGGACGGCGCATGACGCTTCGACGGATCGAAGGCGTCGGGCACCGTGCCCGCCCCCGCGCCGCCCTTCGGCGTCCATTGATGCGCGCCGGCCGGGCTTTGGGTCAGTTCCCAATCGTAACTGAACAGGTTTGTGAAGTAATCATTGCTCCATTTCGTTGGCGTCGCCGTCCAGATGACTTCGAGGCCGCTGCTGATGGCGTCGGCGCCAACGCCGCTGCCATAGGCGTTCTGCCATCCAAATCCTTGCAGCTCGAGGCTGGCAGCTTCAGGCTCTGGCCCGACGAGAGCCGCATCGCCCGCGCCATGGGTCTTGCCAAACGTATGTCCGCCAGCGATCAGCGCGACCGTCTCTTCGTCGTTCATTGCCATCCGGGCGAATGTCTCGCGGATGTCGATGGCAGCTGCGACGGGATTGGGTACACCGTTCGGCCCTTCCGGATTGACATAAATGAGGCCCATCTGGACAGCGCCCAGCGGATTTTCGAGATCGCGTTCTCCGCTATAGCGTTCGTCCGCGAGCCATTTGCCTTCCGGGCCCCAATAGATGTCTTGTTCCGGCTCCCAAACGTCGGCGCGGCCGCCGCCGAAACCGAATGTCTTCAACCCCATGGACTCAAGGGCGACGTTTCCGGTCAGAACCAAGAGATCGGCCCAGGAGATTTTCTGGCCGTATTTCTGCTTGATCGGCCACAGCAAGCGGCGCGCCTTATCGAGATTGACATTGTCCGGCCAGCTATTCAGCGGCGCGAACCGCTGCTGACCCGATCCCGCGCCGCCGCGGCCATCGCCAATGCGGTAAGTGCCCGCGGCGTGCCACGCCATGCGGATGAAGAACGGCCCATAATGGCCAAAGTCAGCAGGCCACCACTCCTGCGAATCCGTCATCAAGGCATGCAAATCCGCGATCACCGCGTTCAGATCGAGGCTCTTGAATTCCTTGGCATAGTCAAACGCCTTACCCAGCGGATTAGACAGTTCTGAATGCTGGTGAAGAACCTGAAGGTTCAACTGGTTTGGCCACCACTCGCGATTTGTTTTGGTCATAGCCCCGTGCATGACTGGGCATTTGCCCGTGCTTTTTTTATCGGTCATTTCATCCATGGTTCACCCCGATCACGTTTGATTCCGTTCAGGCAGAAATCATCAATTTTGGAAAACATCACCCATTTTCAAAACAATGCCATTTGGCTCACGGCGTCGTTTTAGAGTTTTTCGATGATTTGTATAATTGCTTGTTTGGATGGAAATGATTGTCACAGACTATCGCGGAAGCTTTGTGACAGGGCGGATCAGCAGGCTGCGCTTGCGCGGAACGGATCACCAGCAGCGCATCTCTGGAGATGCCCTGTCTGGCAGCTGATAACTTATTCGTGAAAGCATTCAATGGCGGTCCGTGCCGCGCTCAACCTGCGATCGGATCAGCACGATAAACAACGCGAAAGCGGAATTTCCAATCGGCTGGCGGATCAGCAGACGCCAACGCCTCAAAGCGGCCTATGCAGCGCGTCAATCCGATGCGGAAACTGCGGAAACGCGATTGGTGCTAATCCATTTGGATTAAAAGTCGGCAAGTTTGAGGGCAGCGGAAAGCTTCTGCGCGGGAATAGGGGGAATGAATTTGGCCATAAATCCCATTTCAAAACTGCTCGTGACCTCCGCGATCAAGCGTTGCGGGCCTCTGAAATGGACATAAGTCTTGGACGGCGGACAGATCGAAGCCCGGATTAAAACCTCGGTGTGCGACAAGCGTACGATTTCCCCTATTCTCAAGGTTCCCGTATGGTCGATGAAGGCGCAGCTTTTATGATCTGGCTGAATGCTCATTGCGCTGGCCTCGGAGGCCTGCGGGTTTTCAATGCCGATCCCGCGTTTGCCAATGACATAGGCAAGCTTGCTGCTCACCATACCGCGGTCATCAACATCAACGGCAACTTGCATCCCCCGTTTGTTTCCTGATGTTAGAGTACCTTTGAAGGTGCCGATCTCCTCAATATCAAGGTGAACGGCCGAACCCGCGGGAGGCGTGGCTGTGGACCGGTTTGGCTCGGTATAAACGAGATCGACAGATTGCGAGCTGATCTTCTCTGTCTGACATTGAGATTTCTGCCCATCAGGCAACGTGCAAAGGCCTTCAAGTGCGATGGCAATGGGTAGACCTTGGCTATAGAGCAACAAGGCCGTCTCGAGCTCATCGCGCCGCGTCATCGCTTGCGCGACTGGTGCCGCGGCGTCTGCTTTCGGCCGCTTTATAACGCTTCGCCGCGGCAATTCCGCAGCGTCAACGGGTGCTTGATCTCCCGAAACCAGCGACCATAATTTATAGCGATTTTGCGCCGGGTCATTCATAGCACGCCTCTCGACTAACCGGGCAAATATGAGGGCCCCGGTTTTCCTGCCGTTCAATACGGCCAAGCTTAAATAAAAAATCGATACTAAAGCGTAACCGATGGTTTCAAATCTTCGTTAAAAAAAGAGCATAATTCATTCTTTTATATAGGCTTTATATACCGACATGATTTAATGAACTATTTCGCGCCTGCTGGCCGGATTTTGAAAGGTTGATCAGGACGGTGAAGCGGACCCATAAAAACGGGACCGCTTTAAGTCGTTTCTTAGCTGCACGATGTTTTTATCGAGCCGGCAAATCCTCGTATTTGGCTTTGGGTGAGGGATGCCCTCATCGCGGCAGTCACACCCATTTTCAAAATCCGCAGCCCTTAGCATAAATCGGATTCGGTCTTCAGCGCGGCGCGGCGATTGAGAAACCGGTGTGGCAGCGCCCGCGCCCTGGTTCGGCGATGCCTAGAGGCAAAGAATAATCTCGCCAGAGCCGGCTAAAGGTGAGCGACTGAAATTATCCGTATGGAACGATGATCGTCAGATGTCTGCCGGCCATTTATCCTCTACCTCTTGCAGCGTCTCCGCGAGATTCGAGCACCTCTCACAGGAGCCTATTTCGCCAAAAAGGAAGAGTAACGAAACAGCAGTGGACGATTTAAACAGCCCGGCCGCCGTCAGGCGTATGCCAAACTATCGCTTGATCGCTCTGATCATCGCAAGCGCGCTTTTCATGGAGCAGATGGATGCGACAGTGCTGACAACAGCGCTGCCCGCCATGGCACAGGATTTCGGCGTTCAGGCGCCCAGCATGTCGATTGCACTCACGTCCTACCTTCTGGCCCTGGCGATCTTCATTCCCGCCAGCGGCAGATTGGCCGACCGGTTCGGATCGCGAACCATGTTCGAGGTCGCCATTGTCCTTTTCCTCATCGGCTCCGTCCTTTGCGGACAAGCAACGAGCGTCGCTTTCATCGTCGCCGCCCGCTTTATTCAAGGCTTTGGCGGGGCCATGATGATCCCAATCGGACGGCTGGTCCTGCTGCGTAGCGTGGATAAGCGCAATATGATCTCAGCCATGTCATGGCTTATTATGCCGGCCATGATCGGCCCTCTCATTGGACCGCCGCTCGGCGGTTTTATCGTCACTTATTTTAATTGGCGTTGGATCTTCTACCTTAACTTGCCTATCGGCTTCCTCGGTCTCGTGCTTGTGAGGATTTTCATTGAGCAGGTCCGTGAGAACGAGCCGCGTCCCGCCGGTTTCATCGGCTTTCTACTCTCAGGCCTTTCGCTGGGCTGCTTGCTTTTTGGATTTGAAATGAGCAGCTGGCCGGGACAGGCAGAGCTCTCCATCGCTCTGATGAGCATTGGCCTCATGTCCGGATTTATATATGTCAGATATGCACGCAGCCACTCAGATCCGGTGCTCGATCTTTCATTAATGGCTGTGCGATCATTCCAATTGTCGGTGATTGCCGGTTCGCTCACAAGAGTCACGCAAGGTGCGCAGGCTTTCCTGTTGCCGCTCATGCTGCAATTGGCTTTCGGACTAAGCGCGGCGTCGAGCGGAACGATCACGATCGGGAGTGCTGTGGGAGCCCTGGCGATGAAGGGGCTGGCACCTCGTCTTCTTCGCGGCTTCGGCTTTCGCAATAACCTCATCTTCAATGGTGTGGCGGCAAGTCTCGGCTATGCCATTTGCGGCTTCTTCCGGCCTGGTTGGCCGGAGCCTCTGATTTTCGGCATCCTGATCGTTTGCGGTACTTTCATGTCTTTACAGTTTACCGCCTATAATACGATTGCCTATGCTGAAATCCCAAGAGAACGCATGAGCGCCGCGACAAGTTTTTATGCAACCTTTCAGCAGCTGACGCTCTCACTTGGCATTTGCGCGGGTTCGGCGGTGCTGCAATTTGGAATGCTGGTCAGTGGCGGCCAAACGCCGGCGGCGCAGCAGTTTACATGGGCTTTCCTTGCGGTCACCATGATTTCGCTTGCAGCGACATATTGGAATTGGAAATTCGCAGCTGACGCGGGCGCGGAACTCAGCGGTCACGTTCAATCTTAAAATCCGCGCGGTGAGAGATAAAACTATCGGCCGCTGAACTCTGGCTTGCGTCTCTCAAAGAAGGCAGAGGTTCCCTCTTGCATGTCTTTGCTGGAGGCTGCGAGAGCGAACAAGGCAGCTTCGAGACGCAGTCCCTGCTCCTGCGTCATTTCCATTCCCTTATTGACGGCTTCGATTGCGAAGCGAACCGCCAGCGGTGCATTGGAGGCAATCGTCGAAAGGATAGCCTCGGCCCTGTCGATGAGCTTTTCCTTGGCTACAATTTCATCGACCAGTCCCATGCGATAGGCCTCCTGCGCATCGGTCATATCGCCTGACAGGATCATTTGCAGCGCCCGTCCTTTGCCGATGAGACGCGGGAGCCTCTGTGTCCCGCCAAAGCATGGGACAAACCCCAGCCGCGCCTCGGGCTGGCTCAATCTCGCATGCTCAGCCGCGACGCGTATCGTGCAGGCAAGTGCCAACTCGCAGCCCCCGCCGATCGCATATCCGTTCAGGGCTGCGACGACTGGCTTTCCAAGATCTTCGATGAGATTCATCAAAGCCTGACCTTCGCAAGCTGCGGCATTGGCCTCGACCGCCGTCAACTGGCTCAGTTCATCAATATCGGAGCCCGCCGCGAAGGCCTTGTCCCCGCTGCCCGTGAGAATGATGCCGCGAATGGCCTCATCGTCGCGAACATCCTCCATCGCGGCGGCGAGATCTTGGATCGCTTGCCGGTTCAACGCATTGAGGACATCGGGCCGATTGAGCGTGATCCGGGCAATCGGTCCGGTTTTCTCAATCAAGAGGGTTTCAAACGCGTTCGCTGAGTCCGTCACTGCGCTTTAGCTGCTAATTTTGAGATTATTCAATGCCGTTTGAACATTGTTTGAAACGGCGACGCGCGCTGAGCCGATAGCGCTCAGAGCATTGGAAGCTGCGATACCGAAGGCGCCTTGAAGCGAATGTGCCGCACGCTTTTGATGCGATTGCGTTATGCTCGCCGTTGAGTTCGTTTGAGTGGTTTCCGGCGCGCTTAACGAGCCGATCGGTAACACGGACATGAGATGCCTCTCCGATGAACCAAGGGACGGTTTAGGCAATCAAATTGATCTGCCAAATTGATCTGCCCGTCGCATTTGCCGCTCCGAAGCTTGCGCGAGGGAGTCCAAGCCGATGGCCCCTTAGGCGAAGGCAACTCCGCATATAAGATCACACCTGAAAGCGCTTCAGGTTTGTTAATCCGTACTATTGAGGCATACTTCCGTGCCCGCTATGGCCCTTTGATTTGGTGCTGCCGGAGCTTGCCGGTGAATCGTCTGATGGAAGACTTTTCGAGCACACCCATTGCGAATTCAGGCCGCCCGAGCTCCCTTGCTTGCGGACAGGCCAGCTCCCTTGCGGACAAAGCGGCGGCGATTGCGCAAAAGCGATGTCAGCGTATACCAAAGACGAAATGATCAGGGTTGTCGTAGCCAAAGAACGAAGCATGCAAGCCTCCGCAGCTGATTTCAGCTTTGTAGAAGGCCTAAACAGAAGATCAAATCAGTTTTAATTTATTGAACGGCTCTATAATACCTAGCGGGCGGCGGAGCCATAAAGGACAAGAGCGTTTCATTGTCTGTGAGATATTTGACCAAAGGCCGCTTTGGATGGCTGCGGCGAAAAGGACGGGGTGAATGGCTGGGAAGACAATCGAAGATCTGAAAGCGTTGCGGGCGGATCTCGTGGAGCGGCGGCGTCAAGAGGCCTATTGGGCCGTGGCCGCCGGACCCTATAATGAAACAGGCCTTGCAAAACTCGTTTTGGCAGATCGGGCTATTCGCGCCCTCGATTCCGTCATCGCAGAAGGCAAGGACGAGCCGGAAGAAACGGCCGGAGCGGAGGCGAGCCGCGCAGGTTTCATCTGATCATTCGAACCGCGATCGTATTGAACGGTGAACGGCGGACGTGAGACCGGAAAAGGAGCTTTATGTGGCAACTCGGGCGGAACGGCTGGCTGGTTTCACAACGGATAGAGAGCCTCAACCCGGCTGCGATGTTGAGTTATTGTGTGAGGATCACAACGGCACTTACGTGCTTCCCTTTCCCTGCCGGCGCGCTGAAGGTACGTGGCTCAACCCAAAGACGGGGGAAAATGTCGAAGCCGAAGTGCTCGGATGGCGCGCTTGGGAAGAGCGCCGCGGCGGGCGGGCGAAAGAACCGTAAAAGCGCCCCTGAAACAAAGCCGTCGCTGCTCCAAGCGCAAGCTGAACACAAACAATTAACGATACCCGGCGATATTGCATCCATCTCCTTCTGAACGAAGCGGCAGATGCGAAGCCTAGCTCGTTACAAATCGCGCCTCTTCCCGGGCGGTCTTTTCTGCGCCGCGGCACTGGCGGCTATTGGAATTGGCTGCGTAGGTCACGCCGCTGCGCCTAAGATCTTAAAATTTGGCTATATTCTCTCGCCCTCCTCGCAACTCGGCAAGGGAGAACAAGTCTTCGCCGCCGAGGTCACGGCGCGAACCGGCGGCCGCTACATCATCGAGAATTACCCGGATTCGATGCTTGGCGGCGAAATCGCCATGATCGATGACGTCAAGCTTGGGGCTCTGGATCTGGCATTTATCACCGGCGCACCGCTGTCAAAACTCTTGCCAGAAGCTGGTGTCTTCAACATTCCATTTCTATTTCGCGATGCGGAACAAGCACGCTCGGTACTCGATGGGCCGATCGGTGAAAGCTTTCTTCAAAAACTCGACCAAACTGGCCTCACAGCACTTGCCTGGGGCGAGAACGGCATGCGCCACATCACGAACTCGAAACGGCCTGTCCGCACACCGGATGATCTCGCCGGGCTCAGGCTGCGGCTGCCTCAATCGGATGTGATGACAGCGGGGTTCACGGCGCTTGGAGCCGAGGTGGAACAGATCCCGTTTCCAGACGTCTATAGCGCGTTGCGCAGCGGACGTGTCGACGCCGAAGAGAATCCTATCGCAACCATCTTATCCGCCAAGTTCTTTGAAGTTCAAACTTATCTCACACTCACAGGACACATCTACGATCCGGCGGTCATCATGATCTCAAATGATGCCTTCGCTGCGTTGTCCGATGCCGACAAACGTATTTTTGAGGAAGCCGCGAAATTAGCGGCCAAGGAATCCCGTGACGTTAATTCCGAAGCGGAAAGAACCGGCGTCACCGCTCTAAAGGCTAAGGGTATGGACGTGATTGAAGTGGTCGATAAGACCGCTTTCGCAAACCGCGTCTCAGCGGCATCTCCTGCATTCGAGAAGGAATTTGGCCGGGACCTTATCGAGCGGATCAAAAATGCAGCCGTTGCGGCAAGCCCGAAAACTGCCAAGATCCCAATAGGTCAGGGTCCGCGATGACAATCAAGGTCCGGATCACCGGCGCTTTCGCCATCGTCTTGGCGCTCCTGCTCGCATTGGGAGTGAATTCACTTTTAGCGATTGTCGAGGTCCAGCGCGAAGCGCAAAAAGTCGAGAAAGGCCTGGCCTACGCGAAGGAGACCACCGACTACACTGCTCAAATTCGTACAATGCTGGGACGCGCAGCACTCTATGTCGTGAGCGAAAATACTTATGACTTGGAGCGTCTGAAAACCACAGTGCAATGGCTTGAGGCCGCCGCCCCGAAACTCGACGGCCGCCTCCTCGCCGCGAC
>Ga0116230_10000986_pt1 | contig 26034 bp, 19 predicted proteins | sample S1TSphfallax_3_FD_88678 | JGI IMG/M metagenome (GOLD analysis project Ga0116230, IMG submission 88678) | Host-associated microbial communities from peat moss isolated from Minnesota, USA - S1T2_Fd - Sphagnum fallax MG | ecosystem: Host-associated > Plants > Peat moss > Unclassified | place... | reverse complement strand
CGTGCTTGGTGAATTTCAGGGCATTGCCCACCAGATTGAGCAGCACCTGGCGCACCCGCAGGGCATCGCCGCTCACCATTCGCTTGAGGTCCGGCGCGGGTGCGACGATGATTTCGAGACCTTTCTCCTGCGCCGGCGCCGCGAACAACTCCGCGGTTTCGGTCATCACGGCTACAAGGTCGAAAGGCTCGATGCTCAGAGTCAGCCGTCCGGCCTCGACCTTGGCCAGATCCAGCGTGTCGTTCAAGATCATCATCAGCGATTTCGCCGATTTGTTCACCGTGGCGGCGAGTCGCGTCTGCGATTCGGTGAGCGGGGTGCGCAGCAGCAGTTCGCCCATGCCGATGATGCCGTTCATCGGGGTGCGGATCTCGTGGCTCATGCGCGCCAGAAAATCGCTCTTGGCGCGCGTGAGGCGCGCGAGTTCGATATTGCTGGTCTTCAGTTCGGCGGTGCGTTCCGCGACCACGCGCTCGAGCTGCGCCGCCTGTCCTGCGGCCGCGCGCAGTTTGTGCTGGTGGAACGCTCGATAGCGCCACAGCAACATGCCGAGCACCAGCGCATAAAGAAAATAGGCGGCTGGGGAACGCCAGGGTGCCGGCTGCATCGTGATGGGCAGTTGCAGCGTATGGTTGCTCCAGGTTCCATCCGGCGTCGCGCCGCGAACCTCGAGCACGTAGTTGCCCGAATCGAGATTGGTGAACGTCGCCCGATGACCCGAACGCACGGGCAGCCAGCGGTCATCGAAGCCGCGCAGCCGATACTCGTAACGGTTCAGTTCAGGCGCAGCGAAATCGAGGGCGGCGAACTCGAAGGTGGCCAGGTCGTCGCGGTAGCCCACCGTCAATCGATCGAGCGAGGCGAACGGTACGTCGAGTGACGCCGGCTGGCCGCGCAATTCCACGGTGGTCAACGCGAGCTCCGGCGCACGCGTTCGCACTGCCGAGACGCTTTGCGGATCGAACAGATTGAACCCATTGGAGCCGCCGAACACCAGGCGCCCATCCTGCATGCGAAAGTGCGCGCCGCCGTTGAACTCCTCGCCCTGCAAGCCTTGCTCGCGGTGGTAACGGCGGATCTCCCCCGACTCCGGCACGTATCGGATCAACCCCTGATTGCCGCTCAGCCACAGCGCGCCTTGGGGCTCGCTGCGGATTCCGTAGATGGTGTTGTCGGAGAGGCCCCAGGCGGTGGAATGGTTGCTGAAATACACGGAGGAGGGCTTGCGTGCCGAACCCACCACCTGATCGAGGCCGCCGCTGTCGCTGCCCACCCAGATGCGTCCGCGGCCATCGACATGCAGCGCATAGACGGTGTCCGAGGCGAGGCTGCGCAGATTGGCTTCGATGTGATGCCACACCGACAGCAGTGAACCGTCGGGGGTGAAGGCCAGCAGACCGCCGCCATCCGTGCCCACCCAGACGACGCCGTCATTGGCCTCGACGATGGCAGTGGCCGGCGGGTTCGGTGCGTCCAATCCCTTCTCCGGATCGGTGGGCAGACGCTGTACCCGGTTGGTGCGCGGGTCGACGATCGCCACACCGCCGCGGAACGTGCCCACCCAGATCCGCCCGTCGCGGGTTTCGCACAGCGCCATGACGCCGTTGGCGCCGAGCGCATGCGCCTCGGCCGCACCGCGCTCGTCGCCTTGAAAGCGGGTCACGGCGCCGTTCGCCCCAATGCGCACCAATCCGGCGCGCATCGTGCCCACCCACAGGTCGCCGCTGCTCGAGCGCAGCAGCGCCATGATGCGGTTATCCGCCAGCAAATTTGGCCGGTGGAAGAGGGCATCCGCGGCCAGCGTTTCGCCGGAGCGCGGATCGAAGCGGAACAGTCCCGCACCGAAGGTGCCGACCCACAGCCGGCCCTCGCCGTCGTCCGCGAATGAGATCGGATAGGCTTGGGCATTCCAGGTCGGGCGCACGTGGCCGAACAGCCAGCTTCGTGGGTTCCAGCGGCTCACGCCGCCGTTCACCGTGCCCACCCACAACAGGCCGCCGCGGTCCTGGTAGAGCGAGACCACATAGTTGTCACGCAGCGATTGCGGATCGGTCGGGTCGTGTTCGAAGCGCGCGAAGCGGCCGGTGGCGCGGTCCAAGAGGTCGAGGCCGCCCGCGGTCCCCACCCAAAAACGTCCGTCGCCGTCCTCGAGCAGGGCCCGCACCTCCGGATTGCTGAGCCGCGTCGGATTGGCGGGCTCGGCCGCATAGACGGTAAAGCCGTGTTCTGCGCCGTCGAAGCGGTTCAAGCCGCCATCATAGGTGCCGACCCACAGGGTATCGTTGCGGTCCACATACAGAGTCGCCACCGTGTTCGAGCTGAGCGAGTGCGGGTCCGCCGCGGAGTGCGTGAAGTGCTGGAAACCACGCTGCTGCGGCCGCCACAAATCCACGCCGCCATCGGTGCCGACCCAGATCCGCCCTTCGTGATCCTCGGCCAGCGCCCCCACCGTGTCGCTGTTCAGGGAATCCTTATGCGCCGGATCGTGCACCAGGCGTCGCGCCAGGCCGGACTGCGGGTCGAGCACGGAGAGCCCGCCGCCGGCGGTGGCGACCCAGACCCGACCGTCCCGAGCGATCAGCAATTGCCGCGCCTGATCGGTGGTGATCGACGCGGCATTGCCCGACTCATGGCGGTAGTTGGTGAATTGCTCGGTGCGGATGTCGAAACGCACCACGCCGCCGTCCTTGACCGCCAGCCACAAATTGCCGGTGCGATCTTCGGCGATCGCCCAGATGTAATTGCCCGGCAGACCGTCACCCGCACCGCGCTGGTGTGTGAAATGGCGCAGGGCGAAACCGTCGTAGCGGTCGAGGCCGTTCTGGGTTGCGATCCACAGGAACCCGCGAGAGTCCTGCAGGGTGGCCATCACGGTGTTCTGTGCGAGGCCCTCGTCGACCGTCAGGTGTCTGAATACCATCGGCGGCATCTCTGCCGCCCGAGCCGCCCAGGGCAGCAGCACGAGCAATGTCGCCAACAGCCGTGCGGTCGCGTTCGCGTGAGTCATACGCCGTTATCCGCAAATCTGCCGTGCTACTCCAGGTAGCACGTCAAGTTTTGTCGAGAGCGCTGCGGCCTATTCTTCCTGGGCCGGAAACGGCGCGCTGGCCGAGTAGGCGGAGAGCGAGGCCGGCGACAGGGTGCTCGCGGAATTGAACGGCAGGCTCTTGGTCCACAGATAGGCCTCGGACCACACGGTGCTCGAACTCCAGGTATAGCTCTTGGTCCACAGGTAAGCCTGTGACCAGGTGGTGCCCTTGGTCCACAGGTAAGCCTGCGACCAGGTAAAGCCCTGGGTGCCTGGCGCGGCGCCGGACCATGAGTACCCGTCGCTCGGATCGGCCGCGAACGGCGTGCTGCTCTGCATGTTCATGAGGTAGAACTGGCCGTTGGCATTTTGGTTGGCCGCACCGCCGAAGTGTTCGGTGCCCGCGAGGTCGGCGGCGATGTTGAGACCCTGGTTGGCGCAGTTCAGCGCCGACGTGGAGGTGGCACCGAGCGCGTTGATCATGCCCGCGCCCTGCTGAAAGATGCTGTAGGCGAGGTGGTTCGACGGGTTGACGGCGGGCTGCGCACTCGCCATGAGCTTGCACTTCACCTGATCGGGCGTGAGCGAAGGATTGTTCTGCAGTATCAGCGCCACCGCACCGGACGTGACCGCCGCGGCCTGCGAGGTGCCGGATAGCGGGAAGAGTGTCAATGGATTGACCGCGTTGCCGAAGATCTCGCTGGTGAGCGTCGTGGTCTGGTTGGTGTTGTTGGGCATGGTGCCGATCACGTGTCCGCCCGGCGCGAGCACCTCGGGTTTGACGAAGCCCTCATAGGTGGGGCCGGTGGACGAGAACGAGGCGAGCTTCCAGTTCGAGGAGTTCCACGGCGTGTAATTGTCCGTCATCGCGCCCACGGTGATGACGTAGGGCACGTTGCCGGGCACTTCGATGGTTTGTGCGGCGGGACCGGCATTGCCCGCTGCCGCGACGACGACGATACCCGCAGCCCACGCCTTCATGACGGCCTGATTGAGCGGATCGTTCCAATAAGTCGACTGCGGTGTCGCGCCTAAGGAGAGGTTCACGACCCGGATGTTGTACTTGCCCTGGTGCGCGACGATCCAGTTCAAACCGCTGATGACACTTGAATAGCTGCCGGCGCCATTCGAGTTGAATGCACGCACGATGACGAATTGCGCCCCGGGCGCGATGCCGTAGGGGAGCCCCGCCACGTCTTTGGCAGCGCTGCCCATCACCGAGGTGATCTGCGTGCCATGGCCATAGCCATCGACGACGTTCGCCCATCCGGTGGCGCCGTTACTCGCGGCGAAGTCCACTTCTTGGATGACGCGGCCGGCCCACCCGTCGTAGTCATAAGGATGAGCATAAGTAGTCATCCCGGTATCGAGTACCGCAATCACCACGCCCGCACCCGTGGTGCCGGCGAGCTGCAGGGGAGTGGCGCTGATCTCAGGTGGGGACGCCGCGCCATTCACCAGCGGAGTGTAGAGCTCGCCCGGACTGTTGGTGCCGGCCGTGGCGTTCGCGCTCACGGAGACCGCGCGGTCCTCGTACACGTGCGCGGCGCGCTGTCTGAGGGAGGCCGCCTGAGCGGACGTCAGATCGGCGGCGACCGCGTTGATGATCGGCAGCGATCGGGAGACGAGGCCGCCCGCTGCGTGCACCCAGCGTGCTGCAACTTGCGCATTAGGCGCCTCGACGATGAAGTGCTGCACCGCTTCGTGCTGGGTCGCGGCGACCGTGGAGGTTGCCGCGAGCGTTGCGCCCGACATGGCGCAATAGGTTGCGATGAGTCCGGCAAGTCGATACGTGGTGATCTTGTTCATCAATGTAGGTCCCTGAAAGTTCCCGGTGAAGGGTGTTGCGCCGCGCGTTTCCGCTGCAGTGCCATTCAGCCTGATTGGCTGCCCGGCAACGTCTCGGCCGATCACTTGGGAATTATCGGGACTGTGCGTTGCCGCACATAACATAGGTGTTAAGCGGCCGAGCGCGCTGCAAATGCTGGAACGTGCGGCGAGTACACATTCCTGCGACGGGATGCGGACTAGACTCCCTCTACGCCAGGAGATCCGCCATGTACTTACGCTCGCTCGGAATCACGCTCGCATTGGCTCTGGGTTTGTTGCTGATCCTGGCAATGGCCTTCATCCTCTGCATCCCCGCCTACTGCCTCGCCATTATCGCCCCGCGTTCTTGGCGATCGACAGCCCAATTCCTGACCAATCCACGTCTTCTCCCTCGACGGCGATGGTCTGCAGCAGGTGATCGCGCAGCACATTGAGCAGGGGCATCGGCACCCGCAGCTTCTCCGCCGATTGACCCGCGAGCCGCATATCCTTCAACCCCAAGGGCGCGGCGAAACCGGCGGGCTTGAATTTCTCCTCGACCAAGATTTTCCCGTAGTTGTGGTAAACCGGGGCGTTGAACAGGCTGCCGGTGAGCACTTCGAGCAGCAGAGCCTTGGGAACGCCGCCTTTTTCGGCCAGCGTCATTGCCTCGGCCATCGCTTCGATCGCCGACAAAATCATGAAATTTCCGCACAGCTTCACCAGGGCGGCAGCGGCGGGCGTCGCGCCGATGGGGAACACATGCTGGCCCACCGCGGAGAAAATAGGGCCGGCGCTCGTCACGTCGGCGGGATCGCCGGCGGCGAGGATGAACAACTTGCCGGCGGCGGCGGCCTCCGGCCGACCAAATACCGGTGCGCACAGGAACCGCTGTTGACGCGCGTGATGTTCCTCGGTCAGGCGCTCCGCCGTGGCCACCGCAATAGTGCTCATGGAGATATGCAAGGCGCCGCTCGCGAGGCCCGCCAGAATGCCGTCTTCACCGTGCACGACGGCGTCGAGTGCCGCGTCATCGGCGAGCATCGTGATGACGGCTTGCCGCCCGGCCGCCGCCTCCTTCGGAGTGCCCACGAGCACCGCGCCTAAGTCGGTCAGCGGCCGTGCTTTGGCCGCGGACCGATTCCAGACCGTAACTTCGTGGTGCGCCTTCAGCAGATTCGCGGCAATCGGCGCGCCCATGTTTCCCATCCCGATAAACCCTATACGCATCGGCGTTACTCCTCGGAATCAAGCAAAATCATTTCACGGCGAAAGGCGATCTCGTCGGTCGCCGGCCGGTCGAATTCGCGGGCATGGCGGTGACCCGCATAAACCGCGGCGGCAATCGTGCCTGGCACCAGACAGTCGCCTATGGAAGTGATCGACAGGATACCCGCGGCAGAAGTTGCAGTCGCTTGGTCGCGGAGCGCGTCGTGCAGCTCTTCATTCGGCAGGCGTGAGGTCACCGTCACCACCCAGCGGGCGTCCAGTGCCGATTCGCGCCCGGTATACACGCACGCCACAGTCACGCTCCCGGCGTCGCGGCCCACCACGTTCTGGTTCAACACGATGCGCACGCCCCGTTCAAGCAAGCGTCGCTGAATCGTGTGCTGTTCCAAGGTGTTGACGGTCCAAGCCGATACCTTGTCGGCGGGAGTGACGAGCGTGACCTCGCAGCCGGCCGTAATGAGTCGCTCGGCAAGCACCGATCCCATGTAGTAGTGATCGTCATCAAAGATGACGACGCAACCCTCGCATGCGGCTCCAGCCATCAGGTCATCGGGTGTCAACACCCCCTGCGCAGCATGGAAACCGCGAATGGGCGAGGTATTGGCACGGCCGACCCCGTCGTGACGCCATCGTGCGCCGGTCGCCAGCACCACCCGGGTTGCGCCGAACTCGATGATGTCCGCCGCCGTCACCCGGCTGCCGCGGAGGATGTCGACGTTTTGCATCTTCTTCAGTTGATTGACGCGATAGTCCCGTACCCGGCCCCAGGCGCCGAGTCCTGGCAGCGCGGACTCGCGCGTGACGCGGCCGCCCAGCCGGTCGAGCGCTTCGGCCAGATGCACGGTGTGGCCGCGCTGCGCGAGCATGCGGGCACATTCGAGCCCGGTGGGTCCGGCGCCGATCACCAGAAAGCTGTCGGCAGTGGTCCGCGGCGGAGCAATTTCCGGATGCCAGCCCTTGCGCCATTCCTCACCCATCGTCGGATTTTGGGTGCAGCGAATCGGCGTCATGGTGGAGTCGCCTGAGACGCAGATGTTGCAGCCGATGCATTCGCGAATGTCGTCAACCTCACCATTCGCTATTTTGTGCGGCAGGAACGGATCTGCGATCGATGGCCGCGCAGCGCCGATGCAGTCGAGTACGCCGCGGCGGACCTGGGACAGCATCGTGTCCGGCGAGGTGAACCGGCCGACGCCGACCACCGGCTTGGTCGTCACGGTTTTGACGAAACGAACGAAGTTCTCCTGATAACCCTCTTGGGCAAAACGCGAGGTCTGCGAATCGTTCGCCCAGTCGCTCACGTTCACGTCCCATAAATCGGGTAATTCGGCGAGCATTTCCACCACCTCACGGCCCTCGCCGTCGTGGGTGATTCCATCCGCACGCAACTCGTCCACGGCGAAGCGCAGCGCGACGGCGCAGTCGGCGCCCACCGCCTCCTTGGTATCTTCGATCAATTCGCGCAGCAGCCGGGCACGATTCTCGAGGCTGCCGCCGTACTCGTCGCTGCGTTGGTTGTAACGCGCTTGTAAAAAATGCATGGGCAGCGACAGACCGTGTCCCGCATACACGTACACGATGTCGAACCCGGCGCGTCGCGCACGCAGCGCCGCATTGCGATGCCATCTGCGGAAATCGCGGATGTCGGATTTGCGCATCGCCCGCGATTGCGCTGGGTTGTAACTTTCCGGGTTGACGATATGGCTGGGGGCCATCGAGACTTCCCGGGAAAAAAGGTTGCCCGCATTCATGCCCCCATGGGCCAGTTCGATTGCCGCCAGCGCGCCATGGCGGTGAATGGCGCCGGTCATCAGCGCAAACGCCGGGATGTCCCGGTCATCCCAAAGTCGACCCTCGACGTACGGTGCGAGGTCGCTGCTCGAATGAATTTCGACTTCCTCCGTACTGACCACGGCCCAGCCACCCTCAGCCTTGATACCCCGCATCGCGGCATGACTTTGCGGCCGCACGTAGCCCATGCCGTTGCAATGGGGTACCTGGAAGAAACGGTTCTTGGCGGTCACGGGACCCAGGCGGACCGGCTCGAATAGGACGTCGTAACGCGAATCACGGGACACGATTTACTCCTGACTGGGCACGGGCGGCAGGTAGGAATAAACCTACACTTGCAAGGGCCCCCGCACCTTTTTTTTGGGGTTTCCTAATAACATCCTCCGTGCGATCATCAATTTGCCGTTTTTTAGTATGACTTCGCCATCGGTAGTATCGCTGCAAACCTTAATGACGGACACGGTTGATATGGATTCGCGGCAGCGGATCGTCATCTATCGTCTGGGCAGCCTCGGCGATACCGTGGTCGCGCTACCCTGCTTCCACAAGGTGGCGCAGACCTGGCCCGATGCGGAGCGCATCGTGCTGACCAATTTCCCGGTCAGTTCCAAAGCGGCCCCGCTCGAAGTCATCCTGCGCGAGGGCGGCCTGATCCACTCGGCCATCGCCTATCCGGTGGGTACCCGCTCGATTGCCGCCTTGCTGCGTCTCGCCCGGCAATTGCGCGGTTTGAATGCCGATGTGCTGGTCTATTTGACCCCCGCCCGCGGCCTCTTGAGCGCGGTTCGCGACTGGCTGTTTTTCAAATTCTGTGGGTTCAGGCACATCGTCGGCGCGCCGCTGTCCGAGGATCTGCAAAAATGCCGGCAGATCGCGCCGGGTACGGCCGATCAGCCGCGCATCGAAGAACGCGAGTGCGAACGGCTGGCGCGCTGCCTGAAGGGCTTGGGGCCGATCGATTTGAGCGATCCCGAGATGTGGGAGTTGCGCTTGAGCAAACGCGAATTGGCGGTGGGCGATGAAGTTCTGGGGCCCTTGGGCGCCGCGCCGTATCTCGCGATCAACATGGGCGGCAAAGCGAAGGAAAAGGATTGGGGCTTGGGCAACTGGCGCATGCTGCTGGAAAAACTCAGTGAACATTACCCGGGCGACGGTCTGCTCATCATCGGTGCTGCGGAGGATTCGGAGCGGGCCCAGGCCATTGCGGCCAACTGGCACGGTCCGGTGGTCGATGCCTGCGGCCGCTTGAGCCCGCGCGAGAGTGCCGCGGCCATGCGCCACGCGGAGGCGTTTATCGGCCACGACTCCGGGCCCTTGCATCTGGCTGCCGCGGCGGGCGTGATTTGCGTCGGCCTGTTCGGCGACATCAACCAGCCACAACGCTGGCATCCGCCGGGATCCCGGCATCGAATCATCCACCGCATGAGCGGATTGCAATCGATCACCGTGTCTGAAGTGGTGAGCGCTGTGCGCGACGTCGCGCCGCGGCGTCAAGCATGCGCGTGAACCCCGCCGTAGCGCCGCCGGTGTTCTTGGATCGGGACGGTACGCTCATCGTTGAAAAGCGCTACTTGAGCGACCCTTCTGGGGTCGACCTGGAGGAGGGTGTGGTCGACGGGCTCGTGCGGCTGCAGCAGCACGGCCATCCGCTGATCGTCCTGTCGAACCAATCCGGCATCGGTCGCGGCATGTTCACCGAACAGGATGCGCAACGCGTCAATGAGCGGGTGGCCGCGCTGCTCGGCCGGTTCGGCATCGAGATCCTGGCGTGGTATATGTGTCCCCATGCGCCGGATTCGGCGTGTGACTGCCGTAAACCGCTGCCCGGGATGCCGTTGGCCGCAGCCCGGGACTTGGGACTCGGCCTTCCGGGCAGTTATGTTGTCGGCGACAAGCAATGCGATGTCGAACTCGCGGATGCGATCGGCGGTACGGGTATCCTCGTGACCACCGGCCATGGCCGCGACTCCGTCGACTGGGCGACGCGCGAGGCCCGCCCGGTGGTCGACGGGCTGCGTGGCGCCGCGGAATTCATCATCGCCAGGGAACGGCAATAAGCAGGAGTAGAGTTTGGTAATCGTCACGGGTGCCACAGGTTTCATCGGCTCGAACATCGTGGCGGATCTGAACGCCGCCGGCCGCACCGACATCATTCTGGTCGATGATCTCGGCACGCAGGCGAAGTGGAAGAATATCGCGAAGCGGCGTTTCCACGATGTGGTGCTGCCCGGGGAGCTGGCCGGACTGCTCGACCGGCTAACCGGCGGCGACGTGGTGTACCACATGGGAGCGAACTCATCGACCACGGCGACCGACGGGGATGCCATTCTGCTCAGTAACTTTCGCACCTCGAAGTTGCTGTGGGAGTGGTGTACGCGGACGCGCACGCCGCTGATCTATGCCTCCTCCGCCGCCACCTATGGCGATGGCGCGCTCGGCTTCGAGGATGACCAGTCGCTCGAGTCGCTCGATCGGCTGCGACCGCTCAACCTCTACGGCTGGTCCAAGCACGCCTTCGACAAATGGGCCGTGGCGCAGAGTCAGACCGGCAGCGCACCGCCCCAGTGGTGTGGGCTCAAGTTCTTCAACGTGTATGGGCCGAACGAGAGCCACAAGGGCGACATGCGTAGCCTGGTATCGAAGAACACCGCCGCCGTCGCTTCCGGTCACACCATCAAGCTGTTCAAATCGCATCGTCCGGATTATCGGGACGGCCAGCAGCTGCGCGATTTCGTGTACGTCAAGGACTGTACGCGGGTGATGTTGTGGCTCGCCGGCCAGCCGCAGATCAGCGGTCTCTTCAATCTCGGCACCGGCAGCGCGCGTTCATTCTACGATCTGGTGACCGCCATAGGCGCCGCATTGAAGAAGGCCGTGGACATCGAGTATGTGGATATGCCCGAGTCGATTCGTGCCAATTATCAGTATTTCACCCAGGCGTCGATGCAGAAACTCAAGTTAGCCGGCTATTCGGCACCGTTCTACGGCCTCGAGGCGGGGGTTGCCGATTATGTTCAAGGCTATCTGGTGCAGCCGGACATATACCGCTAACCCGTCGGCCGGTGGCGCGAGGGCTGTCCACAAGGGCTGCCCAAATGTGAAGGCTTCTTACATTTGCATGCCCACGTTCCGTGTATTGTTCACTCATGGCGAATCTTCCAACCACTGAATCCCGGGCCTTGTCCTGGCTGATGCAACGAATTCAACTGCCGGCGTCGATCGAGACGCTGCGCGCCTCCTATCAGGCGGCCAAACCGTTCCCCCATCTGGTGCTCGACGGCCTGTTCGCCGATGGCATGTTGGAGTCACTGTTGCCCGAGATCAATGCGATGCAGCGGGATCAGTGGAAAAACGTCGATCAGGATCCGCGCGAGCGCACCCTGCGCATGCGCTCCGCGGTCGAGATCGGTGAGGCGGGCGAGCGGTTCTTGAACGTGGTGCATTCCGCCGCCTTCCTGTACCTCTTGTCGGAGATCACCGGAATCCAGCAGCTGCTTCCCGACCCTTATCTACAGGGCGGAGGGTATGCAGCGATGCGACGCGGCGACTATTTCAACGTGCATTCGGACCGCAGTGTCGCCTATGACACGGGATTGACCCGGCGGCTGGCAATGATCGTGTTCTTGAACAAGGATTGGGACCCGAGCTATCACGGGCAGCTCGAGTTGTGGAATCCCGATGCCAAGAAGTGCGAAGTATTCATCGATCCATTGTTCAACAAGACCGCCTTGTTCGAGGTCGCGTTTCCCAACTACCATGGAGTGCCCGTGCCGCTCGAGTGTCCGGTCGACCGCTCGCGACAGTCCTTCATCCTTTACTATCACACGGTCGGAATCGATGGAAAAACCGATGTGACCCCGCATACTTCCATCTTTGCGCCGCGCTCGCACGGGACCAACCGGCTTACCCTGCGCTCGCTGCTGCGCGAAGTCACGCCGCCGGTCATCACGCGGGCGTTGCGAAAGTTGACGCAATAGGCCCTTACGGCCGGGGAGATGCCCCGCAGCCTGACCCTCGACGCCGCCATGAGTCTCCAACGAATCCTGCGCATGCTCGCGTCGTTTTTCACCGGCCAGGGCGTCTCGATCATCTCGCAGCTGTTGGTGCCGCCGTTTTTCTTGAGCCGTTATTCCGACGGGGTGGAGGTCTATGGCGAGTGGGTTGCGCTGAGCGCCGCCGTGACCTACCTCAGCACGTTGAACTACGGCATCCAGACCTTCGCCAACAACCAGATGACGATCGATTACAACCGTGGCGACGTCGCCACGGCCAAGACCTTGCAGGCCAGCGCGTTGCGTTTGCTGCTGCTGGTCATCGGCGTGGTTGCGGTGGTGGGCTCGGGCGTGTTCGTGATGCCGATCGGCCGCTGGTTGAATCTGCACCATGCGAGTTCGCAAGCCGCATCGCTCACCCTGTATCTGCTGATACTCCAGATGCTGCTCAACATGTTGTTCGCGCTGTTCGCCAACAGCTACATGATGATCGGCAGAATGCACCGCGGCGCGAATTGGATGATCTTTCAGCGGTTGGCCGCAACCCTCGCACTCGCGGTCTGTGCCTGGCTGCGCGCGCCGTTCCCGGTGCTGGCGCTGGTGCAGCTCATCTCGGTGCTGGTCTTCGCGCTGCTGGTGATGGTCGATGTGCGGCACACCGCGCCGATCCTCACCCCCTCGTTGCGCTATGGCTCGTGGCGGGACGTGCGGCCGGTGCTCGGCCCGAGCGCCCATTTCGGCCTGCTGTCGCTGTCGAGCTTCCTGACCTACCAGGGTCCGGTGCTGCTCATACAAACGCTGCTCGGCCCGGCGGCGGTCACGGTGTTTTCCCTGGCAAGAACGGTATTCTCGATGGGGCGGCAGGCGCTGGCCATCTTGAGTTTCTCGATCGGCCAGGAAATCACGCTGTTGATCGGCCAGCGCAACTGGCCGGCGCTGAAGCGGCTATATGATCTGTCCGAGCGGGTGGTGTTGTTGCTCGTGCCCATATTCAGCGTGGGCGTGTTGTTGGTGTCGCCATTCCTGTTCGCGGTCTGGCTGCATCGACGCAGCCTCTATGATCCTGGCCTGTGCTTCATCATGGCGGTGATCTCCGCGGTGATGGGAATCAAAGAACACAAGTATCAGTTCCAATCCTCGAGCAACGAGCACGAGCGGTTGTCCCGGTTCACGCTGGGCGCCTATGCCGCCATGCTGCTGGTCGCGGCCTTCCTGATGAAGCCGTTCGGTATATTGGGTTTCATGCTCAGCTGGCTGGCGGCGGAGCTGGCGCAAACGATCTACATCATGCGGCTGAACGTCGAGCTTTTTCCCGCCGAGATGAAGATTTCCATGGCGCCGGTGGTGCGGCTTGCCGCGGTGCTCGCCGTGGCGTTCGGCCTCGCGGCATGGCCGGTGTTCGCGGGCGTCGATTGGTCCTTGCCGGTGGTGGTGGCGGTGGCCGTGGTGCTGATGCTGTTCATCTCGTTCGGTTCCTATTTCGCCTTCGGTCTGGACGAGGTGAGGTCGCTGCTGGTCGCACGTCTCCTGAAGCGCGCGGCGCGGAGGCCGACGTGAGCCGCAAATTGCGGCACTTGTTGCTAGCCACGCTCGAAGACCCGTTCAATCCGCGTTCCTGGAGCGGCACGCCGTACAACATCAGGGTCGCGCTCGAGCGCAAGGTGGACAAGGTGTCGGTGCTCGCGAACTTGAAACCGAAGCGAACGCTGGTCACCGCGGGGCTGCGGGTGCTGCTCGGCGGCAAGCCGCCGCGGTATCCGCTCTACCTCACGGCGCCGGCGCAGCGCGAGTTCGCCCGACGCACGGAGCGCGCCATCGCGGAGTTGCAACCGGATGCGCTGCTCACCATTTCGAGTCACAACCTGGTGCGCATGACCCGTCCCGCTGTGCCGGCGTTCATGGTCACCGACGCGCCGTGGTTGTCCTGGAAGCAGACCTATCAGGAATTCGATCACATGCCGCTCTTAGGACCACGGTTCGCGCGGCTCGAGGCGGCCGCCGCAGAGCGATACAGCGGTCTCATTTTCTCCTCTGACTGGGCGGTGGAGGAGGCGTGTCGGTTATACGCAGCGCCCCGCGAAAAACTCCACAGCATTCCCTTGGGTGCGATCTGGACGCCGGACGTGGGTCCCGCCGAACTCGACCGGATCATCGATGCGCGCGCCGCCGACCGGTTGGATCTTCTCTACGTCGGCAAGGATTGGGAGCGCAAGGGCGGCCCGCTCGCCGTCGAGATCGCGCGTGATCTGCGCGCAGCGGGCGTGCCCAACGTGACGTTGCACATCGTGGGATGCACTCCGCACATCGCCACGGCCGATCGCGCCTTCTGCCAGCTGCATGGTTTCTTGAACGTGCGCACACCCGCGGAGTCGAGCCGCTTGAAGGGCCTTTACTTGAACTCGCATTTCCTGGTGGTACCCACGCGCGCCGAGTGCTTTGGCGTGGTGTTCGCCGAAGCGCAGGCTTTCGCGCTGCCGCCGGTGTCACGTGCGGTTCAAGCGTTGCCCTCGATCGTGGCCGACGGCGTCACCGGGATACTCGAGCCGCCCGATGCGCCGGCCGCCGCATATACCCGACGACTGCTGGCCCTGATTCATGATAAAGATCGGTATGGCACGATGGCGCGCGCCGCGCGCCTGCGCTTCGAGCAGCGGCTTACGTGGGAAAGGTTCGCGACGCGTGTGGTCGAAACGATTGAAACGGCGCTGGTTTGATGTCGTAGGCATTCTAGTTACAATTGAAACAAATTCGCATCATTGTCATCGCGGTCTTGCTGGCCGGTGTCTTGTGTCTGGGTCTCGAGGCAGCGTCCTCCTACGTCTTGTACCGGCACTTTGCCCGGCTGGATCGTGGCTTCTATCCCGCGGGTTCAGCGACGCTGGTGCTGGCTGACGCGGTACGAGGATGGCTGCACGGCCGCCATGAGCAAATCGAACTATCGATTGATCATGGCCCGTTGTTCCGCGATGACCCGGTCCTCGGTTATGCCATTTATCCCGGAAGGTACGACATCACGGAGAGAAACGGCGGCCTCACTCATCGCTTCCGCTTGACCGTGGACGCCAGCGGCCACCGGGTGACCTCCACGGCGCCCCGGGAGGGCGTACGGCGTATCTACGTCACCGGTGACTCGGCGCTGTTCGGCTGGGGTTTGAACGACGAACAGACGCTTCCCTGGCTGCTGCAGTCGCGGTTCCCGAAGGACGACGTCCTCAACCTCTCGGTCAACAGTTATTCCTCGGTCCACGCGATGCTGCAGCTCGACGCCGTGCGCCCGGCAGTCTCCCCGGACGACATCCTCGTGCTGACTTATCATCCGATCACCAACGATTTCAACGTCGCCTCGGCAAGCATGCTTTATTACTTGAAAGGCGGTTTTGAAAGCCGGCTGGGCGACCCGGGTCTGCTGCAAAAAATGATCCTGCCCTACGGAGCGCTCAATGGCGGCAAGCTCGACATCCGCCATTTCCCCGTGGACTGCGCGCTGCGTAACGATACCTCGGGACGTTGTGATCATCCCGCCGTCTCGGTGGCGGTGGCGAGTGAGGTCACCATGAGGGTCTTCGACGCCATCATGGCCGCGCATCCGGGACATTTCGTGGTCGCCTTTTTGAGTGGTGACGATACGGATCCCGTCGTGGTGCATCTGCGCGCCAAGGGCGCGATCATTGCCGATCTGCGCATTGACCCGCGCGACCCCGAGGCCACCGACGAGGTGACCATAGACGGTCACGCGGGTCCCTTGTGGCACTACATCGCTGCGGAGCGGTTGGCGGAGGCGCTGCATACCGCGCATCTGGACGATTGACAGACTGTTCGAGCACGCCAGGCCCTCGTGCTTGTTTACCGAGGCTGAACTTAATGTAATTCTTAGCGGCCGCAATACTTTAAGAATATGTCGTGAGCTAACGCTGTAGGCGGACAGGAATGCCAATATCGGCGAAATTCGGATGGTGGACGATGGTGGATGTTCGTATGGTTTGTGCTCGCACGTCGGCGAAAGCTGGGCTTGCCGTAAACGTTACGTTGCATTCATGTCATACCCTGGAGGCGGGAATTTGGCATGTTTTTTGCTAAGAAGTGTGATGCACAGGCGGTTTATGCGTCGACTGTGGGCACTGGGCCCGTTAATGTCTGTCAATTAGCCACGTGATGGAAAATCGAATGAGGATATTGCTGTACAGCGCGAATTTTGCGCCTGAACCTACGGGTATCGGCAAATACTCGGGCGAAATGGCCAAATGGCTGGTCCAGCGTGGCCACTCGGTTCGCGTCGTAGCGGCGCCCCCTTACTACCCTGCGTGGAAAATGGACCCGGCTTACGTCTGGCCCCCGTACCGCCGCGAATCTTGGCATGGTGTCGACGTGTGGCGCGCACCGTTGTGGGTCCCCAGCAAGCCGGGTGGGCTCGCCCGGGTCGTGCATCTCTTGTCGTTCGCGATTTCATCGTTTCCAATCATGGTGCAGCAGATCTTCTGGCGCCCCGATCTGGTAATCACGGTGGCGCCGGCATTTCTTTGTGCCCCCGCCGGTCTGTTGACGGCCAAGCTCTGCGGCGCACAGAGCTGGCTGCACTTACAGGACTTCGAAGTCGATCTCGCGTTTCGCATGGGTCTGCTCAAGGGCAGCTTGTTGCAACGATTGATCCTGCGCATGGAGCGCGGCCTATTGCGACGGTTTGATAGCGTGTCGTCCATCTCCAGCCGGATGGTGGAACAGCTGCTGAAGAAGGGGGTCAAGACCGAGCGTATCCGCTATTTCCCGAACTGGGTCGACATCACGCATATCAAGCCCACCGCTGCCAACTCTCGCTATCGGGATGAGCTCGGTATCGCGCATGACGCGGTGGTGGTGATGTTTTCGGGTTCCTTGGGCGGCAAACAGGGCCTGATGGTGATTCCGTCCGTCGCTAAACTGCTGGCCGCGCGCAAGGATCTCGTGTTCTTGATTTGCGGCGACGGCGTAATGAAACCGCAACTGCAGAAGGCCGCCGCGGGCTTGGTCAACGTGCGTTTTCTGCCGCTGCAGCCGTTCGATCGGTTGGGGGAACTGTTGTGTACCGCCGATATCCATCTGCTGCCGCAAAGCCAAGGCGCCGCCGATCTGGTTCTGCCTTCGAAATTATCCGGCATGTTGGCGAGCGGACGGCCGGTGGTCTCGACCTGCCGGCCGGGGACGGAGCTCGAGACCGTGGTATCCAAGTGTGGCGTGGTGGTACCGCCGGAAGACGACGCTGCATTGGCCGCCGCCATCTGCAAGCTGGCGGATAATCCCGCACTGCGGCTCGAGCTGGGTCGGCGTGCCCGCAACTTTGCGGAAACCAACTTCGAGCGCGACGCCATCCTCTGTCGTTTGTTCGGCCCCGCCGCCGGCGACGAAGCCACTACCGTGCCCAACGATGCCATCGCCTGAGGCGTGGGTACGTTAGGTGAAATAGCGGTCGTAAAACGCGAAAAATGAGTCAAGATAGTTGTGCGTTGCGTTTGCAAACCTTGTTTTTAGCGAGAAACTGATGCGAATCATGAGCATGGAACGCGTACAGCCGTGAGCCATAAAGCCTTAATTTTTAGCCAGGGCGTATTTAAGAAAGTAATGTTGGTGATGGTCCTCCTGGCGGCCTTGGGATTGCGACCTGCGCACGCGTTGGAGGAATATACGTTGAGTCCGGGCGACATCGTGAAGATCACGGTGTTCAAGAGCCCCGACTTGAGCACCGAGGCCCGCGTCACCGAGGACGGTGCCATCGGTTTTCCGCTCATCGGCCGGGTGCCGGTGCGCGGTCTGACCCTCTCCGGGCTGGAACGCAAGATTGCGCAGTTATTGAAGGACGGCGGCTTCGTCCGCGATCCCCAGGTGAACGTGCTCCTCACGTTGTCCGTGGGCAACCAGGTCGCCGTGCTGGGCGAGGTCAACAAGCCGGGGCGCTATCCCATCGAGGGCGCCGGCGGCCACGTTTCGGGCATGCTGGCCTCGGCCGGCGGCATTTCGGCCACGGGTGGCGACACGGTGATCCTGACCGGAACGCGCGGTGGCAAACCGTTCCGCCAGGTAATCGACATCGACAAGATGTCGCAAAGCGCGAGTGCCGCGGATGATCCCGAGTTGGCGGGCGGCGATACTTTGTTCGTGGGTCGCGCGCCGCAATTCTATATCTATGGCCAGGTGCAGCGTCCGGGCGGCTATCGTCTGGAGAAGGGCATGACCGTCAGGCAGGCGCTCGCCACCGGCGGCGGCATCACCGGCAAGGGAACGACGCGCGGCATCGTTTTGCATCGGCGTGATGCCAGCGGTAAGGTCAAGGATTCCAAGGTAAACCTGGATGCGGACATCCAGGACCAGGACGTCTTGGATGTGAAAGAGAGCCTGTTTTGATTTTCCGGTCGATGCCATGATCCTGTGTCACACCCCCTCTGTCATTAAGCGAGCAGTCGTCGTCCTATGAGCCTGAAGCAATTCATGTTGATTCTTCTTGCCCGTTGGAAAGTGGCCACCGGGATTTTCGTCGTCGTCGTCGTCGCCGGTGCGCTGATCACGCTGCTGTCGACTACGATGTACACCGCGGCGGCAACGGTGGTCGTGGATACCAAAGCCGACCCGATCGCCGGAGTCGCCAATCAGACGCAGCTGATGAGCAGCTACATCGCCACGCAGGTGGACATCATTAGCAGCCCGCGGGTGGCGCAACGGGTGGTCAAGCTGCTGAAACTCGACACCGACCCGAACTACGTCCAGCAATGGCGCGACAGTACGGACGGCAAGGGGAACATCGTCGTTTGGATCGCCGCGAAGCTGGAGAAGAAACTCGCCGTCACGCCGTCGCGCGACAGCAGCGTCATCGAAATCTCGATTGAAGGGCCGGATCCGAAGTTTGCGGCGGTGCTGGCCAACGCGTTTGCGCAAGCCTACATGGACACCGCGATCGACCTTCGCGTGGATCCGGCCAAGCAATATGCCGCGTGGTTTGCGGAACAGTCCAAAGCGCTGCTGCTCGATTTGCAGGCCAAGCAGAAGAAACTATCGGATTGGCAATCGGAAACCGGCATAGTCGCCACCGATGGGCGGCTCGACATCGAGAACGCCCGCCTCGCCGAGCTGTCATCGCAATTGGTCCAGATCCAGGCACTGCGCCAGGACAGCCAGTCGCGTCAGCACCAGTCGAGCAGCGACTACGATTCGTTGCCGGAGGTATTGCAGAATCCGCTGATCGCGAATCTGAAGGGTGAACTGTCCCTGGCCGAGGCGAAGCTCCAGGATATCGGCACGAGCATGGGCAAGAACTACCCGGACTATCAAAATACCGCCGCCGAAGTAGCGAGCCTGCGGCAACGGATTGCGGCCGAGACGGCGAAGATCGCCGAGTCGCTCGGCAACACCACCCAGATCAACCTGCGCCGCGAAGCCGATATTCGTGCCGCGCTCGATGCTCAGAAGAAGAAAATATTGGAGCTGTCGCACGAGCGCGATCAGGCGGCCGTGCTGCAGAACGACGTGGTGACCGCGCAGCGCAACCTCGATGCCGTGACCCAACGCCTGGCGCAAAGCAGCCTCGAGAGCCAAAGCCAGCAGGCCAACATATCGCTGCTGACTGCGGCGGTCGAGCCGATGTTTCGCTCCAGCCCACGTCTGCTGCTGAACGCCGCGATCACCGTCTTTTTGGGTGGCGTGTTGGCGGTTGCGGCAGCCCTCGGCCTCGAGTTCAGTGACCGGCGGATCCGTGAAGACATCGATCTCGCGCAGCTCAACGGGATACCGTTGCTGGTCAGGATGCCCCGCATCAAGGCGGAAGGCCGCACGGGGCGCAGCATCTCGCCGCTGTTGGGTCGAGTGGAGCCGTCCGCCATATGAAACAAGTCGCCGCCGTTACGACGGAAGTCCCGATGCCCTCGCGCGATCGCAGCCGTGCGTTCGGTGCGATTCTGGTCGAACAGGGTCGTCTGAACCCTGCCGATGCCGAGGAGATTCAGCGCTTTGCCGGCGCGAATGGCCTGCGCTTTGGCGATGCCGCCATTCAGCTGAAACTGCTGACGCAGGAGGACATCGATTTCGCGCTGGCCCAGCAATACAATTATCCGATTCTGGCACGAGGCGGCGCCAACGGTGTCTCGGACGATGTGGTGGCGGGCTTCATGCCGCAACACGAGATGGTCGAGCCGCTGCGTGTGCTGCGCAGTCAGCTCTCGCACCGCTGGTTCAACGATGTCGGTCACAAGGCACTCGCGGTCACCAGCCCCGGGCGGGGTGAGGGACGCAGCTGGATGGCCGCGAATCTGGCGACCGTGTTTGCGCAGATCGGCGAGCGGACGCTGCTGATCGATGCAGACATGCGGCATCCCCACCAGCACAGCTTGTTCAATCTCAACAACTCGGTCGGCTTGTCGGCGCTGTTGACCGGCCGGGCGGGCAAGGAGGCGGCATGCCGCATCCATCCACAGCTGCGTCTGTTCGTGTTACCTGCCGGCATTCAGCCGCCCAATCCCCAGGAGTTGCTCGGACGACCGGTGTTCGAACTGGTGCTCGAGCGCTTTACGGATCAATTCGACGTCATCATCATCGACACGCCGGCGGCGGCCGAAAGCTCCGACGCACAGATCGTTGCCCGTCGTGCGGGTGGGGCGATCATGCTGGCAAGGCGCAGCGTAACCCGGCAGGCGCAACTGACCAGCGCGACGCAAAACCTCGTGCAGACCGGTGTCAACGTCATCGGCACGGTGTACAACGAGTTTTAGACGCCAGGGTCGCCGCGGTACCTGTCGTGATCGAGACGCCCGTCCCGCGTAGCGGCGTCGGCCCTGGTGACGGTGCGTTGAACCGCGACACGTTGTCGGTTCTGTACCTGGGCACCCGCGATGGCACGAGCATGGATCGCTCCAATGCCATGCGGCGCCTCGGACATAGCGTGCACCATATCGACCTGCGTCGTTTGATGCCGCAGACCCGGTGGATGTACCGCATCACCTGGAAATTCGGCGGCCAGGTGTTTGCACCGTGGATTCTAAGGGCCCTGCCCGCGGCCATGGCGGACCGCCGCTACGACGTCTGCGTGGTCGATAGCGGCGAGTGGGTCACACCCAAGATCATCGAGCTGCTTCGCGGGCACGCCGCCCGCGTGGTCAATTATGTCATCGACGATCCCTTCGGAGTGCGCGACACGGCCCGGTTTCGGGCCTATCGCCGCAGTCTGAAGTTCTATGATCTGTGCGTGGTGGTGCGCCCTGACAACGTTCGCGAAGCGACCGCCGCCGGGGCGCGGCGGGTATTGCGGGTCTTCATGTCCTCGGACGAAGTGATGCACGCGCCGCGTACCTTGACCGATGCCGATCGGGCCACCTGGGGCAGCGACGTGTTATTCCTGGGCACCTGGTTCCCGGAACGTGGCCCTTTCCTGCTCGAACTGCTGAAACGTGGCGTGCCGCTGACCATTCGCGGCACCAACTGGTCCAAGGCTGCGGAGTGGCCGGAGCTCAAGTCTGCTTGGAAGAGCGGTCCGGTCATCGGCGATGATTATGCCAAGGCCATTCAATGCGCCAAGGTCAACCTGGGCCTGTTGTCTAAGGGCAACCGTGATCTGCACACCACGCGGTCGTTGGAAATCCCGGCATTGGGCGGCCTGTTGTGCGCTGAACGGACCTCGGAACATCTGGCCATGTACCAGGAAGGCGTCGAGGCGCTGTTTTGGGACGATGCGGCGGAATGCGCTGACACGTGTCTGCGGGCGCTGTCCAACGAGGGGTTGCGGCGGTCGATAGCCGCGGCCGGTCAGGCCCGTAATATTGCCAACCGGATTCGCAATGAAAACATTATGAGTGAGATACTTACGCGCGCTTTAGAAGCTTCGTGAAAACCCCCGAGAACCCCATGAGCGTCAAATACGCCATCCTCAACACGTTGATGTGGCTGGTCATCCTGGCCTTTCCGGTGCAATGCGTGATCGACCCGTCTGCGGAGAACGTGGCCTCGGCCTGCATCCTGGTCATCTCCTCGCTTTGCATGCTCGCTTATCTCAAATGGGGCGGTGCCGCCGACGCACAGCCGTTGTCGACCATGGCCATCTTTGGGTTTGCCATCACCGGTCAGATGGGTGCATTGCTGGTGCAAAGCGCATTTTGGACGCCGTTGCGCCTGTCGTTGTACAACCCACTGCTGACCTTCGGTACGCTCGCCTTCTATCAGGCGATCGCGATCCTGATGCACATGGTCTACCGGTTCTTCTCCCTGCCCGATCCTCGGCGCATCGGCATCATCCGCGGCGTGTTCAGCTGGGCCGGCGTTTACCGGGTGCCCTCGAGCGGCGCCCTGTGGGCCATGAGTGTTCTCGGGGTCGTGAGTTTCGCGCTGTCGAGCCGCGAAGGCATCGTGGCGCGAATCGCCGCCGGCTTCAATTTCTTCGCCTGGGCGCCATTCCTGCTGCCGCTCTACATGCGCGAGGTGGGGCCGTCCTACTGCAACGCGTGGCGCAACAAGGTGGCGCTTGCGGCCTACACGGTGCTGATCGTGCTGATCGGTATCGCGCTCAACGTGCGCATCGTGATGTTCATCGGCGTGGTGACGGTGGGGTTGATTTATCTGCTGATCGGCATGCGCTCGCGCGCGCCGATGCAGGCGAGATACCTCAAGCAAATCGGGATTGTGGCGGTGATTGTCCTGGCATTGTCCGTGCCCCTGTCGGACCTCGCCACCTCCATGGCAATCGCCCGCGGCGCCCGCGGCAAAGTCTCGCCGGTCGAGATGATGAAGCGCACCTTGTCGGTCTGGCGCCGGCCGCAGCTCATCGCCGAGTATCGCCGCGAGGGTGCGGCGGTTGCACGCTTCGCGGCCTATGACGAGCATTACATCGCCAATCCGATTCTGGCGCGGTTCGTCGAGACCAAGTTTCATGACAATGCCTTGCACTTCGCCGGCGCCCTCACCACCGAGGAATCCAAGGATCGATTGCGCAAGGTGACGGTCGATGCGATCTGGGCCACGCTGCCGACGCCGTTCCTGCGGATGCTGCATATCGGCGTTCAAAAGGAGGACATGAATTATTCGATGGGCGACTACCTCGCGTACTTGAGCCGCGCCGTGCCGCTCGGCGGCCGCAAGACCGGGTCGATGTTCGCTCAGGGTCAGGCCATCATGGGTCCGCTGTTCCCCATCCTGTATGCCGCGCTCTGCCTGTTCGTCTACGGCATCTTGGACTTGTTGACCATCCGCAGCGGTGACGGCCGGGTGGAGTTGTCGTCGCTGGCGATGATGAATCTCTGGGTTTTCTTCTACCGCGGCATCACTGCGGAAGCCCTGAGCAACATGTTCGTGTTCATCCTGCGCGATTTCTTACAGACCGTGGTGATCTACGTGATTATCTTCGCCATTGCGAGAGCCATGCTCGGCACTCGACCGATGCGTTTGGAGTCATCGATCCAACCGGGGTGGCAGCGGGCGACCTAGCATGCCGTCGTCTTCCCACAGGGACAGATGATGAAGCTCGTCATCTTTTGTCACCCCCCGTATCTGCCGTCTCAGAGCATGCCGCGCTTCGCGCAGATGCTGCGCACCTCGTTCGAGGCCCTGGGACACGAGGTCAAGCTGTGGGCGCCGCATCCGCGGTTCCACAAACTGTTCGCCGGCCATCCTTACGGCAAATGGGGCGGCTACATCGATCAATATTTGATTTTTCCGCGTCGCGTGCGCAAAGCCCTGGCGGCGGAGCCCGCGGATACGATGTTCGTGTTCGCCGACCAGGCGCTCGGTCCGTGGATGCCGCTGGTCAAGGGGCGGCCGCACGTCGTTCACGTGCACGACCTGTTGAATCTGCGCTCGGCCCTGGGCGACGGTCCGGGTCACGTCACCTCGTTGAGTGGCAGGATCTATCAGCGCTATATCCGTCGCGGATTTCGCCATGCGCGCCACTATATTTCGGTATCGAACAAGACGCGTGAAGATCTGCACCGATTCGGCGGCGTGGATGCGCTGACCTCGGAGGTCGTCTACAACGGCCTCAACTACCCTTATCGCCCGATGCCGGAGTCCACCGCGGTCGAGAAGTTGCGCGCTGCAGGGTTGCCGATACCGCCGGACGGCATGCTGCTGCACGTGGGCGGCGGCCAGTGGTACAAGAACAAGGGCGGACTGATCGCCTTGTATTCCCGCTATGCCGCCGAAACCGCGAATCCGCTGCCTCTCTGGTGTATCGGACCCAAGCCGAGCGCTGATATCGCGCGCATGATTAGACGGGTGCCGGCCGCCGGACGGGTCGACTTCTTCCAGAACCTCGACAACGGCACGTTGCAGGCTGCCTATTCCTATGCCCGGGTATTCCTGTTTCCGAGCTTTGCGGAGGGCTTTGGCTGGCCGCTGATCGAAGCTCAGGCCTGCGGTTGCCCGGTAATTACCACCGACGAGGCGCCGATGAATGAGGTTGCCGGCGATGCGGCGCGCTATATTCCGCGACTTTCGCCCGCAGCGGACATCGATATGTGGGCGGCACACGGTGCCCGCGTATTGGGCGAGGTGCTGGCGTTGGATCCGGCCGAACGGCTGCAGGTCGTGCGGCGCGGTCATAGCTGGGTGCAGAAATTCGATCCGGGAACGGCCATCGACCGCTACTTGGAAATCTATCAACGGATTCTCGATGTCGAGACCGCGCGCTGTGGTGCCGCCGCACCGCTCAAGGGACTGCCGACTTGAAGCTGTTGCATGTCCTCTCGAGCGTCAACCCCGACGGCGGCGGACCCACGGAGGGCGTACGCCAACGCGGCATCCGCCTGACCGACATGGGCCACACGGTCGACGTGGCCTGCCTGGATGATCCCAACCTGTCCTTCGTGCGCGACTTTCCGCTCACCGTCCATGCACTCGGTCCGGCGAAGGGCAGCTATCGGTATTGCGCCAAGCTGGTGCCGTGGCTCGAGGAGCATGCGCGGGATTATGATGCGGTCATCGTCAACGGAATGTGGCAGTACCACAGTTTCGGTGCCTGGCGTGCGCTCAAGGCGCTCGGCATACCCTACTTCGTATTCACCCACGGCATGCTCGATCCATGGTTCAAGACCGCTTATCCGCTCAAGCATTTAAAAAAGTGGCTGTACTGGCCGTGGGCCGACTACCGCGTGCTGCGCGATGCCCGGGCGGTGCTGTTCACCAGCGAGGAGGAGCTGTTGCAGGCGCGTAAATCGTTCTGGCTGTATCGCGCCACCGAGCAGGTGATCGCCTACGGCACGGGCACGCCGCCCGACGATGCGGCGTTGCTGCGCGAGATCTTCCTGGGCGCGTACCCGGAGCTGCGCGGACGGCGCCTGCTGTTGTTCTTGAGCCGCATCCACGAGAAGAAGGGCTGTGACCTCTTGGTGCAGGCATTCGCCAGGGTCGCGGCGGCCGAACCCGCGCTGCATCTGGTGCTTGCGGGTCCCGACCAGACCGGCTGGGTGGCGCGGCTCAAGGTGCTCGCCGCAGAGTTCGGCGTAGCGGAGCGAATCACCTGGCCCGGCATGTTGCGCGACGAGATGAAGTGGGGCGCGTTCTACGCCGCCGAAGCCTTCGTCTTACCGTCACATCAGGAGAACTTCGGCATTGCCGTGGCCGAAGCGCTTGGCTGCGGCCTGCCGGCGCTGATCTCAGACAAGGTGAACATCTGGCGCGAGATCAAGTCCTCCGATGCCGGCCTGGTGGCTCCCGATACGGCAGAGGGTACCGCTGCCCTGCTGCAGCAGTGGCTGTCGCTGTCGCCGGCGCGCCGTGCGGCCATGGGCGTGGCCGCACGCGACTTGTTCATGCGGCGATTCACCGTGGATGCGATGGCCAACGGTTTATTGGACGTCGTGCATCAATATACGCCGGCCGCCATGGCGGGTGCCTGATGGAGGAAACCCGCCCGCGCGTCGAACTGCAGCACACGCGCTCCGGCTGGCCCTTGAGCGTCAAGATCCGCCGCGTGTTGTGGCTGCCGTTCAAGCTGCTTTTTCTGCGCGGTAGCGGCAGAATCCTCTCCCCGTTGCGAATCTATGCGTTGATGCTGTTCGGCGCAAAGATCGAGCGCCCGGCGCTGGTCATGGACGGCGTCAAAGTGTGGCATCCATGGAGCCTGACGCTGCGCCGCTACTGCACGCTGGGGCGCGGAGTCGAGGTCTACAATTATGCCCACATCACCCTGGGAGAGCAGGCGACCGTTTCCCAGGAAACCTATCTCTGCAGCGCTTCTCACGACTT
>Ga0116230_10000984_pt1 | contig 26071 bp, 26 predicted proteins | sample S1TSphfallax_3_FD_88678 | JGI IMG/M metagenome (GOLD analysis project Ga0116230, IMG submission 88678) | Host-associated microbial communities from peat moss isolated from Minnesota, USA - S1T2_Fd - Sphagnum fallax MG | ecosystem: Host-associated > Plants > Peat moss > Unclassified | place... | reverse complement strand
TCAGAAAGAGGTCCCTGCATGACCTTTCAGGTCGGTGAAAAGGTAGTCTATCCGAACCATGGAGTCGGAACTATCGAAAATATCAGCTCCCGCAGTTTCGGAGCCCAGATGGAGCGGTTTTACCTGCTCCGACTCTCCCCCAGCAGCATGACCGTTATGGTTCCTTTCTCGCACGTCACCGACGTGGGGCTTAGGAAAGTAACAAAATGCAGCGAAATCAGCCGGGTTTTGACCTATCTTGCGGCAGGACATCCCTGTTGCGCCCAGGATTGGAAAGACCGGTTTAAAGAAAATTCTGACAAGATGAAGGGCGGAAGCCTGCTGGAAATCGCGGAAGTGTTCAAGGCACTGGTCATTATCCGCACTTCCAAGCCCCTTTCGTTCCGCGAGAAGAAGATGCTGGAGCGGGCCCGGAGCATGCTGATTTTGGAAACCTCGGTGGCCAAGGCGGTGAAAGAGCAAGAGGCGATTGGATTAATTGAGAAGGCTTTGGGCAAGAGCGGGTTGCCGATGCCGCCGGCATTGTAGCGATAATTTAATTCAGCTTTTATGAACCGGGCGAAATCTTTTTCAAGAGATTGCCCGGTTTTTATTTTGGCGGCACTAGACGCGCCGGAAAACATCAGCAAGGCTCAGGGTAATCGGCCCAGCGGTCAGTTCGTCTTGCACTTTTCGGGGCTCCAGGTCGTCGGGAAAATATTCCCAGGCAATTTTTCGTTCTGGATCGATGATCCAGCAGTAAGGCACTCCCCAGCGATGGTATTCCTCGCATTTGCCGAATAACTTGCCGACTCGGTCGGGCGGTGAGACGACTTCGATGCAGAGCAGGACGGGCTCTTTGGGGCCAGGGTAGCGGCCGGGAATTGGCTTGGCTAGTTCTTCGACCGCGATGTCTGGGACATAAAACTGGCCCTCGCGGAGGCGCGTGGTGAGTTCGGGCAGCGGATTGAGAGTTTCATCGTAGCGGTTCCAAATCAGGTAGCCGACGTTTGCCTGAACCTGACTATGTTTTTTTGTTCCTATTGGTTTTGGAATCAGCACACCATCCACGTATTCGCAGGTCGGCTTTTCTCCTCCGTCCACAAATCGGGCGATGTACTCTTCTATTGAGACCAAGGGCGCATTGGTGATTGCTGCCATTTGGGCTTTGGCTCCTGTTTCATTATGTGCCAGCGGCTTCTGGCAACATGAAAGCTTGGCGCTCACATAAGGCCGCTCATGGAATTGAAACATCTGGCATCGTTCATCTCAGTCGCCGAGCATCTCAGCTTTGTGCGGGCGGCGAACGAACTGCATATTTCTCAGCCGGCGCTGAGCGGACAGATACGGCGGCTGGAGGAGGAGCTAGGGGTTCAGTTGTTTTTCCGCAACCACCACCAGGTGAAGCTGACCGATGCCGGGACTGTGTTCCTGGCAGAGTCGCGGGCGACGCTGGAGCGGGCTCGGCTGGCTGCTGACCGGGCACAGCGCGCCGCGCGCGGAGAAATTGGAAGACTGCGGCTGGGCTTTGTCTCCTCGGCCGCTTTGGAGATTGTGCCTGGCATCGTGGTGGCATTCCGGAAGACGCATCCGCAAATCGCTTTCGACCTGACGAACTTAAGAACTTCCATTCAGGTTAAGAGTTTGCTGAACCGGACCATCGACGTGGGTTTCTTGCGGCTGCCGCTGTCAAACGAAAACCTGAGCATCACAACCATACACCGCGAGGCGTTCATCGTTGTTTTGCCGCAAGGGCACGCGCTGGCGCGGGCGAAACAGGTTCGCTTGAGCCAACTGAAGGACGAACGCTTTATTGCCTACGGGCGGCGCTGGGCGCCCGGTTTTTACGACTCTGTCGTTCAGCTCTGTCACAGCGAGGGATTCACGCCCAATATCGTGCAAGAGACGGGCGAGATGTACACCGCTATTTCCATGGTGGCGGCGGGGTCCGGTGTCGCGATCTTGCCCAAATCGGTGGTGCTGGCGCAGTCGAAAAACATTGTCATGAAAGCGCTGCCTGCGTCCACTCCGCTGTCCGAGATCGCCATTGCCACCAGAAAGGACGATTCATCGCCTTTGCTAGAAGCGTTCGTTTCGCTTGCGCGCGATTATTGCAAGCATCTTTGTTGAGAGCCATGATCCAATAACCAGCACTTATTGCCGAATGCGGAAAAGACAATTGCGGTTATTTTCCGTTTGGCCTTCTAATGAAGGAGAGAGAGGGAATTATTCATGGGCGAAGAGTTAGAAGATCAAGCGACCAATGCGTGGTCGAGAAGAAACTGGCTGCGAGCCAGTTCGGCTTCGATGGCGGCTGCGGCGTTCGCCGGTGTTGTTGCCGAAGCGCAGCAGCCGGCCAGCACGCTGAAGGCGGAGCATGACCACTCCATCAGCAATCCGGGACCAAAGAACAAAGCGGTGTTCGACGCCAATCCCAGTTCGAACATTCCGCCGCCGACCGATCATGGCGATTTCGGCACCATCTGGTATTCCTTTGACCTGGCGCACAAGAAGCTGATGGAAGGCGGATGGACGCACCAGGTGACGGAACGCGAGCTGCCTTTGTCGCGCGAAATTGCTGGCGTCAATATGCGCCTGACTGCCGGAAGCTTCCGCGAACTGCACTGGCACACGGCCGACGAATGGGCCTACATGCTGGACGGCAACGCGCGTGTCACTGTCTTGAATCCCGATGGCACGGTCTTCATTGGCGATGTCACTAAGGGCGATTTATGGCTGTTCCCGGCGGGCTATCCGCACTCCATCCAGGGGCTGAATCCGGACGGCTGCGAATTTCTGCTGGTCTTTAACGAAGGCGATTTTTCCGAAGAAAATACCTTCCTGCTTTCCGAATGGGTGGCCCACACGCCGCCCGAAGTGATTGCGAAAAACATGGGGCTGGATCAAAAAGAGATCGCGATGCTGCCCACCGACGAGATGTTTATCTTTCCGGCTGAGCTTCCCCCTTCGCTGGAAGCGGACCGCTTGGCTGTGGGCGGCAAGAGTGTGGAATCGCCTGTGGACTACACCTTCAAGATGGCGTCCATGCCGCCGACCAAGAAGACCAGCGGCGGCGAAGTGCGCGTGGTGGATTCCAAGAACTTCCCCATCTCAAAGAAGATTGCGGCGGGCTTGGTCACTATCAAGCCAGGGGGCATTCGCGAGCTTCACTGGCACCCCAATGCGTCGGAATGGCAGTACTGGATTGCCGGACAGGGCCGCATGACGGTGTTCATGCCGGTGGGCAAGGCGCGCACCATGGACTTCAAGGCCAACGACGTGGGATTTGTTCCCGCCGTGGCCGGGCACTATATCGAAAACACGGGCGACACGGATCTGGTTTTTCTCGAAATGTTCCGGGCACCGGAGTTCCTGGATTTCTCGCTGAATAACTGGATGCGCCGGCTGCCGCCGCAGATGATTACGTCGCACCTGGGATTGCCGAAGTCGGCGATTAACAAGATTCCTGTGGAGAGGCAGGAAGTGATCTCGGGTTGAGGCCCAGAGGCGCTTAAAATAAGGCCGGCCTTGGGCAGACGTTGCGCTCGCGCTTGACGCTGTCTGTTACGATCCAACTTGTTTTACCCAATCGCGGATGACTGTTCCGATTCGCTCGATGTCTGCACTGGCAAGTTCGCCGCTGTGCATGATCACATTGCGCGAGCGCTCCAAGGTGCTGAGGATTTGTCTAACCCAATCTTGATTCCGGAGGTGGGGCTCGAAAGGGTCCCAATTCTGTCCGATGATTGCGGTCAGGTCCCCGAACTCTGTATAGTTGATGGGTTGATCGCCTCGTGGCGTGTGCCAGCGGATTTTAGATTCCTCCTCTAGTCGAGTCTCGGCTTTCTTTCTGATCTTCTCGCTTACACACTCGGTCCACCAATTCTCACGGGGAGGCGGACCTTCCAACAGGCGTTTCGCTACAAATTCCCGTACAGAGTTTTCAAATGCAGCGATCGCGGTGTAGACGGTGGCCATGCGGCGGGATCGCGCTACCCATCCCTCGTCCAACAAGTCGAGAGCAACGCTCGTGGCTATTGCTGCATCAATCGCTGCCGACTGAGGAACCTTAGACACGCGAGAACTTCGATCCAAGGCTTCGTCAGTCAGAAGACCTCGAAACGCAAAGGAGTATAGCTGATCGTCGATGTAATCGGTTTGGCTCAAAGTAGGTGCTTCCTTAGGCTTTCGAAGATCGCATCAAACACGGCGACATCGCGGGTTTCAGGTAGGACGATCTGAATGTTATAGTGCAGTTCCTTCAGTTTGAGGCGGGCTGAACTCTCACGGTGCTGCTCTTCCACGGGCTTGGCTGTTGATTGCTTAACCAAATCATCCTCACGCGCAACACCGGTTTGGTCTAGCGATTGGGCTACTTGGGCGGAACCGCTCCAGTCCGCCAGATCCGCCAGCGCCTTGAATGTTTTCGCCATCCAGCCCAACACATTTTCGGAGTTTTGTCCTTGCGTCAGTGTCCTGAACTTGTTCTTGACATCCTCTACAGAGAGTTCGTTGGCCTTTAGATTGACGGCAAATAGGTCGCTATATGCCTCACGGATTGCGTCTGCAAGAATGCGGGCGGACTGGGTCTGATCTAAGAAATCGAAATACCGCTTTGCTGGTACCCCGGCGTCATCCGTAAAGCCCAGCGACTTTAGCAGGCCAATGAAGAGTCGATCGTTGGAACTTGAAAACTCGAGATTCTGAAGGAATTTGTTGTTGACACGATCGGGTGCCTTGGCAGTCTTGAGTGCATTGAGAAAAGTGTCGAGGTTCTTTGTGGTGACGAGGTAGGCGGTGGGGAGGGACATAACAGCCGGGTTGTCCCAATTATCATCTCAAATTGTGCCACGCTACGCATCGACGCGGTGGGCCGATCCGAAGTCAACAGATTGTTGGGCTCGAATAACCGGCCGCTGTCGCCTGTCGCCCGAGTTCTGCCGAGGGGTTGATTGTCCGTGTAACGCGCCACCTTTGCACAGCGGGGTCTCATCTTGCTTATGGGAATCAGAAGGTGAAGCGGCCGCCAACTACCGGAGCAGTATTGCTGTCGTAGTTATAGGGGACGCCGGGGCCGTGAGGAATGGCAATGGCCAAACCGCCGCTCACGTAGGAATAGGCGATTCCGAGAAAGCCGTCAAAACGCTTGGTGAAGTGATGATCCGCATAAAGCGACACCTCGTTGAGGGTGCCCGCGCAGGAACTGCGGAAACCAGCCGCAACAGAGCAGGTGGAGGGAACGCGGAAGTCGTTCTGCCGCTGTTCATACCAGGCAAACGTAAGGTCGGTCTTGCTGTCCAGAGCGTATTTCACGCCCGTCCACCAGATCTGCACAATCTTGGGAGCGTCCAGGTTGTTGTCTTCCACGCCGCTCATGATGTAGCCGCCCTGGTCGGTGGCGCCCACGCCCAGCGGATGGGACGGATTTAGCTGCACTATGTATTCGTACCCGCCATAGAACTTGAAAGGGTTCAGCGTATATTTGGCGGCGCCCATAATGGCGCTATTGTCGGTCACAATGCCATAGACGGTGTTGTTCGTTGAAATCAAGTTGTTCCCGGTGATGGGGTTCGTGTTGATACTGTTGGTGGTCGATTCATAGGGCTGCGTGGGACTTTGCGCCCCCAGCAAGGGATTCAGCACGCTGATGGCCTGATCATAATGCTGGTAGACGATGTCGGCGGAGAATTGGCCGAAGTCGCCGCCCAGGTCGAATCCAAAGGCATTGTTATGCGGCTTTTCCGGCGTGCAGGTCGCGGCCGTCCAGGTGGCGGAGGCCGAGTAGCAGCCGCCATTGCCATCGACGAATTTATACATTGCGCCGAAACGCACCGGGCCATACGCAAGGCGATACTTCAACGCGGTGTCCCAGCGGCTGTCCTCGGTGTCGCCGCCGCCGGCCATCGTGCCGTTATAGCCGATGTAGGAAAACGCATAAGCGCCGTTGGCCGGATCGTAAAGCAGCATGGCGTCCGTGCCCAGAGCGCGCTGACGGCCGAAGGTCAGCGTTCCGAAAGCCGTGGACGATATGCCGCCATAGAATTCGTCATTGAAGGGCTGGCCTGCGCGCGTGCCATCGATGGCCTCCGAATAGCTTGCCCGCGGAAGGCCGTTGTTGACGATGTCGGTGGAGGATGCGTTGGCGAGCTGGCCGGACTGCGGATTGACGCCAGTGGACGCGTTGAACACAACCGACCAGCCGGGCAGAAACTCTTCCTTGCCCCGTATGCCGAAACCCGTCTGCGAAAGATTGTTCGGCGCGACGAGAAATCGGGAGTGATTGCCATTTCGGTTCACCAGCGATTCCCCCTCATAGTTGGTGGCGTTCACGGGCAAGCCATGGCTGACCCAGCCGAAGCCGACGTCATACGCGCCGTAAAGCGTAACGCCGTGCCAGATGAGCGCGCAATCGGTGGTGGCGAATTCGTGGCCGCTGGCGCAGGCGTCGGGGGTGCTCGGACGCAGCTTGATGTCGACCGTGGCGTCTTGGCCAGCCGTCAAGCTGATTCCCAGGCGCGTTTCGTCGGCGAAGCCTTTTTTTTCAGCTCGAATCGCGAAGTGCCCTGGAGGCAGCCCGGACGTCTGAAAGTGTCCGCCGCCGTCGGTTGTGATGGTGCGTGTTTCTCCTTTGTCGTCGCTCTTGATTGTCACCGCGACACCGGGGAGGGTTGCACCGGTCTGGTCCGTCACGACGCCGGAAAGGCTGGCTCCTGTTTGGGTCCAGGCTGGGATAGATCCAAGTGCCAGGCACAAGAGCAGCGCCAGTGAAGAAGCCGTTGAAACGCAGCCGGTGCCCCGGCGTAGCTTGTGAGAGATCATCATGTTGTCTTTTTAAGGGATCAGAGTCGTTTAAAAAATACTACCGCATGGCGGGAGATCGACCAGCCAGCAAAGATGAGCCTTCTGAAAGTCGTGCGGCGAAGCCATACTATATATAGAGCGGAAATATACTATTGATATGGCCCAAGTGCTGATTCACTTCGACGATGCAACGTTGAAGGCGATTGACCGAATTGCTCCAGCAGCAAAACGCAAGCGCGCCGACTTCGTCCGTAACGCCGTGAAAGATGCAATTTTCCGGCATGAAATGGAGAGGATGCGCGAAGCTTACCGGCTCCAGCCGGACTCGGCGGAAGGTTTTGATGCGTGGGACCTTCCGGAGGAATGGAAGGGATGAGGCAGTTTGAGGTCTGGTGGGCCGATCTTCGGGAGCCCGCCGGTCGGCGGCCCGTCCTGTTATTAAGCCGGAATGACGCTTATGAATATCTTTCGAAGTTCATTGCCGCGGAGATTACGTCCACTGTCCGCAAGATTGCCAGTGAGGTTCCGCTTGGTGAAGACGAGGGTTTGCCGAAGTTCTGCGTAGCCAACTGCGACAACCTTCGAGTTATTCCCAAGGTGCTGCTTACTGAATGCGCTGGACGGCTTGCACCGGAGCGATGGGCAGAGGTCAAGCGAGCTGTCGGCGCGGCGTTTGGATGGCGCGAATTGATGGACCTCGAATAGCAATCGCATTTCGGTTTCCGCCCCGCTTTGAATCGCCCGCAACAAACTATCCTAAAGAAGTTGCCTCTTCCACGCCTCTTCCTCATCGACAGCTTCGGCTTCATCTTTCGCGCTTACCACGCGCGCGCACGGTCCGGCGCGCCGCCCATGCGCACCAGCGCCGGGCTTTCCACAGAGGCCATTTTCATCTTTCACAACATGGTCCGCAAGCTGCTGACCAGCTTCAAACCCACCTACCTGGCCGCTATTTTTGAATCGAGCGAACCCACCTTTCGCTCCGAGGCTTTCACCGACTACAAAGCCAACCGCAGCGAAATGCCGCCGGACCTCGGCGAGCAGATTCCTTATATCCGCAAACTCCTGGAAGCGCTGCAAATTCCGATTCTGGAATTCGCGAAATTCGAGGCGGACGATGTGATTGGCGCGCTGGCGTGGCGCAAGTATCCGAAGCCGCTCGAAGTGGTGATTGTTTCAAGCGACAAGGACATGCTGCAACTGGTGAACGATCACGTCTTCATGCTGAACCCCATGAAGGACGACGAATGGTACGACGAAGCCAAGGTGGAAGAGTTTATGGGCGTCAAGGCTTCGCAGGTGGCTGATCTTCTGGCGCTGAAGGGCGACGCGATCGATAATATTCCGGGCGCTCCGGGCATTGGCGAAAAGGGCGCGCGCGACATTATCGCCAAATTCGGGTCCGTCGAAGCCGCGCTGGACCGCGCCGCCGAAGTGGAGCGCAAAATGTACCGCGAAAGTCTGCTGAACAATCGCAAGCAAATTGAACTGAGCAAGCATCTGGCCACTATCGACACGACGGTTCCGATTGAAGTGAATGTGGAGGATCTGCGCATCCAAGCGCCCAATAACTCAGCACTGAAGGCTCTTTTCAAAGAGATGGAATTCTTCAGCCTGATGAAAGAAATTGCGCCGGAAGACGACAGCGCCACGCGGGACTACTCTTCTATTTCTGATGCGGCCGATTTGAAGGCATGGCTGGATGCAAAGCCCGCTGCCGACCCCATCGCTATTGCGATTGACACCACAAATAACTTCTTCGGTCTGTCTTATAAGGCTGGTGAAGGCCGCGCCATTCCGTTCTCGCTGATGGAACAAATTCGGCCGCTGCTGGAAGCGGAAGCGGTTCCCAAAATTGTTCATGATGCCAAGGCGTTTGAGCTGGCGCTGGCGCCCCTGGGCATTCACCCGCGCGGCATCACGGGCGACGCCATGCTCTATGCCTTTCTGCTGAGTGCCGACACCGGCGGCTGCAGTCCTGAAGCGCTAGCCGAACGTTTTCTGGACCGCAAGCTGAACGCGGCCGCCGAACAGCAGGCCGAAGCCACGCTGGCCGTTTCTGCACTGCTTGAGCCGCAAATTGCCAAGCAAGAGCTGACCAGCGTTTATCGCGACATCGATTTGCCGCTGTCGCCGGTGCTGGCGCGCATGGAACAGACGGGCATTCGCGTGGAGACATCGGTGCTGGCAGAAATGTCGGCGCGCCTTTCCGAGCGTATTGACACCATCGCCCAGGAAGTTTATTCCATAGCCGGGCATCCGTTTAACATCAATTCACCCCAGCAGCTCGGCAAAATTCTCTTTGAAGAAATGAATCTGCCGTCGCCGGTGAAGTACGGCAAAGGCAAGGTGATTTCTACGGCGGCGGATATTCTGGAAGGCCTGGCGGCGAATTATCCCATTGCGCAACTGGTGCTGGATTATCGCCAGCTTGCGAAGCTCAAGGGCACCTATATCGACGCGCTGCCGCTGCTGATCCGGCCGGAAACCAAGCGCGTTCACACCACGTTCAACATGACCGGCGCGGCCACCGGGCGTCTTTCGTCTTTCAATCCGAATCTGCAAAATATTCCCATTCGCACCGAGGAAGGCCGGGGCATTCGGGCGGCTTTCGTTCCGGAAGACGGCTGGGAACTGGTGGTTGCCGATTATTCGCAAATTGAGCTGCGGCTGCTGGCAGAAATGTCGCGCGATCCGGTTTTGGTTGATGCCTTCACGCGCAACGAAGACATCCACACGCGCACCGCAGCCGAGGTCTTCAAGGTCAGCCCGCTGATGGTGGACGCCAACATGCGCCGTTCCGCCAAGGCCGTGAATTTCGGCATCGTTTATGGCCAGACGGCGTTTGGTTTGGCGCAGAGCCTGGGGATTGACCGCAAGGAAGCGGACCTTTATATTCGCCGCTACTTTGAGCGCTATGTGGGCGTGCGCGAGTTTATCGACAAGACCATTGCGGAAGTGCGCGTCTCGGGCGTGGCGAAAACCATGCTGGGGCGGCGGCGGCCCATTCCCGACATGCAGAGCCGCAATCCTTCGGCGCGCAACTTTGCTGAACGGACTGCCGTGAACACTCCGCTGCAAGGCACCGCCGCCGACATTATTAAGCTGGCCATGATCCGCATTCACCACCTGTTAGAACAGAAGAAGATGCAATCGCGCATGCTGCTGCAAGTTCATGATGAACTGGTTTTTGAGGCGCCGCCATCGGAGCGCGCTGAACTGGAAGCTTTAATCAAACACGAAATGGAAACTGTTTACCCGCTCTCTGTCCCGCTGACTGCCGATACCGGGCATGGCCCGAACTGGAGGGATGCCAAGTGACCCGGCGGCAATCTCTTTCGATTCTGATGGCTTTGGCGGCGCTGGTGTCCTGCAAGTCCGAGAAGAAATCGACCGCGATGCCGCCTGCGCCGGCTCAATACAAGGTGAAACTCGAAACCACCAAAGGCGACGTGGTCATCCTGGTTCATCGAGACTGGTCGCCGCTGGGTGCCGACCACTTTTACGAGCTTGTGAAAATGGGCTACTACGATCACAACGGATTTTTCCGAGTGATCAAAGGCTTTGTGGCGCAATTCGGCATGAATGGCGACCCGAAGGTGAATAGGTCTTGGAGCGAAATCACCATCAAGGATGATCCGCCCAAGGTTTCGAACAAGACCGGCTCGGTGGTGTTTGCCAAGACGGGTGAGCCGAATTCACGCACCACTCAGGTTTTCATCAATTTAGGCGATAACAGCGCCTCGCTGGACCCGCAAGGGTTTACACCGTTCGGCGAGGTGATTGCCGGGCTCGATAACGTGATGAACATTTACAGCGGCTATGGCGATGCCAAACCGAATGGCGAAGGGCCGGATCAGGCGGCGATTGCCGATATTGGCAACGCCTATTTGGAGGAGCATTTTCCCAGACTGGATGCGATCAAGAAGGCGACCATCGTTCCGTAAAAGTATATCTTTGGGGGCGAACTGCCGATAAGATAGTTGTATGGCATCCGCTTCGCCTTCGCTCCGCCGCCTGACCGAACAGGAATACCTGGCGTTGGACCGCGAAAATTCAACAAAAAGCGAGTTTATCAACGGCGAGATGCGCGCCATGGCGGGCGGAAGCCTTCGGCATTCAGCCCTTGGATTCCGATGCGGTGTCCAGCTAAGCGAAAAATTGGAAGGGCGTGGATGCACGGTCTTCAGTTCAGACGCTCGCGTTCGGACGCCGTCCACGGGCTCTTACGTTTATCCGGACACATCCGTCGTTTGCGGCCCCATTATCACGGTGGAAAATACCGTGGACATTCTGATTAACCCAATTTTGATTGTTGAGGTTCTTTCGCCCTCGACTGAGGATTTCGACTCGAACGGCAAATTTGCCCTTTATCGCGAGATTGAATCGGTCAAAGAATACCTGCTGGTTCATTCAAAGATGATCGCCATCGAGCATTTTTCCCGCCAGCCGGACGATAGCTGGATCTACCGCGAAACGAAAAACCTGGATGCGGAGATCACCATTCCTGCGCTCGACATCTCGTTAACTCTGGACGCGCTGTACGGCAGCACCATGAGTATCCCGGGTTAGGGTTTTCTCGTCAGCTAGCATTAGTTTAGATGCGTTTTCTCACGCGGCTGTTTCGCCCAAAAGGCTTCAGCGTTTCACTCGACAAGGGTCGTTGCACCTTTGTTTACCGCGAGCGCGGGCGTCGGATTCAGGTTTCAGGCGAGCCCATGGCCGACGGTTACGCGGTTTACGCTTCCTCCATCCGTCAATGGGATAGCGCCCCGGCAGAGATCATAGACGACAATGAACGCCAGCGGATTGCCACCAACATTCGCAACCACTTTGTGGACCGCGGCAAGAATGTTTATTTGTCGTGATGCCGCATTAGTCTTTCACTTCAATCTGAATCGTCTTGGCGCCGGTTACGACGTATCCCTTCACTTCCACGCTCAACTGCGCCACATCCGACCCGCGGGTGTTCGGCGTTGCGCCGCTGCTGGCGCTGGAGGATGTGTCGGCCAGCACCAGCGCCACCGACGGCGGCGGATCGCTGATCTCGCCGCCTGGCATGGCGCCGGCGACATTGAACCCTGTTTGCTGACGCCAGACCCGGACGTAAAGCGATTCGCTGTTGCGGTAACGGTTCACGGCGTCAATCATGCTGGCCGCAGTCTTGAACTGTGTTTGGGCAATCCCGGCAAACTCAGGAAAATTCAGCGTGTTGCCGTCGCTCAGCGTCAAATTCAGCGGCCCCAGTGGCGCGCCGGCCGGAACCTTGTAAGGAATCGTCTTGACCACCTCCAAGCCGTCCTCTCCTTGAAGGACGGCGGTAATATCGACCGTTTCGCCCGCCCGCACATCATGGGCCGACGTCCAAGCCTGCGCCAGGCGTAGTTGTTTTTTGCTATCCAATTGGTCCAGCCGGAAAGAAATATTCTTTACGTGCAGATCTTGAAAGCCGCCGCCCAGCACAAAAGCCAGGGTCACGACCGCATCGGCGGCTGCCTGCTGGGTGAGACCGCTGTCGCTGACGAACATGTCATGCAGCACCAGCGGCGGCAAATTTCCTTCGAAATGAACCTCGCCCTGCAGTTTCAGCGTTCCCGTGCCGATAGCTCTTTCAGTGGCGTCGAGCGTGGAAAAGAGAACAGCCTGTGTCAGAAAAGGAGTCATCAGCCGGTCGTTGACCACCTGGACGTGATAGGAATGGCCCCCGGTGGAGCCGGATTGAACGGCAATTTCCACGGGAATTGTGTGCGCGGTCCGGCCCAATTCGCCGGCGATGGCGGTGGAGCGGTCGCTCAGAATCGAGCCAATCCATTGGCGGGGCGAGGAGAGTTTAAAAGAGGAATTGGTGCTTGGTATGCAGGCGATGACATCGGAAAACGCCAGCGGTATTTCGGTTGGCCCCAGGCCCAGCAGCCGGTGCCCAAAGGCGTAGATGCGGTTGCCGTCAATATAGGTGACTGTGCCGTCGGCGGTCATGCTCCAGTCGCCCGTGACCAAGCCCACGCTGATCATTGAACCAGGCTGAAGATTGAGGCCTTTGAGAGACTTTTGCGCGCTGTTCGCCACTACAGTGCTTGCGCTTAAGGATTGCGAAATGAACCCCATACGCCGCATGGCGGCATCGTAGGTGGTCATGGTTCTTGCTGTAAAGCCATTGGCCGAAAGCGGGGTTAAGATGTCTGCCAAATTGCCAAAGACGCCGGAGGAAACCGTTTGAAGATCAGAGCCAAAACTGGCATGGGAACGGGCCGAAAGTGGCCCAATCGTCGCGCCGGAGATCATCGCTTCAATGGGCTGGATTCCGCAGATAGGCTCTTTGGAGAAGGGAAAGCCGAGAGCCACGGCGCCCAGCAGCTTGCCATCAATGTAGACGGGGCTGCCGCTCATGCCCTGCAAAATGCCGGTCTCGGCCAGCGGTCCGCCGCTCAGACGGGCAAGAATCACCGGCTGCTTAGGCCCGAAATTCTCCAGGACTCCGAGGATCTCGACCTGGAACTCCTCGATCTGATCGCCCTGGAAGACTGTCTTGCCGATTCCGTGGAGGCCCGGATGGACGTCCTTCAATGGGAAGAACTCCTGGCCCCAGGCCGTCGAGCTTCCAGCCGACAGGAACAGAGCCGCAAAGATTGAGAAAAGGCTGAGCGAAAGTGCCCATCGCAATGCAGCCAGCCGCCACCGGCGTCGAATTTCCACCACTGCACTCCACAGTATCAACCTGTGATTTACTAAGAGAGTCCGCTGAGCGCCAAGCTGAGAGGACGGGAACAGAATGGCCACAACTCCACTAGTGAAAGTGCGACAATCCTCATCCGCCGTGAGCATCGACTGGCTGTCGATCATCTGGTTTGGCGCGCTTCTCATTGCCTGCTACGCCCCGATTTTGTACCGCATGGCCAGCCAGTGGGCCAACGATGAAAACATGGGTCACGGGTTCTTCGTCCCCTTGGTTGCCGGGTACATTGTCTGGGAGCGGCGCGCGCAATTGGCTGCCACTCCCGTCAAAACCAATTGGTGGGGACTGGCCATCGTCGTTTTTGGCGGCTTGCTCTCGGTTGTCGCCACCCTTGGGGTGGAATTATTCACCGCCCGTCTTTCCTTTGTCATAGCCCTGGTCGGCACCGTCCTGTTTCTTTGTGGCACGCAGTGGATCAAGATTCTCAGCTTCCCGCTGGCGCTTCTGCTTTTCATGATCCCCATTCCCGCCATCGTTTACTCCGCGCTCACGTTGCGGCTCCAAATGCTGGCCAGCCAGCTGGGCGAAATTCTCATCACCGCGATGGGCATTCCGGTTCTGCGCGAAGGCAACACCTTGCGCCTTCCCAGCCAGACGCTGGATATTGTCGACGCCTGCAGCGGCATCCGGTCGCTGCTTTCGCTGCTGTTTCTTTCGCTGGTCTATACCTACTTCACCGACAAAAAAGTCTGGATGCGCTGGGCCTTGCTGGCAGCCACCGTTCCTATTGCAATTTGCGCGAATGGCATCCGGGTGGCTGTCACCGGCCTGCTTTCCGAAATCAACACCAAGCTTGCTTCCGGCGCTTATCATGAGACCGAGGGCTACATCGTTTTTATCGTGGCGCTGGCGGCTTTAATCGGCACGCACCGTCTTTTGAATTTCGCCGCGAAGAAGCTCGGCCGGTCTGCGGGATCATAGAACCAATGGCCAATTTCCTGTCTTCCAAAAGCGCCCGCCTTCTTTCGCTGGTTCTGCTTGTCCAGGCCGGCACGTTCTACGGTTTTTCGCGCAGTGAAAATATTCCCGCCCGCGCGCCGCTGGCGGGCTTTTCCATCGCCAACACCCCATGGCAGATGCTGGAAGAGACGGAACTGGACAAGGAAACGCTGGAAGTTCTGAAGGCGGACGATATTCTTTCGCGCGTGTATGTGGACCGTCAGACTGGCCAGTACGCGACTCTGTTCGTGGCTTATTTCGAAACGCAGCGCACCGGCAAAGCCCCGCACTCGCCGAAAAACTGCCTCCCCGGCAGCGGCTGGACGGAGACGCAGGGCGGCACGGTGGATATCGATATCCCGGGCCGACCCTCCCCCATCACCGTCAACCGGTATGTGGTGGCGCGCGGAGAAAACCAAAGCGTGGTTCTGTATTGGTATCAGTCGCGAGACCGGGTGATAGCCAGCGAATACTCAGCCAAAATCTACACTGTTGCCGACGCCATCCGCTACAACCGCAGCGACACGGCTTTGGTGCGAATCGTGGTGGGTGTGAATGGCGGCAACACAGACAAGGCGCTAGAAACCGCCATTTCTTTTGCCAAAACCGTCTTCAACCCGCTGAAGAGCTACCTTCCTAATTAGAAAGTCTTGTAGACGATCTCCGGAGCAGGCTGATTCGACAGCAGAATCACAGCCAGGGTAATGACCACCAGCCCGGTGTCCCACGCGGTGCGCCAGTAACGGGAGTGAAGAAACGGGATTCCTTGCCAGCGGATAGCCAGAAGGGCATTTCGCAGCGCCTCCCAAACCGCCAGCACCACGGCCGAACTGGCCCAGATGATCAGCCAAACCTGAATTGCCCCCATCCAGCCCAGCGAGCCGAATAATCCGCCAATCTGCCGCCAATTCGACCAGAACCAAAGCAGCGTAAATGTGAACCAGGTGAACGTGAGCCCGCGCGACAGGGCGACATAAAACGGGCCGGATGAGAGCGTTCTGTATCGCTTGCGCCCCAGCCAGCTTGCCATTAGAATCTGCCACAGCTTGTTCATGCTGACGCCCAGCCCCTGCAGAAAACCAAAGAACAGAAAAGCCGCTGTCTGCCCGTGCCACACGCCTATCAGAAAAAAGGTGACAAAGAAGGCCAGCACTGCCCAGGCCGGCTCAAGCGACGGTGCGGGATAGCGCCGCATTAGCAGCATCAGCAGCGGCGTATAGACGTAAGTTTTAAGCCATTCGGACAGCGTGATGTGCCAGCGGCTCCAGAAGCCGCTAAAGCTGTCAGAAGAAAAAGGCCGGTTGAAATTCTCTGGCAGCGTGATGCCCAGCAGGCCGCCAATGCCGATAACGATATCGATATAGCCGGAAAAGTTGCAATACAGAAAGAGCGGGTAAGTCACAAACGTGAGCACCCCGGAAGTCAGGATCTCACTGCCGCCGCGCACCATCTGCGCCAGCGCGCTATGCTGCGCATTCGACAGCAGCAGCGCCAGCACGTGGGTCTTGAAAAACCCGATCACGATTCTTTCCACCGCGGTTCCAATCGCGGCCAGACCGGGCCGCGTGCTGCCCGGTTTCGAAACCATGCCGATGAACTCCGGGTACTTTTGAATGGGGCCGGAAACCAGCGTCGTGAAATTGATGGTGTAAACCAGATACCGCAACGGATTGATGCGCTCGTCGAGAAGGCCGGCATGCGTGTCAATCAGCAAATGCAGAATCCGAAACAGGATATAAGACAAGCCGACCGTCAGGTAGGGAAACGGCAGGAACGCCGAGGCCGGAAAGAAACTGTATTTCTTGAGCCAGACGAACAGCAGAATAGTGGGTATCAGGACCAGCGCGCCGGCGCGCGCCGGCTGCTTTTTCACCAACTGCAAGCCCAGATAACCCAGCGCCAGAAATGCGGCAAACGGCACAATGGCGCGGTAATCTTGCGTGAAGGTGCCCAGAAACCAGCAACTGGCGGCGAGAAGAACAATCTGCCGCCACAGCGGTGAGCTGAAAAGCTGATAGACCACCACCACGGCCAGAGCGAATTCAAGAAATTGAAATGAAGAGTCACCCATTTTTACTGAAGCGGGGGCTGATGCGCAAAATAATTCACCACGGCCCTTGCCATCAGCGCGTGCGCTCCGCCGGTGGGATGCCCGTCCACCGCATAAAACAGCAGCTCCGCATTCGGCGTCTTCCTCAGTTCCGGCACGGTGTCAATGTAGCCCATGCCGTGCCTTTTGGCAATTTCTCCCATGCGCGTGGGAAAAATGTAGGCATCCATATTGGGGATCTTGATGTCCTTGCTGATCAGGGCAGATTCCACGCGGTTGGGCAGGGCAATCATATAGCTGGGCACTCCGGCGGCGCGGCTGTAGTCGGCCAGCCTTCCAATCATTTTGTCGATGCGGCGAAAACGCTCTTCCACCGGGGGCGGCGTCGGGACGCGGGAAACGTCTAGCGGGTCGGCGTAATCTTCGAAGGCGCGCAGAAAAAAGTTTTCATCGCGCAGCATAAAATGCTGGGCCACAATGAGAACGCGGCTTTCCCTGGCGGCCACGCGGATGTCCGTCCAGGTGAGCGATTTCTCTTCCTCCGCCGCGCGCGCCACCAAGTCCTTGGGCGGCGCATTAACGTCATCCATGCGATTTAAGTCGAATGGCATGGCCATATAAATCACGGCGTCGGGTTTCAAAGCCAGCATTTCATTCAGCAAAATATCGCTTTTTGCCCAGCTCGGACCCGCGTCCCCCAAATTTTCAAACTCCACTGGGTGATGCCAGATTTCAGCCAACTTCGGCGCGGCGACATTGGCAAAGTACTGATCATCCGGGACATACAACCCAAACGCGATGGACGTGCCCATAATGGCCACGCGCCGGGTTCCCGGCGGCTTCGGCCCGCAGGAAGCGCTGCCGCGATAGCCGCAATCGTTCATCCGGTAGCGGATCCACGGACCCTCAATATTCTTCATCACCATGCTGCAATTCGCCCGATGGCGGTCGCCCAGAAGCTGGCTGTGGTATTCGCAGTCGTCGCGGAGTTTTTGCGGCCAGATTTTCCGGGCGAGAAGCTCCGCCACGCCGGTCAGCAGCAGAATAGTCAGCAGACTGATGAGCGGCAGAATGAACAGGTCGCGGCGTCCCAGCGGGGGCGGCTGAGGCGGTGTTTTGTCGGCATCCGAAGGCCCTAACGGCCTCGGAGTCAACCGGGCAGATTCCGCAATCATGGGGTTACAAAACTTTCCGCAGGCGTAGGCATCTCGGTCTTTGTATTAGTGTCTGGTTTTGCCGCTGAATCTCTACGCCCATTACCGCATATCGGCAATTCAGCTTCAGTAACATACGGAGTGTTCCCTTTTTCGTCTCTCCTGCTGCTGGCTGCCATTTCGGTTCCGTCGCCGCAGCCGCCCGGTATTGCAGACCCCGCCTTCGAAACAATCCCTTTCCAGGAATGGCTGGCCGAATCGAAACCGCAGCATTTTCGCTGGACCGTCAGCGTTCCGCGGGCTGTTCTTTCTTTCCATCAGCGCCTCGTCTCGCAAATCGACATGGAGGTGGACGGCAAGGATCTGGAAACTCGCCTCGGCGACGGCGAACTGGTTTGCTTCTTTCAGATCACCGACGCCCAAGGCACACGATTTCAGGGTCACGCCGCGATCAATCTCAGCAAGCTGGACCCGAACATCAAAGCCGCCACGCTGGAAATGTCGCAGCGCGCTTTTCTTCTTCCCGGCGAATACCAGCTTGCCGCAGTGCTTCTCGATACCGGCACGCGCGAACACGCCACATCGCAGAGCAAATTTCGCGTGGCTGCTCCCTCCAGCAGCCTGCTCTCGCAGGCCTGGCGCGGTCTCCCGCCGGTGGAGTTCTTCAGCGAAAAGCAGTCGCCGGAAAGCTGGTATCTGCCCGAAATCGAGGGGCATGTGCAGTGGACCGCCGGATTGCCGGCGGACAAGCCTTTGAATCTCGTGCTGAATCTCTCGCCGAAGCCCGGTCTGTCGGCACTTCTGCCCACCCTCAAATTCCTCTCTGAAACCGGATCGCCCAGCCTTTCCGAGCACATTGAGCTTCTCGACTTGGCGCGCCATCATTCCGTTTTCCAGAGTGACAAGGGCCTGGACTGGCCGATGCTGAAATCTTCGCTGGCTGCCGCGAGCACGGCCTCTATCGACATCCACTCGCTCTCCGACAGCCATTACGATGCGCAATTTTTCCTGACCCAGGTGCGGCGGCTATTGCGCGCTTCGGATAACCCGGGCGTGCTGGTGATTCTGTCGACGCCCATTGCTTTTGCACCCGGTGAAGACCTTAGCCCCATTTTGCTCGAAAGCCTGCCGCCTTGCCGTGTTTTTTACATTCGTTATGAGGCCGCGCCTGAACGACCCTTGAATCCTTATGCCCGGCAGCTAGGCGGCCGAGGCCGGGGCATGCGCATGGGCGGTCCCGGCGGCTTGCAGCCTATGCGAACCCGCGTGATTGATCAACTGGCAGCCACGCTGAAGCCGCTTAATCCGAAAATTGTGGATGTGGAAACGCCAGAAGACATGACGAAAGCGCTGTCAGAAATACAAAAAGCGCTGGCCCATTAAGCGCGCAAGTAAATGGAACTCGGATGATGCCCCGGCTTGGTCATCAGTCCATGGCTGAACTCAGCCGGAATCATGCGCGGGAAGCAATCTTGCAACTCGGCTTTCCGTTCATGGAAAAGCTGGCTCAGCGAAGCGGCGATGCTGTAACGCTCATTCATGCACAGAAAGCCATACAGCAGGGCCGTTTCATGCAGAAAGAACAAGTCTGACGACAACACGTAGGGGCAATAGTCGTAGGGAAACCAGATGTCGTGAAAATGCACATAAGCGCCTTTGGAAATCCGGGGAAGGATGCTTAAGATAATTCGGCCCACTTCACCGCCGGGTCCCAGAGTATGGCTGGAGTCCACAAAGAATAGATCTCCCGGGCCTATTTGCTCGAAAAATTCCAGGTCGACATCCTGGGCCTTTTGCCTGACTAACTCGATCTGGCGCGACTGATGACCTTCTTCCAGGAACTGCGTCGGGTAGGGCTCGATGCAGATAATGCGCGGCTGATATTTCTCGTCTCTGGAGGCCAGCAGGCAAACCGCCGTGGACACACCGCAGCCAATCTGAAGAATGATCTTGGGACGGTGTCTGCGAACGAAGCAGTACAAAAAATCGGCTTCAATTTCTCCGTAACCCTCGTCGCTGCGGTTGATTTCCAGCGCTCTTTCCAAAATCCGGTCGCCCGCCAGAGCCGCTGAATAAGCGCTTGTGCAATCGCGCACAAAGGCGCTTTGCTCATCCAGGCTGCCGCGGATTCCCTTCATGTCAAAAGGTTCGCGCCATCCTTCACTGTGCCGAAGCTGGCGAATGTCGGGTATTTCGGAGTAGAAGTGGCGGGGCAATAGATCGACGCCAAAATGCTGGCCCAATTCAAAGACCTTTCGGAGAAAAAGTTTCCCCCGATTCTTCAGTTGGCGTCTAAAGTTCCCCCCTTTAGCCCTCGGGGCCGCAGCCGCCACCCGGTTGGAAGCGCTGCTATTCGCCGTCGCCGAGCCAATCATGTGCTCAGAGTAGCAGGTTTTCCCCTATTTTCCTGTTTAGAGATGAACTAAATCGACCCATGCTCGTTCGCGCCAACTGGTGATTCCGGCTTCAGCCAGTTGCACGCCCTTGGCCGCTTCCAGAAGATCCCAGGGAAACGGCTCGTCCTTCACAACGTGCCGCAAGAAGAGTTCCCACTGGCGCTTGAAGGCGTTGTCAAACGTTTGCTGCTCCGGCACTTTCTGCCAGCCCTCGTGGAAGTTCAGAGGCTGCGGCACGTCGGGGTTCCAGGTGGGTCTGGGAGTGCCCGCATAAGGCTGAATCCAGCACTCGCGCAGTCCGGCGACGGCCGACCCTTGGCTTCCGTCCACCTGCAGCGTGAGCAGATCATCGCGCCTCACGCGCACGCACCAGGATGAATTGAAATGGGCGATAACGCCGTTCTCTAGCTGAAAGGTCGCATAGGCGGAATCGTCCGCCGTCACTTGGTACCGCGTTCCCGTCTCGTCAACGCGAAAAGGAATATGTGTCGCGCCCAAACAAGAGACTGACTTCACCTTGCCAAACAAATGATCCAGAACATAGCGCCAATGGCAGAGCATATCGATGATAATGCCGCCGCCGTCCTCCTGGCGATAGTTCCAGGAAGGCCGTTGCGCCGGAACCGTGTCGCCTTCAAAAACCCAGTATCCAAACTCACCGCGCACCGATAGAATGTTTCCGAAAAACCCGAGGTCCATCAAGGTCTTTAGCTTCATCAATCCCGGCAGCCATAATTTGTCGGCCACCACGCCGTTCTTGACGCCGGCCTGTTTCGCCAGCGTGTGCAGCTCCAGCGCGGTGGCCAGATTGCCGGCGATGGGTTTTTCGCAATAAATGTGCTTGCCCACGGCGAGGGCTTTTTTAACCGCATCGGCGCGCCGGTCCGTGGTCTGCGCATCAAAGTAGATCGCGTATTTCTTGTCGGCCAGCGCGGCATCCAGATCCGTTGAATAATCGAGCCCGCCGCATTCTTTTGCAATCGCTGCCAGCTTCACTGCATTGCGGCCCACCAGCAGCGGCTTGGGCATGATCGTCTCGCTATCGCTGACTTTTACGCCGCCCTGCTGCATGATGGCGTAAATGGAGCGCTTTAGATGCTGATTCAAACCCATGCGTCCCGTGACGCCGTTCATGATGATGCCGATGACATGAGTCATGCCTGCGGATAAGCTCCTTCCGGCAAAGCCGGCGCGTCCACTCCGGCGCGCGGCAGAGTGCCGTCCAGTTCCTGCCGCCAATGCGCCACGTCACCAGCCGGCCCGTAGCAATAAATCATGCGCAGCGGAGTGCTGCCTAGATTCGTCAATTGATGAAACACCGTGGGAGGGATGTAAACCGCCTGCCCGCTATGCAATTCCATGCGCTCCTCTCCGAGACACATTTCTCCGACGCCTTCGATCACAAAATAGATTTCCTCTTGTTCCTGGTTATGCCAAGGGACTTGGCCGCCTTTTGGCTCCAGCGTCACATGGCCCATTGAAAAATGCGAAGCCTGAATGGGGCCTGCGCCGCCCACCAGATTCTGGGTTCTGCGCCGCGCTGGATAAGTTCTTCCCGCGATCTCGGCTAAATCCGCGATGATCATTTTCGGTTGCTCCAAAATTTTAGATAAGGCTTGCCTTCTATCTCGCGCAGCAGATATAAAGCCACTTCGCGGGCATGATAATCGCCCCACATGCACGCTTCTCCCGGCGCTCCGTCCCAGCCGTTTGGCCGGTGATAAACGGAATGCAGAATCAAGCCTTGATGCGTTGAGTTAGCGTTCAGATACGGTTCAGCAAACAGCGCATCACAAACGGTCAGCCCGGCCTGCCAGTAGCGCGCATTCTTCAGATAACGGCCCAGCCGCAGCAAGCCCTGTGCGGCAATGGCTGCGGCGGAACTGTCCACCGGTTCAAACTCGTTAAACGGATCGGCCGGCTTCGCAGTCCAGTCTCCCAACTTGTATAGATTCGGAGCGCCGGTGTCCCAGTAAGGAATTCCGCAGGCGGGAGAATTTTCGATATAGAAATCGCAAGTGGCTTCGGCGGCCTTCAGCATAAAGGGCGCGTCGGCCAGAAATTCTAGCTGCTCGGCAAACCCGCACATGGCCCACGCCAGCCCGCGCGTCCAGGTGGTGAATGGAGAGTATCCTTGCTGTGAGTTAGGGCAGCGATAGTTTCCATCATTGACATTGAAGATGCTCTCATGCGCGGTGCGCCCGCGCCGGTCGTAATGATCGCGCCCTTCGCCGTAATAAATGGAATAGCGCGCCGTCGCTTGCGCATGCTGAAGCAGCCGGTCGAGAAGGCTGATGCGGGTGTCGTTTTCGCCCATCAGCGCATGCCCCAAGTTGTGGCTAACGGCCAGCGCCCGCAGCGAACGAATAGTATCCACAAACAAAGAATGCGGCCCGTTGAAGGAATAAATGAAGCCGCCGCCATTCGCCGTCTTAGTCCAGCGCGCCGCCTGCACCGCGCCCGAGACCTTCAGCGCCAGTTCATAAAAGTTGCGTTCGCCGGCGTCCTCGGCAAGCGCTCCTTCATTCATTAGGCGCAGCAAGTTCCCATACGTGCTGACGTTGTTAAAGCCGTGGTCATGCACGCCTATATGCGAGACATGCGGCGCCATGAATTGTGTTGTGTGCTGACGCCCGGCGTCCAGGAAACTTTTTTCTCCGGTGGCATCAAACTGCAGAATCTCCGAGCCAAATTGAAACCCCTGGGTCCATTCCGTCCAACCGCGGCTGGTGTACTGGCCGTCAACGGTAAAAACAGGAGAGCCATCTTCCGGCCGCCAGTTTCTCTGCAGCGAATCAATTTTCGCGGCGGAATAATCGAAAACTGCGCGAACCTTCTTCTCCAGTGAGCGCGCCGTCACGTCTTGCCGAATCTTCACTTCAAAACCGCCGCGTCCAAAGCCGCCTGCGCAATGGGCTCATCCACCTCCGACGCCGCTCCGCTGACGCCGATGCCGCCTATGGTCACGGTGTCCACTTTAATGGGCAACCCTCCTTGATTCGGAAAATAATCCGGCAGAGGCAGCCCGCTCAAATCGCCGCTCTTTACCTTCTCGGCCGCCAAGCGCGACGGGCTGTGAAACGCCGCCGCATGGCGCGCCTTCTTCTGGGCAAAGACGATTGTATTCAGCGCCGCATCGTCGCCCTTCTCCAGATAAAGCAGGTTCAGGCTCTCATCCACAATGGCCAGCGTCACGTGTACGTTGCGCTTCAGCGCTTCCGCCTCCACCGTGGCGGCCATGCTTTTCAAAGCGGCCAAATTGAGCACCTTCTTGCTGGGAAGACCACTGGCGCGCAAAAGCGCCGATGCCAGAACCGCAATCGACAAAAGTCTGATCATGTCATCTCCTGTAAAGTTTTCTGAGTCAAAAGCCGCCTCTTGTACATGGGGAGCGAAACAAGCTTATTACATTTCCGGCTCTGAACGTTTTACGTTTAACCAAGCCGAAATATCCGGCTTCCCGCCATTGGTAAACTGAAAGGCGATCTCTCATCACATGAAATATATATTCACGTCCGAGTCCGTAACCGAGGGGCATCCGGATAAAATCGCCGACCAGGTGTCGGACGCGGTTCTTGACGCCGTTCTGAAGGAAGACCCAACCGGCCGTGTCGCTTGCGAAACGCTTGTCACCACTGGCATCTGCGTGGTGGCCGGCGAAATCACCACCACCACCTATGTGGATGTTCCCAAGCTTGTGCGCTCGGTGATTAATGAAATCGGCTATAACGACGCTGCTTATGGCTTCGATGGCAACACCTGCGCTGTGGTGAATATGATCCAGTCTCAATCGCCCGATATCGCCATGGGCGTGGACACGGGCGGTGCGGGCGACCAGGGCTTGATGTTCGGTTACGCGTGCAACGAGACCGAAGAACTGATGCCGCTGCCCATTTCGCTGGCTCACAAGCTGACGGAACGTCTGAGCCAATCGCGCCGGTCCAAGCAACTGAAATATCTGCGCCCCGATGGCAAAAGCCAGGTCAGTGTGGAGTATGTGAACGACAAGCCCACGCGCATCGACGCGGTGGTCATCTCCATCCAGCATGATGATGATGTGACCACCGAACAGCTTCGCGCCGATGTCAAGAAATACATCATCGACGCCGTTATTCCGGCTGAAATGGTGGACGCCAATACCAAGTTCCACATTAATCCAACGGGCCGTTTTGTGATTGGCGGCCCGCACGGCGACACCGGCTTGACAGGGCGCAAAATTATCGTCGATACTTACGGCGGCATGGGCCGTCATGGCGGCGGTGCTTTCTCCGGCAAGGATCCGACAAAGGTGGACCGTTCGGCCTGCTACATGGCCCGCTACGTGGCGAAAAATATCGTTGCTTCCGGCTTGGCGAATCGCGTGGAGGTGCAGCTGGCGTACGCCATCGGCGTGGCTGAGCCTGTTTCCGTGATGGTCAACAGTTTCGGCACCGGCAAGGTGGAAGACAGCCGCCTGGCTGAGCTGGTGCGCGAAAACTTTTCCTTGACGCCCGCAGGCATGATCAAGAGCCTGAATCTGCGCCGGCCCATTTACCGCGCCACCGCCGCCTTTGGTCACTTCGGCCGCACCGGTGAATCGTTCACCTGGGAAGCAACCGACAAGGCGGAAATTCTCAAGGAAGCGGCGCAGTTAGCCGCGTCTTCTATTTAGTTCCTAGGTTGTAAGAGGTCACCATCGCGAATCGGAGGGAGCGACGGTCATGTCAACGCCAGCCGCTGCGGCGGTGTTCAGTGAGGTCAGAGATCTTGGTCTGGCCGAATTTGGAAAAAAGCGCATTGAGTGGGCATTTCAATCGATGCCCGCTCTCCAGCGCGTTCGCAAGCACTTTATCAGCACCCAGCCCTTCGCGGACCTGCGCGTCGCCGCCTGCCTGCATGTGACGCCGGAAACGGCCAATCTGATGATCACCATGCGCGACGGCGGCGCAGCGGTTTGTCTTTGCGCCCCCGGCCTCAACTCCACGCATGACGACGTAGCCGCCTGCCTGGCCAAGGATTACGCAATTCATGTCTATGCCATGTCCGGCGAAACCGCTGCCATGCACCACACGCACACCGACCTGACCGCCCGCCACGCGCCGCATATCGTTCTGGATGACGGCGGCACGTTCATCGCCGCCTTGCATGAACGCTATCCCAGCCTTTCCACCGCCATCATTGGCGCAACGGAAGAGTCCGGTTCCGCGCTGGCTCGGCTGAAGGCGGCTGCGCGCGAGGGAGTTCTCTATTTTCCGGTTGTTGCCATCAACGAATCCAGCACCAAGCGGCTCTTCGATTCGCGCTACGGCGCAGGCCAGAGCACGCTTGAAACCATTGTGCGCGTCACTGGCCTTCTGCTGTCCGGTGCAAACGTGGTCGTGGCCGGCTTTGGCCCGTGCGGGCGCGCCATTGCTTTCCGCGCGCGCGGCATGGGAGCCAACGTCATTGTGGCGGAGGTGGACCCGGTGCGCGCGCTGGAAGCGATTATGGAGGGCTATCGGGTCCTGTCCATGAGCGAAGCGGCCGCGCTGGGAGATCTGTTCATCACCGTTTCCGGCAACAAAAACGTCATCGCGCGTGAGCACTTCGAAAAATTCAAGAACAACGTCTATCTTTGCAACGCCGGCCACTCACGCGTGGAGATTGATATCGAAGCATTGCGCTCAGTTGCCTATTCGCGCCGCGTGGCTCGCGACCATGTGGAAGAGTTCGCCATGCGCGACGGACGCAAGCTCTATCTGCTGGCCGATGCCCGTCCGGTTAATATGGTTGCTGGGGAAGGCCAGCCCGCTGGTGTCATGGACGTGGCCTTTGCCAACCATGCTTTGGTCGCCGAATATTTAGTGAAGAACCGCTTGTCGCTTCTGAAAACCGTCCTGCCGGTCCCTGCTGAAATCGACCGGCAGGTGGCCAAGCTCAAACTGGAAGCCATGAGCATTAAGATTGACCGCTTAACGGTTGAACAAGAGCAGTACCTGGCCAACTGGTCCGATGGGGCCTGATTCGCCGGCTGCTTCAAAATAAAAAGCCCAAAATACAG
>Ga0116230_10000983_pt1 | contig 26073 bp, 32 predicted proteins | sample S1TSphfallax_3_FD_88678 | JGI IMG/M metagenome (GOLD analysis project Ga0116230, IMG submission 88678) | Host-associated microbial communities from peat moss isolated from Minnesota, USA - S1T2_Fd - Sphagnum fallax MG | ecosystem: Host-associated > Plants > Peat moss > Unclassified | place... | reverse complement strand
TCCCGGGCGATCTGATCCGCAAGACTTATCTCGACGTGATCGCCTTCGATCCGTCGATTGGAGAAGCTTTCCGCGCCGATCTTGTGGCGGTCGTTGATCGCGACCCAGCCTGCGTCAGGGTGATAGAGCCTGTTCTTTACTTCAAAGGCTTTCATGCCATTCAAACACACCGGCTCGCGCATGCTTTGTGGAATGCCGGGCGCCGTGATTTCGCGCTTTATCTGCAAAGCCGTTCATCCGAGGTCTTTCAGACCGATGTGCATCCGGCTGCGCGCTTTGGGAAAAGCATCTTCCTCGACCATGCGACAGGTCTTGTTGTCGGTTCAACCGCTGTCATCGAAGACGGTGTTTCGATGCTGCAAGATGTCACGCTCGGCGGCACGGGCAAGGAAAAGGGTGACCGGCATCCAAAGATCCGGCATGGCGTGCTGATCGGCGCGGGCGCGAAGATACTCGGCAATATCGAGATCGGCCACTGCGCCAGGATCGCTGCCGGTTCCGTGGTGCTGCATCCTGTGCCCAACAATAAAACGGTCGCAGGTGTTCCTGCTAAAATCGTGGGCGAGGCCGGTTGTGCCGAACCGGCGCTGAGCATGGATCAAATCCTCGCTTCGAAACCGGCAGTGATTTGATCTGCTAACAAGTGATCCGGGATCATGCGTAACTTCCCGGACTTGCGGCCGAAGCGCTTTTCTGGCAAAGGCAGCCTCCACGTCTGAAAGGGGAGATCGCCTTTGGACAAAGCCGAATTGCGCAAATTGCAGGGCTTTCTACGGCAGACCTTTGGCCATCAAGGTATCAAGGTCACTCAAGCGAGAAAAAATCCCGATGATGCCGAGGTTCATCTCGGCGAACGGCAGATAGGGTCTCTCGTCGTCGACGATGAGGACGGCGACCGGTCTTTTGCCTTTGATATGAAAGTCCCTGTCGGGAGGGAAGTTTTGCAGGAATATCTGCGGCGGCTCTTTGAAAACGACGCACTCAAGATTGTGCCGCGGCATAAGAAGAGTGATTCCGTCGAGCTCAATCGCGGCGACGATTTCTTGGGCGTGATTTCAGCCGATGATCCGAAAGGTCATAGCTTCACGCTGCAAATGGCCATCCTCGACTTCGACCTCGAAGATTTTTGACACGCACTTGGGCCTAACGTGCTTTGAGCGGTGATCAGACATCTGGATGACGTCATGCCCTTTTATGAAATCGATGGTCTTGCACCAAGTTTGCCTGAAAATGGCCGCTTCTGGATCGCGCCAGATGTGCAAATCATTGGCGACGTCCGGTTGGGCGAGGATGCCTCCGTCTGGTTCGGCTCTGTTTTGCGCGGCGACAATGACTCGATCACGCTGAGCGCGGGATCGAACATTCAAGATGGCTGCCTCGTGCATACGGACCCCGGTTTTCCGGTCTTTATCGGATCCAATACGTCCGTCGGTCATGGTGTCATGCTGCATGGCTGCTCGATTGGCGAAAAGAGTTTGATCGGCATGCGCGCGATCATTTTGAATGGCGCGAAGATTGGCAATCATTGTCTCGTGGGCGCTGGTTCCCTCGTGACCGAGGGCAAAGAATTTCCCGATCATTCGCTGATCATCGGCAGCCCTGCCAGGGTCGCGCGGACGCTGACAGAAAAAGACCTCAAGCGAATGCAGGGCGCCGCCGGTTACGTGGCCCGCTGGCAGCGTTATAAAAAAGGTCTGACCGTCCGCGGCTCATGATAGCGCGCAGTATCAAGCCGCGATAAGCAATGTCTGAGTGTAAGAAGGATCGAACGCGTGATCAAACTTTGGGGCCGCACGACCTCCAGCAATGTCATGAAGGTGATGTGGCTGCTCGACGAACTCGGCTTGACTTACGAACGTGTTGATGTTGGCGGCGCCTTTGGCGGGACCTCAACAGAACATTTTCTTGCGATGAGTCCGCTCGGTTTGATTCCCGCGCTTGAGGAGGATGGTTTCGCATTGTTTGAGAGCAACGCGATCCTGCGCTACATCTGCAATGCACATGCGCCCGATACCGCGCTCTATCCTCAGTCTCCACGGGCGCGCGCGGCAGTGGAAGCATGGATGGATTTCCAGCAAGCAGCACTAAGCCATCATCAATCGATCCTTTTCGGAGGACTCGTGCGGACAGCGCCGGACAAACGTGACAACGCGGCGATCTCTGCTGCGATCAGCCAAGCTGCGAGGATATGGGCGGTTTTGAATGCGCGCCTCGCTTCGCAATCCTATATCGCGGGCAATGACGTCACGCTCGCGGATATGGCCTTCGGCCCGCATGTGCATCGCTGGTTTAACATCTCATTCGAACGGCCGGATGCGCCGCATCTCTTCGCTTGGTATCAGCGGCTTCTGGCTCGGCCGGCCTATAAGGCGCACTGCGCTGGAGCTATTGTCTGATCGAAGGACAGAGCAGCTACGCTGGCTTAAAGCCGGATATCTTCGTCGAACTGTTCGATCGGGATTGGCAAGTCAAATTCGACGCCGATCCCATTGTCGAAATGACGAACAACACGGCCGGCCGTCGTGCCCAGCAAAACTTTTGTGTCGAGCGGAACCCTGAGATCAGTCGCGATGGCGGCGCCGGAGACCGAAATGTCGATTAATTTGACGAGATGCTCCCGGCCATCGCCGATATTCATGAGGCAATGCCGGAGGTTCGGCATGATGCGGTCATGTCTGCGATCGGCTTTTTCGAGCATTTCCCGGTTGAGAAGCCACGTCAACCGGTCGGCGATCTTTTCCCGCTTGTTGCCAGGCAGCATCAGAGCGAGTGCGAAACCAAACGAAGTCTGACGGATAATGATACCCTCGACTCTTCCAATATAATCGAGGTAGACGATAACGCGCTCACCTTCCTGACCGCGCACCGGCACAGCTAAGGATAACCCTCCCGAAGACACATCAATCGTGCGGCAAGGGAACTCACGCTTATCCTCAAGCATGTAACGTCCCGGAATCGAGACACTTACACGTTGGTATTCACGTTTTTCCGGTTGGTGTTTGGCTGAATCCGTTAACCGGTTCATGGGTGTGCGAACCTCGCGTGCGGCCATGGCGAGCCAGCACGTGGAACATATCATGGGCGCGGCGGGGTTAAGGGCGTCTTACCAAACACATATTTTTAGTCGTTTCCGATGTAGATTCGCAGATGTTTGCGTTGGATAAATGACGGGAACGCCGTGCTGTTGCTGGGAGTGAGCTGATTTGACCGCGACGAAAAGGGAACTGACCGGGCGTCATGAGTGTCTAACACGCGCATAGACTGAAACTCGAGGGCCTCAACGGGGATTAACCCGAGCCAGGAGGGCTGTTTCGCCGGCGCGATGCGGCCCAAGACTCGCGCGTGGGTTTTGCCGTGATGGCGCAGCGGCAAAAGCAAAAGCTCAAATTCGACTTTGTCATAACCGGGTGGAGCGGCGGTGACTCCGGCGATCACCGGGCACGTTCCGTCGGTGACGGTCCGCAGCATTGCGGCAACTTCGTCATTTTGTATCTCGTTCCAAAGAGAAAGAAAGGCCCGGCCTTTGATCTCCGCATCGAATAAGGCGTTCAGCCTTGTTCCTGTAAGACAAAAAGGATAGGTGCGGGCGGGATCAACCTCAAGCATGAAGGTATCAGCAAGGACGTTACGCATCGCGGCCGGATCCAGATTGGCGCGCTCCGGTGCGGCACGGCCTTGGCGGAGCTCATCCCAATATTTGAAAAGCTCAATTGTACCCGCTTGTCTCATTTTGGCACCCGCAGTGGCGGCGCTTTGCCAGCGTCGCACCCATTTCCTCAAAACCGGCCCAAAACGGCACCGGTTTAGACAAAGTATTGTCTGGTGATGGGGAAACAGCAGTGGCTATGCCAGCTTGTGCTGCTCGCGCGTAGCAGGGCTTCCTTCAGGCAGGAGTATCTGAACTATAACTTGGCTTCCGCCTTGGGTTCGACGTCCCTATGCGCGGCGGCTTCAATCTCTTGGAAGCGAGCTTTGTAAACCACGAGATTTTCCAAAACGCGCTGCACGTAATTCCGCGTTTCGGTGAAAGGGATGCGTTCGACCCAATCGACAGGGTCAACACCCGGCGTCCGTGGATCGCCATAGGCTTCGATCCATTGTTTCACATGCTTACCGCCAGCATTATAAGCAGCAAAAGTCAGGATATAGGAACCGCCTTGTTCAGCGAGGAGTGCGCCAAGATGCGCGGCGCCCAGCTGAGCATTGAAAGTGGCATCCGTCAGCATCCGGTTTTCGTCGAAAGCCAGTCCTGCGAGTTGTGCTGTCTTTTTGGCGGTGGAGTCGATCATTTGCATCAGGCCTTTGGCGCCAGCTTGCGAGAGTGCTTTCGTATCGAAGGCGCTTTCCTGCCGTGCAACTGAATAGACCACGGATTTATCGGCGGAGTTCTGCAAGGGCTCAAACGCGGGTATGCCGTAAACGGGATAGGCTAAAGCATCGAGCTGGATTCCCCTTTGACCCGCGAGCTTGCCGATCATGAGGGATAAATGAGCGTCCTGCTGTCTTGCCACAACATCTGCCAGAGCTGCGACCTGGCTTTGATCCTGAAGATGCTGCACCGATTCCACCGCCAATGATGTCGCGAGATCTTTCTCGCCGATGGAGAAGAGAAGCTCGACAACGCGGATCGCATCGGCGCGTGCATCCTCTGGCGCGGCCGCGGCCACGGCGTGGATTGGAAGGGCTGTCTGCCCCAGGCGTCCGAGCGCTAATTGGCCATAATAGGTTGCAGGATAGGCCGCGGCCTTTTCATAAAAGCTCTTCGCACGCTCCATGGCGTCTTCGGAGGAGGTCGCAGCCGCTGTGCGGCCTTGCCAATAGGCGGCGCGCGCGATCGACATCGGCGTCGCGGCGATCTGAGCCGCCTTTGCAAAATGCGGTTCGGCACGGGATGGATCGTTGAGGAAACGCAGCGCAATCCAGCCGGCGTGAAACTCGGCTTCGATTTTCATTTCGTTGGATTGAGCGGAATGTTCATCGCAGAGGCGATAAGCAGTTTTCGCATCGCCTTGATCGAGCATTTTACGGGCGAGAAGACGCCGCTCGACCCACCATTCATCGCCATTGACCAGCCGCACGGGGTCGCGTGGCGCCGAGAACATGATATTCACGGCCTCTTTGATCTTGTCCGAGCGCCGCAGTTTTTGAATTTCGGCGAAAAGATAGCCGGGATCCGCCTTCAAAGGCTCCGGCACTTTCTGCATCAACTTATCCGAAGCGGCCTCGTTGATGACGGCGATACGGGCTTGCGCCAAGGCCAGCACATCATTTCCGGCCCAGGCGGCGGCGCGCAGGGCCGCGCCGGCTTCCTCTTTATAAAGCAGATGATCGGCTCGCGATTTATAATCGGATTTTTCGAGATAAGAGCCGAAATCCGCGCGAATCTTGGTTTCGAGCGCGGAATTCAACTCGCTCTCGCGCCAAAGGCTGCGAACAAGCTTCTGAGCCTCGGGGATGCGTGTATCGGCAGCCAGTGCTTGGGCAAGCGCGAGCTTACCAAAAACGGTTTGGGGCTGAGACTCAGCGAAAAAGCCTTCCACGGCAGTTTTGTCGCGGTGTTCCGCATAAAGGGCTTCCTCGGCGCGGTGATGGAGCCAAGTGAGCGCTGGCCAATCTGGATGCGCCGCGGAAAAGCTTTGCAGCCGCGCAAACCCGGCTTCATGCGGCAGGCTGCGCAAAGCGGCCCATTCGAGGGTCAGCCGGACGAGGCCGTCATTCGTCATTTTAGCGGCTTCATCGCCATGGGCGAGGTCACCAGCCTTATAAAAGGCGATTGCCTCGTGAAGGCCAGAGAGATCGCGTTCTGGCCGGCGCGCCTGGTCCGGTGCCGGGGCTTCAGCAGCGGGCCTTGCTGCCGCGGTCTCCTCCGTTCGCTGTCCGGCGGAGGCATGCGGCAAGAGGCGGGTAAGAGCATGAATAAAGACGGAGGAGTGCCTTTTGGTTTCCTCGATCCAAGGTCCGGGCGCAAATTGAAGCAAAAACGCTAAAAGGCCTGGAGCGCGGCTTCCGGGACCGTAGGCCGGAACGGACACGGTTACAACGAGCGTTAATGTGCCCAAACCTGCGATGAAAGGGACAAGGAGCCGTTTGGAGATCATCCATCCCTCAGCTTGGCGGGCGAAAACAGGTGGCTTTCCGGCGATGGGCGGTTTTTCATAACCAAACTCTATCCAATCAAGACAAAGTGACTGTATTCTTAAGAATTTTAAAGGTCACGTAGAGTAAGTCTCAAGAAAAGGCCGTGTTCCCGGAATGGCGGGCGGCACCTGCGGACTTTTCATTCCGGCTCTTCAATCCAATTCTTGGATCGGCTATGCCCATTTCCGGAGCTGATTTCTCAAGCCGGGCTGTGACAAGTTTCGCTTCATCCCGGCGGGTCTTTTCGGATCGCGCTTCAGCCGTTATGTCTGTGGCGTTTTCTCAAGCTCTCGTTCAACCGATTAACCTGCGAAATGCGGCGTCTGTTAGGCGCCGGGCAGAAGGGTCAAGGCATTATGGGCCAGAAAGCCGCCTTCAAAGGATCGATCACCGCATTGGTGACACCGTTCCAGGACGGAAAATTAGATGAGGACCGGTTTCGCGCTTTTGTCGATTGGCAAATCGTGAGCGGTACGCATGGTCTCGTCCCTGTCGGAACAACAGGTGAGAGCGCGACCTTGACATTCGCAGAACATTGTCAGGCTGTCGCCGCCTGCATCAATGAAACGAAAGGCCGCGTGCCGGTGATCGCAGGCGCCGGATCCAACAACACGCGCGAAGCGATCGAGCTTGCCGTGCATGCTGAAAAAGCTGGTGCGGACGGGCTTCTTGTGGTCACGCCTTATTACAATAAGCCTTCGCAAGAGGGCATGTATCAACATTTCAAGGCTATCAATGACGCAACAGGCATACCGATCCTGATCTACAATATCCCCAGCCGGTCGGTTGTAGATATGTCGATCGATACTATGAAGCGGCTTTACGAATTGAAGAATATTGTTGGCGTCAAGGATGCGACTGGCAATCTCGCGCGCACGGCCCTGCAACGTCATGCGCTGGGGGCGGATTTCATCCAATTGTCCGGCGAGGATATGACTGCGCTCGCCGTGATGGCGCATGGCGGCCATGGTTGCATCTCAGTGACCTCCAATGTCGCGCCGAAACTATGTTCTGACATGCAGGCGGCCTGTCTCGCAGGAGATTACGCGGCTGCGCGTGCCGTACAAGACCGGTTGACGCCGTTGCACGCCGCCTTGTTCCTGGACCCAAATCCGGCCGGGCCTAAATATGCCCTCTCTTTGCTGGGCAAGATGGGTGAGGAAATCCGGCTGCCGATGCTCCGGGCGTCGGAGCCGGCGCAGACCGCGATCAAAAGCGCGATGGTGCATGCGGGTTTGCTGAACGCATAACAGTCGAACCCGCGTCTTTTCGGTTGTCTGTGCGTTCTGCTTGATTAAAGGACTTCATTTTCGTGGCTCCAAAACCCGAGCGGAACTTCAAGATTGCGTCGGACAACCGGCGGGCGCGGTTCGATTATGAAATCGGGGAGATTTTCGAGGCCGGGCTCATGCTCACAGGCACGGAAGTCAAATCCCTGCGCACCGGCAAGGCGACAATCGCGGAAAGCTATGGTTCCATTGATCGCAACGGTGAGCTCTACCTCATCAATGCGACCATTCCTGAGTATTTGCAGGCCAACCGCTTCAACCATGAACCCAAACGGCCGCGTAAACTTCTGTTAAAGGCACGTGAGATTGTTAAACTCGCACAAGGCGTTGAGCGCGAAGGCATGACCATTGTGCCCATGAAGATCTATTTTAACGACCAGGGCCGCGCCAAGATCGAGATCGCGCTTGGCCGCGGTAAGAAGCTTCATGATAAGCGTGAAACCAGCAAAGAGCGCGATTGGAACCGTGAGAAGTCGCGTCTCATGAAAGAGCGGCATTAACGGTTTGATTAAGTGGCGCTATCGAGTTTGAGGCGCACTCTTGCGAAAACGGATTGAAACATATCCGGCGTCAAAACACCTGTATTCGTATTGTAGCGGGAGCAATGATAGCTGTCGAATAGCGTCAGTCCATTCGTGCTAACTTCTAAAAGATCATGCTCGCGGCCATGCGCGAAAGGCAATTCGCTGCGCTTGCGGCCAAGCGCTTGAACTACGGAATCATGAGCGATCCGGCCGAGCGCGACAATGGCTATAAGCGCTTTCGCCGAGGCAATCGTCTCATCGAGAAAAGGCCGGCATGTCTTAATTTCGGCCGGTGTTGGTTTGTTTTCAGGCGGTACGCAGCGCACGGCATTGGTGATGCGGCAATCGATAAGCTTCAACCCGTCATCGGCGCTGCCGCCATAGGTGCCCTTCGCGAAGCCAAAGCTTAGTAGCGTGCCGTAAAGAAGATCACCTGCGAAATCACCCGTAAATGGCCGTCCCGTGCGGTTAGCACCCTTGAGTCCTGGGGCCAGCCCTACAATCAGCAAGCGTGCTTCTGTCGGGCCGAAAGAAGGCACAGGTGCATTGAACCAATCCGGCGCTTCAGCCTGATTGGTTTTCCGGAAAGCGGTAAGCCGTTCACAAAAAGAACATGCGCGATCTGGTTCGGACTGCGCGTGAACCTGTTTTTGCGTCCGCTTTTTCGCGGGCGTCCCGATCTTCAATCGTCGATCAGATCGTTGTCATAGCCTGAGCCTGCTGGCGCCGGTTTCCGATCCGGAGGTCTTTGAGGACGATCCGTCCGTTCGATGGGATCCCGGCCGATCTTGTTGATGAGATGAATCAGGTCGATGAATTCATCCGCCTGCCGGCGTAGCTCATCCGCGACCATCGCTGGCTGAGTTGTATTGGTTGAAACAACGGATACACGAACGCCCTTGCGTTGCACGGCTTCCACGAGCGAGCGGAAGTCTCCATCACCTGAAAACAGGACTATGTGATCGAGATGTTCTGCCATTTCCATGGCATCCACCGCGAGTTCTATATCCATATTGCCTTTGACTTTGCGGCGCCCCAACGAATCAACGAATTCTTTGGTCGGTTTCGTCACAACGGAATACCCGTTGTAATCGAGCCAGTCGATCAGTGGACGAATCGAAGAATATTCTTGATCCTCCACCAAAGCGGTATAGTAAAAGGCTCGGATAAGTTTTCCTCGACTTTGGAATTCTTTAAGTAACCGTTTGTAATCGATGTCAAAACCTAAAGACTTCGCAGTTGCATAAAGATTTGCTCCATCAATAAATAGTGCTATTCGCTCTTGGTCAGCCATAAACATTTCTCTTGGATTTTTGGTTAAGTTTTATTGTTACGGATAAGCTGCTTATTTATTTCTTATTGTCGCGCACAAGGCATGCAGCAATGCCAAGCCCAGTCTAGAAGCAGTTTCGATACCACATGGATCGAAAAATTCGCAGCCATCTTTGCTGCAATCTTTGATGTGGCGCCATGAAGCGAATCCGTCAAGTAAACTTCATGAGCGGTTTTTGTTCAATTTGCAGAAATCTACTTAAATTGAGAAGAGGGTTGCAGCTCGTGCTGACTTGCCAGAGATACTTCTCTGTATATATATGTTTTTAGTTTCCCTTTTGGCCCGTAAAAGCAGGAGTCGCGCGCATGGCACGCGTCACAGTCGAAGATTGCATCGATAAAGTCGAAAACCGTTTCGAACTCGTGTTGATTGCGAGCCATAGGGCGCGGTTGATCTCCTCCGGTCAGCAGATCACGGTAGATCGGGATAATGATAAAAATCCGGTGGTTGCTTTGCGGGAAATCGCTGAATCGACACAGGCGCCTGAGGATCTCAAAGAAGATTTCATTCATTCCCTGCAGAAGCATGTGGAAGTGGACGAGCCGGAAGCTGAAGCCGTGCCTGCGTTGATTCCGCCCAATGATGGCATGCGTTCGGATGCTATTGGCGATGTCCAATTTGACCGTATGACCGAAGAAGATCTACTGCGGGGCCTCGAAGGGCTTGTACCTCCGGTTGAAACAGAAGACGACGGGGATTGATCGATGCTAATCGCATTTAGCGGTATGTTGTCGCAGGCTATGATTTGAACACTAGTTTCTGGTTCAAAGACCATCAATGCGGTTTTACTGAAGTCTAGCTAACGGTTCTGGTAAATTAGAAGGCCCAAGGACTTTACTACCTGGGAAACAATCTAAGACCTGTCATAATAGGTCTTTCAGGTCCGGCTGTGTCACCTGGCAACCGCCGGACGATCATCACGCGGCTTTCGCCTGGGCGTGGGCTTAGGTTTTTTCGCTTATGATGCGTCAATATGAACTCGTCGACCGGGTCCGGCGCTATAATCCGCACGCTGACGAGACGGCGCTCAATCGCGCCTATGTTTATGCCATGCAGGCGCATGGTGCACAAAAGCGCGCCTCGGGCGATCTCTATTTTTCTCATCCGCTCGAAGTCGCGGCCATCCTGACGGATCTCAAGCTTGATGAGGCGACGATCGTCGCCGCCGTCTTGCATGACACGATCGAGGATACCGATTCGACACGAGAGGAGATTGAACAGATCTTCGGCCATGATATCGGGCATCTCGTCGAGGGGCTGACCAAACTCAAGAAACTCGATCTCGTCTCCAAGCGCGCTGCGCAGGCGGAAAACTTCCGTAAGCTGTTGCTGGCAATCGCCGAGGATGTGCGCGTGCTTCTCGTGAAGCTCGCGGACCGTCTGCACAATATGCGGACGTTGCATTTTGTGCCGCCCGAGAAGCGCGCGCGGATCGCGGAAGAAACTCTCGACATTTATGCGCCGCTCGCCGGACGCATGGGCATGCAAGGCATGCGTGACGAATTGGAAGATCTCGCCTTTCGTCACATGATGCCCGACGCTTATGAGATGATCCGCGCACGGCTCGCGGAATTGCATCGCAAGAACGAAGGGCTGATCACAAAGATCGAGAAGGAGCTGTTGGACGAGCTCACGGCGCGCGGCATCGAGGCCAAGGTTGAAGGCCGTGAAAAGGCGCCTTATTCCGTCTGGCGGAAAATGGAGCGTAAATCCATTGCCTTCGAGCAGCTCTCCGACATTTTCGGGTTTCGCGTCGTCGTGAGCACGATCGAGCAATGCTACCGTACAGTCGGCGTGGTTCATACGAAATGGCCGAACGTCTTTGGCCGGTTCAAGGATTATATTTCGACACCGAAGGAGAACGACTATCAGTCAATCCATACGACTGTGGTTGGGCCTGGGCGCCAGCGCGTCGAACTTCAGGTGCGCACCTTTGCCATGGATGACATCGCTCGTAATGGCATCGCGGCGCATGTTCTCTACAAGGATGTCCCGGTTGGCGATAAGGACACGCTTGGCCGCGAAAGCCGCGCCTATCAATGGCTGCGCCGTACCATCGCGCATCTCGCCGATGGCGATTCCCCGGAAGAGTTTTTAGAACATACGAAGCTTGAACTGTTTCAGGATCAAGTTTTCTGCTTCACGCCCAAGGGCGGTCTGATCGCCTTGCCGCGCGGCGCGACACCGATCGATTTTGCCTATGCGGTGCATACGGATGTCGGTAACACGGCCGTTGGCGCCAAGATCAACGGGCGCGTCGCGCCTCTGGTGTCCGAATTGCAAAATGGCGATGAAGTCGAGATCATGCGCGCCGACATCCAGGTGCCGCCAGCCGCGTGGGAAGATCTCGTCAAGACCGGCAAGGCAAAATCCGCGATCCGCCGGGCGACGCGCGAAGCGGTGCGGGCGCAATATATGGGTTTGGGGCGGCAGATCGTGACGCGGGCCTTCGAGCGGGCCGGCAAAGCCTTTTCGGACGAAATGCTGAAAAGCGCCTTGCCGCGTCTGGCGCGCGCGAGCATCGACGATGTTCTCGCAGCCGTTGGCAGAGGCGAGATGTTTTCCGGTGATGTCGTGAAGGCCATGCACCCGGAGTTCAAGGAAGAGAAAAAACCTGCCCCGATGCGTGCCCATAATGAGGCAGGCTGGTTCGGTATGACGAAAGCGACGAGCCTCGTCTTCAAAGTTCCTGGGCCAGAGGGAAAAGCGGAACGGCAATCGATTCCGATCCGTGGTTTGCGAGGTGACTTGCCAGTGCGTTTTGCGCCAAATGGCGGTGCCGTGCCGGGAGATCGAATCGTCGGCATTCTGACTCCTGGTGAGGGCATCACGATCTATCCGATCCAATCGCCGGACCTGACTGCTTTCGACGATCAGCCGGAGCGCTGGCTCGACGTACGCTGGGACATTGACGAAGGGCGGAAAGAGTTTTTTCCTTCAAAAATCCTGGTCACAGTCATTAATGAACCCGGCACACTTGGCATTATCGCGACGCTCATCGGTGAAGCGGGCGCCAATATCGATAACATCCATATCCGTCCGCTCTCCCAAGATTTTCACGAGATGACAATCGATATCGAAGTTAGCGATCTGAAACATTTGAACACGATTATTTCGCAATTGCGGACGCAGACGCCGATCAGCAAAGTCGAACGGATCAACGGATAGAACACATGGCGTCAATGCCTTTGCGGCTGGGGATCAACATCGATCATGTTGCGACGCTGCGTAACGCGCGCGGTGGCACTGTCCCCGATCCTTTGCGCGCGGCGCGATTGGCGATCGGCGCTGGCGCCGATAGTATCACCGCGCATCTGCGCGAGGACAGACGCCATATTCGGGATGAGGATATGAAGCGTCTCAAGAGTGAGATCGCGAAACCGCTCAATTTCGAGATGGCTGCGACGGATGAAATGGTTGCGATCGCGCTCGATACGCGTCCGCACGCATCTTGCCTGGTGCCTGAAAAGCGCAGCGAGCGGACGACCGAGGGCGGTCTCGACGTCATAGGCGGCCACGACCATTTGAAGCTGGTAACAAACGAGCTCACCCGCGCTGGCGTGATTGTCGCTTTGTTCGTTGAGCCATCTGTGGAGGCGCTTGAGGCCGCGCGCTCCATCGGTGCCCCAGCGATCGAGCTTCATACGGGCGCTTGGTGCGATGCGCTGGATCACGCGGAAACTGAGCGGGCCGAGGCGGAGTTTTTACGCCTGAAAGCGGCGGCGCTCCGATGCGCGGAGCTTGGCATTGAATGTCACGCGGGCCATGGCCTCGATTATGAAACAGCCGCTAAGATTTCCTCCTTGCCGCAGGTTGTTGAGCTCAACATCGGCCATTTTCTGATCGGTGAAGCAATTTTTGTGGGACTCGAAGCCGCGATCTTGAAAATGCGGGCCGCGATGAATGCAGGCCGCGCCGCTTTGGCTTCATAAGGCGTCTGGCATGATCCTCGGTTTCGGCATCGACCTTTGCGATATCAGACGTGTCGAGCACGCGCTGACGCGGTTTGGCGATCGCTTTGTCGACCGCTGTTTCACGGAGATCGAAAAGCAAAAATCGGAAGGCCGGGCGACCCCGGCGGCTTCCTATGCCAAGCGTTTCGCCGCTAAGGAAGCCTGTGCCAAGGCCCTGGGTACGGGCATCGCAGCCGGGGTTTTCTGGCGTGACATGGGCGTCGTCAACCTGCCCTCGGGTAAGCCAACCCTATGCCTTACGGGGGGCGCTGCCTTGCGTCTTGCCGAGATGACGCCAAAGGCCTATCTGGCCGTGATCCACCTGACACTGACGGATGAATATCCGATGGCGCAAGCGCAAGTCATCATCGAAGCCGTTCTTGAAGAGACCGTGATCACGGAAAAGCCAAGGTCTTTGCCGACATATGCGTTGGCAGACCGGCAAACACCGGCGTGACGAATCGTACAAGCGATTTTCGCGCTCTATACCGGCTTGGAATCGCATGTTAGAGCATCGACTGAAAAGGTTACGTGCATTTGCCTCCTCAGGGCATGCTCTAAGTTTATGATTTCGCGCCAGCACAAATTGTACGGATCATACCGCGATTCGTTGCAAGCGGGATAGGTTTTCATCTGGCCGGTTGCCGCTTCAGGGCGTTAACGGTGAACTAAACTTCCAAGACGTTTTTAAAAGAGAAGCCGAAATGACGGAGCCCGTGAGATTGGAAGGCAAAAATGCGGAAGCCAAAAGCCGCGCGAATGAGGGCGGTTTTGGCGAAACGCTCAAAGTCATCGTTCAGGCGCTGCTTATAGCGCTTGTTGTCCGCACGCTCCTCTTTCAGCCCTTCAATATTCCTTCCGGATCGATGATCCCGACCTTGCTCGTCGGCGATTATCTTTTCGTCTCCAAATATGCCTATGGCTATTCAAACCATTCGATTCCCTTCAGCCCGGATCTCTTCAAGGGCCGGATTTTTGGTTCGCCGCCGAAGCGCGGTGACGTCGTCGTGTTTAAATTGCCGCGCGACGGCCAGACCGATTACATCAAGCGTGTGATCGGCCTGCCGGGAGACAAGATCCAGATGAAAGAGGGACGGCTTTACATTAACGGAGAGATCGTCCCGCGCGAGCCTCTGCCGAAGGTGACGACTGAGGATTTCTACGGCCGTGAGGCGGAGGTTCCCACGTATAAGGAGACCTTGCCGGGCGGCGTCTCGCATACGATCGTCGAAATTCAGGGCGATACGGGTTTCAATGACAATACGGGGGTCTTCGAAGTTCCGCCGGACCATTATTTCATGATGGGAGACAACCGCGATAATTCGACAGACAGCCGCGTGCCGCCGGATCAAGGCGGTGTCGGCTATGTGCCCTTCGAAAATCTCGTCGGCCGCGCCGAAGTCATCTTTTTCTCCGTGAGCAAAGGTGAACCGGCTTGGGCTTTCTGGAAATGGCCTTCGGATTTGCGCTGGAAGAGAATCTTCCAGCCCGTGAAGTAAATGAACCGGACGAAGCCGCAAGACATCAGCCCGCTCGAAGAGCGCATCGGTCATAGCTTTGTAAATGCTCAACTGATTGCTTTGGCGCTGACCCATGTCAGCGCCACAAACGCGGCGCGGCGTGAAACTTACCAGAGACTTGAATTCCTGGGTGACCGGGTTCTTGGTCTAGCCGTCGCAGATATGCTCTATGCCGCCTTCCCCGATGCGGAGGAAGGCGAGCTCTCGCGCCGCCTCGCCGATCTCGTGCGCAAAGAAAGCTGCGCCGAGGTCGCGCTCGAATGGGGCGTCGCGGCCTATGTGCGTCTCGGCGAGAGCGAAAAGCAAACGGGCGCGGCCAAAACCGCGATCCTCGGTGACATTTGTGAATCCATCATTGGCGCGGTCTTCCTTGACGCGGGTTTTGAGGCCGCTAAGCGGGTCGTTACGCAAGCCTTCGAGCCGCGCATGCGCTCGCCGCGCCGGCCTCTACGCGATCCCAAAACCGCTTTACAGGAATGGGCGCAAGCGCGCGGTCTCGTTCCGCCGGCCTATCGCGAATTGTCCCGTACCGGCCCCGACCATGCGCCGGAATTCACCATCGCCGTTGTTGTGACTGGCTATGAGCCTGCTGAAGCTAAGGGGTTTTCGAAGCGGCGCGCGGAACAAGCTGCTGCCGAAATTTTCATCGCGCGCGAAGGCATAGGCACGGATGATCGTACCAGCGCTACGGGGCCGGGGGCATGACGAGCCTTGAAACGGTTGAGGAGACACCAACACGTTGCGGCTTTGTCGCGCTGATCGGGGCGCCGAACGCCGGAAAGTCGACACTCATCAATCAACTGGTTGGCACCAAAGTTTCAATCGTGTCGCGCAAAGTGCAGACGACGCGCTCGCTGGTGCGCGGCATCGCACTGGACGGCGCGACGCAGATCATCTTCGTCGATACGCCAGGTATTTTTGCACCCAAGCGGCGGCTTGATCGCGCCATGGTCACGTCTGCTTGGGGCGGCGCCGAGGATGCGGACGCGGCGGCGCTTCTTGTCGATGCGCGCAAGGGTGTGGATGCGGAAGTGGAGGCCATCATCGAGCGTCTTCCGGCTATCCGCGGCGCGAAAGTTCTTGTCTTGAACAAGATCGATACGATCGAGCCGCCGCGTCTGCTCGCCTTGGCGGACGGGCTCAACAAAAAGCTGCCTTTTGCCGAGACCTTCATGATCTCAGCACTCAGAGGCCATGGCGTTCCATTGCTCAAAAATCATCTTGCCGGGCGTATGCCTCTCGGGCCTTGGCTTTATCCGGAAGATCAGATTTCGGACGCGCCGCTGCGCGCGCTTGCAGCCGAGATTACACGCGAAAAAATCTTCGAGCGCCTGCACGACGAATTGCCTTATCAGTCAATGGTCGCGACGGAGCAATGGACCGATCAGCCGGATGGATCGGCGCGTATCGAACAGACGATCTATGTCATGCGTGAGGGGCATAAGAAGATCGTCATCGGCGAGGGCGGACGCACTATCAAGGCGATCGGCAGCGCCGCGCGCAAAGAAATCGCTTCGGCGGCGGATCAAAAAGTGCATCTTTTTCTATTCGTGAAGGTGCGCGAGAACTGGGCGGACGACCCTGAACGCTATCGCGACATGGGCCTCGCATTTCCGCGTGAATGAAGCACGCCGCCAAAAAGCCGCTGGCTTTGCAGCCTAAAGCTTCGTTGGTTCCCCCGAGCCCTCATCCTGAGGAGCGCTCCGCAGGAGCGTGTCTCGAAGGATGAGGAGCTTGCTTTTCGGCGACGCGCTCTTTCGAGCGGGGTTACCTCATTCTTTCGGAGCTTCCGCAGGCGGGGCGTCCGCCGGAGCCTGGCCGGGCGATGTCAGCGGGATTCCGAAAAATGTTTCGTCCGCGCCGCCCCAGGCCTTATGCAGAGCAAAGGCGTCTTTCCAGGTCGCGGTTTCCGCGTCATCGGCCGGCCGGTAGGTGCATTTGGCCTCTTCATTGCCAGCTTGCAGCCATTTCTTGCCGTTGCGGACGAAACGATCGAGATCCTTCTTATCTGTCGGGCGGATGACGCATTTCGGAACGCCATCGACGAGGACGACTTGCGGGAGCATGTTCGATCTCCAATTAGAAATTCAAAGCGCAAATAGCCTCAAAGTAGATTGAGAAGCAATATTGCGAGAAGAGGTATCGGCCCGGTTGCTATCCAATATAATCCTGAATGACATCGCCCAAAATGCGATTGGCATCGTCCACGGTCGATAGCGTAAAGGTGCTTGATTTCTGGCCGGTCATTTTATTCTCGCGCTCGAATTTGACGTGCGAGAAGGTCAACGTATCGCCCTGAATTTGAAACGGGATCGACATCGGTTCTTTGAAGCGCCGGGAGGCATCAAGCGTCGCGCTGACCTTTTGCTCCGCGACATTGACCTCCGGATTATTGACGATGAGTCCATATTCCGGGCCAATATCCTTCTTGATGGACTCGTTCAGAAAACTCACCCAGCGAAAGAAGCTGCCGAATTTTTGCTGCGCGTCGGAGATGAGCTTTTCCTCGGCGGCGGAGGGGCCTGCGCTTGAGTCTGTCATGGTTGCGTCCTCGAATTGGCGCCGGGTTCCGGCAAGCGGCATGTTGAAAGCCGCCTAGAGATGCCGTCGCATATCGTGCCCGAGGCATCGACGCAACTTATGGGCCAAGCGCTGGCTTTGGCTCAGATTATGCTCGTAGGGCGGCTAGGCTTGGTCCGAGGATGCCGAGATGGCGAAAGAAACCAAATCCGCCGATGAATTGGCTGCGATGATCATCGCGGGCCTGAAGGCTGAGGGCGTGCCCGCCGCTTCGATCGAGGTCTACCGGATCGACGAACCCTCAATCGAAATGACTTGGACTGTCCGCAAACTCCGCCTTGAGACGGCGAGCGAAGTGAAGGTCGAAGCCGCGGTGAAGCGGGTTCTCTTTCCCATCGCCAATCAATATGATCTCGCATGACCCGACAATTGGACCGTAAAGCCGCTGGGCCTGCCTAAATGGAGAAGAATCGTGACCTATAGCGCGGGCGAAGAAAACCTTTCGATCGTGGTGGAAGGCATGCTTGTCGCACCTCAGGATCTCCTTTGGGAGGCTTTGACCGACAGCGAGCTGATTGCTCGCTGGTTCATGCCGAGCGATTTTGAAGCGGAATCGGGGCATAAATTCAGCTTCAAAAGCGCGCCGGTTGGCGATTGGGACGGCCAATTCGAGGGCGAAGTGATCGACGCGCAGCCCTTCTCGCGCCTGCGCTATTCGATGCGCGGCGGCTCTCCCAATGTGGAAGGCTTTGGCCATACGATCGATACGGTCTTGACCTGGACGCTCGCGCCGGTCGCAAATGGAACCATCGTCCGGCTGGAACACGCCGGTTTTACGGAAGATTCCAAAGCTGTTTACGCGATCTTGAACGGCGAGAATGGCTGGGCGGCCCTCATCAACCGTCTTGCGAAAGTCGTCGCGGAATTACGTGAAAATGGCTGAGGGCTTTTGAGCGGGCTGCCTTCAGCATTTAAGCGGTTTTGAACGTCTCGCGCAGCCAGCTCACAAGCCGCGTCTGGTCTGTCAGAATATCGAGCTCCGGCTCCGGGACGCGGTGAAACCCATGCTTCTCCAGCAGGTCGGCCATACGCAAACCACGGTTGGCTGGGTTGACGATCGCCATCGTTTTTGTCGCGATCTCGATCGCAAGCGTGCGAGACATAGGTTTGGTGTGCGGCGGCATTTTCTTTTTTTAACTCACTTTCCGGCTTCTGCGCACGAGGAAGATCGCGCTGACCATCACGATGATGAGAAAGGCAAGAACGCCAAGCTCGATCATTGAGGCTTTAAAAAGTTCGGCGCGTTCATCCGACCATTTGCTCGGTTGTGCAATATCGGACGTTTCCAGCGAGATCACGAGAATCCGCCGGATGCAGGCAATCAAGCCGACAATCAGAAATGGTTCGCCGCTCAATGTACCGGACTGCAAAGACGCCCGGATTGTGTAAAGGATCTCGATCAGCATCAGCACAAATAGCAGGCGGTCCATGATGGCTATCACCGTCGCGGTGCCGGACCAATCTTGAAAGCCTGCGAACAACAGTTGCACAGTGCCTGCGAGAGCAAGCACCGCCGTCAGCGCCAAGATCGTACCGAGGGCGACATAGATGAGCTGCTCGATCGTCAGGAAAATCCCGCTGGCCGAATGGACAAGCCGCGTCTCTGCACTGTGGTGAGGCGCTTGATGCTCTGGTTTGATTTCCATCGGAACGGCTTCGGTCATGAGGCCTCTTTAGGTCAGATCTGATGAATGAGGGGGCTTTATGCAGACCCTCTCCCAGAGGGAGAGGATGCGTCCCTTTATTCAAATCAATACCGAAATCATACCATGGGAAGACACGTTTTGCGACTATCGCGCGCGTCATGCTCAAGCCTTGAAGCGCCCATAAGAAAGCAGGTGCGCCCTTGCCGGGGGATGCGGCGCGCACTAACCTCCGGTCTCACGAAAAGAATTGAGGAAATCCCCATGTTCATCGCCATGAACCGTTTCAAGGTCATCAAGGATCGCACTCCGGCTTTCGAGGAGGCCTGGTTCAACCGCGAATCGCGCCTTCACGAGATGAAGGGATTTGTGGAATTTCATCTTTTGAAAGGGCCGGAGCGCGACGATCATTTCCTTTACGTCTCGCATACGATCTGGGCCTCGAAGGAAGATTTTACCGCCTGGACCAATTCGGAGCAATTTCGCGCGGCCCATGCCAGCGCCGGCGCCGGGCAGGACAAGCCAAAGACGATTGGCCACCCCGAATTCGAGGGGTTCGACGTCATCCAGACGGTCGGCAACGCCAGTTTGAAGGCCGCCGAATAAGAGGCGCGTTACGCACCTTTCAGATAAAGCGGGAGCCCCGCGGCGATGAAGATGACCGTTGGCACCACCGCGGCGACCGCTTGATTGAGACGGCCTTGCGCATCGCGGAAATCGCGCCCGAGCTTTGTCTCGGGCACGAGGCCAAGCCCGATTTCATTCGAGACCATAACAATTGCGCGCGTCGCCTCTTGCAGAAATCCTGCGAGCTGCTCGATTTCCTGATCAACCGCACGGCCTTCCATAAAAAGATTGGAGAGCCAAAGCGTCAGGCAGTCGACCAGCACGGCGCGTCCCTCGCCGGTTTGGCGCTTCAAAATGTCGACGATGGCAAGCGGTTCTTCAACCGTTTGCCACGCAGCGCCGCGCCGTTGCTGGTGATGCGCGATACGCGCTGCCATCTCGTCGTCGCCTGGCGTCGCGGTTGCCAGATAGGTCCGTTCGCCATCGCGGTCTAGCAGCAGCTGTTCCGCGAAGGCGGATTTGCCGGACCGCGCTCCGCCCAAAACCAAGATTGGCATCAATCGATTTTCCATAAGCCCTTATAGAGGCGGGCTAAAGGCTGGCGCTAGCCTCTGCGGCATGGCAAACGATTTAAAATCATGCGTGCATTCGATCGCTTTCTTCAGGCTTTTGCCTTTCTGACCCTTGTTCCTTTGCGGCCAAAGACTGGTTCGCAGATGGAGGGCGGTCTTTTTGCCTTCGCGCGTTTTTTCCCGGCGGTTGGCGTTCTCATCGGGGCTCTATCGGGAAGCGTTTACGTGCTTGCGAGCGCGATATGGAGCGGTCTTCTCCCCGCTTTGCTTGCGCTGATTGCGGGCCTTATTGTCACCGCTGCTTTGCATGAAGACGGGCTCGCCGATACGGCGGATGCCTTCGGCGGCGGCTGGACGCGCGAGCAGCGGCTCTCGATCATGAAGGATAGCAGGCTTGGCACCTATGGCGTTTTAGCCTTGGGTCTGAGCATTGCTCTGCGGGTTTGTGCTCTGGCGGCATTGGCACCAAGCGTCGCCTTCTTTACATTGATCGCGCTTCACGCGAGCGCGCGCTTCGCAGCGGTCGCGGTGCTGGCCACAGAAGATTACGCGGGCGATCCGGCCACAGCCAAGACCAATTATCCCGCCGCGCGTCTGGAGATGCCTGAGGCGCGTCATGCGTTTTTATGGGCGCTGCTCGCGATGATCCCCATTCTGTCGATGAAACCGCTCGCTGTGCTCGCTGGTGTTATTCTCGGAACAGCATTCTCGATGGCTTTGGTGCTCTATAGCAAAAAGGCGATTGGCGGTTATTGCGGCGATGTCCTTGGCGCGGTCGAGCAGCTTTTTGAAATCGGATTTATGTTGGGCCTTGCTGCCTTTGCCGCGCGAGCCGCGCTATGAAGCTTATTGTCTGCCCGGCGGTCCATGCGGCGCAATGTTTTGAAACCTACCGGCCGTCGCATGTGATGGGATTATTGTCGCCCGGCCAGGATGAGAGCCTGCTTCCATCTCTGCCGAAGCATCGGCTCGAACTGCGCTTCAATGATATAGCCACGCAACAATCTGGGCTCCTTGCGCCCAATGAGTCGAACCTGCGTGCGATTTTGGATTTCGCCCAAAGCTGGGATGCGGTTGCACCGATGCTGATCTATTGCTTCGCAGGCATCAGCCGTTCGACGGCGGCGGCATTTGCGATTGCTTGCCAGCGGCATCCGTCGATCGCCGAGCAGGATATTGCAAAACGATTGCGGCACATCTCGCCTTCTGCGACACCCAATCCTTTGATGATCGCATTGGCTGATTCACTGTTGGATCGCCGTGGGCGAATGTCTAAAGCCGCCGCCGCGATTGGCCGTGGCGAAGGCATGTTTGAAGGCCATGCCTTCGAATTGGCATTCGACACTTTTACAAAGGCTGTACCTATCTGATCAGCACCTGCCGGCTTCGATCTTGCCGCTCTTGCCAATGGTGTCTTTCGAGTTCCGGATCGAGATGTTCTTCGACCGGCCAGCCGATGCAAAGATAGGCGATAAGCTGCCACGAGCTTGGAACATCCAAAGTCGACGCGACTTGTCCCGGATCGAGGATCGAGACCCAGCCCATGCCGAGGCCCTGCGAGCGGGCGCAAAGCCACAGAATCGATAGCATGCCCGCGACGGAATAAGACAGCATTTCCGGCATGCTTTGACGCCCGAGCCCATGGCCTTGGACGGTCGCCACATCGCAGAAAACAGCGAGCTGCAAGGGGGCCGCGTCAAGCCCTTCCAATTTCAGCTTTGCATAAGCCGCGGCGCGGCTTTCTTCGCAATCGGCCAGGGCCTTGGCGTTGCAACTCTCGAAATTCTCGCGAATTTTAGCGCGCAGCGCAGGCGTCTCCACACGCACCCAGCGCCAGGGCTGGCTATTGCCGACGGAGGGTGCCAGCTGCGCGAGGTCAAGCATATGTTCGATCAGCTCTTCGCCGACAGGGTCGCGGCGAAACCGCCGCACATCGCGGCGCCATTTCAAAAGCAGTTCCAGCTGGTCCTGAAAAGTACTGTCGAAGACAGGCGGCGCGATCTCGCGAAAGGGTGAGGCGTGGTCAGCGTTGGAAGGACCGGGCATATAGGCCATGTTGCTGCTGCTCCTTCCCCCGGAAAGTCTTAAGTGGCGGTCTCGTTCCAAAAGCCAGCTTTTGAGACCGCGTTCTATCCGTTTTTTCCGGCGACGCCCGCTTCCGCGAAAGTCGCCATGCCTTGATAGCAAGCCAAAGCCGCTTTGATGTTCCCTGCGGCCATGGCGGCGCCGCTGGCCTCACCAAGACGCATGCCGAAATCGAGTAGAGGCCTTTTGCCGAGCCGGATCAAGACCTCCCTATGGGCACCCTCCGGGGAGACATGTCCCGCAATGCAATGATCGAGCGCTAAGGGATCTAGCGCATGCAAAATCGCGGCGGCCGCCGTCACGATATAACCATCTAAAACCACCGGAATGCGTCGCAGGCGCGCCTCTAAGATCGCGCCCGCGATCGCGGCGATTTCGCGTCCTCCGAGGCGGCACAGTACTTCCAGCGGATCGCTCAGATAGACCCTGTGCAGTGTGAGACCCATTTCAATGATTTTTTGTTTGCGGAGCAAGCCCGCGTCGTCGAGGCCGGTGCCGCGTCCGGTCCAAAAGCCGGCGTCGTTGCCATACAGCGCCGCGTAGATCGCGGCGGCGGATGTCGTGTTTCCGATCCCCATTTCGCCAAGGCAAAGAAGGTCTGTGCCATGATCTAGCGCCTCGCGGCCGGCGGTGAAGGCCGCGAGGCATTCCTCACTGCTCATCGCCGAGGCAATGGTGAAATCCTGAGTGGGATGATCGAGCGAGAGTTCCACAACCTTCAAACGAAGATCGAAACTCTTGCAGATCTGATTGATCGCCGCGCCGCCATTATGGAAATTCGCCGCCATCTGGCGCGTGACATCGGCCGGAAAGGCGGACACGCCTTGCTGTGCCACACCATGATTGGCGGCAAAGACGCAGACGAGCGGGGATTGGATCGCGGGCGCTGTATCGCGTTGCCATGCCGCGAGCCATGCTGCGATCTCTTCCAGCCGGCCGAGACTCCCCGGGGGCTTCGTCAGCTGCGCGTCGCGGCAGATAACGGCGTCAACAGCCTCTTGATTGGGGCCGGGCATCAGCGCGAGCAGGCGATGCAGGTCTTTGCGGAATGGGCTTGAAGCTTCGGTCATGAGGAGAGGAGAGCTTCCTTCAGTCGTGCGAGATCTCGATCGTTGCGCGGCAGGCCAAATCGAAGGCGGGTGCCGCATTCATCGAAGCGCCGCGTCCAAATATGTTTGCGCGCGAGCTTCTCATGCAAAGCCCCGGCATCGGCATAATGTGCGAGGCGAAAAAGGAAAGTGCCGCCAATGATGCTGAGGCCTCCCGCTTCGAGTACGCCATCAATTCGATGCGCCATGGCTTTGAGTTTGGCGCGGGCAGTATCTGCCCAGTTTTGATCTTTGAGCGCGGCGGTGCCGATGATCAAGGCGGGGCTGGAGACTGCCCAAGGGCCGAGCGCTGCATGAAAATGCGCCGCGATGTGAGGAGCCGCGATTAAAAATCCCAATCGCAAGCCGGGCAGGCCGAAAAACTTGCCGGAGGACCGCAGCACGATGATAGGAAGATTCGTGCAAAGCGCCGCGCAACTCATCGCCGGATCGACATCGGCGAAGGATTCATCGACGATCAGCCAGCCGTCGCGGCGGCTGAGTTCCTCGGCCAAGCCTTTTAGGTTTGCCAGATCGAGGATGCGCCCATCGGGATTGTTGGGATTGACCACGGTAAGATGGCGGACATTGTGCGCAAGCGTTTCTGTGCTGTGAATCTCAATAGCGGTCCGCCCCGCGCGCTGCCAGGATAGCGCATGTTCGCTATAGGTTGGGCCGAGGATGGCGGCATCGCCTGCCGGTGCAAGATGCGGCAGCCATTGAATCAGCGCTTGGGTGCCGGGCGCGGCAACGATGGCAGTCTCGCCGGGTGCTTGATAAGCCTCGCGCGCGGCCACGATCAAAGCCTCTTCATCGGCCTGCGCGGGCAGGCGATAAAGGCTATCTGTCCAAAACCGCGGATCAGCTGGCCAAGGCTCCGGATTGATCCCCGTCGAAAGATCGAGCCAATCTTGAAGCTTGCCGCCATAATGTGCGATCGCTTCTGAAAGATCGCCGCCATGTTTCATCAAAAAATCATATCGCTATTGTTCGTCGCTTGCGCCAGCAGCGGCCGGGCAGTGTTGAGCCTTTAGGTGTTTCTAGCACAGGATTCCCTTTGGGTGCTCGTTCTAGCGCTCGTGATCGACGGTCTGACCGGCGATCCGGACGCGCTTTGGCGGCAGCTGCCGCATCCTGTTGTCTTGATGGGGCGTTTGATCGCGGTTTTGGACCAGCGATGCAATGATCTTTCAAAATCCGATCGGCATAGGCGCGCCGCTGGACTTTTCGCGCTCGCTGTTTTTGTGGCGGTGGCTGGCGGAATCGGCCTTGCTGTTGAAACCCTGTGTCTGCGCCTTCCTTACGGCTCTTTGCTCATCGCGGTTTCGGCTTCCACGCTTCTCGCGCAACGCAGCCTTTATGATCATATCAAGCGGGTTGCGAACGCTTTCGCGGAAGGCGGTATCGCGGCCGCTCGGATGGCCGTGGCGCGCGTCGTTGGCCGCGACCCAGATGTTTTGGGTGAGGCTGCGATTTGCCGCGCGGCGATTGAATCTTGCGCTGAAAATTTTTCAGATGGAGTCGTCGCGCCCGCCTTCTGGTTTGCGCTATTCGGCCTGCCGGGGATCATGATTTATAAAATCGTCAATACGGCTGATTCCATGATCGGGCATCGGACACCGCGCTATGAAGCCTTCGGCTGGGCTTCGGCGCGCTGTGACGATCTTTTAAATCTCGTGCCCTCCCGCCTCTCCGGTTTGCTTCTATCGCTGGCAGCACCCGTGGCTGGCGGCGGCATTGGGCCGGCGCTCGCGATCATGTGGCGCGATGCAGGGCACCACCGCTCGCCAAATGCAGGTTGGCCCGAGGCCGCGGCGGCGGGCGCGCTTGGCCTCGCGCTCGCAGGTCCGCGCCAATATGCGGGGCGGACAGTGAACGATCCTTTTTTGAACGCGGCGGGCTGTAGTGCCGGGCCCAGGGACATCGCCCGTATGCTGCGCCTGCTGCTTGCCGCCTGCGGCCTCGAACTTTTGCTTTACGCGGCGCTTTCTTTATTGCTTTGACGGCTCCGCGCGATCTTCAAAAGCTGATCGATATCGGCATGCTGTTCGAGATGATCGGCCAGCGCGTCGAGCGCCGATTCGACTCTTGCTTCATAAGCCAGTTCCGAGGCGACGCCGAAGCGCGCCAGCCATTCCTTGCGAAAGGCATCGGAAGTGAAAAGCCCATGGAGATAGGTGCCCTGAATCTTGCCATCGCGTGATATGGCTCCATCTGGACGCTCCTCGATCATGAGCATGGGTGCCGCGCAATCCGGGCCTTCGGTCTGTCCGAGGTGGATCTCATAACCAGTGACGGAAGCGCCCGTTTCGCAATGACGCCCTGTGACGGGTTTCGCAAATTTCTCCGGCTGCATGCGTGTCGTGACAGATAAAAGGCCAAGCCCATCGGTGCTTCCGGGGGAACCATCCAACCCGAGCGGATCTTCGATCGCGAGGCCCAGCATCTGATAGCCGCCGCAGAGACCAAGCACATGGCCGCCACGGCGCACATGCGCTTCAATGTCGATATGCCATCCTTGCGCGCGCAGAAAGGTGAGGTCGCCCATCGTGGATTTTGAACCTGGAATGATGATGAGACCGGCATCGCCGGGAAGAGCAGTGCCCGGCTGCACGAACACGAGTTCGACATTTGGCTCCATGCCGAGCGGGTCGAGATCGTCGAAATTCGCGATTCGCGCCAGCACAGGCACGGCGATTTTGAATTTGGCCGTGATGGCACCCGTCCGGTTCATATCGAGCGAATCCTCGGCGGGAAGCTGCGCGATGGCTGGCAGCCAGG
>Ga0116230_10000981_pt1 | contig 26084 bp, 24 predicted proteins | sample S1TSphfallax_3_FD_88678 | JGI IMG/M metagenome (GOLD analysis project Ga0116230, IMG submission 88678) | Host-associated microbial communities from peat moss isolated from Minnesota, USA - S1T2_Fd - Sphagnum fallax MG | ecosystem: Host-associated > Plants > Peat moss > Unclassified | place... | reverse complement strand
TATCATATTCAAATCAAAAATTTGAAATTCAAATAATGTTTTAAACAATTGAAATAACAATTTTCAGATTTGAATAAAAAATTCAAAGTTCAAATATTAATTTTGAGTAATGTGGACATGCGTCATTGACTATGATCAGTTTCTTCATTTGATGTGCATTCCTTTTGATCACTTCCATGGTTGTTGATGTTTGTTGCATTGTAAATTTTTGATGTTCGAATCTTGTTGTCCATTGCCTTGGGGTTGAAAGGCCAAATACTTGTAGCCTTGAACCTAGCCTTGATTTTTTCTTTGTGAGAGATTGATCTATTACTTGGTCTACCCATCCAACTAAAGTGATATTATATGGCTTCATGTGATTGCTTTTAAACGTAGTTACATCCTTGACCTTTCTAATTGTTGTTTTAAATGACTTGAAATAAGACACATCTAACAAGTGTAAAACATGTGATGTATGAGATGGTAAAGTAATTATGTTTAACCCAAATTTTTATGCATTTTTTTTTTTTTAAGGCAACATGACTACATGCCCACCCAAAACTAGCAAGTGTCAATGCGTAAGAAACATTCCACCTAAAATACAATTTTTGAAGAAAGTTGAGAGCTTTTTGAACAAGAAAAAAATCATCCAAGCTCTCTTTTGCATTGACATGTAGGTTTTTAATTTATAAAATTTGATGTAATCATCTCATATTCTTTCACCTTTGAAAATATAAAACCTTGGTAAAACACCTCTTTCAATATTTACTACATAGTTTATAGTCAACCACTCTTGAGACTTAGGGATAGTGTTATAACATTTGATCATCTCTTAGTTAAAAACTTTGTTCTAGATTGTTTATCAGCTTAAATCCTTATTTCATTTTCATTCCATACATGATCTACACTGTAATTGTGTTCATTGTACAATATTACATATTGGTGTGAAATGAATTATAAGAAACAAATGTTAGTCCTTATGCTCTACAAACTTTTAATCCTTCTGCTTGTCGAATGTTCATTTCTAGGTGTCTTTGTTTGAACCAATACCACAAATTAGTGCTTGGTATTTGATTTTGGAATGGTGTATCCCTTATTGGTGTTAGTTCTACAACCTTCATCTTCAGTTCTTGTAGGTTTATGGACAGTCCACATTCTTGCATGTCTAATGTCCACTTAATCATTGCAACATTTTTTGTTGTAAGCACATTTCTTGGCCCCATTTTGATTTGGTTTTTCCATTTAAGTGGTCAACAAGGGGGTTCATTAGGATGTTCCATGACATGCTTGCCTTCTTTAAAAAATGTGTCCCTTTCTCAACATCATCCATTGTTGTTTCTAATGTTTCATTTGTCCACATGCCTATTTTGGTTTTTGAAGGCATTTGATTTAGTTGTGATGTTGACCTTTTGCTTCATGGGTTAAAAATAAATGGAAGATTTTCCTTATTAAAGGCAGGGTTTATTAGTTGCAAATCTAACATGTTGCTTCATCACCTACAAAGGATTATCAAGTTCATGATAGCTTATCTTTTCATGGTCCTAGCCTCCAACAACTTGGTGGAATGCATTATGGCCCCACCAAGTGTATGCCTTTTTCTTCCTTATAAACAACCCAAGAATCTAGAAAGTGTAGTAACTTGGAAATTTTGTTATAACATGTTTAGAGATTGCTAAAATGAAGTGTAGTAACTTGTAAAATTCTGCAAAATCATCCCAATCTAAATCAACATCTTTTGCTGTTATGCATGCAATGGGGAGAAATGTGTAGGAGCAATTGATATGACTTAGTTGATCTTTAGCTCTTTTGAAGCTCCTTGACGTAACATTTTGAACTATGGATTTTTGGATCCAATAGTAATCCAAATATTTTTCAAACTTCTAATTGTAAATCTAGTCTACAATTTCAATTTGTACTTCTAATGTTGATCCTTCTTCTACATGTTCTACTTTCATTTTTTGCAAATCTACTTTTGAACCTAGTTTTTCCTCCTCTACATGCTCTACTTTCTCTTTGAGTCTTGTTTTATGCAAGTAAATTATTAAACTTGGACTATTGTTGTTTACATGTTCTACTGTCACTAGTAAATCAAAATTCTTTGACACTACAACATTAAGACCTAAGAATTCTAAGAAAAATTGGAATTGTTCTTCTACCCTAGCTCATAGAAAGGATATTCTTGTAGCTAAGATTAAAAGTAAAAAATGAAGTACTCATTTAATGTAAGCTTTGTTGTAGTTTAAACTTTGATTTGTAACTCTTTTTTTTTGGAAGGAATGTTCAATTTCTATGCAAAGTAGGAATATTTAATGACTCTCCTTTGGGGCTAATAAATGTGGTGCCTTGAAGGATTCAAAATAAAATGTCCTTTGCTAATCTTTGTGCATTGTATCCTTGTTAAGGTTAAGGTTTATTAATGACTGGTTTCATGCCTTTTAATGTGAGCTTGAACCCCCATAACTAAACAATCAATTTTTTATTTACATTTTGTTTATGTTAGTCCTCTGAAAAAGAATTAAACCCACCTTTAAACTCACCTAATATGTGCATTACAATGGGCTGGTCCTCTACCATAACCAAACATGACTACACATACAATGTGCTAATCCTTTCTCATAATCAAATGTGATTACATATGACATTGTGCCCTTTTTTTTGTTATTGCTTTTTCCTATGCCCATAATTGCACACACAAAAAAAAGATTTCATTTGGATTATATGAAAAGACCAAACATATTTTTTCAAGACTGGGCACTCTGTCATAGGGTTGTATTCAAACACTTACACAAATGACTGTGACCATTCACCAGCGTTGGTCTTCACAAGAAAGGTGTTTGGTCACCGGGTGATGTTTGGTGGGGGGCAAGTTTACCCTAGACGCTTGCATATTACTCACTACACTACAACTGCTGGTGGTGTGCACGTTGCCACCATCACTTCATGTGGACCTTATGACCAAATACTTTAGTAAGTAAAAAAGGCACCCAACTAATTGAAATTTTCACTAAAGTGGAAGCCTTCAAATGAATTTCTTTTTTTCCTTTTCTTATCAGTCCCGGTTCCAGAATCGGGGTATCGGAGCCCCATGTGACAAGTGGACACGCCCTTTCAATTCAAATGTCCAGATGTCAGAACAAGGTGTCCATTGATTTGAAAAAAGAATCATCCATTAAACCACTTGTCTACCAGATAGAAGGTGCTTTGAAATGTGAACTTCCAAAAATAGCCTCCAATAAAAGTACTTAATTTAATGGGTTTTATATTCAATATGTGTCATATTCATTTTTCTAAATTTTTCCTTCTCCAATTTTTGCTATTGATTCTTGGCATTTGGTGCAGGTGGAAGGTAACCTAGGTACCTTGATCTAGCCTAGCCTACTTACTTTGTCATCTTCTTACAACCTCACTTGCAGTTCAACAGATCTCTCACATAGCCCCGCTTGGCACATGATTTCTTCCATATCTAATATAATAGGTTTCTAATATAATTAAACATTTGTGTTTGTTTAACGAATTACTTCAACGTCCATAAAGAACCTGCTAGTTTTTCCATTTGTATATTTAGGTTGCTTTTCAGGAGTAATTTTTCACTGGACCTTACAACTTTGTAAGATAATGGCCAACAGGTATCTTACAACTTTGTACAATACCTGTTTTCAAAAAAAAACTAGCCGGTTCTTCATGCAGGAGAAGGGTCTGTTTTCAGACCCCTCCAGAACTTTCCATACCGTTCATTCAACCTCCGGCCACACACCTCAAATTCTGAAGGGGTTTGAAAACAGAACCTTCTTGTATTCAAAATGAATATTGAACTTACTGTAATGTCCAATAGCACCTTGTTTTTATGTCCCAAACATGATTTTTCTTTTTTGCTACTTGTGAAAGTAGCCTACTAGCACCTCTGTTTTTACATAATTGTCATTCAGTAAAGATTTCACACTTCATAGGCATTATTTTTGTGTGAAACTTAGCATTGCTGTGAAAAAATTGAAAGTTCTTTTAGCAAATTCAATGATTTTTTTCCAAATTTTTCTCAAATTTCAAAAAATCTCTTAGACATCCAGATTCTATACATGGCTTTGAAGTAGGTAGAGAAAAATATCAGGAGATTAAATTTTTCCTTTCATATTTTGTTGATAGCCAACTTCAATTAAACCAACTTATGGATGATGACCACCTCAGCTATGTCACAAAATTGAAAGAAAAAACCTTTCACCCTAAGATTCCTAGGGTCAATGGCAATATTATATATGCAATTGGCACAAGGAACATCATGAGGTCTTGCAAATGGCTACAAAGGCGGGGTGCTAAACACTCCCTAACGAGCTTTGTCCAACAACATTTCAGTGCACAGACCCCACAATCATTGTTGCCACATGGCACATCCAAGCTTGCCTCCTATCACTGTTGATAGAACATATGAAGCACTATCAAAAAACTTTCTACCATCCACCATCAACTGCGTCTCTTTGAAATTCTACACTCCATCAACTACATCTTTCCTAATTTTTGCACTCTAGAGAAATGTGGTTGTTTTACGCATGATCAAATTTTGAAAATCGACTAAAAATAGAGGATTTCTAGATGAGGTCTATGAGACAACCACGACCAACCATTTTAGCTCCACATTGTAGCCTTGCAACCAATGTAGACATCAACTTCTCCAATTGTTGAATTCTCCAAAGGTTGTCCTCTCCAATTCTAGCAAATAACATTACAAATTCTCAATTGCCTTACATTTGGATAGTTGTGGCTATGGCAAGCCAAAAAGACAAATCTCTTGTGGATGATGTACAAAACACAAGTACCAATTGCTTGGCACACAACCACCTTCACATTTAAATTGTTGTCCCTTGGGCCTACATTACATGCTTTCAACTTATTCTTCTTGATACATGTATTGTTCTATTGTGAATGATTTTTCAATTCAAAGCCATGTTCTTACAATTATGTTGACTAGTTTAAGAATCACATATGTGGGGCAGGAAACTTATGTTGGTAGTCAAGAAAGGGACTTGTTTGAGGCGTTGAAAACAACTATGCAACAACCTCTTTTTGGGCCATTTTAGAAATCTTACATATAATGGTTGCCTCGTGTAACACATGGAATAGGCTTCTACAACCATTGTGAAATTGCATTCATTTTGTGGGACTGCTTGCAAGATTTTGTGGATGGTTAACAAGACAATGAAAGTTTCCTGTGCAAGTTCAATAGAACAAAAAACCATGTTCAATCCTCTGCCCTAGGGACTCTTACACACCTTCGAGCAGACAATGCTTCAATTGTGTACATGTTAACAAATGACATGCATACCCCACCCATTCTTGACCATAATTCTTGCAGATTGTCCATAATCTTTGAATTCTAACCTCACATCTCATGTCCATGTTCTTTAGGTTCAATTGTAATTTTGGGCCAAAAGACAAAACAAGAATGATTCCATAGGACATGCAAAAGTTGTTGATATCCACACAACAGAAACATAAACACCACAAGCAAAAGGATACATTGAAGAGGATAAAAGGGGAAAAATTATGTTGGAGTTCCCAAAATCCAACCAAGGTGCAAAAATGAGCACTAGAATCTCCAAAACATTGGTTGATATGTCAATCAAACACGGTTGTCAATGGTCTTTCATAGCAAAACATCCATACTTAAACCCAAGTTTATGTCAATCGATATACCTGAATCATGAGCATAAAAACAAACAAGGTGACATTTGCCATGGTAAAGTTGTTGTTGGATATTGACATGCCCTTGGTTCACAATTATCCAATAGTATGAAAGCTCATTTGAAGGGGCTCCTTTGGCAAGAGCTATTTCTTACACAAGTCATGACTCATCATAAGCATATGTGAGAAAAAAGGTTTTGAAAAATGAGCCCATAACACAAGACACATTTGTTCTACCATCTAATGTCATAAATTTATCAAGGAAAAGGGTAAATGATTTATGGCAAAAACACCCCAAGGATCCTATGAGTGTGCAAATGTGGGTTATGGAGAACAAAATTTTGTTTTCTAATATGTTGAACATGCCCCAATGGATATGAACTTGCCAAGCCAAGATGGTACCCCATTCACACTGGCATCCAAACCCCCTAGCAAGCAGAAATGATGACAAAATTTAGACACAAAAGTTCAATATCTTTTTGATGCAACATATGGCACAAAGCAAAGTTGGGTACATTTCATCCATTATTTTGTCTACAAATTAAGTTCTATATAACCTACTTCACCATTATTCTTAACGCTTTGATTTTGTGTTTTATAGTACCCCTTTTACACCATGATGGTGTTTGATGAATGTCAAAATGGAATGCTTGTCATGTTCATTTTCATTGGAAAAGCCCGGGAAATTGACCTTCACCATGTTTTGCATGCATTGTCCCAACATTTGCCAAAGGAGTGGATGCCTAATGCTATAATTGTGGACAATGTTCAAGTTGAAATAAATGTTTTTAGGTGTGTGGACCTTCTTGCAAAACATGTGTTTCATGTGGCAATGTAGTTATAATGTCCATTGGAACCTTTTTTTAAGATGTTTTTATAGTGGTTTAATTATCCTAATGGAAATCTTACAAATTGGTTTTCGCACAGACCACCCCATTTGTGAACAACATTTGCTACCTTGCATTTTCATTTATATGTTCCATTTCATTTGAACATGTAAGTGAATGATGTTTTGAATAACATATAACCTTTTGATTAATGTTCTCCATCTGTCTATTGTTAGCTATAATGCAAGATTTACTCTCACTATTTGATATATATATTGCAAAAACATGTATGGGGTGGAACCAAAATGTTTCTATGTTTGTGGCACGTGCGAAAAGCATGGGTAGAAAATGCAATAAAAAAAATTATAATGCTAGAAGACCATGTTTTAGTTTTATCTATTTTTAATGAGGTTATGTATTCATGTGGATGCCCTATTGACACTGATGTGATTCTATGGGCAAAACAACAAATTCACTTACTAGCAACAAGGTACCCCAATGCTACCCGCTTCATGAAGTACCTTCAAAAACATTACTTGCATAAGGCAGCCATGTGGTGTGTTGGAAATTGCAACATTCCACATGCAGGCCAAGACACCAATGCATCAATTGAATCTTACCATGCAAATATTAAATGGATTTTGTTTTGTTCAAGAAAAAAACTAACTGGGTGCAAAATGGACTGGCTTATTTATCACCTTGTGGGAGATATGCTAACACATTATTGGTACAACATCCAGTGCAAGATGTTTGGGTATGTTAGGAACAAATAATAGGAAGGCATTGTGGCAAGTGTTATGTTTCGAGCTCAAGATATACATGATTGCAACGTTCTAATTTGTCCAAACGATGAGGACATTGTAAACCCAAAGTGTGGATTATACATTATCCAAATTCAGAATGGCCACAATGCGACTAGCCTCATGCACAACAAAGGATTATATGTAAACATATCATGAAAGTGTTCAAAGTTCTACATCCAAATGTTCCTAATGGTGTAGTTGTTGAAGATGTGGGTACATACCATGGGTTGCATCGACCAATTACAAACCTTTCATGATCACAAAATGGTTTGGTTTTTGGAAAACAAAACAAAGATGTGGTTTTACAACCAATTGAAATTATGGGGACCATTGAGATTTCAGATCAATCCACCACACCTGCAAATTTAGTTGACCTGATTGATGAAGTATTCACTGGTATTATGAACATTGCCATGGAATTCCCTACCTTGTAATTGCATTTGCTTTTAGACTTGAAGGTTTTACAAGGTAAACAAACAAGATTTGTTAATGAGAGGAATTGCTGGAATTGAACACCTCGACTTTACATCGTTGTTTTTATATGCCGATGGTGACAAATCGATGAAGTCGCATAAAGGATTGCTAGAAAGTTTTTCTCTTAAAGGAAATCTTGTTAGGAATAAAGTTAGAAAGTTTATTCACATATAGGTGTATTTGGGTGAACCACATTATGAAATTTTGCGACTGATTAATAATTAGGATGTGTGTGTATTAGGATGTTTTTCAAATTTCCATTGTTTGTAGAAGTTTTCACACAATTTTTGCATTTTGTACACATTGAAATCTCCATCACTTCCATTTTTTGTACATATTTAGCAAAAATAGGACTTCATAAAATAAGGAACCTTAAACTTCTAGGTTTATGTTGTGAGTGCCTTGGGTGTGAAGTGGCCATCCCTTCAATTTGTTTCTTTAAGATGTAAATATGTCCCTCCCAATAATTTTTATTATTTTCATGGTCCAAAACTTGCATTAGACTTGTCCCACCTCTGCCCTATTCTTGTATTATTGTGGAAGTCCTTGAGCCATTCAAAATATTGTAGGATGCAAATAATTACTTAGTGTTGTTTCATAGATATTAGAGGTCTTGTAGATTGGAGCAAGTTTGTATGGCAAACTAGGTTTCATCATAACATGTTATAATTCAAGTTTTGTTGAAATCTATTGTGATTTATATTGTTATTTTTCTTTGGTCACACATTTTAAACAATATTTATTTCTTAGCTTAAGAGCATTTAAGCACAACTAGACCCTCGTAAGCATGCTCTTGTTTTGGTGTTAACAAAAAACATGTAAATTCAAACATGAGTTTCATCTTGTATTATTAAATTTTTATTATGGAATTTTTTGAAGGTCAAAGAGGAAAGCCTAATATGGGGAATTAGAAATTGTGAAACTTGAATCTTATATTGCTAATGTGCCAAGATTGCAAGATCAATCTTCCAATGATATTTTCTATGTATTTACATGCATGTAATCAATGTTAATAGACAAATGTTTTGTTAATTTGTTGTTTTTTACATTGTAGGCAACATAAACCCATAAACACTAAGCACCAAAATGCATAGAACATTGCAATCCAAAACTTCACATGTTTCATTTCATCACAAGATAAAAAACCATAGATCACCTACTTCCACTATAATATTGTCCACATTAGGTTTGCATGTCCTTCTAAAGTGGTGAAAATTGCATGTTCCATTTATATCACATAGTTTGATAGAAAAAAAAGTACACATCATAACTTAACATGTTTAATTTCATCACATGTCTTACTGAAAGATGCATGTTCCACTCTCATGATGTAGTTTGATAGAAAACTAGGTTTTAGGTTTAGACCTTCTACTTATTTGCAAAAAACAAAATAATAGTTGGCCCACCATGTCAAAGGGGTTTGAGGAGCACTCTAGGATTTTGTACTCGATCCACTTCCATAATATACGAACTTCCTAGGTCTATTACATTTAGGAATTATTGAAACACTTCCAAACATGGATGTGTCTAAACTTGCACTCTCCTTTGGTTCTTCCAAGTTGATCACCCATTTAGTGCGTCCAATTATAGATGCCTCGATAGTCTCTTTGATTGCTTCCACCAATGTACAACAAGCTTGAGTTGCTTCATCCTTCAAGAAGCTATTAGGGGTCACCTACAACCAATAAAACCCATAATGAAATATGTAAATATGACATAATAGACATACAAATCTTGAAGCTTAGGTTTTTGAGTTTAGATAAACACACCATGGTGGGAGATACATTATGCATGTTCATGCAATCGTAAAAGTGAGTAATGAATTTTATGGCATAAAATCCGCACTCTTAGTCAAATTCTTGTTGTGGTCCATGAACCCAATGCCAACTATTATTTGTTGTAGTTCGCTTCCATTATTCTATGCATGTCAATTTTCCTTGTGTGGCAACCCAAACCTTTGCTAAAAAAAAAATGCAATGTGGTCGATTCAAATAGGTTTGCAGATTTCAAAAGGTCATAGTGAATCAAATTCTCATTATTCATAACAACAACATTCCAATGGTTGGCATCCTATAATGGAACTATAACCTTGTTAACATTGGTAGGCACATGGAACTTTTTTTTAGAAAATTGAGAACATTTTTTTGGGATTCATCATTATGTTTTGTCCAATTTGTAACAATGTCCCAATAATGTGGGTGTACATATACCAAAGCCTAAAAGAGTCCATGGCTTTTGTAGACAAAAAGCCCCTTCAATGTCCAATAGTTTAATATTTGCATCAAATTTAAGTGTTAAATAATCGCCACCCAAAATGAAAGATAAAGCAAAATCTTTTGTCCCACCTTTGTTCCCAATGAAGGTTTGAACCACTATCACCAACTTGTTGACACATGCCACCACAAACATTATCAATTGTTCTAGGTAGAATAAAATGCATAACATTAAAATTCCCTTGTTTGAATGGAGGTTATCAATAAACATGAGAAAAACACTACAGAACATTGCATGACAAAACATACACAATAGGGTATAAAACATGTACTTGTCATCTTCACCACTTAAGGTTTGATGATGCATATGGTTTGTAGTGTTTTTTGACCCATCTTGTATATGTTCTTGCACATCATCTTCATCAATATTAGTGGAAGAATAAATTACACTTGGATTACTATCATGAATAGTGGCATTGAAGTTTGGTATTGACCATACAAGGGCTTTGAGACCAACTAGCATGGAGGTCACAATCCCAAAGAAAGGCAAGGCGTCCTTTTGAACCCAGTAAGGGCTACAAAAATGGATGATGATACGAATGGTGTTGCTAGGCTTGGGTTGTTTACATATGCTTGTAAATCAATATCCAATGTAGGTTTTAGATCTCGGATAGGAATAACATCCGTTGATGTTTTGTGAAACAATTGCAATGTTGGAAATTGATTAGTGTTGTGCTCCAAATTGTGTTCTTGTTTGCAGTAAAGTTCATGAAGGAAGGATTGAGGTCTTGCAATTGTTTGGTTCATGAAACATGATAATGTTTCCCCTGCTGCAAGAAACTTCATAAGAATGTTAATTGCTAGAAACTAATTTTAAACTATTCACAATAAAAACAAATAAACTAAAAGAGGACAAAGACATAATTGACCAACAATCATATTTTTTTCAGTATTGGATTTACAACCATGGCTTGGACATTGTTTTGTTTAATGGGATCAAAATAGCCTAACTTGGAAGACAACACTTAGACTTGGTAGTCCAAAGAATTTGCTAGTTGATGTGTACGTTTCTTTTGCCTTTCATGAAATGATACGTCATTTTCAAGATTTAGTTTGCCAAGGAAAACCCAATTGAGATCTATTTCTTCCTTCAAAAGCAATGCACCAATAAGCACTTGTTTCATGACATATAGATGGAACAAAATCAAATCTATAACATAATAGAACATTTAAATGGAACATAATAGATTCAAAGATGTGGAAGTGTTGTACCTAGTGTAGAGGGGGTTTGTTATCATGCCTTATTGTAAGACTACAACACATAGCTTCCAGGTCTTTTGTCATTCCCTAACATGTTAGATCAAAAAATGTTGTATGAACAATTTGGACAAGAAGTCAGTGATCTTTTCAATAACTTCAATTTGTAGGCTAGATTCAAATCCCAATAGACCTAGCAAATCCACTTGACATTGAACCACTACTTCATTGCAATCCTTAATTCTAGGAAACCAAATATATCCAAAGTCCAACACATCTTGGATGGCAATGGTTAGCTATATGATGTGCATTTGCTCCCAATAGTAGTGGTTGATCATGCAAGGGCTCAATCCCTTGTTGGGATGGGCCAACGAGTGTAGCCTCCCAAATGTATTTCGGCAAAACATCTTGAATGCCTTTATTATGTGCGGGCACTCCTTCTACAACGAAAAAGGATGAGATTCATTTTCTAGTTTTGCAAGGATGTTCTACAACTCATGTGGGGTGTGCTCCCATGGGCATTGAGGACTAGCTTATGGAGGATGTTGCTTTAGGAATGAATACATGGGTGACCATCCCCATTTTGCTCTTTCTTCAACAACCTAAATTTGTTTGTCAAATTGGTGTAATTAGTGTAGGACATAATTTTATTTATTTTTCCTTCTAGAGGGTTTCCATAGCCTCCAACTTCTTAACATCATACTCCTTCAACCTCAAGTATTGTAAGTACTTTCGCAAGAATTTCATCTCCACAAAATGCAACATGGTTGAGTCCCCACCTTGTTCTGATTTCCATGCATATAGGGATTGTTTGACGACCTCAAAAATTTGGTCTGTCCTTTCAATCCCACCACCAATATAAGAACAAATTAGAACTAATAAAAATCATTGAAAAAAAAAGACAAACATCAAGAAAACAAATACCTAGGTACAAAAAATGTAATTACTAGTGGAAATAGGTACCATTGCCCAAATGCAAACACAAGTGCATTGCCTAGTGTGCCATTTGCTTACATCTTCATGAGAAGAGACATTGTCTCCTCAAGATCTTCCATAATTGTTCTATTCATGATATGATTGTGTTTGTTTCAAACAACAAAACATAAAGCCCCCTCATTTTAACTTCTGGAGGTGTAGGCAGTTCACAAGAGCTCTCCATTGTGAAAATCTCAGTATGGGTTCTTGCCTTTGCCCCAATGTCGGTTTGATGAGCTGCAACCTTTATTGGCGAGGTAGTTGGTGTTGGGAATAAAAATTAATGTGCATCAAACATGTTCCTTTCACTGACAAGTTTGGGCTTTGTAATTGGAGGCCTTATTTGTATGTTGTTTGAGGCCTTTTATTGCATTGTCCCAACCTCTACGAAAATGGCCAATGACACATTACAATTCCATACTTTTGATAAAAAAATTTGGCTAGATTCAAGGCATGACACATGTAGATACAACTACACTATAAAAACCCAAGATAAAAATCAAAACCAAAATCTAAAAGACTGTACACCTAAACAACCGCCCAACATAAAAAACATGGCAATCCATAGATACCTTTGGCATAATGTGGTAATGTGGACTTACTCACTTTGAATTAATCTTGATGAAAAATCATCATCACTATTTAGGTCAAGAACCTTTATATGTTTAAGAGGTCTAGCCTTTGGAGGAGGCATAGTAATTACTTCCCCTTGTTTAGATGAAAATGCAACCTTCTTGGATAGGTTTTTTGCTTCATCTACATGTGTGTGCTTAGATTTCCCAAGCAAACTCTTCACAAACTTCTTCCCTAATTATGTGAATTCTTTTGCTTCAGCTTTTGTCCATGTGAAATACATCTTCAATAGTGTTTTCCCCTTGTATTTGGGACATTACATCATCATTTGGTGATAATTAAAAATGTTATTGTTTTTGAAACATTTATTGTAGTAAGTGCATTGGAAGGATGGTTTATTTTTATTGGCATGTCAAGGCATTTCACATCAAAATGCACTTCCAAAACAAGTTCTTCATATTTGTCTTCAAGATATAATGTAACACAATGGTGTTTACTTTGCTACATAGTCAATTTGTATATGTGGTTGTTCCTTTTTAGACTTCCAAACACCTAAACAAAAAAAACCCATAATTCCAACCTCACATATAGGCAATGCATAACATTCAAATCAGACTATGGCAAAAAATTTAAAATGGTAGAAACATGGAAAGCCTTCATCAATGATGTTAATCCAATATGATCAGCCATGACTTTAAATTCACAGTCATTGAACAACATAATGTATGTTCAAGGTTGATTGCAATACAATTTCATCATCAGGAGCATCATAAACCCAAATTACTAACATTATGTTTGTACTTTCATTGTAATTAATAAAACAAAACATTATAAGAAATTTTTTAAACTTCAAATTCATCATTTTCAATCAATAACTAACCCTTTGAAAATGGTTCTAAAATGATAAATATTTTGGTTTTATGCAATAAAACAACAAAAGATAGTTGTAGAAATGAAATGACCTAAAAAATAGTTTATAGATCACAGAAACAAAAAAAATAGAAAAACATGCATGTACATAGACGAAATATTATATTTAGGTTTTAATGGTAGGCCAAAACCTACCAAAACACTTTTATAAACCTAAAACATATTGGGGTAGAAAAAAACATATCTACCTACATGCTTACTATCAAACTAAAGAGAAAAATTACATTTTCTAAACCACAATCTTGTGTCAACAACATTTCATACAATAAACATAATAGGGAAATGGATACATACCCCTTCCACCCATCCCGTTGGAGCTTTTTTGACAATGTCCATGTATTTCTCTTAAACAAGAAGATCCTCTTGCATATATATTGGGAACACCTCATGTAGTAAGTGTTTCCAATCTCCTTCCATGCATGCCTGCATTACTACAATGTCCCCTTCACCTCTTGTTGTGTCGTCTAATTCTATTGCATCAAAATCAATCCCCTCTTCAAGAACAAGAACCACACTCGAGGTCTAAGCTTTAATAGTGGTAATGCCACTATTTCCTGCACTAGGAGTAACATCAGTTGGTGTAGCATTCAATGCCATTGAAGACTACATCTCTATCAACTTGAAGTTTGTGTGCCCTCTTCAAACCCTAAAGCCTCAAATGACAATAATGCAACAAAGGACTCCAGCTTAGTACTTCAGCTGTTATTACACCACCTTCAGTCCTCCTTTTCAAAAACTCGTGTTTAAGTAAGCTCTGTCGACAGTGACACCTCATGTGCAAAACAATTTATGTGAAGGTAGCTCTATGCTCCATGAAAACTGCTATCACATCTAACTGATGTTCCACAAACCCTATTTTGCAAAACCTCATGTAGATATAAGCTATTTTTAGTAATTTTTCAAATTTGTTCCTCCGCAGAACAACCACTTCTCTCTAGAGTGCAAAAACTTGGAAAGACATAGTCCATGATGGAACGGCAAAAATCTAAAGAGACGTTCTCGACGGTGCCGGGTTTAGATGTTCTGTCGACGGTGATAGGAAGCGGGCCCAGATGTACATGTGGCAACTCCGGTGGTGGAGTCTGCGCACCGAAATGCCGCTGGACAGAGCTCGTTAGAGGGTGTTTGGCAACCCGCATTACAAAGGTTTTATCATCATGTGCCAAAAGCTTTCCAGCGTGACAGTTATGTCCAGAAGTAGCATTTGGACATAATTTGGAATAATACGCCGGTTTGGGGGCCTTATTCAGGCACTTTTTCGGCCTTTTTCCTGAGTGGGACAGGCTGCCACCTGCTGGTTCCACCTGTGGTGCGTCAGCTTGACTTGTAACATGAACGGATGGTGGAGAACGCCTTTGAAATGTGAATTTGGAACAGGCCCTGGCAGAACCCAACTCCACCCAAAGGAACGATGGCTTGCCATGCCAAGCTCACCTCACTCCTAGGTAACAGGCATTCATAGTCTTCTGGTAATGTCCAAATCCCAAGCATCCTCACCAATTTCGATGCCACATCATCAATTTGTTTTCACACTAGTTTGGGCTACACATGTAACCTCTCCCTTCTTGAATGGATTTTTGTTACCCCACTCCCTTCTCTATGTCAATTTTGCATAATGGTCTTGTAAACAATGGGTCTTGGCACTTGCTCATGTTAGGTCTGGTAGACCCCACACGACCCATCCATTCTGCCTTGTAAGGGGACTCAAAAGAGGTAGAAAAAGCCACATGAAGACCATTATGTAACATAAGCATGACATTTTTCCCTCTTGTATTTCCCATGAAACAAGTACATCAATCATGATACTAATGAACGCATATTACTTACAAGTACCTGCAGACCTGATTGGCCACAACCTTGCCGACTAGTCAAGCGCTTCTCAACAGCAAGTTTGTGTGAAAAGAGTAAAGTTAAAGTCTTAACCATTTGGCCGTTTTCCAGATGGTTCCATCGATGAGCAAAATAAAAATAAAGATAATATATGTTATCTAGCTTATAGGTGCTTAATGTATTAGGGTCTTGAGGTCTTCATAATTCTATAAGGTATGTTGAAAGTTCGGAAGTTTAATATTAGTAAATTGCATTACTCTGGGAGCTCGATTTGGACGGTGGAATTTGGACAGCGCAGATCTTCCAGGAGGAGAACGCCATATAAGATATGTTGATCTCTGGGTCTCTCAAAAATATTTTTAGCAAATGAAATTATTTTGAATGCATTCTAGTAATGTGTAGGTAATGTCCAATAATTCACCTAATGAATAAATGAATGCATGAATATTAGCGCGACGTGGTCACATGGACGTGAAAGACACCAGCAACAAACTCTCCAGAGCATGGCCTTTCTGGGCTTTCAAAATTATTGAATATGAGAATGAATTTCATCAAGTTGGCCGAAATCTTTTCCTTCCTTTGAAAATCTCCCAAAGCCTACAAACAAACCAAGAAGGAGGAGGGAAGGGAAAAGAACGAAGTCCAAAGGGAAACTTACAAACCACACATCACAACAACTTTCTTGGAGTCCAAGTCTATCGTTGAAACAATATGCAATTACTATCCATTTCTTTTTTTTTGGTTTTGAATGATGCGTTATAAATGCAAGAGAAAAAGAAAGGAAACTGACCTTTTATAATCTCGAAAAAGAAATGTACAAACAAGTCTCTACTGGGTGGTTGTCTTCTTTTGATCTCTTTTTGGACTCATCCTGTTACAATTCTCTTGTCGCAAATTTAACACCAAAATTAGCAATAGTGCAAAACAAGCCTGGATACCTAACCTACTTTGCTGACATTTCCCTTAGTACTTACCATAATTTGTTTCCTTCTTCCAATTATGCGTAAGTCAGCCCTCTGAGCCCATCCAATATCGTGCTGAGGACGATTAGTATATGCAACTTTTGTTCAGAAATACCAACCTTTTAAGTAGAGTATTGTTAAAACTCCAAAGTCTGTTTTACGATTTATTTGTTGCTCTGGTGAGTGTTTCTATTGAAAGAGCAAACTGTTGTTTGTTTGTTTTTTGCTGCGATTCCATCACGGCGATGGCGGCAGCGAGCTGCCGCGCGGTGACGTGCAGGGGCGGCGGCAGCAGCAGCAGCAATCTGTTGCGGGGTCGTAGTGCGTTTGGGGTTCGAGAACTGGGTTGTGCTGCTGTGGAGTCGGCAGTGGAGGTGGAAGGTTGGAGAGGAGGAAGAGAGGGAGGAAGGGTGGGTGTGGTGGAGCGACATGAGGAGCAAGGGGGACGCGGAGTGCGGTGGGTGTTTTTGGGGTGCCCGGGAGTGGGGAAGGGGACCTACGCTAGTAGGCTTGCCAAGGTTTTGCAGGTGCCGCACATCGCGATGGGAGATCTGGTCAGGCATGAACTTTCTCAATCCTCGTCCATGGCGAAGCAGGTTTGCAATCCTCTCTTGAGAAGAAAATGTATTTCGATTTCTCCAATTGTGGATTCACATACACGTGTGTTTCTTTTCCTCTCAACTGTTTGTTCGTCCATCGAAATCCTATTTTGATATGAGTTCCCTTTCTCTAGTTTTGTGCGTTTGGGTATTCATTCTCACAGATAGGTTTTAAACCCATCCCGTCAGATTTGTGTCTCATACTCTCTAGATCTGAGATTCTTGACATAGGTAACCGCAGCTGTACCGTGGTACTTCTTTTTCACTAGAGCTGTGACACTAGATTGATGTGGAGAAATGAAGTTGAAATGGAAGCTAACCCCCAACTCTCCTGCAACCAAACATAATACATATCTCCATCCAAACCCTGGGTATGTCTAGTATGCTTTTGGTGGTTGTCCTAGGACAAGAAGGTGTAGCTGTTTGGTAAGGGACATGGAGTTTTTTCAAAATATTTTCTGAACTCACATTTCAAGAGCCCCATGGGGTTTTCCAAGTGTTTGAGTAATCTGGTTTTTTAACTGCCATGTAATGAAGTATGAGAACCCATTACTAATTAATGATTGATGAGTATACCACATGTTGAAGTGTACAAAGTGTTCTTGTTTGTCAGCCTCTTTCAATTTCAGCATACCTGATGTGGAGTCTTGAATGGTGATGCATATAGCAGTGGTTTGCATGTCTGGGATGTATTTAGAACTTCAACTCCACAAAATTTGAGGGTTTGATTTTGGGATTCTCAAGGGTGTCTTAGGCTGTTGTCTCGTACATTAAAGCACACTGCCTTATGTTTGAGATGTTGCCTTATGTCAGGGCCCAATTTCAACTTTTCTCCTGGGCTCTCACCTCTTTGTGCTTGGTTATAGGTACTTCTGTAAACTAGTCTTATTCATCACCACATATATTTCATTTGGCCTCAAAAGTCTTTGAGTAATTTTATTAACCAGGGAAAAAGTGGTGGTGTTGTACAGTTGGCAACTTTAATGAGCCAAGGGCAGCTGCTGCCTGATGATATTATCCTTCGTCTCTTGTCCAAGCGCCTTGATGACAACACAACATCCAGCCAGCCTGGCTTCATCCTTGATGGCTTCCCTCGCACAGTGCATCAAGCAGTATGTTTCTCCTTTTGCATATTGACTTTGTGTACTAATCAATGAGCCCCTGCATAACTAAAATAGTGTAGTCATTTGATGGTTATCATCTCATATTCATTTCACTTGAAAAGTCTTGTGTTATCTAGCTTTACTGGCAGTTTGAGTTTATGCACAAATTTTTCTAAATATATGTTGGATCTGTTGAGCCTTGGATTGGAGACACAAATTCTGCTCGGCACAGCTCCCATTTCAGTTGCAAGCAATTGCATGGGTTGTCCTCCCAGATTGGTCCTTGTGTTTATGCAATCATTGGTTTACAGGGGAGTGTTGAACATGCAGTAGGCTGTCAATGGTATTTTTGCTGACTGTAAGTCTACCTTTCTAACTTGCATGAAGAATTCAATGTGGGGGTCTGAAATGCATGTAGGAAATGATGGAAGAAGTGGCCGATGTACAATTGGTGGTGAACCTGAAGTTGAGGGAGGATGCATTGATAGCCAAGTGTTTAGGTCGTCGTATTTGCAGTCAGTGTGGGGGCAATTTCAATCTTGCACGCTTGGAGATGGAAGAATCAAACAGTGCCCCTCGCATCTTCATGCCTCCCTTGTTGCCACCACCATCTTGTGCCTCCAAAATGACCACCCGTGCTGATGATACAGAAGAAGTTGTCCGTACACGCCTGCGTATTTACTACGAGGAGGTTTGTCTTTAACTGGGGCTGTGATTACTAGGTGCAGGCTGTAGATGTGCCTCTTGTTGTCATTGGTTCCTACATTGTCCTTTTTATGCTAGAGAAAATTATTCTTCCTACACATGTTAGTCAGTGTGATGAGGAACTTGAAGCATCAGGGGGCAACAAACTTGCAATTGCAGCTCATGAGGTTAATTTTGTTTGTGTTTCTTCAGAGTAAGCCAGTGGAAGATTTCTACCGCAGGGGTGGGAAACTGCTGGATTTTGAGGTCTCTGGAGGTATACCTGAGACATGGCCCCGTCTATTAGCGGCACTAAATGTTGATGAAAAAGGACACACAAACCATGATGACAGTCACAAATTTGCAGCATGATATCTATGTAGTCCTTGCACTACTACTGGATATGATACTTCGGGGTAAAATCCCATCATCTTTACTGCATTATGGTTCTGACAGTTTCTTAATTGGAGAGAAACCTGGTATCTGTAGGTTAGTTTGTTTTGTAGATAAATTTCTTCATATACACTGGAGGACATTCTTCCTTGTGTTGCAGGAACACAAATCCTTTTCCTGTCAGCTGATTCAGACAATTTGTAATTAAGTCACATTTTCCCAGTGATGGATCTGTGCTCACAGGTGAACTGCTAATGTGTGCATCACAATACATGACAGGGGAATTTTAGAAAGCTGTCTTTTTTGATTGAGCTGCATCTTCCCTGTCTCCATGGACAGTTGGCTTTGTCATAGTCATGCATCTGCTATTGAACTGCATTTCAACTTTGTCAACCTGCTTCACTCCAGTTATCAGTAGTATGCAGCCTGTTGGATCATTTTACTGCCCAAACGTGGTGAACATACTGAGAGTCAGTATTTAACCTGTGAATTGTCAGTTATAGGTAGGTTCTGTATCAAAGCTTCCAAGGTGCAAATTGACTAAATCTCCAGTTTTTTGCACATGCAGTTGGGACCAAAGACTACCAGGAGACAATCCAATATTTATTTTGACAATTTTAGATGTTTCATTTGGTGACCATGGGCCCATGCATTCTAGCCAATAAGTCAAGAAATAGAGTGAGGTCCATCATTCCTTCCTGTTCACAGGCAATGAATACTTTGACCCAAGAACTGTACATGGCAATACCTCCTAAAGAGAATTATGTCCTAAGACTTATGCTGACTTTGCATGATGCCATTTCAGTGCCATTTCTCACTCCAATCTCACTCATCATCAGAAAACCCCTTCCAGAGTGGCTATGAAACAGGATGCCAGATCTGTGTATCTGGTAAGGTAGATGCCATTTTTTCAAGCACGCTTTTGATAGGATTTCCTAGACATTCTTACAAGCAACAATGAAGGCAATGGGATTTTCAAAAGCATGGACTACATTATGATTTTTTCACATGTTGCCTATTGTTTTGCCATAATTTGAAACACTATGAGTCCAAGTTTTAGTCATTCCATCACAAAATCCTTTATCTATTCTAATAAATGGGTAGCAAATGTAGATTTATTACCCATCTTTAAATCCCTATGGACATAGACCATCTTGATTAACATGATTTTGTTGAACAAAACATAACTTTGATACATATTTGAACAACTGCAATGTCTTAATGGTGAATTCAACTCTACATCTTTTTATAAAACCACCCCATTTCTTCCTAAAATTTCGTGTACCTTTGTGACCTATCCTTGATGGGAATACTTTTCCATTGATGTCCAAGTTTTTTGGAGCTACATTGGGTGAAAGCACATTAAAGTGGAATACATAATTTTGTCATAGCTTGTTGGATTATCAATCATTGGCCATGGAACAAAACATAAATGAATAATATGTGAAAATGACTCAAAAAATAATTATTACATGTGGTATGATCACATTGTAAGAATTTCATGAATAGATTTTTAGTCACCATGACATATTGGACTTTTGAAGTGTTAAAAACCAAATGTCACAATACATTTCATATGATTATGGATTCATTATATTTACTAAAATGTTTAGTTGAATGATTTTTTTTGACATAAAAAATAACATGATGCCATTGATACAAAGGAAGATGGTTTTGAAAGATTTTGAAAACCATAAATTAAAACATACAATAAAATATGGATTTATTTTTTATAAAGTCCTTTATTCATTTGAATTAATATTTCAACTTCTCATTTTTTAAATGTAAATATTTGATACAATTATCTAGAATTGATAAAGTTTAGAAATGAATAAAAATTTGTTTAGCCTTGCCATATGACTTGTGCAATATAATTTATTTTACTATAGTGTAAAACAAACTTTTATTTTAACACTAGTATGGACTCCACATATGTCAAAAAGTACTCCACCTTAGTGTGCTTTCACCCCATTGTGGTTTTGTGTAATACCTTTCACAACACTTGTGAGATCATTGGGTCCATATTGACATTGGTACTTACAAACAACCAACCAACCAATTTTGTGCTACTTATGAACATACATTGCATTACAAAACAAACAATTAATCACATATTTCATGTTTACATAATAGTAAAATTAATTCATTAGATGATGAACATCACATCTAAACATGCATAATATGTATGCAAATATTGGTGCAAAGATGTAATAGAGGTTTAAATTTGAACCTTGAAAACTTGGAAGCACTATCTATTCGCAGTTGTTGCAAATCATTGTCAAGGTGGATGATGTAGTTTTTGCAAAGAAAGTGTCATCGTCCACCATCTTTACCTTCTTCACCAAGTATGAAATCAAGCACTTGAGTTGTGGGGATGAATGCAACCCCAACAAGGTGAGGGCCTTGTTGCATCCTAGTGTGTCAAATGACAACTTCTCAACAAATTTTCATGATCAAAAGGCCCATCTGGTGGTGTTTGAACTACATTTTCTACTGCCTACAATTCAACTTGATGGCCATGTTCATACAAGGGCAACTTCCCCTCCATGCCTACAAAAACCATTGTAAAATATATTAATTTCTATGCACCTTACATTCAAATTGTGATAATCAACATACAATGATTTAAAAACATGATAAATCTTTGACTTACATAGAATTAGGTCACAATGACATGTGAAAATTTTGTAAAAATGTCAAAAGTGTGTTCCAAAACACCCTTGGAATAACATAAGAAGATCATGTGAAGAGGAAGTTCATGTCAAGTTTGATATGCAAAAGCTTGAAAAATGTGACCCCAAACCTTAATATGCAAAATAATCCTCATTGGAAGTTCAACATATATTTATAATATATTAACAAATGAAAATATCAACTATTTAAAGTCAAAAAATAGTGGGGAAATGTGTAACACATGTCAATTTTTCCTATATGTGAAATTTCTTTCTCAAGTGTCAAATACTAATCATACACTCAATGTTACTCACACCATGTGTTAGTGGCATACTGGTGCATTTTGGTTAAATTAATTATTTTTTTACTTTACCCATACACTTTGAAACATGGCAACCTCTTGTCCATTTATTTATTTTTAATTCTTGCTCTTTTACATTTAGATAGACTATAATTTTTTTAGTGTATCAATATATCATTAATGTATCAACAAATATTAATATATTAATAGCACATGGTTAGTAATAGTTAGTTATAATATAAAAATAAATGTGTACAAGGTGTCAAATTTTCATACGTAAAGTTTATTACTCAAGTGTGAAAATATGTTTATAATACATTCAATGTATTGCTCACACCATGTATTAATTAGTAGCATAGTGGTGCATTTCAATTGAATTAATTATTTTTGACTTTAACCCATACACATTGAAATGTGGCAACCTCTTGTCCATTTATTCTGAAAAACTTATCTTCTTTCTATGTTTAGACAAGTTGGAAAATCTTTAGTGTATCAATAAATCATTAATGTATTAATAAATCTTCAATGTATCAGTGACATATCGTTAAACTAATTAAAATCAAAAATTGTATATTAGGTGTCAAATTTTCATATGTAAGATTTATTTATCAGGTGTGAAATATGTTTATGATACACTCAATGTATTATTCACATCACATCTTGATAATAGATGAATGGTTTTTAACAAAATTAATAGTTTTTTTACCTTACTTTTAAACTTGAAAATGTAGCAACATTTTGTCCATTTATTTATTTTAAATCATGTTCTTTTTATGTTTAAAAAGGTTGAAAAAGTCTTAGTCTATCAAAAGATCATTGATGTATCAACACATCATTAATGTATCAATAAGTTTTTTGTGTGTCAGTGACATATGGTTAATAATAATTAGTTATTATTGAAGAATGAATACATGTATATTAGGTGTCAAATTTTCATATGTAAGGTTTATTTCTCAAGTGTGAAAATATGTTTATGATACACTCAATGTATTGTTCACATCACATCTTGATAGTAGATTATGGGTTTTTATATTAAATTAACAATTGTTTTACCTAACCTATAAACTTGGAAATGTGGCCACCTTTTGTCCATCTATTTTGACAATTTTCTTGCTCTTTCTATGTTTAGATGGGTTGAAAAATACTTAATGTATTAATAATCCTTGGTGTATCAAAAACATATAGTAAATTATGATTAGTTATGACCAAAAAATGGTGTTAAATGTATGTTAGATGTCAAGTTTTCATATGTAACCAATTATTTTTCAAGTGTGAAATATTAATAATACATCTAATGTATTGTTCACACATGTGTCAACATTAAATTGGTGGTTTGGTACTAAATTAAAAATCACTTTATTTTACCCAGAAACTTGAAAATATGATCATTTCTTATCCATGTATTTTCAAATTTTAATGGACTAATATTTTTTGATACATTAACAATTATAGTATAGTATACAAACATTTAAATGTTCATTTATAAAGTTTTTTATGCATGTAGTTGTTTTGAAAGTTTCCCCACCCTTCCTTACACAATACATATGTACCATAGGATTTATGTTGGTGATATAACACAATGCATGATGACACAATGCATGATGGAATAAGATGTATTGATACATTACCATTTCAATACACAACAAAGTAAAAACAATTTACCAATACTCCCTAGAATATTTATTTCTAGGTGAAAAAAATGATTTTATTAACAATCACCTTATTTTCACTCACATGCACACATTTTCACTTTTGGGCATGATGCCCTTGACTTCACAAGGGTATTAATGTAGGTACTTGGGAGGCACTTGCCATCAAAACCTGGTGATCATTTTATATTATGGTTGTTCATGAGAATAATTTTGTGGAATGTTACTACTAAGAAAATTTGTATGCAATTGGTGAAAAGGAAGTTGTTGGAGTTGTAATTATGAATTATCAAAGTCATTGGTGTTGACATTCATATTTTTCAAATGAATTGGACATTGTGCAAACAAGAATTGGAAATTTTTGCACCTTTTGTTTTGTTAATAATATGGTGCAATGGATCCTAAACATGAGTGAATTTCAAATTCAATATGAAATTGTCAATAAGAAATTTATTTGACATATCCTTTAAAGTGGAAGTTGAAAATATAGTCATCAAGTTTTTTCATTATTTGTCATATATGGGTTTTCAAGGGAAATATTTAGGTTTGTAAATAACATGTAATTTGATGTTTGAAATTTATATTTTTGTTGGTGCATAACATCATTAGTGTCATGCAAAGGTCGAAATTATTTTTGATCCTATTGTTTAATGAGTTGTAACTTGTTTTATGTTGGGTGTTAGGGTCCATGTGTGGTGATTCTAATATGCTTTGACTTTTTGCCCATAAAACAATACAAAATATATTGCTTCATAATGAACTTCTATAAGATTAAGAACTTCATTGAGATAAAATAATTATAATGAATTATCAATTATGAAATTATCACCAACCCAGAAACATATCACACAATTTGTTTTTGGACCACACATGGATGACCTAAAATAAACACTTGCCAAACAAATATGGCATAATTGTTGTTCCATAAAATTTCATAATATGCACTTATGGTCATCATTTGTAAGGAATCAATGCCATGAATTTTATTTGACAAAAAAACATTAAAATGAATACCAACAACCTTTTGAAATGTGGTAGTAAGTTGTTGAAAAGGTTATGATCTAAACTTATGATTCGAATGTTGGGAGATGAATAGAATTTTTCTAAAGGAACTTTATTTGGGTGTCAATTTTTTCATCCTACTTGAAGGAGAGGTGTTAAAGCAGATTTTTTATTTGCAGTGTTATTTAAGAGTGTTCTTCATTGTGGAGGTAGTTGTCATCCTCAAAAGGTGGGTGGTTTTCATCCTCTTGTTTGTGTCCTTCCCCTTGCTCACGTTCTTCCCCTATTCTTCAAGATGTTTGCTCTTGATGAATTTATCAATTAAGGTAGGAGAATGCAAATGTGGGGTGATTTGCATAATTTCTTTAGACATGAATTTTGATTAGTTACCATTTTAAGCAATGTGTTTTCTAATTGTTGGGGAATGTTGGATTGGATTCTTTTGAAGGTAGAAATTTATATTCTAACCTCTAAATTGTTTTCTATAGTAATTTGGTTGGTTAGAGGTCATTGGAGGATTGAGTTGAAGGTTTTCATTATTAGTGTCCTATTATAGCCTACAAGTTCTTTAAAGGTATGTCTTCCCTATTTGAATCCTTGGTAGTTGGATTATTTTATTAGCTAGCCAATTGTGGCCTAGGTCTTGATGATTCATGTTGATGTCTTCATCTATTTAAAACAATCCTTTTATTACAACTTCCAAACAATCTTTTCTTGAAGATAATTGTCCAAGTTCACATTGCAAAAATAATAAATATATGAACCCATGTTGGTGTTGTGGCCCACTTGGACAGGTGGGGGGGTCTATTGTTGTTAGTTTCAAATGTAGGGAAACAAGTTTTATGAGGTTCCACTTCATTGTTCCATTTGTGAGGGAGATGAAGGTGTTTCTTAATATTATCCATGATGTGCTCCCAAATTCTTTAATTGACTCAAATGTGAGTTTAAACTAAGGATAGTGGAAGAGCAAAGAGTTGGGGCACGTTCCCTGGCTCACAACACTTTGGAGGGGTAGAGGGGTGTGTTGGAGCTCCAAGATGGGACTAGGAAGAATGACAAGCATCGACTACTCACACGGACCTACACAAAACCAACACAAGGTGGTTAGTGCATAGTTGGAGCACTTTTTGATGCACTCCCAACTCCTTGAAGGACTCAAAAGTGAGTCCAAGTATAAGACATCG
>Ga0116230_10000980_pt1 | contig 26084 bp, 19 predicted proteins | sample S1TSphfallax_3_FD_88678 | JGI IMG/M metagenome (GOLD analysis project Ga0116230, IMG submission 88678) | Host-associated microbial communities from peat moss isolated from Minnesota, USA - S1T2_Fd - Sphagnum fallax MG | ecosystem: Host-associated > Plants > Peat moss > Unclassified | place... | reverse complement strand
ATTGGAAAAAAATTTCAAAAAAAATGAGGAGTATTTAACTTAGCTCCATATCCTTCAAAAAAGGATGTTGGATATTTAGACGGATTTATAACAACCACAGGCAAAAAGGAAAGATTTTGAGGTTCAATATCAAAAAAAAAAAAAAAAACCAAAAATCCTTGGAGTTAGTTATTGTGATGGACGTGCACAAGCTCAAGATTGCAAGGGATCAAGCGAAGTGCCTTGAAAAGGAAAATGGCAAGTTGGAAGCAAAGTTACGTTCCTAAGAGGACAATTTGAGGTGGTTATCAAAATTGTTGAATGTTTGTATCAAAGCATCTAGGAGCTATCCTGCCATGTCCCCGTCCTTCAAGAGCAATTGGAAGTTTATAGTAGCAAATCCGGTTGCTTACCTAGAAAGCCAAGGAAGAAGATTGCACATACCACCAAATGGCTGAGTTTTTAAGGATCAAAATAAAAAATGCCTTCATGAATTCTTCATCTATTAACATAAGGTCAAAAAGAATTAGGCCAAACAGTGGGAGTTCTATAAGGCACAAATCACCAAAATTCTAAACAAAACCTTTTTTAATCACCAAAAAAACAAAGACTTGTACAAACTTTGGTTCTAGTCGCCTATGCCCACGAGTACTTCAACTTTAGTTTATCCCCATTTGTTGCCCCCTCCCCAGACATGATACAATCATGAATCCGATCTAGGATAGTCAATATGGGAGGAGCAGAAAAAGAAGCCAAAACTATGATGGAGGATTCCATTATTGTAGAGGTGACAACCCAAAGTACTTAAGTTGAACTCGACACCGTTGAAGCTACCATAGAAATTATGCAACCCTCAACACTAGCTATAATTTTAGAATCAAAGGAGGTTACCCAAAACCCTCAGCAAGAAGATGAAACCAGAATTGCTCTTATGGTAGAGTAAATAATTTTTGTAAAATCTACAATAGGATTTTTTTCCTCCTAAGGACATGATTTCAATTAGAAGGGAGGATAATGTTAAGGTTAACAAGTTTTCTAGGCCAATTTTATGGACTTGCACTTTTGGAACCAAAAATCCCTTTGTTACTGATTTTACATTAGAACCAAAAATTGTGCATAACCGAAAATGGTTACTGAATCGTAAATGTTTTATTTACGTTAGATGTTTATTTATACAACCAAATATTTAGTTGTAACTTTTGACTTCAATTCCAGATTCTAGATGTAGGATAAGATTGGGTAATTAGTAGTTTAGGAGGATTTCTAGGGATTTTCATTTTTTTTAACATCCCACCATTTTCTAACATGCTTGAAGTTTTCTCAACGAGGAGGTTGAACAATTTTTTTGGTTTTATGTGATTGTAATGTAATTTTTGGCCTTCTATAGCTTTTGGAAGGAAAATGAATCTTGTTTTTACTCAAGGAATATTTTTTGTGCATTGTCTTGAAGTTGTCTTTGCTACTTGTTATTCTGTTTGTCAATGATGGAGATGTTACAAAATTATTCATTGCAAGTTATTAGTTTTGCTTGAAAGACAGTAATAAGCTATTTCCCTAACTATTTTTTCCATGTTTTAAAATGATTAATTGTCACTAACAACGAACAGACTTTAGGTGTTCAAATCTATACCAATTTTCAATTAAATACTTAAAACACCTAGGAATTTACCAAGTGGGGCTAACATGAACATTGTTTGAAAATTGATATTACATAATTGAGACAACCCAAACCAACAATCATGAAAAATATTTTATTTCTTGAGAACAAATTTCAAAATTAATTAATTAAGGTTATAGTATTAGTGTATTAATACAAATAACTTTTTCACTATACAATGTACATGCATTGCATTTTTCAAAAAAAAATTATCACGTTTTTTTCATCTTTCTCACCAAGGAATCGTTTCAAAAGCCAAGTTTCCAAGTTGCAAAAAAACTTTTAATGCCAAAGGTTAAAGTTTTGTATGGCTTTTTATAGGTTTGGGTTGTAAACAAAAGGAATTGTGGGAACAAAAGGAAGTTGATAGGAACAATGAAAACATGATGGGAAGTTGATGGGAACAAAAGGATTTTGATGGGTTATTGATGGGAATAAGAGGAATTTGATAGGAAATGTTTGAAAACTTGATGAGAGCAAAATAATTTTGATGGGTTATTGATGGGAACAAGAGAATTTGATAGGAAATGTTTGAAAATTTGATGAAAACAAAATAATTTTGATGGGTTGTTGATGGGAATAATGAAAATTTGATGGGAATTCAACCCACTGCCCTTTCAAAAAATAAGAAACATCCCTTACGAGCATGTTGGCACTACCCAATTGGCCTTCCTCATATGCTTTATCTTAAGGTTCTTTTAGGGACAAACTACTAGGCTAGGATAGGTGTTGCCCATGTATGGAATTGATTTAATCTTGCAAAACTTTATGTATAAACACACCAAAGATTTGGAAAATGTACAAAGGAATTAGAAAAAAAAAGGAGAATTTATAGGACGTCAAGTTAGTTCAAGCTAGATGTCAAAATTCTCCATGTCAAAAATTGACTACTTATAGTAGGTCAATTGTATTTTTCCATGTCAAAAACCGACCGTTTACATTAGGTCAACCATGGTGATGGGAGGTGTGTGTTGAAAGGGTTGAAGTCAAGAAGTAACTAACCCTACGTGTCGCAACCCCACTTTTGGAAGAATGTGAGGATGACACTCACATTCCCGAAATGGGGACTTGGGAGTCCTTCAGGACTCCCAAAATTTCAGAGTTCAATTTCAGGGGTCAAAACACTTCGCTTTGAGGTGTTTTTCATGTCGTTGGAAAGGCCTTGAAGTGTAGATGTCGAAAATGGCCTTGCATGAACCATTTGGACATATGCAGCACAAGTTATGGCAAAAAGAAGGGCCAAGAGTCAAACTGGAAGTTTGACTCCCGACCACTAAAAGTTGGGAATCGACCCGACCCTGGTGTGTGCAGATGGAGTGCGACACATTGTTGGAAAGCCCTCAACGAAAGCTACAAGTTTGTTTTAGACCTCATCCCAATCTGAGGTCTGAGCAAAGAATTATGAACTCACAAAGTCTCGGGAGTCCAAAACCGGGACAGTTTCGGGACTCCTCCTTGGGAGTCCTAAGACAAAATGCCATTCGGATGTGGGTGCTGCGGAGTAACGCAGAGAATACTATGTGGGGGAAGGTGGTGGCTTCCCCCGAATTCGGGCCGTGGTGAGTCTTGCGAGTCCAGAGTTGCCCGTGGCTTATCTTAGCACCAAAGGTGCTCCAGAATGCGAACTAACCAACTTGTTGGTTGGTTTGATATAGGTTCGAGTGAGTAACTAAAGCTTTTCCCTCTTCCTAGTTCCATCTTGGAACTTCAGCACGCCCCTCTACCCCTTTTAGTGCTGAGAGTTGGGAGTGTGCCCTCAAGTCCCCACAATTCCACTGTTTTAGAAATCAAGGCCCGCCTTGGGCCTAACTTGGGACTTGGGAGCGCGTCACTATGACTACCACCCAACTTAAGATGGAAAATGGTTGTATCTTTTGTAATAAGATTGAAATTTTTTGATGAAAAGAAATAACCAAAATAAAAATATGAAGGCCTTTTGGCTTTTTCAAGCTCTAAATGGCATTGGCACAATCATGTAAAAACACATCAACATGTTTGTGTAAACATCCAAATATCTTAATTGTTAAAAGGAAGAATTGATCAATGAGGTGTTAGTTGTGATAGTTCCTTTCTTTGGCTTGAGTTACATCGGAAGTAACAAATCCTTGAATTGTGCAAGATTGAAAAAGTAAATCTATCTACATTGGGTTAGCAATGACAATATTGGCCAAGGTGCAAATGGTATTTTTGGTGTAAATGTTGACTCATCAACAAGAGGAATTGAATGTGGTTGAAAGAAGCGCATGTAGTTGTTTTTGTCCCACATGGAAACCAACATTTCATGCAATTGTAGCAAAGATGTCATGAACTACATCATGGGTTCTTGTGCATTCATTGCCATGAATGTAATGTAAGAGATGGATACCCATAAGGTCAATGGGATGTGTGAATATGCAATTGTGGGATGGGGTAGTCCAAGTCATGTTCAAAGTGCTATGGAAAAGACTAGGGAAGACAATTGAAAGGCTAGGAAGACTAGTTGACCTATAAACCAAGTGCCCACCCTTGGGCCAGAAAATGATAAAATTAAAGTACAATGGGTTTTAGATATCTTGTCAAAGTACACATAGGAAGACTGAAAGTCTTCTAGAGTATGGATCTAGATTTTTTATTGCATGTTTTGATTACATCTAACAATGTATTGAAAACACATGATGTTTTCTGTTTTTGCATGTTTCTTGAACTTATTCCTAGTTGTTTATGCAATCTTGAAAATGCTTCAAGACCATTATATGGCATCCCAATTCTTTTAGTACCAATTATGCCATCTTAAGAATTGACTTGATAATATTTGAAACCAATGGCTAACTTTAACCAAATTACATTAAAACTATGCTATTGAAAAAAAATCTATTATATGGTTCAAGACCAAATTTTAACACAAGGTACTAATATATATATTGCCATTGAAGCCATCCCAAGAACCTCTAGTTTGGCCCAACCATAATGATACAATACCAAATTATAACACAAGTCAATTTTGTTAACATAGTCGTGGTATCAAGACATTGATGAAATACTAATTTCAATGAGAGCACATGCACATTCAAGGCTTCTATCCATTGTCTTTTGTTGTTCTTATAACTTTGTGTGAATTTAATGTATTGAGAGGAAAACAATGAAAGCCATTTTGGTTTGGCACTAATATACCCCACCAATTGAACAAATGAAAGTAAATCATTTGCACTTATGCAAGTATCTTAGACTCTATCCATAAATCATGGGTCTTCTAACAATTATGTTGGATTAAGAAATATACTTCAACACCAAGAGAATGCTTCATAACCATTATTTTATGTTGCCAAGAATAACAAATATTCTAACACATATATGTCATCAAAAAGTTCCTTTTACTTGAAAATAGAAGTTTCAAACAATGCAATGTATCTTGCATAAAACTTGCAAAAGTCTTTAACATTCCAATGTTATTTGAATAAATGCACAATGTTGCTTGAAGTCCCTAGAAGTCCAATGTTGCTTGTACAAGTCCTTACTATTGTAATTGTTTGCAATAGTCCCTAATGGTGTAGATGTTCCAAGAAGGAATATTGAAGTCGGAACCATTTGTTGCCCAATGGGTTATTCAAATGGAATAAAACACACGCGAGCTAGGGGTGGTAAAAGATCACATGCCATTTTGAAATGTTGTTGTGCTAAGGGTTCAAGAAGGAAGGGATGTTGATCAACCATAAACCTAACACTTATGATTAAAGCTAAAAGGGCCCAACTCTTTAAATAAGTTGTTAAGGGGCAATGGTGGTTGTTGGTATGAACTTGATGCCATCGAAAGTTATTGGGATAAACAAGTCCCTTGTTTATGAGCTAAAGGTCTTTTTGGGTTATCAAAGGATCCTAGACTTAAGAGGTGTCCAAATATTTGAAGAAGGGAGGAATCAAAAGAAATAAGAAACTTTATTAAGGTGGAGGAGGGACAAAAAATTAGACGAAACAATTAAAAAGGTTGGTAGATTATGTGCGCACCCACACATTCTATCTACCTACCTTACTTTGTACCAATGGATTTCAAGGAGTAAGTAAACAAAACCCAAGGATTTTCACAATGACATGAGTGCCCCATCTGATAGTATTTTCAAAATAAAAAATTAATGCAATGGTTAAAATTTCCTATACAACCCAAAGGTCCTAGTTTCAAAAAATTTCTTGAATTTTTTTTCATCCACAAACAAAATGGATGAAAACAAATTGCCCTTTGACAACTTTTTAAAATTAGTTGCCTAAGAACAAATTTTCAAAGAAAACCATGTTCCCAAGGGAACAAAGGCTTAAGTTGCTTCGAGGAACAATCATGTTCTAGAAGGAAAAGGGGCTTAAGTTGCTCTTCAAGGAACAACCATGTTCCTAAAATAACAATGCTTAAGTTGCCCCAAGGAACAACCATGTTATTAGGGAAGAAAAAAAATCAATCCTTAAGGACATGATTATTCCATAGGGAACAAAAAGGCTTAAGTTGCTTATTGGGGCAACTTAAACTCCTTTTCCATGAGGACATGATTGTTCCTTGGGAAAAAAAAGTTTAAGTTGTTCCCTAATGCAATGTAAGCTCCTCCTCAAGGACATGATTGTTCTTTAGGGAAAAAAAGGCTTAAGTTGTTCCCTAGAACAACTTAATTTTTTTTTCCCCAAGGAACAATAATATGCCAGGGGAGAAGAAGCTTAAATTGTTCCAAGGAGCAACCATATGCTTGGGGAACAAAGGCTTAAGTTGCCTAGGGAGTACCTATGTTCCCTAGGGAACAAATGTGTTCATAATTTTGTTTGATTGTAACTTTTGCATATTAATTTTGATTGAAATGTTTTGCTACAAAGTTGTAGCTCTCCTCTAAACCTTTCCAAAGATAGGTTGCAAGACTATATCAAACTAAACATGAAATAGTTGTGATTGCAAAGTGATTTAGAACATATGTTTTTTCGGGGAACTTTGGCCTTTCTTTGGGGAAGGTGCCCTTCTCCCCAAGGAACTTGGGCCCTTTCCCAAGGAAAATTCATTACTCTTTTGGGAAGTTGTTTTTTTCAATAAGGAACTTTTCTTATTCCATGGGGAATTTGCTTGGGACTCGCATTTGATCTTTTTTTTCCTTGGGGAAGTTATTTCCTAAGGGCAATTAACTTTTAAAAACTATTTAAATGTTCTACAAATTTTTTCATCCATTTTGTTTGTTGGAAAAAAATTTGAGAAAATGATTGAACCTTAAAACCTTTGGGTTGAAAGGATTATTCTAACCATTACATCACATGTATTTGAAAAAAAAAACTATTGTGTAAGAAAGATACTCACAACATTTGTCATTGTCTGGGTACAATTAAAAAAAATTCTGATTTTTTTCATGTTGGGCATTATATTGCAAATGCATTGAACCTAGTGCTGCATTTAACTCATTTCTACTATTTAATATTTGCCTACAGTGAGCAGGCTTCAACTAGAGTAATTCTATTAGGTCGTTTTTTCAACAGGCTATGATCTTGCAAGCTCCTCCACTTCTCCGGTATTTGTTTTCATGGTGAAATTTCAATCACTTGGGGATAATGAAAAAGGGGTGTGAAAGCCCCCAAGGATTTGTTGGGAAAGTTTTCACCAAAGTTGCTATGTTTCAAGGTACAAAGTTCTCAGGTTGCCATATTTAGAGATTGACTTTTACCTTGTTGCTAGAACATAGTGGGAATCCTAAAAATTTCAACTTAGGTCTGTGGCCTGTAACCAAATTTGGCTAGGCCCTTTTGAAAATAATAGCCAGCCCACCTACCTCACAAAATTGACAAACAAAAACCCGGAACTGCCTACAGTTTAGTAGCTAAACTAAGTTCCATTTGGCAGTACTAAATCAGATTTGAAGAAAATAGAAAAAGTGGGTCATCTGTTGATTAGATTTTGCAGGCCTCCCTTAATAAAAGAGCGAGGTTTTAAAGGGAATCGCCATCCTAAAGTGCCTCAAGAGTCTGGAAGTGATGTTTCAAACTGCTTTAGAAACCCATCAGAAGAAGCAATGCAGAAAACCGAAGACAAAGAAGAGAAAGAGACGCACGCAGACAGATGGTCATTGACAGGGTAGAATTTCAACCATAGAAGGTGTGACAGAAGTTGGAGACCAAATAAAGACTGTGGATAATGCCTTGAAAGGATGATACAGAAAGGAATGCTGCCAAAGAACAAGCTTAAGAGGACACCCCTAGAAGCTATTCCACATTTTATGCCCTGTATTTATTTCAGTATAGATGATAGACAAGATATCATAGGAAACACATAACTCGTTATTGCTCTGCATATCTCCATCAATTCATACATTTACTGATGTGGTCTAATTGTGGCCTTGTTCTAGGGGGGTTTCTATTTAGGCACAAACAGAGATGCCAGTGCAGACAACCTGATTGAGGACACTTGATTTGATTAACATATAGGTGAATCCCATAAGATATAATGCACAATTGAACTACATGACAAATTTTCAGAATACTTTGTTCTAACTATTGTATAGCCACCAAACAGCAGAATACAAAACTGTCCTCTCTGAAATTTTGATCATGGGTCTTCTAGACTGTTTTGAACTCAGGAGCTCAAGAATCAAACTATTCAAACATGTTTCAACCATTGAACATTCAGGCTCGTATCTCTGACTACTACCACTCAATAAGAGTATATAAAGTTATGTAACTGTGCATATTGTGGATCTATTGCTTACAAATTGTTTGGAAACCCAGAATGTTTCCAATCTACACTACTATGATAATTGAAGGAGGACCTCCCATGTCTACAACTTCAGCCCAAGGCTCCAATGTCTTAGAACATTGAAATTTGGCTTCCTGCTTCAGAAGCTGGGCTCTGGAAAGTTGTATCCCAGGTGACTTTGTTGCTCAATTCTCATTAAAATCCACTGAATCAGTGACTTGGTTAGCAAAGTGACTCAGCTCAGCCAGTTGCCCTGCTTTGCAGCTGGGTTGGTCAACTGAGTACAACTCAGATGTAGTAGTTTTACTTTTAACAATCAGTTGAGGAAATTGCCCCAATACAGCAGGGCCAACTAATTATTGCTCCAAAAAAGCAGGTTGCTGCTTGATGTGGATGATGTCACAGTTCATCTGGGAGAGAGTACACAAATTATCTGGTTGATTCCATGCCCAATCTCATTTGATCATGTTAAAATGTGACACCTGTCTAGGATCTGTACATTGGACCTCTATCCTCTGTCTAGACTGTTAGAAATTTGCCTACTTCTTGGCATGTAAAATGCTTAAAACATTGATACAACTCACAACAGCAAGATGAATGAATGCCTCAGAGAAAAAAAGACACCCAAGTTTGTTCAACAAGTACAGCAAGAAAAAACTTTGTAATTCTTTTGCTTTCTGGTCTAGACCTCTAACATTCACCTTAATTAGTGCAAAGCTACTACACCAATTTGGAAATCTCCCAATACCATGCATGCCACCTGTATATTGACAACACTTGTTTGAATGTTGACACACATGAATGAGTATGTTTCAAAACAACAGGCAAATCTGACATGGACCATAATTGCACCAAATTTAAACAAAGTTATGCACCGTTCTCCACATAACAGACTTCGGGATAGATTAGCAGTTCTCTTTCATGACAGAGACCTGATGGAAAGGAGTCATGGTTGAAGATCAACTCCCATGAACTAGCCATATCTAACCCCAAGCCATGGAACATGCATAGTTGACCACCAACTTTCCATCAATGCCAAAATTCTGCACACACTGAAATTTTCATCATGAAATAGTAATGAAAAGCGTCTCTGGAGTGAAAAAACTATTTACAAATAGTCATTGGACAAGTTGTTAGGGTCTGGAAGTTTGGACTCACCTCAAATAAGTCCCAAATATTTTCGTCTGGGTTGGGTGAGAAACCACTGTTAATATACACAAACTGCATCCAATCAACCAGAAAACCTCTTCAAGAGTGCAGTGTGAATTTCCATACTAGGAAATGTTAGGCTGAAAGGCCCCAAACAGAGAATTGTCATCCATTCTGTAAAACCTGGGCCACAAAATTGTATCCAAAACACTAACTTATGTGAAACTATGAATGCTTCATGGCCAAGGAAACCTAATTTCAGCAATGAATGACTAGATCAAATGAAAAGAGATGCAGAAGAATACAGCTATTGGATCAGAAACAGCCACACTGTTTAAAATCCTTCTCTGGTTAAGATTGCAAGTGTTCAGTGTTCATTCTGCAACATGTAAAAACAATACCATCAGAGTTTTCCATATGGATAACACTGAAAACATGGATTGTGTGTAATTGAATGTGTGACAAATTTTCACTCACCAAAGTCTCACGATGTACTTGTTTGCGTAAAAACTCGATCACTTTTGCAAATTTCTCAACACCACCAATCTATAAACACCAAAATTCATGTCATGCTTGGGAACAGGATGAAATTACTGATGTGAGAGAACCTTGGTCATATTTCAGGAGAAATGAATACAAAAAAACTGACATTCTTACCCACCTTGAATTTGGATTGCTTGAGAATTGGTGCATCTCCAATAGCCTTGAAGAACACCACCACTGAACATAACCACATTGTATGAAGACAAAACTCGACAGAAAGAAGACACATCTTCAATCCTACATAGTGTTTTAATTTCACAGATGACCACGGCAGACTACTACTGAATATGCATGAAACGTCCTCATAATTTTGATGCCCTTACTTAGTAGTACATCAAAGTCTCCTTGAGTCCACACCATAAAACGCAAATGATTCATACGCTGTCGACGTTCGTTTTGATGTACACGATTTGGACTCATGGATTATGCGGTTACCATCTTTTTCATTGCAAAGCTAGTGGTTACAAGACTCGCGCCTTTTTGATGCGAGAATGAAGAGCTTGAGGGCTACAGAGCATTCAATACCTTTACGGGCGGCAGGTGCTGACGACGCATCGGCCATAAACTATCTCAGATTTCAGGAAAGCGGCCACACTTGGATCTACAATCTGCAGAAATACATTCGGCACGAAGAAGTGAAGAAACAAAATCACTGGCACAACTGAATTCCAGTCACAAGCCGGAAGGAAAAAAAAGAAAGAATGCCGCGCAAAATAATTCCAGTAATCAGATTAGATGAAAGGGGCCAACAAAGTGCACCTGCAAACTATTTGGAATATGCGAAAATGAACCGACCCAGCGACTAGATCTACCAGGGACAACGTCTCTCCTGAACACTAGAAAGCTTCCCCGTGACTTCGTGGGAAGAAAGAAAACGCCCATGAGAGATCCACCTAACCCTAATATCATCCATTTCCCGACGTACGTCAGTGCTGTCCAATTTTGACCCAGAACATTCACCATCGTCCATCATTCATCCCCGGCTGTAGCTCTTCAGAAAACACCTAAACGATGTCCCTCCTAATTCAGTTTCAATTGGGGGGAGTAGAAGGCTCGTCTTTGGAAGCACCTTTAGGATCTTAACGCATGGAAGTTTGATATCAACAAATCCTTCACAATCATCAGTCACAGCCATTCTACAAGCACTAGCCAAGGCACCAGTAACCTTACGACGAGCACGGGATGCACCTGAATTTCAAAACTTGGACAATTTGTAGTCAGATGGGGGATCAGAGTTAAGATTCTTAGGAAGCTTTCTCTAAGCCTGGGAACAGGCTCCTTGAATATTTTTGCACAGGGCTTCCTCGAAATATAAAGCGACGATGTCAAGCTGTAAAATTTCAGGAAAACTTGCAGGCCCTTTTCGCATTGTTTTGGGTACCTTTGGAAGGGAGATTTCTTAAATATTTCCGGAAATTGTTGTGTCCAAAATGTTTGTGCAACATGGCGAGGGGTCTTGTTGAGTCATCAGGTATGACCACATCTTTGCCACATTTACAGACTCATAACAAAATACATTCTTGTGTACATACGTCATTGAGTTTTTCCATTGAATGCTCTCTAGTTTATATACGAGCTTATACTGTTGTTATACCATGGATCAATTTGTGTTGACCATCTTACAGGATAGAAGAACATAATTGTTGTTGAACATGACAATTCAAACGATGACATCTGCACCAATGCCATCATCAGGGACTGGTGAAAGAGTTGAAATGGTGCAAGAGCCACCAAAGGTCCTTCAAGGATCTGAGTTCATATGGAAAGAGGGTGTGCCAATACCCAGAGTTTATTTCATGCCCACTTTGGTTGATATGTTGGTGCCCATCATGGCCACTCATTATCCTCAGTTTCCAAGATTGGATGATGTACCCAGAGCAAGTAGAGATAGGATTGTCTCTCAGCTTGCATTAGACCTCCCTTTGGCCCTTGTTGCTCATGTAAGTATGTTTCAGCTTCTTCACAAGAAAACATAGTGGGAAGGAACTAGGATCAGAGATGAAAAATGCTATTCAACTTTGAGCATCATAGGAACTTCACAATTTCCAAGATCCTTCTTGAAGTCATAGCAGTGTGGCTAACCATTTTTTAGTAATGCATGCAAATAGGTTAAATGCCATTGGGCAATGTACTAACTTCTGAAAGGATATTGGAGAACAGAGGATACATGAGGAGTTTTATTGGAAAAAGCGGGCTAGTTTAATATGGCGCAACTGTGATATAGCTGCTCATGGTAACTCTTGGAAGCAATTGTTTTTTGAGCGGAATCTCAATGATTATCTTGAAAGGTCTTGTTCCTTTCATGCATTCTATTTTTGTCCAGTTTGTTTGTACTATTTGTATGTGCCACTGGGAGTTGTGAACTTCTGTTCTAAGTGATGACACAAGCAACAGCAAAGATAATAAATGTTGGAGTAAAATCTTAGCACATAAAATTAACTTGGAAAACAGCAGTAGATGGAAGCATTGGGCAGGTTTGTGCTGACAAAGGAGAGGGAAGAGGAGCTGAAGGAGATACTGGAGATGAGTGCCCCCTACATTCACAACATATACTGCTCCAAGCTTCCTTCACACCTCCAGTACCTCATCCTCCTCGACATGATACCCATGTCTGTTAGTTTCTTTCCCTCCCCTGACTTTACAGCTGCTTGGTCCATACTTTCCTGATTGATGGTGGGGTTACCTTCCCAACAAATGGGAAACACTTAGTGTCACTGCCCCCTGCCACCATGAGTTTAGTTCTTTGGATTACAAAGCAATGGGGACAAAAGCAAATACACTACCCAGAAATGCAATACTTTGAAACTCTGAATTGCATATGTAATATGTTCTACTAACACTGTCTATCATGTTCTGGGACTGGATTATAAAGAATCCTCTGTTCCTTATCTTGGAGAGAAATTTTTTGGAGGCAACAGGGATTTATCAGCTGTGAAAATAGAATACGGAGACCCCAATTCATGTATGGACTATGACATTAAGCATTATGGCATGAAACGTTCAGATTGCTTATCCTTATCAGCTGTGCTATCAGCTGCTTTCACCCTCTCTGAGCTGAACTTGTCATCCAATTTTATCACTGATAAGAAGGTGATCAACATAATCTGGAAATACCAGAAATTCAGTACATTTAAGAGAAACACAAAGCTTGAGATGCTACCCATGAGTTCAGAAATGTATTTGAAGCCATGTGTTCCAGACCATCAATTATACCATTCCATGTGGGATGGCTTGTTTAGAGCAAAATTTACCTTTGCATCATTAGATGTGTCTTTCAGCTTCGCCGTGTTGATGGGTGTAGGGTGGTCTGGATGTTGGGATGTTCACCTCCTGGAAACCAGGTTGAGATCATTTGCACTGGAATGGCAGCAAATCCCACCATTGTCTCACTGGATCTCTCACACAACCTTATTTCAGATGTGGGCTGTGTTGCTTTGCAAAAAGTTTTGGAGGCTAAAAACACTGTCCTGATGTTCCTAAACCTTTGCAACAACAAAATTCATGGGATTGGTAAGAACTCTTTGGGTATTATTTGGGTGCCTGCAAATCAAAACCATGAGTTTTTTTTCTAGAATGCAATTATTTTCTAGAAGACAACCATGATCAGTTAACTTAATTTTCTAAACCTGCTCATCATCAAAGACAAAATTCTTGAAACATCAAAATTGGGCAAAAACCTGAATCACACAGGTTTCTAGAATTAAAGAAAAACAGAACAGGTATGCAGGGACTAGGGCATTGGGGTTTGGCATACGTTTAAATACAGCCCTCTTGCATTTAAACTTGCGACACAATGACCTCGCTGACTATGGAGGCCACCGCATTTTTGACTATATGATGGACAACCAAACAATCCAAGTATTGAATGACTTCTTTTCTTTTTACTTCCCCCTGAATGTTGGAAGTTATCACATAAGAGCTTTTTTCCAGATCCCTAGTACAGACTTGGAATTTATGTGTGGCTAATATGTGAGGCACTCCTCCACATGTAAGTGTGAATACCCTTCTCAGATAAGAGATAGATGAAGAGGGGAATTTCATTAATCTATCACACACAAAGAGTCAAGAGAAATTAGATGTATTATAAAGTATTATTTACATGGTGTTACAATTTATCTGACTACTTACAACTACACAATTCTGCAGAAACTGAGCATGTCAAGTTGTGGATTGAATGAGGAGAGTGTTGAGGCTTTATCAAAAGTGCTTCACTTACCTCAGTCTGCACTCACCTCATTGGATGCCTCTGCAAATCCTGCCATTGGACCTGCCGGTGGACAAATTATATACAATGGCCTTGTCTGTAACTCCTCTCAATGCTGTCTTTCCAGTGTTCGGCGGTTCTCACTTTTCATGAGAAGCGCCGGTTCTGGTCATTAACCTAGTTTTAAAGAATCAGGCAGGTTCTTTTGATTTTTTGAAAGCCTCTTCAGAGAACCGGTCAGGGCTTCAAGAATTTGAAAAACAAACGCCCTGTCCGGTTCTCACTCTGCTAGTTCCAACAAATTTGTTAACCAGTGGTTTTCAAAGGCGATTCCCAGAACTCAGTTATAAAGTATATATATAATTAAGATATTTTAGTTTTAATTCACAAAAATAAAAAATTCCTAAGTTAAAAAATTTCCTAACCTAAAACCTAGGTTAATAGGCCTTACCACCCACCCTACACCCTAGATGTTTACATAGACCCTTATTACAGAGAACCAAAACTGGGTTGTCCTAATACCCAAGAAGGTCTTCATTTTTGTCATTTAGATACCCTCAACCCAGTGAGAACCAGCAGGTCAGTTTTCACTCAAAGTATCACCATTTCTGATACCCTCCAGTTCTCACTTTGAGAACCGGAATGAAAACCTAGACAGTTCTCACCTCACTTTTGAGAACCACACAAACACTGGTCTTTACAAATTTGCGTGGGTTTGTAAAAGAATCGGTTAGCTAAGGTTTTTGCTTTATCCCATTTGGGGGCTCAAGTTTGTGAGGGGAAAAGCAAAATATCTCATGGAACACCCATACAAAGTTCAAACAGAATTGTGAAACAAATGCTTTTGCAAATTCATGCTTTTGCTTCCACTGATTCTGCTCCATTTCAAATTAATTAGGTGGCAGGTAAGCGAATCAAGCAGCTTGATTTGAAAAAGTGTAATATTGGGGTGGAGTTAGAGACACAAATTGACAGACTTCTCATGGCCCGGAAATTCGATGAAGAAGATCTGTTGAATCCAGCTTAGACAAAGAAACTGCAATTGCATCTCTGAAGTTTCCCCAACTTCTCTACACTGACAAAATCTCAAAGTGTTCTCAAAACCCCACAGGTGAACAAAATCTGCAAACATTGGAAGAAACATCATGCTGCTTACCTGCATAATTTACACTCACATTTGAATTATTCATGAAGAAAAATGTATGTAGTATTTTCAGATCTCAATGCAATCATCTGAACCATAAGAGCAGAAGAAGATACTCCAGATCTGCCTACAATTGAACTGATATCAACAATTCAGAATATACCTCTGAGTTTGTTTTGATGTTTGAAATCACTTGCTTTGAGTCAATCCTCAAAGAGCTGGAGTAATTGGTGATAGACTACTTGTCACAAATCTAATTTGTTTTGCATCATTTCTGGTTGCAGCAGAGAAGCAGTAGACCTTCATTTAGGCTCCCCGCATTTGTCCCTGCAAATGATACTCCTCATTTGCTGTTAACTCCAGTTCATCCTGTTAATTTCTAGTAATCAACAGTGCCACAACTAGTTTGTCATGTAAATTGTTCCATTTGCTCACACTGCACTGAACTTGTGGAGTACAACTTGTCTACTGCAATAATGTGGTATAGTGATAAACCGTAGGAATATTCATGTTTAAGAAACTGTGCACATGGAACATAATTCATTCCTGTCAACCCAGATCACAGTAGTCGAAGTCTCCTATAAGCAGTTCCACAATATAAAGATGTGGAATCATGCACATGAAAACCAAAAGGAGGATAATCTGTTGCTAACATCAATGTCCTTAGACACCATATGCAACATGCAGGATACAATCTCATTATGACAGGAAACCAGTCTTCAAGTTGATTTAAAATGTTAAAAATACTCTTTCTCTGTGAACAATGGAACAATTTACATGAATGTGATGAGCACATAGTCCACACAACATGCACCATGGTCATTGTACTATTTCTGCAATATATAACCCAAAACATACTAGACTTCCTGCAAATGTCAGATAACGAAAGCTATTGCACTGGCCTCTTCATTTCACAGTTGTAGAAACATGGTTTCCAGGCATATGTAGCAACCTGTCATTGCATGTAGGGATCTACTGGTTAGAACAGGACTCCCTCAGGCTTTTCTTCAAGACTTTCGACAGCACACAGTGGAGTTCTCATTGCTGGAACAACCTAAACAAATCTTCAAGGACTTGTAAAGCAGCAAAACTCTTTTAAAAAGCATTATAGACCGTGAAGGTTAGTAATATTTTGTGCCTGCAATGTTATGAGAGATCTAGTCCAAAAACAGAAACTTAAATCAAAACAGCAAAGGGAAGCTAACCCAGATGAAGATTTTAAGGAAGAGAAAAGATTAGGACATTCCATATAAACATCAAAATTTATCTGTATTTGCAAAATGAAAAACATGCCAATCTAATGACAGTTCACAAATCTTTACAAATATTTCACCCTCATCCTCTTAACTATTTTGTGGAGAAGGACATGATGATGACTGTAAACATGGATTATTTGAGAGGAGAGAAAGATTTCCATTACCTGGCCAACAAGAATATGGTGTTGATATGTAACATGAAATATTTTAGGTAGTCTATGATAGGCAGGCTTTGAATGGGGAACACATCAGCCTCTTAGCTACTATTCTTCATGTTTATCAGAGTAAGATGAGCTTTCACTGGTCGATGATCTGAAGTCTTCACTGAGTTAATAGATGTGTAGCCTCGCAAATTAGCCTTGATAAAGCTTGTTTCCATCACTTTGTAGAGTATCCTGTCAGTCCATGATGGTACTCTTCCCTGAAATCACAACTCCCAGAGAACACGTGATGATTGTGCCAGGTATGATTTACATGCAGAATGTAACAAGAAGACCAAGGTTATGAAGGAGAGTCATCTTACCTTTGAGCTGGTATCATAGTTGTCAGTACCAATATCATACTTATAAGTTGGTGGGAAGAGGAGTGGGCCTTCTCGAAAGCCTTTGAAGACTTCACCACGCTGCACTGCTCTAGAAAGCTGGTCCTTTGCCCACAACACCTGCTACATAACATTCTCCCATTGGAAACCCCCAATGAGATGCATATTGCATATTTTGGTAACTGTGAACAAGAATCTCTTCTAGTCATAGTGACTGAGAAACAATTTTACCTTTTCAAGGTTGTGACTAATTAAGAAGCCCACTGAGCTGCGGGGCAATTCAACACGGTAGTTCAAGTCACCCAGCCATATTACTACATCTGTCTTCTCCACAAAATTGGAGCCCACTCTCAGCTTGCAGTAGGGCTCATCAACATCTGCTGACGTTTGGATGCAGGAACAGCTGACTGCTTGTCTGGCAAAGATGGTTTGGCAAATCCGGGTATACTGGGCATTGCGCTCCTCCATGTTGCATTCATGAGCTGCACTGGATCACATGAACATCAGTTAGCATTTGAAAACCTTCATTTACATATCTCAATCATATGATTTGCAGGCTTGTGAAAAAGCCCAAGGGCTTTCTTTCACTTACACAGAATGGCATGTTCTTGACAAGCAGAAACAAAAATACATTTGACATAAATGTCAAGTAGGGAATCGAGACTCACGTGAGAGATGAGATGTAATGAATAGAAGAGACACCTTTTTATAGTAGAATGCAACTGCAGCTGCACCTTTCTGCCGACCCACAACTGTCCCAAAGCCTCCAACCCCAACTTTATCCACCCTTGGACCTGCTTGCCCCATGACACAAGTCTGGTGTCAAATCCTTAGTAGCAGAAGCTCTTGTATACCAGTACAAGCACTTAGGTGTACTTAAGACATTGACAGCAAAAGGTACCTGTTATGTGTGGTTGGAGACTCTTCTTTGCAAAAACAAAGAGTTGGAGGGATGTCAGGATTGCTGCTGCAACACAACTGCCATTGCCACATGATATATGCACTTCAGAACAACTTCACAGGTGTCATATAAATCAAATGTTCTAATGCTTGTGGACAATGCAGGCTACTTACACTCCAGATGGAATGGCAATCATTGCTATCAAACCACATGTCAACAGAACTACAAGGATCACAGAACTCTGCAAAAGAACAAACTTTCACTTTCTCTTCAACTGCAATTTCTTTGGCATGGTTGTGTTATGCTTCTTGGAATGACACTGAGGCTGTGAGGATTGACCAGCTTGAAAGAATCTTTAACCCCAGTGTCTTTGAAGACAAAATCGGCACCCACATAGACATATACCATGAAATGCACCAATCAGTCAACAAATTTGCAAGAGAGCCAAGAATAAGACTGACTCAAAGAGCAGATAGAGGAGAATTCACCAGTATGTGTCACCTAATGCTTGGGTGATGAGAGCCTCTGCACTGAAGTTCGGAGCTTCTTGAAAGCCAATCACATAAAAATCATACTTCTCTCCAACAACATCAAGAATGTTTTCTAAACTGTTTAGAGGTGGCTGCACCACTCAAACAAGCAACGGATGAACAAACAACAAACAAAAGTTGAACAAACTTTGCAGTGAATCAGGTATCAAACCAATGTCAAGATCCCAGATTGTATCTTTACTCACCTCTTTCACCTTCCTATCCTGCTCCATCTATGTCTTGGCAACTTGGCTTTCTATGAACATCTTGAAGATTGCAATAAATGATGATCTTACCTTGCTATTCATGTTCCAGGTCACAATGTAGAAGTGCAGTTCAGGTACTACTCTCCTTCCACTTGTCGGCTGCATCTTCAGCGGTGTTGACTTCGTCTCAGTTAAGAGATCCCTGTGACCTTCTCTATTTAGGGGACCTCGCTGATCTAGGCCTGAAGCACTACTTCCATTCAATTGTGAGACTGTAAAGGGCATCCTTACAATCTTCTGTGTACAAAGCTCTAAGAGCCTAGGGTCAATTACTCTACTCTCGAGCTGTATTCCATGGCACAGTTTTTTGGTGCAGTGAGTAACATCAACTTCTGTTGCAGTAGTACAATTCTCCTTTTCGGGGATCATGAGCAGCTTAACGGTTTCGCTATCTAAAAAACCTTCAGAAAGTGAATGGCTACCCCTTGCTCTACATGTACGTAGGCGTTGATGAGGTGTGATAAAACCTTCACACAACCCTGAACATCGGTTCCCCATATGTTCTTGATCTCTACATGCAGGCCAAGAATAATCGATGCAGACGAGGGAGAGTAGTCTTCACGAACAGGGAAGAACGTCGTGTACTAGGCTCTGGAACCACGAGTTCTTCAGCATTGTTGATCTGAAAAGTTTCTACTCTGAAATCCTAAAAAGCTCCCTAATACGCCGCACATTTCTTCTTCCCGCTAGCAATGTAGTCAACAGGACGATACCCAACAACACTAAGGTGAACTGGTCAGGAGCGCATGAGCATGGACTTCGTCGCAGCTACAGAAGTTTGAAGATGGACACATGCGAGATATGATTTAGTAATCTAGCAAGGAAAGCACCGTAAGACGCAAGTAAACACAAGGATAGCAGACGCCTCTTCCGCAGATATTTAGAGGTCGGGTTGGAATATGTCCGGGACAACTATCACGGCTCCGGCAGAACGTCGATTTTCCGTATACCTCTGCTCCAAACAGGCACTGCACAAACATGTAGCAACGAACTGTGGTGATCAAATAAGACGAAAACTGTAGTTACAAAGACAGATTATACACTGCAAGTTGATTGCGACGAACTTCAACGCGGGCAATTGAATGCAGTTGCCACTTGCCGTGCAAGCTGCAAAAAACCTACAAGGTCAGTCAGTGCAACTGCCAGCATCCTCTATGTACGCAGATATGAGAATTGAACGGAAAAAGGGCGGCTACAAAAATAGGCAGTGGACTAGCACCTCTAGAGAGAAATGACTGATCTTCCTGCTACAAAGTAGCTCCGTCCAAAGTCTGTGACGCGGCCTTGGAACGCCTCCTGTGCAAAACCCTGACCGTGACTTTCGGAAGGAGGCAACCTCACTCGTTATGCACCCACGAACGTCCTGTCCTTCAAATCTTCCCTAGCTGTGAAGGACACTCCCAACTCCTACACACTAAAAGTTTGCAGTTGAGCTCGAGTTGTAACCTTGTACATCAACTCCAGCATTCCGCAGATCCTTCGAAACACGCATATGGAGCTAATACCCGGCAATTGTAGAAACAAGGACGATAGTGCGCAACACGGGTCTAGAAACTCGGAAAGCACCTCCTACAGATTTCAAATTATTCCGTTGTCCTTCCCCAAGCATATCACAGGGTCGCAGTCACAAATAGGAATAGTGATACGTAATCATAGTCTTACAACTATACCATACTAGTCAGCAGGAACTCTGATCAGGAGTCAGGGCCCGATCAGGAGGGACACCATGAAGGCCTCAACCATCTCGCTACAAAAAAAAGAAAAAAAAAACGAACGCAGAGATCGTTCGACAGTTGTGCAGAGCGCGGAGGATCGCGGCACGTCCATGAAACGCCTGCTGGAGAAGCATTAGTCTTCCTTCGATTCTCATATTCTCCCTGACATTAGCTCCTCGACATTGAGGGCCGAACACTCGAACATAGTACTAAACACACAACCACACCTTACACTAAAATCATACTCAATCTTCTTGGGCACTTCCTGTAACACACTCCAAAGCTTCTCTGGATTAGACCAGAGCCTTGATACACACCAGAAAGTTACATACACCGTGCGCGAACGTTTGAACGTTCCGATCTGTCTTCTTCTCTGAATGAAAAATACCATCCACGACATCTGTGAAGATCCTTGGTAATAAGTTGAACTCTCTCTTCATCGAGACTTGAAAACTTGCAGGAAAGTAGGCTATGGAGGACAGCGTAAAAGCGCTGCTGCACGTGAGAAGAGAGAGTACAGAGAGAGTCCAGAGACAGTGAGAAGTCGCTTCGGTCGTGGAGGGCTACAGGCGGGGCTGGAGGCGAAGAAGGGGGTAGAACGGGACGGTAACCAGCATCTCTTCAAACATTTGAACTGTCCGCCTTTTCGATTTAGTGACAATAACAAACGTGATTCCGAACAACTGCCCCCTCCCCACGAGGGAAACAAAAAAATTTAAAACGGGGATACAAGAGAGCGTAAATTCCTTCATTAGTTGGCTACTGACAGAAATCTCTCTAGACAGACAATTTTTCAACAACAAATGAAAGGAGCCAGGTCGTCCTATAATAATATATTTATTATTTACACACACGAGAAATTTCAGACATGACAGGGTTTGCACTATTTTTCCTTTTTTTCAAATAAAATAATTTGCATGTTGTCAAGTAGATGAAGGGCTGAAAATCAAGAGGACCACGATTATTTGAAAAGAGGAATCTACAGCCAAGGATACAGCCGTTCTCCTACCCTTGCTTGTCCCTTTCTCTTTATTTTCTGGGAAAAAAAAGGAAATTCCTAACGGTTACATTCCCATTAAGTATTTGCGTGCCACCGCGCTAACCAAACCTGTTACGCTATTGGAACACCAACTGCGTAGGTGTTTAAAAGTTCATCATTAGGCGATATTTAAAAACCAGCGTTGTCCAGTTTTCAATAGAACCTCCGGTCCCTGTTCATCTCTCCTTTTTTTAATTTGAAAGAACCTTCGGTTCTGTTTCAAGGATTTTCAAAATTTTGATACAACCTCTGGTCTGGTTCCAGACCTGGTTCTTCAGGCTGGAGTGAACCAGCAGCCACCAGTTCAGGATGAGGTCGTTCAAGCCATTTTGGGATGAACCCAAAACATATCCTCTTCCCCTGCCCAGGATTTTTTAGCCCTCTTCTCTGCCCCCAAACTTTTCCCCTTCTACCTACCTGCCCCCTCCCACCTGTGTCACCTCATTTTGTGCTCACTCCAACGCTAGAGCTTAGGAGAGCTTGACAACCTCAAAGCTTCAAGGGGTTTTGGGTTTCAGACCTGAATGCAATAGGGTTTAAGCAAGGCAAGACATGGGAGCTTGAAGGAGTGATGCAAGGCAAGATGTGAAAAGCTTGAAGGTAAACTCCTTCCCTTCATTTTTTTTATTGTTGTTTTGCTACAAAGAAGGTGACAATAGCAATGGCATCGTCTTCTTCTCTATATTTGATAAGAAGAAAGGTGATGACACCAATGTTGTCACATTCTTCTCTATGTTTGAAAAGAAGAAGACGATGACAATATGTCGTCGTCTTCTACTATGGTGGTGTTGTTGAGAAGAAGGTGTCGCCTTTTTGTGTTTTTTTCTTTGCTTGAAAAGAAGAAGATGACATCAATGGTTGTCGTTTTTTTCTTTAGTTTAGTTTCACGAAGAATTTAAAGGTAACTATGATTGTCATCACCTTCTTCTTTTCTTTGCAATGGCATGTATCATTGCCTTCTTTGGTGGTTTTGTTGCACAGAAAATGATGGTAGTAAGTTGTCGCCTTTTCTTTTTTTTCTACCTAAAAGGAAAACAATGGCACATTGCTACCATCATTTCCTTCTATGGGTATTCTTTTGCTTGAGAAGAAGAAGACAACGACAATGGCCATTGTATTCTTCTTTCATGTTGTTGCATAGAAAACGACAATAGCTACTACTACCATTGTTTTTTTCTTCTCTTTTTTTTGTTTGAAAGAGGAAAAAAACAACAACAACCGCCATCATCATCATCATCTTCTTCTTCTTTTTTGAGAAAAGGAAGAAGACAATGACATGTTGCCTTCTTATTCTTTCTGTTTGAAAAAAGGAAAAAAACGACAACAACTTGCCGTAATTTTTTTTTTTGGATGTATAGTTATGAAGGTTTTTTCTTTGGTGGTATTGTTACAAAGAAGGCGACAATAACTTGTTGCCATCACCTTTTTCATACTTCTCTTTGCTTGAAAAAAAAAGATGACAATAATGGTCGTGATCTTTTTCTTTGGCTTAATTTTGTGAAAAAGGAAACAATAGTTGTAATTTTTTGTTTAGTGGTTTTGCTATAAAAAAGGCAACAATAATAAGCCATGGACTTCTTCTTTTTTCCACCTTCGGTGGGTTTGTTGCAAAGAATGCGACAACAACAAGTCGTTGCCATTTTTTACCCTTTTAACCTCCTTTCTTTTTTTATTTTTCTTCTTTGGTCTTTCTATTGCAAAGAATTGTTAATTATTCATCAAAATTGAGACTTAACAATGTTTTGGGCATTTTTTTTAATGTTTAAGGTTGTTGTAATGGTTAATAGAAGGAGATTGAAAAAAGTTGGTGGTGATTTGGAAGTTTAGAAACAAATGTTGTTTCATCATAACTAACAATTGAAGAGCAAAATGTTGTTTCGTTAGAACCGACAATTGGGGTACAAAATGTTGCTCGATCATAACCAAGAATTGATGAATCAAATAATCAATGTGGCTTAGAGTTGGCAATGGTGAATGTCTACAATTCAAATGATGAGATCCCTCCCAATACAAATTGGGAATTTCGATAAAAAAGTGGCGGGTTAGATTATTTTAAAATTTACATACATTAGATTAAATGCAGAAAAAAAGATTGTACAAAAAGTTCTTAAGTTTAATTATACGTACACCTTCTATCCTTCCATCATTTAATGGAAGGCGTGGGATTTTTTATTTTTTAAAAAATTATTACAATACTTAATGGAAGTTAAAATTTGCAGTAGTTTTATTTGATTGTGTGATTTGAGAGCATGGTTAACAACCTTTTGATCATTTTGTTTTTTCACGACCTTAGCATCTACCAAGATGCGAATGTTCATGTTAATGTGGTATTGATGTCAAAGACCTCTTTCAAAAGTTGAAAGCCTCTTAGGTTTGGCCTTTTCTACCACTAAGCCATGCACATCCTTCAAATGTTTAGTTAACGACCATTTGGAAAAAAATGTGACAATGCAAGTGCCAATTTTACATTTTTGTTTTCACCCAACTTTCGTCCATTCTATCCTTTTGAACCATATTAGGTGGACAAGGGGGTGCCAATGGTTAAAAAACCTAGTCGGTTTCAAGCTCTAAACCTAGTCCAAAAACTATAAAAGAAGTAAGTCTTTATTTTATAATTAAAAAAACCTTAACCTTAAAACCTTAGACATAAAAAGACCCGCATAACGCGAATGGAATAAATTATTAATTGTTGCAAAATAATGACCATGATTACCAAAACTATCATGACCCTTACTTTAAGTTCATGACCAAGGCAAGGGGCATGGAAAGGTGAAGGCCAAGAATGCAACCCGAGAGTCACATTCCCACTCTCGAGAGTGTAAGAAAATGTGAGGGAATGAACCCACACATTCCCAAATGGGCTCCCATTTTGGGAATTCGAATCTTGAGGGACTTTCCAATATTTAAAGAATGATTTGAGGGGTCAAAACTTAGATTGATAAACTATATATACCATTGCAAATTTCTTGAGACATAGATGTCTAAAATGAATTCACACGATCCATTTGAGTACTTACAACACAAGTTATGGCCAAAATAAAGATCGATAATCAAAGTGTCAATTTGATTCTTAACCATTAAAAATTAAAAATTGCCCTAAATTATATGCATGCAGGGGATGTGCCACATATCGTTGGAAAACTTTTAATAAGGTATACAAATGTTTTCTAGACCTCACCTCAATCAGAGGTCTACACAAAAAGTTATAGGCATCCAAAGTCGTGAGTGTCCCAACTTGGGAATCTTGGGAAAAACGACATTTGGGTGTAGCCCCCATGACTAATCATAGAAAATACTATAAGGGGGAAGGTGATGGCTTCCCCCAAATCCAAGTTGTGGTGAATCTTATGACTTTGTGTATGCCCATGACTCTTCCATGCACCAAAAGTGCTCCAACTATGCATTAACCAACTTGTTTGGTTTGTGCAAGTTCATATGAATAATTGATTTACTTGTCATTCGTCTTAATCCCCATCCCAAAGCTCCGACATGTTCATTTTGTCCTTGAAGTGTTGCGAATTAAGGAACATACCCCAACTTTTTTTTTTGTTATTTCCATTTTCAAATTTGTATTTGAGTCTTTCAAGGAGTTTGGGGGTGTGTTAAAAACTAACTTTGGTCAAATTAACTTTAGAGCAATTGTTGTAGGTGTTGGGTTTTAATGCATGGGGTGGGGGAAGAGTGCTTTGAAATGTAGCATCATGGATGGAGAAGCATGAAAATTTACAAAAGATGATATGTGTCGCAACCCCACTTTGGCCAAGTGTGGGGGTGAAGCCCAACACTCCCAAAGTTGGGGACTTGGAGTCCTCCGGGACTCCCGAATGTTTAGGGTTCGACAAAAGAGGCCAAAACACCTCTCCTTGGGGTATTCTTGGTGTCATTGGAAAGGTCTTGAAGCGTAGATATCGAAAATAGCCTCGCATTGGCCATTTGGACATTTGTAGCCTAAGTTATGGGCAAAAGAAGGGCCGGGGTTTGACTCCGGGGCCGGGGCAAAACTGGCAGTTTGACTCCCAACCACTAAAAATCGGGAATAGACATCTTCCCGACCTCCGAATTGAGAGTGTGACACGGCGTTGAAAAGATCTTGACGAGGGCTACAACTTTGGTTCAGACCTCGTCGCGATCAGACTTTGCAATCGGGAGTTATGAGCTCCCAAAGTCCCAGGACTCCAACCGGGATAGTTTCGGGACAATTTCGGGACTCCAACTTGGGAGTCCCGGGAAAAAGAGCCATTTGGATGTAGGCTCGGCGGAGTGGCGCAGAGAATACTATATGGGGGAAGGTGGTGGCTTCCCCCGAGTCCGGGCCATGGTGAGTCTTGTGGTCCAAAGTGCCCGCGGGTTGTCCCAACACCCAAGGGTGTCCCGAAATGTGAACTAACCACTTTGTGGTTTGTTTTGGATGCAGATTCAAGCTTGATCTACTAGTCCCTCTTCCTAGTCTAATCCCGGGACTTCTAGCACGCCCCTCT
>Ga0116230_10000979_pt1 | contig 26100 bp, 16 predicted proteins | sample S1TSphfallax_3_FD_88678 | JGI IMG/M metagenome (GOLD analysis project Ga0116230, IMG submission 88678) | Host-associated microbial communities from peat moss isolated from Minnesota, USA - S1T2_Fd - Sphagnum fallax MG | ecosystem: Host-associated > Plants > Peat moss > Unclassified | place... | reverse complement strand
CGCATTCGGCAGTTGTGCTGGTGGTAACTGTTCATACTCGTAGCGCACGCCAGCGCTGATTGTCAGCCTCTTATGCAGCTTCCAGGTGTCCTCTGCATATCCGGCCATGTCGGTGGTGTTGAACTCAAGTTTGTTTGCGCCGAATGCCTGTGTAAACCGGCTGAAGCATTCATAGTGCGGTTGCGTCCCCGGTGCCGCTGGTCCGCCGGTTGCACTGCATACTCCATCTACTTTGGCCCCGTGGTTGTAACTGTAATTGTTATAGGTATAGTCGGATATCCAATCGACAATGCTGTTGTAGCTGTATGCCCCATTCCCATAGCGCAGGGCATTAATAGCCTCTTCCGTCCGAGTCCAGCTCGCGCCCGCTGAAAGTTGGTGCTTCCCGCGCACCCACGTCAGTGTGTCCTCCAATTGCAATGCATGTTCATCTGGATAGGCGCTTCTGGGCAAAAAGCTCGCCGTACCCAGAGTGATTCCTCCAACTCCCATGGTGATCTGCGGCCCTGCTCCCTCTACGTCGGGTGACACAAATTCCTGCTCCAGATCATGTGCATACGCCGCCCGCACTTCATTCGCAATGTTCTCCGTAACAAAATGCACCCAATGCAGTTGTGCTATGTCGGCGGCCAGCGTACTGGTACCAATGCTGTTCGCGGCCCTTGCCACCACTGGACTCGACATCCCACTGGCTGGGCCATAGGTCTGCAGATGGTTGTATTCCGCTGTAAAGCGATCACGCTCCCCCAATTCCAAGTCAATGCGCGGGAAATAATTCAACTCATGTTGGTTCCGCTTCGTTTGTCCCGTCTGAGTGGCAAGATAACTTAGTGCACTCCCAATCTGCGAACTACTCACTCCGCGATTGGCCAGCACTGCAGCCTGGCTTGCTGTTAGCGATAAAAATGTGGGACTCGATGGTGCAGAGACCATCGGAAAATGCCGGTACATTTCGTCATACGCTAAAAACCATTCCAATTGATCACGATGCAGTGTTCCACCCACACTCGCGCCCGCTTGCAATCTTGCATCAATTGGCTTTACGAGATTGGACGTCACACTGCCTGTCGTCGAGTTATAGCTGGTGGCCAGACTAAATGGGTTTACTGCATCGAATAAATTGTCCCGAGCAAACGCGAAGAAATCACCATGCAATTTACCGTCACCATGCTTGCTTACCGTGTTCACCACTGCTCCCGGGGCCCCACCATAGCGGGCGGAATAATTTCCAGCAGTGCTCATCAGCGATTGCGTTGCCTCAGCCGAAAATCCCATGGCGTTATGCCCGGTGCCACGTTCCACGCCTACAAGTGCCAGATTATTCCCCATACCATCCAACTGATTGCTATTGGCCGTCTGTGATAGACCACGAAAACTTAGCCTCTCCTGCGTGTCATTCTCCGTGTCACGGTCTACATCTGGCACGGCATTGGCAGTTGCCAATAGCGCCAGATAGCCTGCCTGATCACGCTCGGAGAGAGGCAATTCTTCCCCACCAATCGCACCTGATAACGCAGGTAAATCAGTAGCTTCAATGCTCGCAAGCAATGCAGTCCGGTCAATTGCAATGGCATGTAGTGCAACCCAGACCACCACCGTTCCTGTACCTTTCAGTATCAGGTCCTTCATCACTTGTGGTGCATATCCGTCCGCATGGACTGTGATCGTGTATAGCGGCTGCCCAATCATCACCACGGATGTTCTGCCGGCGGAGTTGGTCTGGCCATGCCCGGTGGCTGGCCCCGTACTCGCCACCACCGTCACCTGTGCGCCCTCAACCGTATTGCCAGCTTCATCGGTCACTAGAACGGCAATTCCATCCGGCTGACCCAAAGCAAAAAAATGTCTGGACGTGTGCTCAGGAAAGCACATGGAGAGTAGCAGCACCGCAACCGCCCATTTCTTTGTAAGCATTTGCGCCTACCGTTAATATAGTAAGTACTTGCTATTATAAGGTCGTATGTGTGGGTTAGGGCAAACTCTTCAACAAGGAAGTTCTAACTCCTACGGGCAAGGACCTCTCACTCCGCAAATAAAAAGGGCGGCAGCCGAAGCCACCGCCCTGCAAGTTACAAAATTGCCAATTAGAAGTTGAACTTTGCTGCGATTTCAACTTCACGCGGCGTGTAGAGGAATCCGCTGCTATTGGAGCTGGATACCGAGTCAAAGGAAGTCTGATAAGTCGCAATCGACGAATTTGCCGTTGCGCTACCAAACGAATATGCGGTTGTGTTTATGCCGTCAATGTTTTGATGGTTGGCAATGTTGAAGACGTTGGCAAACAATTCCAAGTTGTACTTGTCATTGAATGTAACCTTCTTCGACAGGCGAATATCGTCAACCAAGTGGCGTGGATATTTGATGGTGTTGCGTCCAATGACGGGAACATAGGCTGTATCACCGCCACCATTCCAACCTGAAAGAACTGCACAGGTGCAGGTTGAACCACTCGCTGTGATTGACAGCGGCAGACCACTCTGGCCCTGGAAGCTGTTGTCAAAGCTCCAGTCATTCAGCAAGTAGCTTTGCCAGCTTCCAGCCTTCTCAAAGTTCGGTGCATTCAAGATGGTCCATGCAACAAAACGGTTTGGAACGTTGAAGCTGGAGTTGCCATAGTTGGAGCGTGGATTGGCATAGGGGTCCAGCCAGTTTGTGGATGAGGTTGTTGTTGTCGCATTCTGGTTGTAATCCAATGCGTGAGCAAATGTATAGTTCACGTCAAACTGGATTAGTTTGAGCGAGTGGTTTTGCACCTCACCCACCAGAGCGTTGTAGTTTGAGTTGATGTTGCTGACCACGTCAGTAATCGCACCAAAAGTGGTTCCAGTGGTGTTGTAGCTGGTGAATGTCGGAACGACATATTGCGTCCCGTTTGGCCCCAGTGGGCCCTTGCCTGTGCTATCGCTGACTGTGATGGTTACATTTGTTTCATTCTTATTGAGGTTATCGTCCAGGAAGTTCGTGAGTTCCTTACCAAAACCTCCCAGATAGCTGACTGATACCACTGTGCCCTTGCCCACTTCCTGCTGAAGTACCAGGTCGGCTTCTTCAATCATTGGGTTTTGCAAGTGGTTGTCCAAGTACTCGATGGATGGGCTGATTGCCGGGCCGGTACCGACAACATTCGGGAACTTTGGTCCAGCAGGGACTGCACTGGTTGCTGCTGGTTTGAAGCTGGTGGTGTACTGTGCTGGGCCAGCCGCCGTATTCAACAGGGCATTCAGGAGAACGCCATTGGTTATACGACCATAGTACATACCGAAACCACCGCGAAGGACTGTCTTGCCTCCACCGTACACATCGTATGAGAAGCCGATGCGTGGGCCGAAGTTGTTCTTATCACTGGGGTGGTTGGCTGTAGCTGCTGCGGCAGAGGCGGTGTTGATGTAGTTGCTCTGCTCGGTTGGCAGTACTTCCTGGTCGTAGCGGAGACCAAGCTCGAAGGTCAGACGAGGCGAGAACTTCCAGTTGTCCTGAGCAAATACCGCCCAATCCAGCGTGTTGATGCCGAACACAGGAGCACCAAAACCCTGCACATAGGATGAGTAGCAGGGATAGATATCTGTGGCCTGACCTGCTACCGAACCGGTTGAAGTGGCATAGGCTTGCGAAGCAGAGCTATTGCAGGCGGATGCGTTACCACTCTTTGAGAGTGCCAGATCAGTCAGGTAGTTGCTGATGTAGCTGTACGAGTAGACACCGTTGCTCTCATAAGTGTTGTTCAGGATGTCATTGTTATGCAAGATGTCGCCACCGAACTTAAAGGTGTGATTGCCCTTGCTGTAGTAGAGAATATCTTCCACCTGCCACTTGCGTTCGTCCGGCAGTGCCACGCGGTAGGAGTAGTAAGGCGAACCAAAAGTGAGTGAACCTGCCGATGAACTGAAAACAACTTCCGGCACATTGCCTGTTGGTCCGACCAGGTTGTTCTTGGTGTAGGTGCTGTAGGGGGTCTGCCCTTCATCGTTCAACTCACGTCCATACTGATAGAGGACTTCGTTGCTGATGTTGGATGTAATCTGGCTGGTCAGCTTGGTTACGCCGTAGTCCAGTTTTACGAAGTCAGTTCCGGTGGTATCAATACCGTAGAAAACCGGGTTCTGGGTCTGAACACCGCCGGGTGAGTCCCAACGAAGGCGATGATAGAGCACATCAAAGTGCTCCTTGGGATTGATCTGCCAGTCCAGCTTTGGAGTATTGATTTCCTGGTAGCCGGTGCGTCCGATGAGTCCCAAATCTGTGGAAAGGTTAGAAATGCCTGAGATATAGTATGCCGCACCATTGTTGTAATTCTCACCCAAACGGACAGACATGGTGCAAACTTGCTGGTCAATGGCGCTTGGAGCGCCGCCACTTGCATTCGTACCTGTGATTTCACCAGCAGTCGCACCGGTTGTGTTGCACACCTGGCTGCCCGAAAGGGTTGTATCTGGCAACAAGTAGAAGGTGCTTGGAATAGACGGTGTGGCAATCGCCGGGAAAATGTGGGAGTGCTGGTCGTAGGTGTAGATGAAGAACAGCTTGTCCTTGATAATCGGACCACCAACTGTAAATCCGTAAATCTTGCGGACATCTTCCGGTTTGATATGGGTCGATACATAGGTTGGTGCTGGGGAATACACGGTGTAGTCGTTATAAGCGTTCCAGTTGCTCTCGCGGTCCCAGAAATACACCTGACCATGAATGTCATTTGTGCCGCTTTTGGTGACTGAGTTGATAACGCCGCCAGCAGCGCGTCCGAATTCAGCCGAGTAGACACCTGTGTTCACCGTAAACTCACGTACTGCTGAGCCGGAAGTGGAATACGCTTCACGCGTACGACCACGCTCCTCAGAGTAATAGGCCTGGTTGTCATCGGCACCGTCGATTTCGACGTTATTGAGCAGGGTGCTGATACCGCGAACACTCACGAGGCCGAAGCCGCTTGAATCGGCAACTACGCCAGGGGTAGTCAGGGCCAATGCGGACCAACGGCGGTTGTTAATCGGAACATTTTGCAGCGCTGCGGTATTCAGGGTTGAAGTAAAGTCTGGCGACTCAAAGTTTAGGATTGGTGCCTGTCCGCTGACCTCAACAACAGTTGTAGTTGTGCCAGTCACCAGTTTTGGATCAACCGTGGTCACGGTACTGACCTGTACGATTACTTTGTTCTCCTTGAATACTTCAAAGCCCGGGGCTGTGACCGTGACTGTATAGCTGCCCGGTTCCAACAGTGGGTCTTTGTAGTAGCCGCTTGCATCGGCTGTCAATGTCACTGTAGCGTTTGTGCCGTCGTTGACGATCTTAATCGTTGCGCCTGGGATCACAGCACCTGTTGCATCAGCAACAGTACCGCTGATGGACCCTTGGGTAGTTGATTGGGCTATTGACTGGCCTACAAAGGCCACGCATAGCATAAGGACCACTGCTAGTCCCAACTGCATTTGTTTGCGAAACATAAAATGGCTCTCCTCGATGGATAGTTTTTGTCACAGACTGGCCATCAGGCCAGCCAACTACATTTACGAATTTGAATTAATGATTTTTACTTTTGGCTTGTCACAAAACGGCAAGTCCAATGTGCTGATGGATGAATAACCTGAATAATGGCTTGTTGATATGTCCGAATACGCAGTGCTCAGGCTGTTGCCTGTACTTATGTTGGATTTGGATTATTACTATGCGAACACAGAAATGTTAACGATTGATGAATATCAATAGTGCCGCAATACGACGCCGTATGCACAGGCTGCCGTTTACGAGTAGAAATACTCCGCCTGCGCCCATAAAATTTACAGGGCTTTAGTCCACAAGAAACAGACGTTTACGGATTCAAAACAATAGCCTAGCTTGTCCGGTACACTAAAACAAGGAAAAAATGTTTTTAGATGAAGCTAAAATTCGGGTAAAAGCTGGCGACGGCGGCAACGGCTGTATGGCCTTTCGCCGGGAAAAATTCGTCCCTCGGGGTGGTCCTTCCGGTGGCGATGGCGGTCATGGCGGCGATGTAATTATGGAGTCCAGCCAGCGCCATAACACATTGATTCATTTCAGGTTTAACCCTGAACATAAGGCCGGTCGCGGCCAGCACGGAGAAGGCTCCAACTGCACCGGGTCTGATGGCGAAGACATCATCTTAAAAGTCCCTGTTGGCACCCTGGTATATGACCAAACCACTGGAGAATTAATCCACGATTTCCACCGTTCAGATGATCGCCTCGTTATTGCGCGTGGCGGTCGTGGTGGTCGCGGCAACCAGCATTTTGCCACTCCTGTCCATCAGGCCCCGCGTGAGCATGAGCTTGGGCGCGCCGGCGAAGAGCGCTTTCTGCGCCTGGAACTAAAACTCCTTGCCGATGTTGGCCTCGTCGGTTTGCCCAATGCTGGTAAGTCCACCCTGGTCTCACGCTTGTCAGCGGCCAAGCCGAAAATTGCCAACTATCCCTTCACCACGCTTGAACCGCATCTGGGAGTTGCCAAAATCGGCCAATGGCCCGATGAGCAAAGTTTCGTCATTGCCGACATGCCCGGACTCATCGAAGGTGCGCATCTCGGTGCCGGACTCGGTATCCAATTCCTCCGCCATATTGAGCGCACCAGTGTCCTAGTTCATCTGGTTGATGTGTCTGATGCCAGCGGTGATGATAGTCCGGTAAAAGACTTCAAAGTGATCAACGAAGAACTCGCCAGCTTTGGCCACGGACTCAGCGACAAGCCCATGATTGTTGCCGCCACCAAGGCCGATGCCGCCAATCCAGAGAAGTTAAAGAAGCTGCAAACTTATGTGCGCCGCCGCAAGCTGCCATTCTTCCTCATTTCCAGCGCCAGCGGTGTTGGCATTGATGAACTCAAATATGCCATCGGCGCGTTGGTGGAGCAGGACCGCAACACCCGCATCCTCGCTGATGAATCCGCAGCCCGAGTCGCTGCTGATGTCTAAGAGCAAGTCAGCAGTCCGGCTACACACGGCATTCGCACCCAGCGTGTCCGGTGCTGCGGCCCCATTCCGTATCGCCTTCTACGGCGGCACGTTTGATCCGCCCCATCTTGGCCATCTTCAGCTCGCCACTGCTGTTGCCGATCACTTTGACCTGCATGAAGTTTGGTTTGAGCCAGTAGGCCTACAGCCGCTGAAAGACCCAGCCGCACTTTCGCCTTATCCCCACCGCCTCGCCATGACGCGCCTTGCCTGTGCCGCCGATCCGCGCTTTGTTGCACAGGAGCATGATGCTCCCCGTAAAGATGGCCTGCCAAATTACACGGTCGATGCCCTTATCGCGTTGAATAATTCACTCTATCGGCCTAATGCACTCCGTCTGGATGACGCGCTTTACTGCATTGTCGGCGTTGATGCTTTTCGTGATCTTGACCGCTGGCACCGTCCCGTCCGTCTGCTGGGGCAGGCGCAGTGGATCGTCGCCGGGCGCCCCGGCTTTACCCTTTCACTTGAAGAAATTGAACGCGCCTTGCCGCCCTGTGAAATCACCCCGCTGATCGACCGCAACCTTACCGCTTTTGATTGCCTCGGTGACAAGTTCTCCACTCGCATCTACCTCTTCGATGCCGTGAGCGTTGACATCTCTTCCACACAGGTCCGCGATGGCTTTCGCGTTGGTGGTGCAGCTTTGGACCAAAGTGAGGCCTGCATACCACCTGGCGTCGCTGACTATATTCGCCAGCACAAGCTCTATTGCTAAAAAACTCCTGTCCTGGCGCTTTGTATTAGGGCGTGGGGCAAGTGTCTTTCAGTGTGCTGCCCAAATCTTCTTTTTGGATGTCCAGAGTCACATGAGGTGTCGCATCCTTGTCTGATCTGGTGACGTGGAAGACGTAAATCGTCTCATAGTCACCGTTTGGCCAATCAGGGACCTGCGCTGGGTTGCCGCCATGACTCTGCAACATCTGTTGCGCAAATTTGTACATCATAATGTGTTCCCAGGCCACAAATACCAGCGAGTGCGCATATGCTGGCTGCAACAATGCCTTTTGCAAATCATCAATTTGCAGGAATCCAATCTGTGCATTCACCGGCATTCCCAGCTTAATTGCGGTCGGCTCAATGGTTGCCAGCGGTCTTATGTAGGAGTAGGTCGGCTGTTTATTGCCATCATTCACCTGCATGCTTGGGTCTGGCGCATAGATATAGTCTGGTTTGCCATAGCGGCCCACCAGCAAAGATGGCAGTGCCAGCGCCCGATTCAGTCCTTTGCAGGTCAGTTGGCCAAGTCCACCCGGGGGCTTTTCTCCATGCCGAATCATCACGATTGTTTCTTCGCTGGCTTGCGGATTCTGTGCCTCGAATGGCAGGGCACTCACCAATACACCAATCACCACTGGTGTCATTCCACGCAAGCAATTCAATAAGCCGGTTCTTATCATCCGTTACCTCCATTTTTATTTCGTTAGTGCATCGGCGTATGGCACTCCTTAATACCATGCCAATTTGTCTGCTTCGGTTCGTCCATGTAATCTCAAATTAATTTGTTACGTGTAAGTTCGATATCAACTGAAATTATTTTGGAGACTCCGTGCGCCGCATTCTTTCAACACTCATCCTTGCCCTTGCAGTTTCCACATTAGCGCATTTCTCATTCGCCCAGACTGCTGGCCCCTACAAAATTCTTACCTCGGCAAAAGTTGGTGGAGAGGGTGGCACAGACTACATATACGCAGACTCGACCGGTCGCAAACTTTATATCCCTCGCAGTGGCACCGCGCCTCGCATCAGCATTTTTGACCTCGACTCCCTCAAGCCACTCGGCGAAATTGCCAACTACAGTGCCCACGGTGTCGCCGTTGATGCTGCATCCGGTCATGGATTTGCCAGCAGCAAGCCCGTCCTTGAGTTTGACACAAACTCACTTAAGGCCATTAAGCCGATCACAGTCGATGGTGGCCCCGATGGCATCCTCGGAGACCCCTATACCGCCCATGTCTACATCCTCAGCCACCGCGCTCCCAACATCACCGTGATCGACGCAAAGGAAGGCACAGTCCTCGGCACAATTGATGTCGGCGGCGCACCGGAGCAATCTGTCCTCGACGGCAAAGGCACTCTATATGTTGATCTCGAAGACAAAGGCGCCATCGCCGTTGTCGATACCAAGACACTGGCCCTCACCAAAACGATTTCGCTGGCTGGCAAGGGGGACGGTTGCGCCGGTCTCGCCATAGACACCAAGAACGGCATCCTTTTCGCTGCATGCCGTACTCCTCAGGTCATGGTGATTGTACGGATCAGGGATGGCAACATCCTTGCCACTCTGCCCATTGGTCGTGGCTGTGATGGAGCAGTTTTCAACCCCTCAACTATGGAAGTGTTCAGCTCACAGGGCGACGGCACACTCACCATCATTAAGGAGTCCAGCCCCACCAGCTTTGCGGTTGAGCAAACTGTGACCACTCCCATTGGTGCCAGGACCATTACTCTCGACACCAAAACCAACCACATTCTTGTAATGACCGCCGAGTACGGCCCTGCACCGGTCCCCGCACCAGGTGCTGCGCCTTCTCGTTATGGGGCCCGTGGACCTGTGGTCCCAGGCTCATTCACCATTTATGTGATAGGGAGGTGAGTTCTGGCACAGAACTCACCCGCCTAAAACTGCTGGTATAATTTTTAAAGTGAATTTACTAATGCCAGCCGCTATTTCATCCCGCGTGTGTTTTTGTTCCTGTTGTTGCTGCTAACAAGCAGTCTAACAATCTCTTGCTTTTTTCTTTCCCCATAAAATTAGCAAATTTGCAACTCCCTAATCGGGATTTGCAATAGGAACACTTACGGAATAGTAATGTTTTTAGCCAATACAATGAAATTTTTCACCCAAGTCCCCGCGCCCGCGGATGGACTCTGTTGTTGCTGCGGCTGTTGTTGAAGGCCTGATCGACCGCAACCACTGCTTTGTATCAATTGGTAGGGCCCATATTAGCGGCCTGCCCGAATCAATCAAACCAACTCTGCCCATACCGGGCTGCATATTTTCAAGGAGATTTCCAGTGCTTATCAGAATCAAGTATTCCCACTCATACCTTTTTCGTTCGATCATTCTTGTCATACTGATTGCATTTCTTTCTGTTTTTCCAAGCCACATGCTTCAAGCCCAAATTGTGGGCGGCACCATTACTGGTTCTGTTGTGGATGCATCCGGTGCATACGTCAGCGGTGCCACAGTCATCATTCGCAATGATGAAACAGGCAACCAGCGCAAATTGACCACTGATGCCGATGGTCATTATGTTGCCCCCTCCGTCCCCGTGGGAAAGTACTCCATAACAGTCACCAAGGCCGGCTTTGGCACTCAGGTAAGGACAGGCATTGACCTCGTCGTTGGGCAATCAACCATCATCAATCTTTCCCTCTCCGTCGGCGCTGTTGAGCAGCAGGTCACGGTTGCAGCCAATCCACCCTCCGTCAATCTCACCACACAGCAGGTCTCCGGCTTGGTGGACGAGCGCCAGGTCAAAGAGCTTCCTCTAAATGGCCGCAGTTATGATACGCTTATCATGCTCAACCCCGGCGCGGTCAACTACACTGCACAGCGCTCCGGCGGCATCGGTACTTCCAACTCTTCTGTTGGCAACATGTTTTCCATTACCGGGCACCGCCCACAGGACAACCTGTTCTTGCTGAATGGCGTGGAATACACCGGCGCATCACTCATCAACGTTACCCCCGGTGGCACCAGCGGTCAGTTGCTCGGTGTAGATGCAGTCCGCGAATTCAATGTGGCCTCTGACGGCTATGGGGCCGAGTATGGCAAGCGCACCGGCGCACAGATCAGCATCATCACCGCATCCGGCTCCAACAACATTCATGGTGCTGTTTATGAATTCCTCCGCAACAGTGCTTTGGATGCACGCAATTATTTTGACCAGGCAAAGATTCCTGAATTCCAGCGCAATGTTTTTGGTGGATCACTCGGTGGTCCCATCCGCAAAAACAAACTCTTTCTATTCGGCAATTATGAGGGCTACCGGCAGAACCTTGGCCTCAGCGATGTCACCCTTGTCCCTGACAATCAGGCCCGTGTAGGTTATGTTCCAAACGCTAGCGGCAACGAACAATATATTGGAGTCAACTCAGCCGTTGCTCCATTGCTCGCTCTCTGGCCCGTGCAAAATGGTGCTGAGCTTCTCACTGCTGGCGGTCTGCCAAGCGGCATCGCCTATGCTTACAGCAACCCTCCGCAGCATATCCGCGAGGACTTTGGCACCACTCGCTTCGATGACAATATTACTGACCGCGATCTGTTTTTCGCCGTCTACACTATTGATGACAGCATTGCCCACACCCCCAGCGCTAACCCGCTCAGCACAGTTGAGGAGAACTTGCGCGAACAGGTCCTCAGCTTGCAGGAGCAGCATGTCTTTTCCCCTAATCTGTTAAACACAGCGCGGTTCGGCTTCTCCCGTGCCAGCTATTACTTCACCGGATTAGTTCCAGTGAATGTACCCGGCTGGGTCACCGGCGATACAGTCGGTGCAATCGTTATCAGCGGCAGTACTGCTTCCAATGGAGCATCCACCATCACCGGTGCTGGTGCCAATACCGGAAGTAACAACTCCACTGCCCGTAATCTCTTCACCTATGACGATCACTTCTATTGGACGCACGGCCGCCATCAGATTGAAGCAGGTGGTTGGGCACAGCGCATTCAGTCCAATGACAATCTCGCGCAGAACCAGTATGGACAGGCATCTTTCAGCACTCTCACAACCTTCCTGCAGGGCACTGTGGCAACATTCACTGTTGTGCCCGCGCCAACTGAACTTGGCTGGCGCTCCACTGAGGCTGCCGCTTTTGTTCAGGACACAGTACACTTCACGCCTCGGCTTGAACTACGCGCTGGCTTCCGCTTTGAGTCCACCAATGGCTGGAATGAGTCTCAGGGCCGCGCTTCGGTCTATAACTTCACCAACGGAGTCATCCAAACCAACCCCGTTATAGGCTCTGCTGGCTTAACTACTAATCGTGCCAAGTTCCTTCCCAACCCACGCCTCGGCCTTGCTTGGGATGTCTTCGGCACAAATAAAACTGTCGTACATACTGGTGTCGGTCTCTACCACTCCCTTTTGGATACGCTTGATTATCGCTTCGATCAGGCCGCTCCCTACAACACAACCTCAGTCCAGAAAAATGTGGCTGTCTCCAGCTTGGTCATCGCTCCCGGCAGCGCCGCTGTTGGGACCATTTCTCCAAGCGATGTTCAGCCTGACATTTCAACCCCTGCTGTCGTCGACTGGACACTCAGCATAGAGCAGCAGATAGCAAAGAACACGACCCTCTCAATTGGCTACATCGGCTATCACGGCTATCACCAAATTCAGTCTGAGGACTTGAATGAGCCGGTCCCCGTGGCCTGCACCAGTTGCTATGGAGGCATTCAGTTCGTCACCGGCTCGAAAGATGCCAATCCCGCCGTCGCCAATACAACTTCATGGGTCTCACATGGGGTCAGCTCCTACAACGGACTCCAGGCGGATGTCCGCCGCAGCTTCTCATCGGGACTTCAGTTCCGTGGCGTTTACACCTTCTCAAAGGCATTGGATGATGGTTCCGCATGGAACACCAGTGTTAGCGGTAACACGCCTGCCTTTGTTTCTTACCCCGGTAATCCCAAGCTGGATTGGGGCCCATCAGCCGCTGATATGCGCCACATTGCTGCCGCCAACGCCACCTATGATCTCCCCTTTGGAGATGGCCGCGCTTTTCTCGCGCACCAGCAAAAATGGGTCAACAAGTCTGTCGGCGGATGGACAGTGAGTGGTATTCTCACCGAGCAGAGTGGTTTCCCGTTCTCGCCTCAGCTTGGTTATAACCCTACCGGTAGTGGAGACACCCGTAATCCTGTTCGCCCAAATCTCAATCCCAATTTCAATGGGAATCTGTATCCGAAAACTGTAGGCGAGTATTTCAATCCCAACGCATACCTGCCTCCTGCAACCGGCGACCTCGGCAATGCTGGGCGCGATTCACTAAAGGGCCCAGACCTCAGTGAGCTTGATGCGTCTCTTACCAAAACCACCGCGATTACTGAAAAGCTGCGTCTCCAGTTCCGGGCGGAGTTCTTCAATATTTTCAACCATGCTAATTTCAACACGCCCAATCCGGTCGTCTACACCGCTGCTACAACCGAGTCACCAACTGCGGGCGTAATCACCGCAACTTCAACCACTTCACGCCAGATTCAGTTCGGCGCGAAATTCTTATTTTGATTTGGATACCTAACTGCTCACGTAGCCCCATCAGTCCGGGGTCGCGTGAGCATATTTTTGTCGGCTAGTCGTGATTTCTTCAACTTTGGCCAGTCATGCTTCCCTTGACACCCCTGACCATCAAAACTAATGTTTAACTAGATATGGTTTTCACCCTTCCATTCCGCATGTGTTGTTGTTCCTGTTGCTGTCGCTGATCGCGGCACGCCCTTCTGCTGTTTCATCCCCAATAGAAAAATAAGCGAATGTGACAATCCCCAAGCGATTGCACCCACAGGAATAAATCTGGAGTAGTAATGATTGCAGCAAATAAAACTAAAATCTTCATTCACACCACCATGTTCGCGCTGCTGCTAATCGCGGCATTCTTTTCCGATACTTTAACTGCGCAGCAGGTCATTCGTGTTGGATACTTTCCCAATATCTCGCATCCCCAGGCCCTCGTTGGTCGCGCGCAGGGTGCATTTGAAAAGTCCCTCGGCCCCAATGTCCGCGTAGAGTGGCACCAATTCAACGCTGGCCCCACCGCCATTGAGGCCCTTTTTGCTGGTGCCATCGACCTCACCTACATAGGCCCCAGTCCCACCATTAATGGATACGTCCAGTCTCGCGGCGCAGCTCTGCGTGTCATCGCTGGCGCCTGCAGCGGCGGTGCTGGGCTGGTTGTCCGCAATGGCGCAAACATTTATAAGCCGTCTGACTTCCACGGTAAGCGCATCGGCACTCCCCAACTCGGCAACACGCAGGATGTCGCCCTCCGTTCCTGGCTCCATTCGCAGGGACTCAAGACCATCGACAAGGGCGGCGATGTCCAGATCGTTCCCCTGCCCAACCCCGATCAACTCACCCTCTTCCAGCGTGGCTCACTGGATGCTGCTTGGGCACCTGAACCCTGGGCCACACGCCTGATTCAAGAAGGCAATGCCCACCTTTTTCTGGATGAGCGCACCCTCTGGCCCGGTGGCAAATTCATCTCCGCGCACCTTATCGTCCGTACCCAATTTCTCCAGCAGCATCCTGATCTTGTAAAGGCATTCCTGCGCACCCATGTCGAGCTCACAGACTGGATCAACGCCCATCCCGATCAGGCCAAGCTCCTCCTAAACCAGCAAATCAAGGCAGATACCGGCAAGCCGCTTCCACCTTCCGTCATCAATGAAGCATGGACACGTCTGCTGCCTACATATGATCCACTCCGCGCCACTCTGGTCCGTTCCGCACAGGAGTCCTACGAAGCCGGCTCACTCCGCTCTGTGCCCGACCTTAGCAATTTGTATGACCTCAACCTGCTGAATCAGGTCCTGCGCGAGAAGAAAAAGAAAGTCATCCAATGAGCAAACCTATGAGCACAATCACATCCCCCAATCCGACAGACGAGAAAATCCGCGTAGTCGCGCCCTCGCTCCGCCCACCCGGAGCACACTCCACCACCATCTCTTTGTGCGGAGTCACCCAAACTTTTCGTCCGACAAAAAAAGGCCCGCCGCTGGTCGCGCTCAATGACATTAATTTAGAAATTAGGCCCGGCGAATTCCTCTGTATCGTTGGTCCTTCCGGCTGCGGAAAATCATCTCTGCTCAACCTAATCGCTGGTCTGGCCTTCCCCAGTGAAGGCGAAGTCCAGGTGGACAACCAGCGCGTCACTGGCCCCGGTCCGGACCGCGTTGTTATCTTTCAGGAGCATGGTCTTTTCCCCTGGCTCACCGTCGGGCAAAATGTTGAGTTTGGCCTGCGCATGATGGGCGTTGGCCGCCGCGAGCGCCGCGAACGCGCCGACCGCTACCTCCGCATGGTGCATCTGACGCAATTTCGTGACAACTATATACACCAGCTTTCCGGCGGTATGCGCCAGCGCGTTGCCATCGCCCGCGCTATTGCTACGGAACCAAAAATCCTTTTAATGGATGAGCCTTTTGCCGCTCTCGATGCGCAAACGCGCGATCTTCTTCACGATGAACTGGAGCGCATCTGGCGCGAGACCGGCTGCACCATCGTCTTCGTCACCCATAATGTGCGCGAATCTGTCCGTCTTGGCGACCGCATCGTTTTGATGAGTTTCCGCCCCGGAACCATCAAGCGCCAGTATGACAATCCCATGTCGCGCCCGCGCCACATTGAGGAGCACCGCGTCGCTACTCTCGCCAAAGAAATCCTCGACGAACTGCGCGGCGATATCAACAAAGCAGTGGAGGTGGAATTTGCAAACTCCCAAAAATAACTACTCCCGCATCATCAACAATGTCCTCTTCTATGCTGGCCTGCTCGCACTCTGGGCATATATCGTCCACTTGCAGATTTGGCCGCCATATTTGTTTCCATCCCAGCATGACGTGCTCACTTCGCTGCGCAGCGGTTTCGCCGACAACAGCTTTTGGATTGCCATCGCCACCAGCATGCGCCGCGTCGCCATCGGGTACGTCATCTCGGTTGCGCTCGGTCTCGCGCTCTCGCTGCTCACCTCCAGCGTGAAGTTTTTCTCAGACACACTTTCCCCACTGCTAACCAGCCTGCAAAATCTGCCCAGCATCTGCTGGCTTCCGCTCGCCCTGCTCTGGTTCGGACTCAGCGAAAAAGCAATTCTCTTCGTCATCATCATGGGCGCAACCCCCTCCATCACCATGGCGGTGGAGTCCGGCATCCACTCCATGCCGCGTATCTACTCGCAGGTGGGTCGCAACCTCGGTGCCAGGGGGGCCAAACTCTTTATCCATGTCTTGCTTCCAGCGAGCTTGCCACATCTCATCGCTGGCATGAAGCAGGGATGGGCCTTCGCTTGGCGTGCGCTTTTTTCTGCTGAGATGCTCTCCATCACCATTGGTCTTGGCCAGCAACTGATGCAGGGACGCGATTTGAATGACATGGGCCTGGTCATGGCCGTTATGGCGATAATCCTCGCCCTCGGACTTGCCGTCAACGCGCTCGTCTTCCGCACCCTTGAGCGCTGGCTCGCCCGTCGCTGGGGCGTCTCCGCTCCCGCATAAACACTATTCATTTCAATGGGCTGCGTTACACTAGCTGTGACGCAGCCCATTTTTTTGCGCATATCATGCAGAGCCCCCCCATCAACGCCGGCAAAAAAGCCGTAGTCCTGCTCAGCGGCGGTCTCGACTCCGCCACCGTTCTTGCCATCGCAAAAAGTGAGGGCTATCAGACTTATGCGCTTTCCTTTTCCTACGGACAGCGCCACATCTATGAGCTTGAAGCCGCCAGGCGCATCGCCCAATCCATCGGAGTTGCGCAGCACCAAATCGCCGCCATAGATCTTCGCGCTTTCGGTGGCTCCGCCCTCACCAGCGACATCGCCGTCCCCAAGGGTCGCGATGCAGCCCAGATGTCCCACGAGATCCCCATCACCTACGTCCCTGCGCGCAACACCATCTTTCTTTCCTTCGCGCTGGCCTGGGCCGAAGTCCTTTCATGCAGTCATATTTTCATCGGAGTCAACGCACTCGACTACAGCGGCTATCCCGACTGCCGTCCCGAGTTCATCCATGCCTTTGAAACTCTCGCCAACCTCGCCACCAAAGCCGGAGTCGAGGGCACCCCGCACCTCAAAATCCATACCCCGCTCATCTCACTCTCGAAGGCGCAAATCATCCAGCGCGGCATCTCCCTCGGCGTCGACTACTCGCTCACCAGCAGTTGTTATGACCCATCCCCATCAGGCGCGCCCTGCGGCCAGTGCGACTCCTGCCTCCTCCGCCAAAAAGGCTTTAGCGAAATTGGCTCACAAGACCCTTTGCGCTATCAGGCAACAAAATGAGTTACATAGTTAAAGAAATTTTCTACACCCTGCAAGGCGAGGGAGCAAACGCGGGTCGCCCCGCAGTCTTCTGTCGTTTCTCCGGCTGCAATCTGTGGTCTGGCCGCGAAGCCGACCGCGCCACCGCCATCTGCCAGTTTTGTGATACCGACTTCATCGGCACCAACGGCCCCGGCGGCGGAAAATTTTTCTCTGCCTCTGCACTGGCCGACGGCATCAACCAGCAGTGGCCAGCCAATTTTCCTAATGCAAAAAAGTTCGTCGTCTGCACCGGTGGCGAGCCGCTACTCCAAATAGACAATGATCTGATCGACGCACTGCATTCTCATCATTTTCAAATTGCTGTGGAAACCAACGGCACTCAAATCGCCCCCAATGGCCTTGACTGGATCTGCGTAAGCCCCAAAGCCGGCGCAGATTTCATCCAGCTAAGCGGCAATGAATTAAAACTAGTCTTCCCTCAACCCGGCATCGACCCAGCAGATCTAGAACATCTAGCCTTCGATCATTTCTACCTGTCCCCAATGGACGGCCCCAACCGCGCCATCAACACCGATCTAGCCCTCAACTACTGCCTCGAACACCCACAATGGCACCTAAGCCTGCAAACCCACAAGCTCCTCGGTATTCCATAGTCAACGAAACCGCTTTCTAATCCCTAAGCCCTTTTTTCTCCTACCCATCTCCAATACACTCGTCCCACAAATCTCTTCTCGTCTTCTGAAACTCCGCAATCATCGCAATGCACTTCGCATTCGCCAAATCCACTACCTCAAATCCCCTCTCCTTCAAAAACGCCACACCACCCTGTGCATTAACCGAATCACCCACTATCACCTTCTTAAACCGAAACTGGTAAATCAATCCTGAGCAATACCAGCAAGGCGCAAGCGTCGTCACTAGAATTAGGTCCGTATAGCGCGGCTGCCGCCCCGCTGCGCGAAAGGCGTCCGTCTCCCCATGCATGGAAGGATCATTATTCTGCACCATGCGGTTCCGCCCCGCACCCAGCAGCTTGCCTTCAAGATTGAATATCGCTCCGCCCACCGGCACGCCACCCTCAGCCAACCCAATCTGTGCCTGCTCAATCGCCACCGCCAGCATCTTCTCGTCACTCATTGCAATTTTCATGCGACCAGATTAGCACTCCTTCTACTTGACGGATCACCGCACAGCAAGCAGACTAAAACTCACCCTTGGAAATCTTTGCGCTAATTTAGTTCCACGAAGGACCCTCAGCTTGTCCCAACACTCATCAGCCCATCTGCGTTTAGTCGTCGCCGAAAATCTTCCCACAGAATCGGCTGAGGAGGCTGCGCAGCCGCACTACGGGCTACAGCGCCATGTTCTTGGCCCGCTTGAAACTTTAGCGCAGTCTGTCTCCACCATGGCGCCCACCTGCACTCCTGTACTCACCGTGCCACTCGTATTCGCCACTGCTGGCAACGGTACATGGCTCTCCTATTTGATGGCCACCGTCTGCACTTTGCTCATCGGCCTCTGCATTGCCCGCTTCGCCCGGGAGTCCGCCTCGCCCGGCTCACTATATGTCTATGCCACATCATCTCTGCCCGCATCACTTGGCGGCATCGCCGCCTGGGCGCTACTGCTGGCCTATGTCTCCACCGGCGCCTCCGTCGTTGGCGGATTCATCCACTACACCAATGTCGTCCTGCACGAATTCTTCTCCATCGGAGTGCCCGCCATCCCGCTCGCCATCTTCGCCGTCGGTCTCTCCATTTGGATCGCCTACCGCGATGTGCGCATCTCCGCCCGCCTCATGGTCTACATTGAACTTGCCTCGGTCGTGCTCATTGGCTTCGTCTTTGCCCTCCTGCTCTGGCAGCGCGGCCTTCATATTGATGCAGCCCAATTCTCCCTCAACGGAGTCCATTTCTCCGGCGTTCGTCTCGGCGTGGTCCTTGCTATGTTCAGCTTCGTGGGATTTGAAAGCGCCACCACCCTCGGCGAAGAGGCCAAACATCCGTTAAAAACCATCCCGCGCGCCGTCATCCAAAGTGCAGTGCTCGCAGGATTATTTTTTATCGTCTCTGCATACACTGAAGTCCTCAGCTTTCCCGCGTCTTCAGGTCCGCTCGACCAAAGCTCTGCCCCCATGAGCGCTCTCGCTGCTGTCATCGGTCTCCCACGCCTCGGTCCGCTTATTGATGTCTGCGCCATGGTCAGCATGTTTGCCTGCACACTAGCCTGCGTCACCGCCGCCGCCCGCGTTCTGCTCCAGATGGCGCACAACGGCCTTGTTCACCAAAGCTGCCGTGCCACTCATGCCCGCAATGAAACTCCCCACACAGCCGTGATCGTCACTGGCATCGCCACCATGTTGCTGCCCGTCGGCTTGGCCGCCGCACATATTGACGGTGAACTCATCTACGACTACATGGGTTCACTCGCCACCTACGGATTCATCACCGTCTATGCGCTCGTCGCCATCGCGCTGCCTCTGCACCTCCGCCGTCAGCAGCAAATGTCGCCTGCCATCGTCGCCCTGGCCAGCTCATCTGTCCTCGCCATGTTACTGGTTCTGGCTGGCACACTCTATCCCGTGCCCGATTGGCCCTTCAACTGGCTCCCCTATCTGTATCTGCTTTATCTTGCCCTTGGCGTGGGCTGGCACATCTTTAGCAAACAACATCGTGTTGCGATACCAAATTAAATCTTTGCGCCCCGGTTAACAATTCATCAAATTCCCTGTAATAATTCTTGACCGATACGGACATTTGCCTTAGATTTAATTCAATTCCAACCGAAGTATTTTTTCTTTGTACGACCCCTGTTCAACACCGTGCTTTTAACCAGCAATACACCAGTGTTTTCCTTAGAAATCACAGCGTAGTTGCACCTCCGGCCCCCTTGTATCACCAAAGCTAGACCAAAGAACCACAAAACTGTAGTCCTTCCCATCTCTGTTTCCGGTCGAAACAGTCATGTGGAAGAACACCATCCGTAATTCAACAAGTTAGTTAAAGAATAAGAGGCCTATTCCATGATGAATTCCTACACCGCCAATGACTCCAAAAAATATTCCGTAATAAAGTTGTTTTCAACGTTTTTCTCACTCACTCTGCTCTTTATGTCGCTGATGTGTAGCCTCTCAGCCCGCGCCCAGCAGACACTCGGCGGCATCACCGGTCAGGTCACCGATACGACCGGCGCCGCCCTGCCCGACGCCATCGTAACCATCAAGGGAGACAGCACCGGCCTCACCCGCACCAGCAAGGCCAATGCAGCTGGCGAATACAACATCGTCAATCTGCCCCTCGGTACCTATACCATCACCGTCACTCATGACGGATTCGATACCGCAAAATATCCCGGCATTCTCATTCAGGGCGACCGCACCACCACCCTCAACGCCCCGCTCAAGCCCGGTACCGTCGGCACCACAATTCAGGTGGATGCCGCCCCGCTACTCAACACCGTGGACACCACCAACGGCTATGTTCTCGATAAGGACCAGATTGATGCCGTGCCCCTGCCCACCGGCAGCTTCACCGGCCTCGCCATCCTATCGCCCGGAGTCAACGCTGAGCTCCCCGGCGGCACTGGCGTCAATAGCGGTCTGGGCAACGCCCCCATCTGGGCCAACGGCCAGCGCGACACCTCCAACAGCTTCCAGCTCAACGGCGTCGATGCCAGCAATCTCTTCAACGGTAAAAGCACCAGTCAGGTCGCTTCCGCCCGTGTCGTCAATAACACCGGCAATGGCAACGGGACCGGCGGGGGAGTCATCCAAAGCGGTTCGTCCATCTATCTCGCCATCGGTAACGCCATTCCAACTCCCGCTCCAGAGACTGTCGAGGAAGTGCGGGTCAATGCATCCATGTATGACGCTCAACAAGGCTCCAACAGCGGCGCCCACATTGATCTCAGCACCAAGTCTGGCTCCAACCTTATCCACGGTGAACTCTATGGCCACCGTGGTACCAATTGGATCAACGCGGCCCCCTTCTTCTTCAAGAAAGACTCAAACATTCCCGCCGCCTACAAGAACCCTGAACTCCACCGCTATACCGCTGGCGGCACATTGTCCGGTCCCATCATCAAGGACAAGCTGTTCGGCTTCGTCGCCTATCAACACCTCCATGTTTCTGACCAGGAAACTGGAGACACGGAACTAGCCGTTCCTCCCGGCCTCAGTAGCACCAACCGTACAGCTCAAGGTCTCACCAACCTTGTCAACGCCAACTGGAGCGGCGGCACTTCAGCCGACTGGTCCAACGGCAATGGCATCGGCCTTGCGCTTTTCCAGGCCAAGCTGCCCAATGGCAACTACTTAATCCCCAATGACAATGGCCATGTGCCTGATTTTTACTCCCCATACAATGCATTTGAGTCGGGTACATCCCGCTTCACATCCGACCAGATCGTCTCGGACCTCGACTACAACGTCAGCACGAAAGACCTGCTGGCACTGAAGTATTACTACCAGCATGATCCCAACAGCACTCCCTATGCCATATCCAGTGTTCCCGGCTTCACCGAACACATGGACGTAGGCTCGCAGGTCGGCTCGATCAATAATGTCCAAAACATCAACTCCAATCTCAGCATTACGGAAACACTAGGTTTTCTTCGTGAGAAGGCCTACAGCACCAATGACCAGCTCTGGTCCCCCGGCCAGTCCGGCACACCCGTTGCTGGCATGACCGCTGCTTTCGGCTCTTACTTTCCCGGCATCACTATCGTCGATGCCTTGGGCGCATCAACACCGCAGGGCGGTGGCTCAGTGCCTCTAAACATCGGTCCGGCATCTGGCGCTCAAAACGCTTATACCGGCGTCTTCCAAAATCGCATCATGCCTTCTGCCAATGCCATTTGGACTAAAGGACGTCACTCAGTCACCTTCGGTGCCAGTTGGTCTTTCACGCAGTTGAACATCCGCGACCGCCGTACCGGCAAAGGCACCATCGCCAGCCCGGATTTCTCCACCTTTGCGCTCAGCGAAGTCACCCCCTACAGTACCAATGGCTTTGTAGACACCACGTATTTGCAGGGCAACGCCAATCGCTACTACCGTTCCAACACCACTGGCGCTTATGTGCAGGACAAGTTCCAGGTGAAACCGAACCTCAGCATTACCGCCGGTCTTCGTTATGACTGGGACGGCGGACTTACTGAGAAATATGGCCGCATCTTCAATTTCAATCCTTCGCTCTATAGTTACAACGCCGCAGGCGATAACATCACCAACGCGGGTCTGGTGATTGCTGGCAATAACGTCAATGGCACTTCAGGTACCAGCAACACGACCCTCACTGGCCGTCAATGGGGCATGGCGCCGCGCGTTGGCTTTGCGTGGGAGCCATCCAAACTTCATGACAAGCTGGTCGTTCGTGGCGGCGGCGGTCTCTATTATGACCGTGGCGAACTCTTCACCTATCTCTCACCCGGCTTTGCCGCTGGTACTATCTCTGGCGGGCCCTTCGGCGTTGCCCAGACCCTCCCCTTTGTCAGCCAGCAGCAATGTCCGTTTAGTTCCTCGCCCTATTCTCCGCTCGGTACCTATCTGTATGAGTATTACCAGCCCATCTGTGGCACTGGATATAACTTCGCCACCCCGTATGGGTCCAGTCCCGCAGCAGCGCCAGTCAACCCGAAGGCTTCGTCTTTGATTGCAGACCTGCCCAATGCAGCCGCCATCATCAACGGTGCTGAGCCATATACCCTTGGTGCTTACAACCCCACCAACAAGCTCCCTTATAGCATCAACTACACCCTCGACATCCAGTGGCAGCCATCCAAAACCATCCTTCTCGATTTTGGCTATGTTGGAAACCTGGGTCGTCACCAAGTCATACCGTTGCCTATCAATCAGGCAAAAATCGCCACCACATCCAGCCCCACCCTTGCTGGTGGCCCCAATGCCCAATATTTCAGTTACGGTTACACCGTTTATGACAACAATACCTTTGAGCCTGAATGCGTAAACGATCCGACCGAAGTCAATTGTCAGTATGGCCAGATGCAGCAAAACTTTGAAGGCGGCAACGTCGACCTTCGCGTTCCCTATCTCGGCTACTCTTCTGAGTCAGAGTCTTACACCGCAGCTGGCGTTTCCGATTACAACGCCCTGCAAGTGCATTTTGAAAAGCGCATCAGTCATGGTATTCAGGCGGGCGCTTCCTATACCTACTCCCACACTAATGATGAACAGAGCGCCCTTGGCCTGTTCTACAACGGCAACAACCCAAACATCCTTCGCAGCGGATATGGCCTTGCTGACTTTGACCGTAAGCACGTCATTAATTTCACCTACAGCTACACCACTCCCAAGTTCCTCAGCGAAGGTACTGTCTCAGGCAAAGTTCTCGATAGCTGGTCCATAAATGGCGTTGCTATTATCCAGAGCGGTCAGCCGTACAGCATCATTGACTACTCCGGTGCTGTCGGCAGCATCTACTACAGCACCTTTGACGGCATCACCAACCCCATCGTTCCGCTCAAGTCCACCTGCACGGCCAAGTCGGCCACTACAGGTGCGAATGGTGCCTTCTACAATCCAACCACTGGAAAAGGTGCTGCCCTCAACCCCAACTGCTTCACCATCCCCCTCATTGCACAGGGCACCAATGGTGTTCCCAATGGCGACGTCTTTGAGACTGGCTTTACCTCCGGCCAGCGCAATATATTCCGCCAGTCCTGGCAGCGTCGCGCGGATGCCTCCCTCGTCAAGGACCTCCCCATTAATGCCCGTTATGACCTGCGTTACACCTTCGATGTCTACAACATGTTCAACACCAGCAGCTTTGACATCCCCAGTGATAACGTTTCGCAAAACAATGGCTTCAATAATGCTCCGTTCTATGTATCTAGCGTTGCGGATGCATTACCCACCGGTTGCGGTACAACGAGTGCCGCTGCTGGTGCTTTGTATGCCTGCCCCGGCGGCCTCGGTGTAACCAAGCACACCATCGGTTCACCCCGCCAAATCCAAATGTCTCTACGCCTCACCTTCTAACTCGCATTCACTGCGACCAACAAGAAGGGCAGACCAATAAGGTCTGCCCTTTTTCATCTGTTTTTTTGCCCTTTTGTTCCCTGGTCCCTGTTAACTGTCCCCTGCCTTTTCACTCCACTCCAATATCTTCATTCCACACCTCAGGCTTCTGCGCGATAAACTCCGTCAACAACTCCACACACTCATCAGAATCCAAATCAATCACCTGCACGCCGTTCTCCCGCAACCAGTCCATACCGCCCTGAAAACTACGGCTCTCACCCACCACCAGCGTACCAATGCCAAACTGTCGCACAAGTCCGCTGCAATACCAGCATGGTGCCAGCGTCGTCACCATCACCACATCGCGATAACTTCGCTGCCGCCCAGCTGCACGAAATGCGTCCGTCTCGCCATGGACTGAGGGATCACCATGCTGCACCCGGCGATTGCGCCCCCGGCCCAGCAGTGTCCCATCGGCCTTAAACATCGCCGCGCCCACCGGTACTCCGCCTTCGGCCAGCCCAGTCCGGGCCTCCTGAATTGCGACTGCCAGCATGGCGCGGCACTCATCCAAAGTAAATCTACGCACTTGCTCTTCGCTCACTCAAATGCACTACTTTGCCGCCGGGGCTGCATCGGGCATCGCTGCTGGTGCAGGATCATCCGGCATCACTGCTCCATCTTTGATCCATTGCTCAATTGTCGCTACGTCCGCGTCAGAAAGTTTTTCGCCCATCGGCGGCATCGGCCCAGGCCCGCCCTCGGGCGACTCGTGCTTAATCAGCTTCACCAGTAGACTGTTCGCAGGATCACCCGGCACAATCACCGCACCATCCTTGCCGCCCTTCAGCAACCCCGCCTTAGTCACAATTACCAGCCCTCCGCGGTGCCGTTCTGCGCTATGGCAACCCGCACAATGCGCCATAAAGATTGGCTGCACATTAGTCGTATAGTTCGTCTCTGCCGGAGTTGCCGCCGCCGCACTGGCCGCTCCCGCTGCGGCAGATGCCCCGCCTAGCACCACCAGGCCCGCCGGAATTATCGCCGCCAGCAATGCCAGTCCTACATTACGGACTCCTAATAATCCCTTGCTGTTTTGGACTTTGTCTTGCTCGCTTCCCTCGCAACGCTCGTTATTAATTTCCATGACCTGTTTCCTTTAATTGGGATTTGAATTCATTTTTGCGGTCCGGGTATACAGTTGGATACTTACGACTTATTTCTGCCAATTCTATCCTTAACTTTTATGGCTGTCTGTGAAGATTGAGCACAATTCTCAACGGCCCTTAGGTACCACCTTATATAATATGATTAACTCTTGCATCAAACCGGCCCGCTTCATCGCTCCACTCATTCTGCTGTTTCTAGTAACCTCCATCGCTACTGCGGAAAGTGATCAAAGTCCCTACTGGATCAATCACCCCAAACTGCATGAATCCAGACTGCATGACTCCGCCCTACACGAATCCACCGTGCGCCACGGTACGGCTGCATCTGCAAAATCACACAAACAGAAGCCCGAAAAAAAGCTGGCACGGCAACAATCATCCAGGCAGCACTCATCTGTTTATCCAGCATCACATCACCACACCACCGCACTCCATGCTGCTCGCATTCCATCCAAACCGGCGGAAACTCCAATCAAGCGCACCGCCATCAGCCATCCAATTTCCGCACCATTTCAGCCCACTACCCCGACCGATGCAGTCATTGGTGTTGCCCCACCACCAAAAATGTATCCCCGATTTCATGCATCATCCGAATTTTCTAACGCGGCCCCTGCAACAGTGCTACCGACGGTCATTAATCAGGCCAATCAGTCCGATCAGGAACCAACACCCAATCCTTACGGATCCTACAGCTCATCCTTGCCCACGCACTACACTCCGCCTCTTACTCAGGATGACATCCTAAACTCCACCCGCTTCATTTCACCTGTAGCCCCTCCAGACAACGACAATCCCTCAGAGCGTGTCGTCCGCAATTTTGGCAATCCAACTCCGCTCTACGGTTCCCATGAAATTCTCCTTCATCAAAATGAAATGGCGGATCAAGAAGGCCTCGAGCGCATCCGCAATGACGCACAACTCAACCACCTGCGCAGCACAGGCCAATTGTTGCCGCTCCCCGTCAGCACTCATCTCATTGTCGATCCGCGCCTGCCCGTCAACCGCCGCTATTG